>Ga0105048_10002235_pt1 | contig 31260 bp, 24 predicted proteins | sample MAT05_FD_78382 | JGI IMG/M metagenome (GOLD analysis project Ga0105048, IMG submission 78382) | Freshwater microbial communities from Lake Fryxell liftoff mats and glacier meltwater in Antarctica - MAT-05 | ecosystem: Environmental > Aquatic > Freshwater > Ice > Liftoff microbial mat | place... | reverse complement strand
GCGCAAGACGCTCGACGCTGGCAATGGCGCGGTAAAGGTTGCCTACGAAGGGGCCGCGCCCATCGCGTACGTCGTCGTCGACCCCGATCGAGCCGTACTGCTCGACGAAGACAAGCGCAACGACGCGCTCGGCAATCAGCCAGCCGGGTTCGCGTGGCGCACCTGGTTGACGTCGTCGCTGACGACGGCCGCGCTCTTCCACGCGACCTCGCCATGAGCGCGCTCGGCGAGCGTGCTCGGGTCTTGCCTGCATGGCGCGCCGTCGTGCTCGGTTTCGCTGTGCGCCTCGTTTTCGCTGCGACTGTGGGCCTGGTCCCGGCTACCTGGGCCGCTGAAAGCACGCGGCATTTCCCGCGCGGCGAGCTGGCGCTGCTCGAGCAGGGCGGTGTCTTGCTGTTCGACGTCCTCGTGCACGGCTCGCTGCCGTACGGCGCCACGCGCGTGGCCGGCGCGCTCTCGCTCATCCTGGCAGTCCTGGCGCTGATCCCGTTCGGCGGCCTCGTGTTCGAGCTCTACCGGCCACGCGGGCTCGCCAGGGCATTGACGCAGTCGATCGCGCGCATCGGAACCTCGCTGCTGCTCGCGGGTGTCTCGCTTCTCCTGCTCTCGCTGGTCGTCATCTTCGAGACATTTGCATTCGGTCCTGTGATCGCTTCGTTTGAAGGCACCTCTGCCTGGCCGTGGATCATCGGTGCCTTGTTCGCACTGCCAGCACCGGCGGCTTTCGCGCTGTATGGCGACGCGCTACGCCTTCGCGGGCTGCTCGCGAGAGACGGTTTCTTCGATCGCTTCGGCGTCACGCTGCGACTCTTGCGGCCGCACGCGCTCGGCTGCTTCGCGCGCTATCTGTCGTCCGCGGCCTTGCAGGTGTGCTTTGTCGGGGGGGCGGTGGCGCTCGGCCTTGCGGTCGTCGCCCGCTCGACCAGCGTTTTTGCGGTCGGCATGCTGGGGGCGTTCGCGCTGCTTGCGGCGGCGTCATTCGCGCGTGCTTGGCTGCTTGCCCACCTCGTATCCGTGGTTCTGCCGGGGCCCGGAGACGTCGAGCCCTTGCATGGCTCGAGCGATGTAGGGTATGAAGCCGCTCGTTCGCGCGAAGAGCCCAGATAGCTCAGTTGGTAGAGCAGAGGATTGAAAATCCTCGTGTCGTTGGTTCGATTCCGACTCTGGGCACCGATTCCGCAGATGCCAGCCCGCAGATGCCAGCCCGCAGATGCCAGCCCGCAGATGTCAGTCCGCAGATGATTTTGTTCCGCCGGGCCGTGGTGCGGCGATCAAGGCGGCACCCAAGACCCCGGCCGAGTCGCCCAACGTGGGGCGCAAGATGGGTGTCGACAGCTCGTCGTTGAAAACGTAGCTCGCGACTCTTTCGCGGCCTCGCGTATAGAGCAAATCGAGCTTCGAGAGCCCGCCTCCCAGCACGATCGCGCTCGGGTCGCAGATGTCGATCAGGTTGGCGAGTCCGCGCCCGAACGCCGCCAAGAACAGCTCGATCGCCTCGATCGCGTGCGCGTCACCAGCTTCGGCCAGCACTGCGATCTCGGTCGTGTGCAAAGCGCGACCGCTCAGCGCCTTGAAATGCGCTTCGACCGCTGGCCCGCTGGCGTACGTCTCCAGGCAGCCAAGCTGTCCGCAGTAGCAGCGCCTCGCGTCGGGTCTGCTGTCGAACACCGCGTGGTGGCCCCACTCGCCGGCGATGCCTTGCGCGCCTGCCCAGACCTGGCCGCCGAACACCAGGCCACCACCCACGCCGGTGCCCAAGATGACGCCGAATACGAGCCCTGCGCGGTGCGCGCGCGCCGCTCCGAGGGTTGCTTCTGCAAGGGCGAAGCAGTTCGCGTCGTTGTCGAACGCCAGGGCGCGGCCGAGCGCGCGCTGCAAGTCGGCTCGAAACGGGCGACCGTTGAGACAGATGGTATTCGAGTTTTTGACGAACCCGCTGGCGCGCTCCACGCTGCCAGGCATGCCGACGCCAATCGCGACCTCGGCAACGTCGAGGTCGGTCTTTTCGCAGGCGTCACGCACGAGGTTCGCCGCGCGCTGAACGATCTCGTCGTAGCCGTTCTCTTGTTGGGTCGGCCGGCGCTCGCGTAGCGCTACCTCGCAGCGGCCTTCGAGCGCCGAGATTTCGGCGACGACGACTTCCAGCTTGCTGCCGCCAATATCCAGCCCGACCCGCATGCGAGCGAGCGTAGACGATCTCTTACGAGCGGCCCGGCCGCGTCTTCGGCTGTGTTGGTAGCCGTTGTTTGCTGCGCAAGCCGCAGAGCACCGAGCGGACTTCGTCTTCGAGCAAGAAGGCCCCCCACCTTTGTGTCGTGTCCCCGTCTAGCAAAAGGCCCAAGTGCAAGTGCCACATGCCGTTCGCCTTGCCGTTCGTGCCGAGGTATTCGCCGGCAGCGACGCGGCGCGGTTGTTTGGCGCCCTGCGGCTGCTCGAACGAAAGCTCGTTCATGTGCGCGTACCACACGTGCGTGATCTTGCGCTCGCCGTAGGCGATTGGCTCATCGAGCTTGATGCGGATTGCGCGGTCCGTGTCGCCACGCCCGGTCCAGAGCGTGTGACCCGACTCTGCATAGTCGACGGTGCCGGCCGCGATGGCAAACACCGGCAGACCCATGCCTGCGATGTCGAGCCCGGTGTCAGCGGCGTACCCGGCCATGTAGCCGCCAGGCATCGGATTGGAGAACCCACACGAGAGCGGCTCGCTGCTGGGCCCTGGGGGAGGGCCTGACGTGGCGGAATCGTCGCTCGTACCGTCGACCGGCTGGATGTGGGCGCCATCACGGGGGCGTTCGAGCGCGGCTGGCTCGGCTGTCGCAGCGTCACCCGTCGCAACGACTCGGCCGCCAGCGCAATCCCTCGCGAAGCCAATACAGCTGGCGTTCGCGCAGCGCGCCGGAGCCGAGCCGCCGAAGCAGGCGGGCTCGAGCGAACGGCCGGTCCCACATCCTGCTGAAACCAGCGAGAACAACAGGAGCCACGGTTTCTTCGGTCGAGGAGGCATCACATTCGTCGTCGCGATTTGCGACGAGAGTGTGACTGCGATCCTGCTGCGCGTTTTGGGTCGTTCTTGGTTTACGATACACGCCGATGCGTATTTTTCCTTCGCTCACTCTTCCCCTCTGGCTGACCCTGGCGGGTTGTTCGCTGATTGTCGCCCCTGACGCAGGCTTGATTGGCTCCGGCGGCGGAGACGCTGGCGGCAATGGCGGCCAGCCTTCGACGGGCGGCAATGGCGGCGAGCCGACACAAGGCGGCGGCGGCACCAACCCTGGTGGCGGCGGCAGCGAAGTGGGCGGCGCCGGCGGCGTTGGCGGAGTCGGTGGTGACGGGGGAATGGGTGGCGATGGCGGCACGGGTGGCGGGCCGGAATGCGCCACGGCGGCCCAGTGCGCAACGTCGGCGAACCCGTGTGAAGAAGCGACCTGTATCAACGAGACGTGCGGCTTCGCGTTTCTGACCAACGGAACGCCGACGCCCAATCAAGTCGATTTCGACTGCCAAGAAGTGCAATGTAACGGTGCCCTCGGCACTGTCTCGGTCCCCGACAACAGCGACGTCCCAGTCGACAACCTGGCGTGCACCGACGACGTGTGCACCCTGGGCGTTCCCACCAACCCGGATCTGCCGGCGGGCACGAGCTGCGGCGGGACGCTCGTCTGCGACGGCAGCGGCTCCTGTTCCGGTTGCACGCTCGCCTCGCAATGCCCCGGCATCGACGACGAGTGCAAGACCAAGACGTGCAGCGGTCTCGGCGTGTGTGGCGTCAACTTCACCGCGGCAGGCTTTGCCGTTGCGGCGCAGGTCGACGACGACTGTTCCGAAGACCGTTGCGACGGAAGCGGCAACACCGCGGCCGCGATCGACAACAGCGACCTGCCAGTCGACAACCTGGACTGCACCACCGACGAGTGCCTGGTGGGCGTTCCCGTGAACGACCCCGTCGCCGAGGGCGACACCTGCAATGACGGCGGCGGCGCTGTCTGTGACGACAGCGGAATCTGCGTCGCGTGCAACGTGGCAGCCGATTGCGGCATCACCACCGATTGCCAGGTTTTCACGTGTTCAGCGGCCAACACTTGCTCGGTGGTTCTCACGGCGAACGGTGTGCCGACAACCTCGCAGATCGCGGGCAACTGCATGGAGAATCGCTGCAATGGGCTCGGTGGCTCCAGCAACGTGATCCAGAACACCGACGTCCCCGTCGATGGGCTCGACTGCACGTTGGACGTGTGCACCACGGGCGTACCGTCGAACCCTGACGGCCCTTCGGGCGCGGTGTGCAACGACGGCGGAGGCAGCGTGTGCAACGCCACCGGCGACTGCGTGCAGTGTCTCACCGCCGCAACCTGCCCAGGTATCGACAACGATTGTCAAACACCGGTCTGCAGTGGAGCCGGGGTTTGCGGAATCGCTTTCGAGGCCAACGGTGCTGTGACGCCGACGCAGGTAGCCGGCAACTGCACGCAGAACGTGTGCAACGGGGCTGGCGCCACAGTCGCCGTCCCCGACAACCCCGACCTCCCGCTCGACGCCTTCCAGTGCACGAACGACATTTGCACCGCTGGCGTTCCTTCCAACCCGGCGACGGCCTCCGGCACGGCCTGCACGATGGGCGGCAACTTCTGCAATGGTGCGGGCGCCTGCGTCGAATGCACGCTCGGCTCACAGTGCCTGAGCGGCGTGTGCACCAGCAACGTGTGTGTGTCGGCTAACTGCACCGACGGTGTTCAAAACGGCACCGAAACCGATGACGATTGCGGTGGTGGCGCCTGCCCCGACTGTCTCAGCGGACAGAGCTGCCTGGTGGGGGGCGACTGTACGAGCGGCAGCTGCACGATCGGCTTCTGCGATCCAGTCATGGTCACCGCCACCACTCCTGTGAATGCTGCGACCGGCGTCACCTTGAACCCGCTGAGCCTGGTGGTGACCTTCAGCGCCGCCGTCGATCCGGCTTCGTTGGTGACCGACACCACCCTCGGTGACGGCGCCTGCACGGGGACCATTCAGCTGTCGAGCGACGACTTCCTCACCTGCGTCTCGTTCACTGCGGCAGCGCCCGCGATGAGTGTGGGCAACACGGTCGCCACGCTGACGGCTAGCCCGCACCTCGCGTTCGGCCAGACCTACAAATTCAGAGTCACCACCGGTGCGCTCGATTCAGCGCTACAGCCAGTGGCGGCGTTCACGTCGGCGACTGGCTTCACCATGCGCACTGACTCGAGCGCGGGCCTGGTTATCAGCCAGGTGTATGGCGGCGGCGGCAACGCTTCTGCCACGTACCTGAACGACTTCATCGAGCTTCACAACCGTGGCTCGATCGCCGTCGACATCACCGGTTGGTCACTGCAGTATTCGAGCGCCACGGGCAGCTCTTGGGCCACCAACCCCTTCCTGTTGCCTTCCGTGTCGATTCCGCCGGGCGGCTACTTCTTGGTGCAGGGCGCCTCGGGTGGAGCCATTGGCATCGCATTGCCGACACCGGACGCGACGAGCCTGCTCGCCCTCGCTTTGGGGGCTGGCAAGGTTACATTGGTCAACAACAGCACGACACTGGTCGGCAATTGTCCAGCGACGGCCAACATCGTCGACTTTCTCGGGTACGGGTTGGCAGCAGACTGTACGGAGGGGCCGACTACGACGCTGGCCAACCTCACGTCGACGCTATCAGCGCAGCGTCGTATTCAGGGCTGCTATGACACCAACGGGACCAACATCGATTGGCAAAACGGCACGGTGTCCAACCCGCGAAACAGCTCGGCTACCCTGCTGGTTTGCGCGGGACCAGCGAACAACGAGACAGGCGTCGCCAGCGAGCTCGACTACTGCGTGTTGCAGACGCCGCAGACACTCTCAGTCGTCGCCTCCGCGTCATCAGGGGCAATTCTCGGGCGCGTGTACGAGCTCGGCGTGACCGAGGCGGCTGGTGCGCCAGTTGGCATCGTGGCAGAGCTCGGCTTCGGTCCTGTCGGCAACAACCCCGAAGTTCAGACCGGCTGGACATGGCAAGCCGCTACCTATGATCAACAGTTCGGGAACGACGACGGCTTCACCGCGTCTTTCACCGCGCCCGCCGTCGCCGGAACGTACGCGTACACCTACCGCTACTCACGCAACGGCGGCCAGACGTGGACGTTCTGCGACGCCGACGGCGCCGGCTCCGACCCGAACCTCTCGTTCGAGACGCCAGAGCTCGGCATCCTCACCGTGAACTGAGCTCGCTCGTGATCAGTCCGTCGGGCGCTCTTGCGGGGGCGCCACGGCGTGAAAATCAGCGCGGATGCGTTCGACGTACTTGGCCAGCAGCTCGTCGACGCGGGCGGGGGAGGGCGAGCGCACGATGAGCCCGATGTGCTGCTTCTTGTCCATGCGCCAGACGACCTCGGGATCGTCGAAGGCGCTCGTGTCGGGCGTCTCTTGGCGCGTGAGCGAGACCATCAGACCCGCGTATTCGTCGCGGATTTGTGGCAGCTCGTAGCTGCCATTTTCGCCGGCCAGCTCGATCTTCGCCCACTCGCGCCATGGGTTCAGCCCGGTGGCGGCTTCGATCATGTCTGCGATGTGAGCGCCGCCCACCCGGGCACTGGTCTCCAGAAAATAGAGCTGCCCATCGCCTTGCCCACGAATGAATTCGGTGTGGGAGGTGCCGCGTAACAAGCGCATCGCCGTCAGCACCTGCGAGTTCATCTCGATCAGGGCACGCGCATCGGAGGTCTCCGCGGGCATCAGCCGGGTCGTGAACACATCGCCCCCGTGAGAGACGTCGAGCGGCGGCTTGCCGTAGCGGCTCGCGCGCTGAAACACGATCTTTCTGTCGTGTACCAGTGAGTCCACGTGAAACACTTCTCCCGCGACGTAGCGCTCGAGCAGGTAGCTGCCGCGTTCGTCCCCAAGGGCCTCGATCACCGACCAGAGCTCTTCCTGGGTGTTGGCTTTCTTGATACCGATGGCACCCGCGCTCGACCGGGGCTTGATGACCCACGGTGCGGGCACCCGCTCGATGTAGGTCTTGATCTGGAGATCGTTCAGGAGGTGCACGAAATCCGGCACGCGCAAACCGACTGAGCTGGCGCGTACCCGCATCGCGAGCTTGTCTCGGAAGTAGCGCGTAGTGGTTTCACCCATACCGGGGATGCGCAGGTGCTCCCGCAGGTTGGCGGCGATCTCGAGATCGAAATCGTCGAGCGGTACGATGCGATCGAACACCCGCGTGCGCGCGAGAAAGCTCACCGCGCGCTGCGTCTCGGCTGGGTCCCACCTCTTTTCGACGTCACGCATGTAGAAAATTTCGTCGACGGCCTCCGCTGGAAACTGATGTTCGCCCTGTAGGCTCTCGGAGGTGACCAGCACGACGCGCCAGCCCAGCGCCTTGCACGTGCGCAAGAAGTCGTGGCCCTTGTCGTAGCTTGCGATGACGAGAACCGTTTTTTCGCTCGAACCCATGGAGGCCGATGATAGGCCGATGCGCGAGCCCGCGTCAGCGCACGATGCGCGCGACAGCGACGGCTCTCAGCGCGGCGGCATGCGATTCGAATTGGTCCGCTTGAAAGTGTGCCTCGACGAGTATCCGGACCCGCATCTGCCTGAACAGGGGCAGCCGTTTGCCGAGGTGCTCGGGAAGGTAGGCGGGGATGCCGCTGTGGCTGCCGGCGAAGAAGAAGGACGCGCGAAGGTGCGGCTCGCCGAAAACGGTCCGCTTCTGGTACGCGCGCCGTTCCAGTAGCGCGCGTTCGGTTTGGTCGTCCAGGTAGCTTCCTGGGACGCTCCGGTCGGAAGCGGCGAACGCCTCGCGCACTTTCGTGGTCATCGCGGTGGCAACATCCGGCGCCGCGACCAGCCCGGGTGTGGCCAGAAATTGTGTCGCTCCGTGGACACTCCGCTTCAGCGCGTCGTCATTCTCCGTGAACGGCGTGGCGGCTGACACGACCGCTTTCAGTGTCTCGATCTCGTCGAAGTCGAAGCGCAGCTCTCCGGAGAGCAACAAGAGCTGCGCGGAGAAGCGACCATCGGCGCGGACCGCGTCGAGCAGCGCACCGTCGACGCTGTCTTGGCTGGTCGGCTTGGCGTGCGCCAGCACTTCGTAGACTTCGCGGCGGTCTTCCATCTCGGCGGGTGCGTCAGCCAGCGCAGGCTCGTCCACCTCGGGGTCGAAGGGCCCTTGCTCCAGTTGATCGAGCAGCTTCTTCCATTCTGGGCGCCGCCTCACGCGCGCAGCGGAGTCCGGGTTGAACCAAATCAGAACCAGCACATCGCCATGGACTGGTTTCATCGCGAGGGCTGGTGGCCCAGCCTTGGCGCGCGGATCGGCAGCTGCGTTGGAAGCGCTGACGAGCCCGCCGAGCGCAGCCGCGGAGGCGTGACTGAGACTCCCGACGACTGCGGGCGGCAGGTGAGCCGAGCTCACCGCCATGGCAGGAGGTGGCGAGGCATGGGAAGAAAACGCCGGTACGACGGCTGCGGGTGCCGCCGGCACGGGCGCTTGGGCCGACGGTCCGACAGGCGCCTCTTGGGTGGGAGGCGTGAAGCTCGACCACGCGACCGTGGCCTTCGATACAGGTTCGTTCGGGTTGGTCGCGCCGAAAGGCAAGGCGCCGCTGAACGGCAGCGGGGCGCGCGGTCCTTTCACCAACCTCTGAAACGGCAAAGCGCCGGCGATTCCGGCACCCGCCATCCCCACCGTACGCGCAGGCGCGCGATCGACGGGCGCCGACGCCAGCGCAGCCGGTTGAGCGAACCCGAGCGGCAAGCCGACGCTGCCGTCCGCCGTGACCTCGGCGTCGATCAACGTCCGTCGGGGCGGAGACGCGTGCTCGACGGTGCGCCAGCTCTCGCGCGGTCGCTCCGCTTCGGCAGTTACACGGTACGTCTCCGTCTGGTGCTCGAGCGAGAAATGTCCGCGCCAGGTGACGCTCACGAGGGCCCGGTCGGTATCGATCCACAGGGTATCGGCCCGCATCGCTGGTCGTTCGGAACCAGCGCGACGGGTGACTGTGACGCGCGGCCGAATGCCGGGCAGCTTCGTCCTCAGCATGGCGTGCTCCCGATGAAGATTTTCGAGCAAGAGCGGAGCATCCTCCGGAATTGCATCCACCTGTTGATCTGGCGGAGCCATGTTGAAGAAGCCGAGATCGAGACCCTCCGGCAGCGGCTCGTTCTTCCAGGCGCGCCCCGCGAAGGCGGCGCCGAGCTTCTCAGCTCGCTCTGGCCAGTTGGCGGCGATCGGCCCCAGTCCAATCGGTTCGGGCATGGCCGACACGTCGTCGCCCTTGCCGACCTGCGTCAGGTTCGGCAGTGCGGAGCGACCGTACGCGTCGCGATTGTTCTTTCGCACACCCACGGGGTTCCAGGTGCCCGGCCCACCCGCTGCCCGTTCGTAGATGAGCGGCATGCGGGCGAAACGCGGACCTTGATATACCGTCCCATCCGGGCCGACGGATCGATCCGTCACAATCTCGACGGACTTGTCGATGGTCTCGAAACCAAGCCGCACGACGAGCGAACGAACCGGCCGCCCGTCGGGCGCGAACGCCGAACCCACTACGATCACGTCCGCCTTGGGTTTGGAAGGAACCAGCTCGGAAGCAGTGGACAAGCTGCGATTCTCGTCGTCGTCCCAGAAGGCATCGGCCGTGAACACAGGCTCGTGCGCGCTCGCCAGCGTCAGCTGCTTCTGCTCCAGCTTGAACGTCGCTTTGCAGACGATGGTAACGAGCCACGAAGACAGGCGCGGTTGCCACAGCAGTGTGGCCAGGGGCAGCTCTGCGTTCGAATCCATTTCAGCGCAACGATACCAGTCTAGGCCCTAAAGAAGCGATGGGCCACGGGCGAACGCACGCCCACTGAGGCTGCGATCTGGTGGGGCCGCGTGGGTACACCAATCCCTGGGGTGAGCCCCTTTTTGGATCTGGCTGGTCATACGCGTCGTTGTTCTCCCGGTGAGGATGTCTGCATTCGAAGTCAGAGAGCGTCGAGCAGGCGGAAGAAGATCGGCAGCTCGGGACGCCATGCCAGCAGGCGGTAGATGAGGGTTCTGCCCGTTCGCAGGATCTGCGCCGGCACGAGCACCACGCGCTGAACGAAGGAGCGGAAGTCCATGCGGAGAAGCCGTTCGCGCTCGGCGTTGTGTTTTTCTTTCCAGCGCGGAACGACGGGGAGCGAGAGCGCGAGCCATGCCTTGAGCGACCATGCGAGCGACGCGATGGCCATGTACGCCCAGTTGGCCTCGAGCGTGCTCCGCGGCGCGTGGGGCGCGCGCACGCCGTTCTTGAGCTGGTCAAGAATGTTCTCTTGGTTCTCGCGGTCGTTGGCTTCGCGCACCACTTGCTCGGCGGTCATTTCGACGTCGTTGGTGACGTAGAAGAAGTAGCGCTGTCGCTCCCCGAGCATGCTTGCAGGGCTGATCGGAAAGCTGACCGCTGACCGCTGACCGCCTGCTCGTGCATCGCTGGATTTGGCTCCAGCTACACCCGAATCTTTTCCCCAGCGCCCACCTAGGAGACGATCAGGATTGCTCGTCGTCGTGCGGCGCCGGCCACAAACGCTGGAAGCCCACCCCCAACAGCGTGCCGGTCGCGGTCTCAACCAGCGCTCCGTAGCGGCATTTTTCGCGCAAGATGCCGCGCACGCCTGCACCGTCTCGTCGCTCCACGTGAACCGATTGACCTTCAAAGAGTTGGCCGAAGACGGTGGCTTGCTCGGCAACACGCGTGAGCTCGACGGGCAGAGACCCCTCGTAAGCCGAGAGCGTCGTGCGGCTGGTGCGCTTCACCAAGCCGCGCTCGAGGAAGACGTCGCAACGGGCGCCGGAGCTCGCGAGAATGACACCGACGCGCGGAGCGGCGCCTCCGGTCATCGTGACGATCGACCCGAGCTCCGAACCCACTTGTTGCGTCACGCGACCGCCCAAACGCTTGCGCATGGCCGCAACGGTCGGCGGTGCGATCGTGTCTGCGACTGCCTGCGTGAGCGGCAAGAAGACCTTCTTGTCAGCCATCAGTTGCGCTCCGTGAAGGGGCTCCACGCCGTGCTGGAAGGGGGTGGGCGAGCTGCAGTGGAGGGCGGCCGGCTCACGTCAGTCGGCGCCGCGCTGGGTCGAGGCGCCCACGTCGATGGCGCGCCGAGACCAACCGACCCCGAGGGCCGAGTGGACGGGCTCGCAATGGCTGTCGCGCTGGGCTCGATCTCGGGCGAGGTCGAAGCCACAGGCGCGGAGCCGTCCGGCGCTCGTGCGGAGGAGACAGGCATGTAGGCGCGGACGATCATGCTCTTCAGACCCCTTTGCGCGAGTGTCCGCCCGGTCGGTGCCGTGCTGCGATACGCGCTGATGGCGAGCAGCACCAACACGATCGCGCCGAGCGACAACGCGGCCATCGCGAAGCGCAACACTCTCGCTCTACGTTTGCGATCGAAACGAATGGTACCGCCGAGCCCGTCGTCCCGAGTCACCGGTGGCGATGTCGCGACCGACGGGTTGCCGGTGGCCCGCAGAGCGCCTTGCAGCACACGCGTGCAACGAGCAGCGGTCCCGGCTCCCGCCGGGTCGGCGAACCCCTCGAGCGCGCGCGCAAGGCTGGAGACGTCGACGAACCGGTCATTGGGATGTTTCGCCAGCGCCTTGGCGACGATCGCGTCGACCTCGCGGGGGACCCGCGCGATGCTCGAGAGTGGCGGTGGGTCCGCCTCCAGCACTTGTGCGGTGATGTTGGTGACCGTGTTTCCACCAAACGCCGGCCGACCCGCGACGAGCTCGTAGAAAATTGCGCCCAGTGACCAAATGTCGGCTCGCGCGTCGACCTCACGAGACGATCGAATCTGCTCGGGCGACATGTAGAGCGGCGTGCCCATGGCCACGAGCGTTTGTGTTTGAACCAAGAGCGCCGGGTCGTCGGCGATGACGCCCTTCGCGATCCCGAAGTCGAGGATCTTGATCATCGGGCTTCCGTGCACGTGACTGGTCAAGAACAGGTTCGATGGCTTGAGGTCGCGGTGCACCATACCGTTGGCGTGCACCTCCGCCATGCCTTCGCTGGCCTGCAAGATGTAGAGCGCCGCGATCTCCAGCGGCAGCGGCCCCTCTTCCATGACCGACTCGAGGTCTGCACCCGACAGCAGCTCCATCACCAAAAAGGGGCGATCTTCGTGTCGACCGGTGTCGAGGATGCGAACGATGTGCTCGCCGCGCACGCTGGCATAAGCGCGACCTTCTTGTGCGAACCGAGCCACCGCCTCGGGGTTGTCGAGGTGGCGCTTGTGCAAGATCTTGATCGCCACACGATGCTGGGGACCGAACGAATCGGTGCCGGCCGCGTTGCGAACCTTCGCCTCGACGACGACTCCCATGCCCCCGCGTCCGATGAGGCGCGTCACTTCGAAGCGGTCGGCGATCACGTCGCCGCAACGGATGTCCCACGCCTTGGCATGGCTGTCCGAAAGTCGCCCACGCCGAATCGTCGGCTCTGACTCGAGCGTCGCCACGCTAGCCGAATGTAGCAGCCTGCTGGCTTCGTGCAGCGATTATGCGCCGCTCGGGGGGTCTTCGAGCGGCGGCAGATCGTCGGGCTTCAGGCCGGGGGCGACCAGGTAGATCTCTTGTGTGGGCGGGTACACGTCGGTTGTCTCCTCTACCTTGGTCTCGCCCGTTGCGAGGAGCTTCGTAGTCTTGACCTTGCGCAGCGACATGCCCCGCTTGCCCTTCTGTTTGATGCGAAATTCACCTTCGGGCAGCGCAGCTTTCTCGAGCTTGCGGCTGTATTTGAGGAGGCCTTTCGTCTCGGTCGCGAGCGTAACGTCTACGCGTGGCTCTTTCCCCAGGAGCTCGAAGCGCAGCACGCCTTTCTGTGCGCGCGCGCTGACGACCACCGCGAAGTCGAACGGGTTCTTGATGCGAAGATCCAATACGGGAAACGACACGGTGGCGTCGAGGCCGGGCCGAATGTACGCGCTCGGGCGTGAGTGGTTGATGCGGTCGGTGACATCGAAGCCACCGAAAAACGCAGCTGCGTGCAGCGTGCTAGCGACTTGGCAAGCGCCACCTCCGATGCCCGCTCGGATCTCGCCCTTGTAAATCTCGGGCGCCATGAAGAAGCCGTTCTCCACCGTGCGCGGGCCTACCGTTTCGTTGAAGCTCACCGTTTCACCGGGCATCAGCAGCAAGCCGTCGAGCAAGCTCGCCGCGCGTTCGATGTTGCCGTTGCGGCCGGGCGGTCCGCCGAAGCGGGTCTCGAAGGCAGAGATGACCTTGCCGGCGTCAGTGGCTGCGACGCGCTCGCTCGTCGCCGCGGGGACCCATTTGAACACTGGCGCTTCGACACTGGCTTCGCCGCGCTTAGCGGCGGTGAGAAGGCGCTCGGTCGCACCAAAAATGTCCAAGTACGACCCTTCGCGGTGTTGGGTCGTCTCGTCCTTGTGAGCATCGCTGTCGATCAGGCGTCGCGCCGGGAGCGGGCTCTGATCGCCGTCCTCTTTGGGCTCGCTCAGGCGTCTCGCCAGCGCGTCGCTGTCGACGACGATTGGCAGCGACGTTTCAATCGACTCGGAGCGTGCACGCTGTTCGAGAGCGGCGAGCAGGCTCTGGGTGTCGGCGTGCGCGCCCAGCTGGCGAAGGCTGAATTTTCCGAGCGACCGGCCGCGCGATGTGAGCTCCACCTGGTGGTCGATGATGCCATCGGCAACGCGTGACACGAACACCGAAGGCGCTTCGTCCGATTCGGGCCGCTGGCCTTCGACCTGCACGGAGCCGGGGGGCCCGTCTGGCTCCGGCTGTCGATCGAGCCATGCGCCGCCAGCCAACAGACTGGCGGCAATGAGCGCGGAGAGGGCGAGGGGAAGGGGGGACCGCTTCATCAGGTGCTCGGTCTGGCATAACGCCGCTCGAGGGCCCCGCATTCTATCAGCCTGCAGGCTTCAACTATCACCCATCATTCGGACCGCTGGTCAGCGTCCGATGGCCTGCCGGTAGAGCCAGCCTTTGCCCTTTTTCGACTCGACCAGGTACCAGTCGTCCTTCTGCTCGATCAGCTTCACGCGTGTACCTTGCGAGAGCTTGGCCACGATATTGCCGTCTTTGGGGGCATCACGCAGGTTTGCGCGCTCGTTGCGAACGGTCGCGCGCCCGAGGCCTTCATCCTCCTTGGCGGAGTCGGCGGAGCTTGACCCGGAAGCAAGCTGGGGAGGCGCCTCGCCCGGCGGGTAGAAGGTGAGTCCGTAAACGACAGTGTAACGCGAGTGTGTATGCGTGATCTTGTCGAGCTCGAGGCCCTTCAGCCGCTCACCCGCGCACTTGATCACGCCGCGGACCGTGTCCGATGGCAGCTCGCTCCGCTTCTTTTCGCCGTCGACGACCACCTCGTTGTTGTCGAAATTGACCGAGATTTGCAGCGCCATCGCCCCTTTGAGACCGAGCGCGGCGGGGCACGTCGCGAGCTCGGCGAGGCGGGTCTTCGCCAGCTTGTCGAAGCCGAGCTTGCCGCACTCGTCGACCTTGTCGCCCTTCTTGTTCTTGCAGCTTTGCACAGCGCCGTCGGCGACTACCACCTGCTGCTTGTTGGTGGGGCTTGCATCTGCTTCCGACTCGGCCTCCGCCTCGGCTGTGGCCGTGGCTGTGGCGCCACTCGTCGACACCGCAGGTGTGGGCAGGGCGGCTTTGGCGCCGGCGCCACCAGGGACCTCGGGGCCGACAGTGATACCCAGGAGACGGGGCCAGGCGACACCGAGCGCGAAGCCGACCACCGCGACCAATCCGACCTTGCTGGTGATGGCGCGGTCCTGCCGTGCCGTCGGTAAGCTGACCCGCAACAGAGCCTCTTTTCCTTTTGGCGGCGGAGCGGACGGGCTGTTCGAGCGGAAAAGGGAGGCCATCGAGGTCGACTCTCGGCGTTAGCACAGTTCCCTCGACCGAGCGAAGTTTCGGGCCGTCCAAAGCCGGACGTTTTACGGCGCTTCAGTCAGGCTGACCAGGCGGCTCGCGGCTGCGATTGGAACCAAGAAGGTGGCGTCCACGTCGTCGCGGCGCGCGTAGCGGATGCCGACTCCGTCGAACGTGTCGCCGACGCCGATGCCGATCTGGATCTCGCTGGGCAGCGCGGCATCGTCGGTGGATCCTTTGCGACGCGTGATCTTGATCTTGAGCGAGGGCTCGGCGAGACCCTGTTCGGCGCGCGAAGGCCCCGACGAGAGCGCTCGAATGGGCATCAGCTGCGAGAGCGCTTTCTCGAGCTCTGCGGCGCGTGTCTCGCTGCCGCCCTCGAGGCGCAGCTGACGTCCATCGCGCACCAGCTTGACGCGCTTGCTGCCGCTCTGGATCTCGATCTGGTCGGCCGTCGCAGTGGTGATGGCAAACGCATCACGCGCGATGAAGCTCCGGTCGAAGGTCTCTTCCACCTTGTGCTCGACCAAGAAGACGCCTTTCTGGGTGCTCACGGTCGCGTACGTGCCGTCGTCCGTGCGCGCGCCGAGCAGAAGCTTGATCGAAATCGGGCGCTCGGGAGCTTGCGGATCTTTCGAGATGGTCGCGCTGATTGTGAAGCGGGGTGTCGACAGACCGAACGCTGGTGTCGGCTCCTCAGCGACCCAACGTTTTGCGCTCAGCTTGGCGAGCGTCGTGACGGCGCTACCGGCGAACCCGTCGTCGGCGCGCAGGCCTTTGCCCTTGGGCAACAGGAGCGAATAGGAAGACTCGGCGCGGCTGAAGCGCTGCTTTTCGTTTCCGTGCTCGATGCTGACGTCCTCGATATCGAGCGTCGAGATATCGACGACATCGACGTCACGCAGCAAAAGGTCGCTTGGCCGCAACACGCTCGCGGCGGCGTCACCGATAAAAATCAGCGCACCATCTTCTTTGCGCAAGATCAGGTGTTTGCCGTCTTTCAGCGGCCCGACCTCGAGATCTTCGGTGCGTTCGATGGTGCCGCCGCCTTCTTTGATGCCGCCCTGTGACTTGATGCGCACTTTGACCAAGTCGCCACTCGGCGGCGCGGTGCCCGGAGGCGCGCGGTCGCCGCGTGCGCTCACGATGTCCATCAAGAGGCCGTTGCCGGTCTCGGCGTCGATCTCGCGCTCTTCCGGCTTTCGCACTTTGAAGCCTGGCCCATAGCGAGCGATCTCGAGCGACTTGTCCCCTTGTTGGATGGAGAGCTCGACGATCTCGTCGACGTTCGCGCCCACGATGCCGTCGTCTTCGAACTCCGCGGCCGGCTTCAAGAGGGGCTGGATGACGGCTTCCGGCACACACGCCGCGAGGTATTCAGGGCTTCTTCGTACGACGACGATGAAGCCATCTCTGTCCGGGCAGGCGCCACCGACCGCGAGCTCGCTCGGCGCGCCGTCGCGAGGCACCATCGTGACAGTGACGCGCGGCTTCGACGCCACACTGGCGACTTGTTCGTCCAAAAAAGCGTCCGCCTGCATCTTGCCGAACGCCACCAGCACCTGATCGAGCTGCGCGCCGTCCACGCGGTCGCCAACGGTGCCCTGCGAGCCTTCGGCGAAACGAAAGCCGCTACCTCGTCCGCCGCCCCACTCCGCGCGCTCGAATCTGCGCGTGCCGCCTTCGCCTTCCAGCCACAGCCCCGCGAGGCTGGTGCTCATGTAAGGCACGAGCGATCGTGAGCGCAAATCGGCTGACGGGACGATCAGAGCCGCCGCCAAGCCGGTCGTGATGACGTAGACGCCACGGCCCTCTACCTCCACATACACGCCTTCGCCGGTGGCCGCGGGCCCGCCGAGCGCCACCAGAAACTTCAGCTCGCCCATCGTGATGGCGATCGTCGTCCTCGGCGATGCGAGGCCAGCCTCGTCTCGATTGACGCTGGTCGGTTGCACCTCTCGAGCGAACTTCGCGTACTCGAGCGTGGAGAGCAGGCGGTCGACGGTTTGCTCTTCAGCGGGGTACGCCTTGCCGTCGATCGCCAGGTCCCAAACGCGCTTTTGCTCTCCCTTTGGCGCCCGAGTCAGCACGTAGCTCTCGCCTTCGCTGGTGACCTCGAGCTTGACGATGTCGTCGCCCCGCCACGCAGGTAAGAGGTTCCCTTTGCGAGCTTCCGACTCTCCAGTCGTCAGCGAGTCGCGGTCGAGCACGAAGGTGACGACAGCCGCCAGCACCACGCAGACAGAGAGCACGATCGCGGTGAGGTGCTTCCGTAGGAAGCTCGGCTTTCGAGCGGCGCTGCTCACGATGCTTCCTGGGTCGGGTCTACCGGACGGTCGGGCCTCCGTCGTCGCACGATGAACAACGCGATGCCGAAGACGGCGATCACCAGCGGAATGACGATGATCACGTACACGAAGATGGCTCGCAGCGCGTCCTCCGTCAGTCTGACGCCGGTCGCCTTCAGCGGCTTGTCTGGGATGTCGAGGAAGCGCTCGTGTGACGCGAGCCACGAGAACGAGCCCTCGACGAGCAGCGCGTTCCCGCGGAGATCGCCCGCGGACCAGTTGATGCCGAGCAGCGTCGAAGTCCCCTGCAGCACCACGACGCGCGCTCCCTTCTTGCCGTCCTTGCTGGCGCGCTCGGCGGCGGCGGCGATCGTCAGCGGACCCTTGTGGTCCTCGGGGGTCGGCGTCAGCTGACCCGCCATGACGGTCTTCTCCCAGAAGCTCACGACGCCGAATGCCTTTGGTGAGGTGACCAGTAGCGGTTCTGGCTTCACTTCCGTGCCGAGATCGCGCAGCGAGCGAACGGCCAGCACGACCACGGAGACGCCCGTGTCTTGTTCACGCAAGAGCTGCTCGGTGATCGGGTGAGGTCCGGGCTGCGCAAAGAAGGCCTCGCCGCTGCCGCGCGGAGGGCGCCGCGCAGGGTCCGTTTCGAACACCAGGTCGTCTTCGGCGGCCACCCCCGCCAGCGCCAGCAGGTCGGCGACGCCGAGGTCGACCCACTCGGTCTGGCGCTCGTTCGGCACCGACCAGGTCGCGAGCAATGCGTTGCCGCCGTTCTCGATGAAGCGCTTCATCACGGCGACATGCTCCGCGGGCACCTTCGAGCGCGGTGCCGCCAGCACCAGCACGTCGCAACCGGCCATCGGATCTTTCGGGGCGTCGGCACGCGGCTCGAAGACGGTCGTCACTTCGTAGCTGTTTCTGGTGAGCCGCTCGCGCAGCTCCGCCATCCCCTCGCCGCCACCGACATCGAGCGAGGGCTCTCCATGGCCGGTGGTGAAGCAGATCGTCTTCTTCTCCGATAGGCGCACGAGGCGAATGGCGCTGGTCAGTGCATATTCGATGCTCGGGCGCACGCGCGTGTCGCTCTCGTCGTCGACCTTCTCCAGATCTTCGCGTCTCACGAAGCGATGTCGATCGCCTTGGATCACGATCATCAGCGCGTCAGTCACGGTGCGACCTTCCGCCTGGCCAGCCAGAATGCCGTACTTTTTCTGGATCTCCATCAGCTCCATCCGGTCGATCTCGGGGTCGATGAACTCGACCTCGATGCGCTCCGTGAACATCTGGTAGCTCTCTAACGTCTCCGCCAAGCTGCCACCGATGGGCGAGCTCTTCGGCGCCAGGACGACCACGTGTACCGTCTCGCCGAGCGCCTGCAGCGTCTCGATCGTCGGTTGCGAGAGCGTGAACTCGCCGCCCTTCGTCAAGTCCCACCGAACGAAGTGCCGGGCCGAATAGATGTTCACCAACATCGCGAGCACGATCGCCGCGATGAGCGACACCGAAGCCCCGATTTTGGTGGCGAGCTCGGTGCCGCCCCGCGGAGCCCGCGCCTTCTTCTTCGGCGGCTCGGTGACCTCCGCGGCCTTGGCTCTCTTCTTCGGGCGAGCGTCGCTCGCGCTGGCCTTCTTTTTCATCCCCATCGCCAGGACTCCACTGCGCGCACCGTCGCGAAGAGGGGGAGAACGATGAAAGAACCCCAAAACACCAGGCGCCGTGAGTCGATCAGGCCGCGTGAGAAGTCGCTCATCAACGCGGACACCGAGGTGTAGCTGCTGACGTCGGCAGGCCAGCCTTCGCCTCCGAGCTGACCCGCGAACCCGGTCAAGAGCAGGGTTAGAAAGAAGATGGTCGAGCCAACGGCAGCTGCCAGCTGGCTCGATGTGAGCGAGCTCGCGAGTGTGCCGACCGAGAGATAGGCGGCGCCGAGTATGAACACACCTGCGTACGCAGTGCTGATCACGCGCCAATCGATCTCGCCGTAGCGCGAGAGCAGCACCATGTAGAGCATGGTGGGCAGCCACATCGCGACGTACACGGCGACGGTCGCCAAATACTTGCCCAGCACCACCGCTGTCGCGCTGACGGGCGCCGTCAGCAGCGCCTCGATGGTGCCGGTTTTTCGCTCTTCAGCGAACGTGCGCATCGTGAGCACCGGGCAGATGATCATCAGGGGGATGTGAAAAAACACCGACTGACCGAAGAACACCTCCGCCGGGCCCATACCCACGAGCACATCTTGCTGGCCCGCAAAGCTCAGCAGCACGAAGAAGAAGAAGCACCCTTCGAGCAGCGCGAAGCTCGCGATCAAGAACCACGCGACAGGCGTCACGAACAACGACAGCAGCTCGCGCTTGAGCACCGGCAAGAACCCTCTCATGCGCGCACCTCGTCATCGACGGTCAGCTGGGCGAACACCTGCTCGAGCGATGACGTGGGCGTCACTTCGAGGATACCGACACCCGCTTTGACCAACGCCAGCACCACGGATTCCGTGGTGGCCTCTCCGCGCTGCTCGTCGGCGAACGCGACAGCGACGCGGACGGTGCCGTCTCTGCCTTCGGCTTCGAGCGAGGTCTCTTCCACGTCGTCGAGGGCGTCGATCGCCTTCTTGGCGTCGTCGAATCGCGCGCGCAGCCGCAAGCGAACGGAGCGCGGGCGCCGCAGTGCGCGCAGCTCGTCCAGGGTGCCGTCCGCGATGAGCTGACCGCGCGAGATCAGGATCCCGCGCGTGCACATCGTCTCGACCTCCGACAGGATGTGCGTCGAGACCAGCAGCGTGTGCCGCTCCCGAAGGCGCTTGATTAGGCCTCGTATCTCGCGAATCTGGTTGGGGTCGAGGCCCGCCGTGGGCTCATCCAAGATCAATAGCGGCGGCGAAGCCACGAGCGCGTCAGCGATGCCGACCCGCTGGCGGTAGCCTTTGGACAGCTGGCCGATCAGCACGCGTCCCATGTCGGTGAGTCCCGCGTCTTCTTGGGCTCGACCTACCGCCGCTTTGCGCGCGGCGGCGGCGACCCCCTTCAGCTCGGCGCGGAAGCTCAGATATTCGCTGACACGCATCTCCGGGTAGAGCGGCGCCGACTCGGGCATGTAGCCAAGCGAAGATCGCGCAGCGAGCGGCTCCTCAACGACGTCGTGGCCGTTCACGCGCACAGTGCCGCTGGTCGCGCCCAAGAAACCGGCCAAGATGCGCAAAGTGGTGCTCTTGCCTGCGCCGTTGGGGCCCAAGAAGCCGACGACGTCGCCCTTCGCGACCGAGAAGCTCACGCTTCTGACGGCGCGAAAGCTGCCGTAGTCCTTCACCAAGTCTCGAACTTCGATCATGAGCGAATACGAAAATGCCCAGAAAAGGTGCGTCCGACGTCGTCCGCGGTCGGGTCGGTGACGATCAATTGCGGCCGCCCGTCTTGCGTATACACCACGACGTTCTGCCGAAAGACGCGACCAAACGCGATGGCTTCATCGCGGTCCATGCCGTGCACGAGCCAACAGGGCTCGCGAAAGGTCCCCTCACCTTCGCCTTCGCTGCCTACGGCAGGCTCGACGCGATAGCAGCCCAGAATCAAGAGGTCGCGCAAGATGAGGTGGCGCGTCTCGTTCACGCGCCGTGGCAGCAGCATCGAGCGGGGATTGTAGGCAGTGAGCAGGGCGAACCGCTTCGTCAGTATCTCGGGCAGTGTGCGCGGGTCGACTGTGTTCTCCCCGTCGAACGAGACCCGAAGGGGCCCTGCAGCCGACGGCAGCTCGTAGAGCGTCGACATGTAGCCCCGGAGGAGACCCTGATCCATCCCCACTTTGCTAGCAGAGCCACGGCGCCGCATGTAGTGCCGAGGGGGTGACTCCCGCGCTCGCTATCGGGTATGGTCGGCCCGGATGCGTCGGTACGGTCTGTTCTTGCTCGCCTTGGCGGCACTCCCCTTCGGCGTGCTTTCGTGCGGGGCCGCCAAGCAGAACGGCTGCACGGCGCTGATCAACGTCGTCAACGGCGGGCTACAAGATCTGGAAAACGGGCAGCAACAGGCCAAAAATGACCCAAGTGAGTCGACCGAGCTGCGGGTAATGTCCGGAGCCCTCGAGAAGGCAGGCGCAGCGGCGGCGCAGCTCGAGCTCACGTTGCCGGAGCTGAAGGCAATCTCGCTGCGCTACCAGGCGATGGCGCGCGACGTCTCCAAGCACGCGCGTGACATCGCGGACGCTGCCGACAAGAAGGACCTCGACAAGCTGGCAAAGTCGCGCGCGTTGCTCAACGAGACGCTCAAGCTCGAAGACCCGATCGTCGACGATCTGAACAAGTTCTGCGCCGAATAGGGCTCAAGATTCCGCTTTGCCAGGTCCAAACGGGAGCGGGCGCTGATTCAACCTCCGGTTGAATTCGACCGGAGGTCGATAAATCAACAAGAATTCCTCCGTGCCCTCCGGGAGCGGGCGCTCAGCCTCCGGTTGAATTCTTGGCGTGCACGTCGAGACGAATCACGACGTCGTCGCGGATCAGATCGTTGGCTTTTCCGGCGTAGTTGATGCCCCAGTCCTTGCGGTTGATCTTGAACTCCGCAACTGTCTTGATGTCGCCCTTGCCGAGGGTCACTTTGGCAGGAAACGTCACGCTCTTCTCTGTGCCGCGGATTTTCAGGTTGCCCGTGATCGTGTGCGTGGCCCCGTCGGCGCCGCCCTTCTTCAGCTCGGTCAGCTGAAACGTGGCGGTCGGGTGCTCGGGGACATTGAAGAAGTCGTCCTTCTTCAGATGATCGTCCAGCATCGTCGAGTCGGTCTTGAGGCTCGCAACGTCGATCTCGAGGTAGAGGCGCGCCGTGTCCAGCTTCTCGCTGTCGATGTAGGCCCAACCGCTGAATTTCTCGAACTTGCCATCGTGTTTGCCGGTGACCTTCGAGCCCGTGAACTCGACCTTGGAGCCAGCCGCGACGATGTCGAGCCCGCCCTCTGGCTTGGCGGGCTTCGCGCCCTCTGCTGGCTTCGCAGAGCCGGCTGGCGCAGCGTTTGTCGCTGCGGGGGCCGCCGAGGTGGCTGCGGCTTGCGACTTTGCGGGGGGCGGCGGCGGCACTGGCTTGGCGCTGCTCACACTGGCAGCCTCTTTGCTGGCGGCCGGGTCTTCACACGCGACGACGGTCGAGAACGCGACGGCGACCAACACGCACAGGCTGGAGCTGCGGAGAATTGTCATCATTTGCGCCGCATCATGCTCGAATCAGCGCTCTCGTCGAGCGCTGTTTTGAAAACTGACTGTTCCTGGGGCCGCGAGATTCTTCAAGCTCCGCTACTTGTTGCCTGCCAGAAATCGGTAGCCGACACCGCGAACGGTCACCAAGTGGCGCGGGTTCTGCGGGTCGTCCTCCAGCTTGGTGCGCAGCTGCAACACGAAATTGTCGATCGTGCGAGGGGTGCCGTGATGCGAGGGCCCCCACACCTTCGATTGGATTTGGTCACGTGACAGGACCTTGCCGTCGGCTTGAACCAGGCAGGCCAGCACGTCGAACTCCGTCGCCGTCAGCTCGATCAGCGCACCCTTGCGATGCACTTCCCGCGCGCCCGAGTCGATCGACAGATCGGCGACCCGAAGCGCGCTGGTCGCCTTGCGAGCGATGGCGTCGCGCCGCAGTACGGCTTTCACGCGCGCCAAGAGCTCGGCAAGGCCGAACGGTTTGGTGATGTAGTCCTCGGCGCCGAGCTCGAGGCCCATGACCTTGTCCATCTCCGCGCCGCGGGCGCTCAACATGATCACCGGTACGCAGTTTCCTTCTTGTCGCAGCGCCTTGACCACCTCGAAGCCGTTGAGCTTGGGCAACATCACATCGAGCACGATCAGGTCGGTGCCGACACGCGCGCGGCGCAGCCCGTCTTCGCCGTCGACGGCGACCTCGACGACATAGCCCTCGGCCGAGAGGTTCATCTCGAGACCCATCGCGATGCTCGGGTCATCTTCGACGACCAACACGCTCTTCCGCTGCGGCTCCTGCATTGCGCCGGACAGTTTGCTGAAAAATGAAGACGTTTGCTATAGGGTGCGCGCTGACGCCAGAGACCTACCCGTACCGAGCCGTGACTGAAACTCGAGTCGACAAGCAGCAGACAGAGCCGTTGGCCTTCGGTGGGCCGATCGGCGGCATCGCGTTCATGACCTTGTTGCCGCTGCTCTCCATCTACTTGTGGATCTGTATCCACCACTATGGCGGGGCGCTGGTGCTGCCGACGCTCGAGGTGATCGCAAAGGCGCCTGCACCAACGGTGCGCGCGTTCGGCTACTTCGCCGCCTGGCTCACGTTCCAGATCGTGCTTCAGCTGGTGCTGCCGGGTAAGACGGTGAACGGTCTCAAGGCGCGCGACGGAGTAACGCTGCGCTACAAGCTGAACGGCTTTCTCTCGCTCTGGGTCTCACTCGGCACGCTCGTGCTGTTGGTGAAGGCCGGCGCGACCAGCTATGCGGTGATCTTGAGCGAGCTCGGTGCGCTCTTGGTCATCGCCATCTTCGCGTCCTATGCGCTGGCGGCGTTTCTTTACCTCATCGGTTTCAAGTCCGACCGCGTCGAGCACCGCAGCGGCAGCGCCCTGTACGACTACTTCATGGGCTCTTCGCTGAACCCGCGCATTCACAGCTTTTCGACGAGCGCCAAGGCCGTCACACCGGAGGGCGCCCTGCTCAGCGCCTCGACCGAGGTCAAGCCAGGTGCGCGAACCGGCGGCTTCGATCTGAAGCTGTTCTTCGAATCGAAGATCGGCATGACCAGCTGGCTGGCTGTGACCGTCGCAATGGCAGGCGCGCAGCTCGAGCGGGGCGGCTCGCTCAGCCTCTCGATGATCTTGGTGCTGCTGTTTCAGCTCTTTTACGTCGCCGATTTCTACTTCTTCGAGCACGCGATGCTCTCGACTTGGGACATCAACAACGAGAACTTCGGCTTCATGCTCGGCTTCGGGTTCGTCGTGTGGATGCCCTTCAACTTCTCGCTGCAAGCCCAATACCTCGTCTACCACCGCCCGGAGCTTCCGCTCTGGGCAGCGGGCTTGATCGCAATCTTGAACTTTGGCGGCTACTACGTGTTTCGCACTTCCAACTTGCAGAAGCATCGCTTTCGCACCGAGCCCTCATCCGAAATTTGGGGCAAGCCGGCGAGCTTCATACAAACGAAGCGGGGCACCAAGCTGCTTACCTCCGGTTGGTGGGGCCTCGCTCGCCATGCGAACTACTTCGGCGATTTGACGATGGCGCTGGCGTGGTGCCTGCCGTGCGGCCTCTCACATGTCACCCCGTATTTCTATTTCATCTACTTCGCGCCCCTGCTGATCGACCGCGAGCGACGCGACAACCGCGCGTGTGAAACGAAGTACGGCGAAGACTGGGCAGCGTATTGCAAGCGTGTGCCGCATCGCATCGTGCCGTTCGTGTACTGAATGAGCGAGCGTGATCTCGACGGGGCTGTCACCAGCTGCAGCGCGAAAGGCTTCAGGCCACAGGGCCACAGCTTCAGCCAGAAAGAGAGCGAGAAAGAGCGCGAAAGGCGTCGGGCTTCAGGGCTTCAGGGCTTCAGGGCTTCAGCCAGAGAGAGAGCGAGAAAGAGGCAGCCAGAAACAGCGCAAGAAAGAGGCCCGCAACATCGCTCCTCTGGGCTCTGGCTCTGGCTCTGGCTCTGGCTCTGGCCGAAGCCTGTGGCCTGAAGCCTGTGGCCTTCTTTTGGCCGAGATCACGCTCCCTGATTTAGAACCGGTCGGCCCAGCCGAGTGTGATGCGACCCAGAGTCGTCGAGCTAAGCGTGGTGTCGTCTTGCCATGTAATGGTGCCACCGAACCCCGCCTCCGCAAAAAGGCCAGTATGGTAGGTGAGCCAGGGGCGTATGCCGAGCACGCCGCCCCACGCGACGCCCCAATACGTCTGGTTCTCGTCTGGCTGCTCATGAACGAACGTGGCAAGCCCAAGCTCCGGGCCCAGCGTCAGCGTGAGCTTGTCTCGCAGCCGATAGAACACCGCGTCGGCGCTGAGGGTCGCGCGCACCTCGTGTAAAGAGTCGAGCTCGGTGTCGTCGAACAAGAACGGCTTGTCGTAGGCAGCCCGGATGCGCAGCTCGAAATGGCGACCGAGCTCGCGGCTGAAGCTCAGCGCGGCCCCGATACAAGCGACGCCTTCGGCACCCTGTCGCGAACCGGGTCGATCGAGATCGTGAGCAGTCGGGCATAGCGTGATGGCGCCTGCCGTCACTTGATTCGGCATCGAGCGATGCGCTTCCGGGTTGTCCGGGTCGTGGGCCTTCGCCGTCGAAGGCGGCCCCACGATTGCGAGGGTCAACAGGGTGAGGGTCAACAGGGCGAACCGGGCAGACTTCAAGCGCCCTTTGCGGTCAGCGTGGTGGGCCCTTCCGGCAGCAGCCTGTCCGTAACGGGTCGTCGCAATGGCAAAACGAGCGAGAAGGTGCTGCCGTGGCCAGGTGCGCTGTCGACCTCGACCCTACCGCTATGTGCTCTGAGCACGTATTGGACGATGGCGAGCCCGAGCCCGGAGCCGTCTTGCTTCCGCTTCAGCTTGTCGTCGATCCGATAGAACTTGAGAAAAATGCGCTTGTGCTCGCGACGCTCGATTCCCTGGCCGTTGTCGTGCACTTGGATCCGCATGCGCGTCTCATCGGCCATTGCAGAAATCCGAATTTCGCGTGGATTACCGCCGTATTTGTAGGCATTCGAGAGCAGATTCACGAGCGCATCGACGATTGCAGGCCGGTCGCACACGACCGGCTGCAATTCGGCGGCAACGTCGATCGATAGATCGACATCGCGACGTGCGCGTGTCGGCTCGAAGGCGCTCACTGCTTCGTCGATCAGCTCCTCGACGCGATGCTCGGCGAGCTCGAAGGTCCTCATACCGCTCTCCATCCGGCCCCAGTCGAGCAGCCGGTCGATCAGTCCCTGCAAGCGCGCGCCTTCGCGGTCGAGCGCCTCGATGCAGCGATCTTCGGTGGCCTTGTCCCCTCGGCGCAGCTTCAGCGTTTCCGTGAACATTCGGATGGACGTCAGCGGGGTGCGAAGCTCGTGGCTGACTTTCGACACGAAGTCGGCCTGCAGCTCGGAGACGTTCCGCTCTTTGCGAACGAACATCCAGACCAGGATCACGCCGGTGACCAAAGTGCCAGTGAACGTGAGAATCAGGATGCCCATCAGCAGGTTGAACTGCGCCTCGCCGAAGACGAGCAGCGCGACGCCGACGGCCAAGAGCAACAGCGCCGGGACGATTCCCAGATAGAGCAGCGAGAGGACGATGCGACGGTAGCCCATGAGCGATCGCTAGCTGGTTTGGGCGACGATGCGATCAATCACCAGCGGCAGCGCGGGCTGGGCCTCGCCTAGCGTAAATGCCGCTCTGATGCGGGCGACAGGTGCAGAGCCACGCTCGCGCGTGTGCGAAAGCGCCAGCACTTCGCCCGCTTGCACCGTGTCGCCCGGCTTTTTCAAAAGCTCGATACCGACACCATGGTCGACGCGCTGATCTGCGCGTGTGCGACCTGCGCCCATCGAAACGGCTGCCAGCCCGAGCTCGAGCGCGTTGATCGCGCTCACGTGGCCGCTCGTCTCGGCTTTGATCTCCGTGACCGCGGGCGCCATGACCAGCAGCTTCGTGTCTGTCACGACTCGCGGATCGCCGCCGTGCGCCTCGATAAGCTTCTCCATCACGCGGGCTGCGCTTCCTGACGAGATCGCCTTCGATAGCGCAGCCTTCGCCTCGGCCGCGTTCTTCACGACGCCACCGAGCAGCAACATCTCCACGGCCAGCGCGTTCGTGCATTCGATGAGGTCGGCTGGGCCGCCCCCGTGCAACAGCTCGATGGCCTCGCGCGTTTCATTGGCGTTGCCAATTGTTTTGCCTAGCGGCGCGTCCATTCGCGTCAGCAGCGCCACGACTTCTTTGCCCGCGGCGGTACCGACGCGAACCAGCGCGGTCGCCAATGTGCGGGCGTCGCTCTCCGTCTTCATGAAAGCTCCTCGACCCACCTTCACGTCGAGTACCAGGGCATCGATGCCTTCAGCGAGCTTCTTCGACAAGATGCTGGCGACGATGAGCGGGATGGATTCGACCGTCGCGGTCACGTCGCGCAGCGCGTAGATGCGTTTGTCGGCCGGCGCGATGCGGGCTGTCTGACCGATCATGGCAGTGCCGACATCGCGCACGACCGCTACGAAGCGGGCTGCATCCATCTCGACGGAGAAGCCGGGAATGGCCTCGAGCTTGTCCAGCGTGCCGCCGGTATGGCCGAGCCCGCGACCCGACACCATCGGGACCTTCACGCCACACGCTGCGACCAGTGGCGCAAGACAGAGCGACACCTTGTCACCGACCCCGCCGGTCGAGTGCTTGTCGACCTTGACGCCGGGCACCGCCGACAGGTCGAGCACGTCCCCCGAATGCAACATCGCGTTCGTCAGCGCGACGGTTTCGCTGTCTGTCATGCCGCGCAGGAAGACGGCCATCAACCATGCCGTCAGCTGGTAGTCGGCGAGCTCGCCGGCGAGAAATGCACCGATGAGGCGCTTCACGTCCGCGTCAGTATGTGCACTTCCGTCGCGCTTGTGCGCGATCAGCTCCACCAGGCTTTTTTCGAGCGCCACTCCCCGACGCTACCACCCAATTGCGCAGGAAGCCCGCTCGGAACCGCAGCTCGGCTCCGGCGGGCAGGGGAGCCAGCGCTCAAAGCGTCGGGTCGGACGCGAAGCAGCAGCGGAAGCCGGTGTCGAAGAACTGGAACTCGTCGTCGACCTTGTAGAAGTCGAACGTGCAGGTAGCGCCGGCATCCGCCGCCGAGTTGAACGCACCGCCCATCAACGTGAACGTGCTCGCGTTGGTGCGCGTGATCTCGCGGAGGTTGCCTGTGATATCGAACGCCCGGCCTAGGACGCCCGACGGGTTGGTGGACAGGCCCTCCCACGGAGCAAAACAAGATCCGAGGAGACTGGAGGCCGTGGGCAAGAGCCCGTCTTGATCGCCAGCGAGGACTGCATTGAAGTCGAAGCTCGGCCCCAAATTGCAGAACTTGGTGGCGCTGAAGGCCGAGGTACAGGCGGTCGCGTTCGACCCATAGCCCCAGGTGCAATCGTTACCCACGAGCGGGCTCGTGCGACAAGCGTCCTTCCAGTTCGTATCGCTACAGATCGACCCGCCCATTGCGGTGCATGTTTGCTGGACTTCGCGCGGAGTTACGTTGAACCAGGGCACTTTGGTGCTCTCCGAGCAGCTGGGCGTCTCGTCGAACGTCGCGCCTGGGGGCCCGCTGGTCCAATAGCCATTGCCGGTTCCCGGAGTCGTGCTGGTCGCGTTGGGCCGGCTTGCCTCGTATTGGTACGTCCATAGACTGCCGGCGCCCACCTTGATCACCTTGGGCTTGTAGAAGAAGGTGGCGTTGGTTCCCTTGGCGGTGAAGGGCTCGTCGACGCTGCCGTCGCAGTCGTTGTCCTTGCCATCGCAAAGTTCGGTGCAGCCGCCGAGCAGCGAGGCGCAGCTGGCCGGCACCGCATTGCAGACTGTTGCGTTTGGACCGTTGCACACCTTGTTGCCCGTCGTGCGGCACTCGCCCTGCGAGACGGGAAGGCCGTCGTCGCTGGCGCACGGCTGGTTGTAGTCGGGCACGTTCTCGTTCAGCAGGCCGTCACAGTCGTTGTCGAGCCCATCGCATGTTTCTACTGCGCTCGAGCAACATGCAACGCCGGAACAACTCGGCGAGCAGACCCCAGCGGGGAAGGTGCATTGCCAACCGCCTGCCACACAGGCCACGCCGACCTGTGAAGTGCACTCCGGTCGGCTGGCCGCAGGGCTGACCCCACACACCTGTTTCGGAGACGGCGCGGTGACGTTCTCGTCCACCTGGCCATCGCAGTCGTCGTCTTGATTGTTGCAGGCCTCTTGCGCGGACACGAACGTGCACGGGTATTCGCAAGTGCCATCACTATTGAGGTCGACGAAGCCGGGCAGGCAGCTCTGAAACACGCAGCCGCCGCTGACGCAGCCGAAGACCGCGTTCACCGCACCCGTGTTGCAGTTGTTGCCGCACGACCCGCAGTTGGTTGCGCTCGTCATCAAGTTGGGCTGGCCGGTGAGCAGGCCATCGCAGTTGGCGTCCACACCGCAGGTGTCGTTGACGGATGTCGGACCGACGTCGCCGAGACACTGCACCGTGCCACCTACACATGCCCGAGTGCCCGGCATGCACGGGCTCGTCGCGCCACCTGGCGGCGGCGTCGGCACGTTGCACGCGCCGACGGCATCGGACGGAGGCAGCCCCCCGGTGAGATCGATGGCGCCGTCGCAGTTGTCGTCTTGGCCGTTGCAGCTCTCGACTCCCGGGTTGATCGCGCCGAGGCAATTCAACATGCCGGCCTGGCAGGCAAGCGTGCCGAGCGTGCACGGAAAGTTGTTGCTGATGCCACAGGCCGCGCCGGCGTCGGAGGGGGTGTCGTCCGCCTGGCCGTCGCAGTCGTCGTCGAGCGCGTTGCAGGTCTCGAGCACGTCGTTCTCGAACAGCACGTTGGGGCCGGTGCAGGTGTTGACCCCATTGAGACACTCGGTGAACCCCTGATGGATGAGCAGCGCGCACACGCCGTCGGGGTCGCCGAAGCACGGCACGTTGATGTTGGGGTCACCCGAGAGATCGTCGGCGCTGTCGATCAGGCCATCACAGTCGTTGTCGACCTGGTCGCCGCACAGCTCCGCGCCGGTGACCGTGCATTGGTACTCGCAGCCGGTTGCGTAGCTGCCGTCGAGATCGATCCAGCCGGCGTCGCAAACGGCGATCTCGCAATGGGCGTTCAGCTCATCGCAGATCGGGTTCATGTCGGTGTGCACGCAGACTGGCGTACCGTTGCCCACCACGCAGATGCCGCCACACTTGCCGCAGTTGTTTTCGTCGGTGCAGAAGTCGACGTCTTCGTCGATCGCATTGTCGCAATCGTCGTCCTTGTTGTCGCAAATGACGTCGTTCGGCGCGATCGTGTTGCAGAAGGTCTCGCACGAGAGGCCGTCGCCATCGAAGTCGTAGTAGTCGGTGGCGCAGTCGCCGCTGCACACGCCGGGCACTTCACCCGGCATCGAGCTCGGGGCGCACATGATCGTGGCAGGGTCGAAGTTCAGCAAGCTCGTGTAGCAATTGTTGCCGCACGTTCCACAGGACTTGGGGGCGTTGTAGTCGATGTCCGCGATGTCGTCGACGGTGCCATTGCAGTCGTTGTCGACTTCGTCGCAGATTTCGAGGCCCCCGTTGGTCTCGGTACACGGGCCGCCGCCACCCTCACCCGAGCCACCCGTGACGAATTGGGCGCTGCTGCCGCCGGTGACAAAGCCCGCGCCCTCGCCGTCGCCACCGTTGCCGCCAGTCTCGCTGGACGAGCCGCCGCCGCAGTTGGCAAAGCAGAAGGCCTCGGTCTCGCAGCCGGTCGACGCGAAGCCAACCAGCGCTGCTGCGACAACGAGCGCGAGCTGGGTAAGGCGCGGCTGGTGCATGCGGCTCATCGCTGTGCCTCCTTCTTTGCCCCAGGCGCTCTCTTTCTTGGGCGCATCAGGGCGAGCGCCAGCAACAAACCGGCGAGGCCTGCCTGCCGCGAGTTGTCGCGGGGCTCGCTCAGGCTGCACGCGCAGCCGCCGCCACCCGTAGCGAGACCCCAGATGCGCTCGTCGGGCGGCCCGCCGCTGGCACTGGAGCCACCTTGTTGCGACGCGGCTCCTTCGCCGCCATTGCCGCCTTGGCTGCCGCTACCGCCCGCGCCGTTGCCACCTTCGCCGGTGGTGTCGAGCACGCACTCGTCAGCCTCGCAGACTTGGCCCTCGGGGCAGAGCACCCCCTCGCACGGGCAAGAACCGCAGGCGCCAGTCGCCGAGTCGCAGCAGCCGCCATTGCTGCATGAGTCCGGCGTGCACAAATCGGGCGCGCAAGTGGGAGGCGTGACGGTCATGTCGCAGAAGTCGCCCGCGCCGCAAGGCGGATCACAGGTCTGCTTGCACTCGCCCTCGACACACAGCGTCGCGCTCGGGCAGCGCACCTCCGCGCATGAGCCCACGCAGGTGAAGCTGGTGAAATCGTCCGACGGCTTGCAGACCTCGTCCGGCCGACAGCTGTCCGCTTG
>Ga0105048_10002231_pt1 | contig 31283 bp, 29 predicted proteins | sample MAT05_FD_78382 | JGI IMG/M metagenome (GOLD analysis project Ga0105048, IMG submission 78382) | Freshwater microbial communities from Lake Fryxell liftoff mats and glacier meltwater in Antarctica - MAT-05 | ecosystem: Environmental > Aquatic > Freshwater > Ice > Liftoff microbial mat | place... | reverse complement strand
TCTTTCGCGTGTGCTGCGCTCAAGCGCGGGAGGTGCGCATGAGCGCGGGCGGTCGATTACCACTGTGGTCGCGGCGTGACAGTGCCGAGTTCGCGATTCGCGGGTAGTGCGCGCGATCGCGGGTGGCGAGCCACCCGCGTGTGCGCGTGTGACCCGCGCTTGCGGGGCGACTGCTGCGGGTGGCCAAATGGCGCGTGTGCTGCGCTCAAGTGCGTGTGCTGCGCTCAAGCGCGGGAGGTGCGCATGAGCGCGGGCGGTCGATTACCACGGTGGTCGCAGCATGAGAGCGCCGAGTGAGCCTCCCCGGTTGGCTGCCCGTGTCCCGCGCCCAGCTGCTGCGCCCAGCCCGCACGAGGCACCGCACGAGTCACCCGACCCTCGCCAGTACTATGGGGGTTGTGCCAACTCGCCTCTCACAGCTCTTCGTCCGCACCCTCCGGGAAGACCCGTCCGACGCGGAAGTGACCAGCCACCGCCTGCTCCTGCGCGCCGGCTACATCCGCCGCCAGGCCCCGGGCGTCTTCGCCTGGCTGCCACTCGGTCTCAAGGTCCGCCGCAAGATCGAGGCGGTCATCCGCGAGGAGATGGACGGGATCGGCGCCCAGGAGGTGCACTTCCCGGCGCTGCTGCCGCGCGAGCCGTACGAGGTCACGGGGCGCTGGACCGAATACGGCGATGGCGTCTTCCGCCTCAAGGATCGGCACGGCGCCGACTACCTGCTCGCGCCGACCCACGAGGAGGTTTTTACGCTGCTCGTCAAGGACCTCTACAGCTCCTACAAAGACCTCCCGCTCTCGATCTATCAGATCCAGGACAAGTACCGCGACGAAGCGCGCCCCCGCGCGGGCCTTCTGCGCGGCCGCGAGTTCTCGATGAAGGACGCCTACTCGTTCGACTACACCGACGCCGGCCTCGACGTCAGCTACCAGGCGCAGCGCGACGCATACGAGCGCATTTTCGAGCGTCTCGGCCTCGACTACGTGATCGTGCAGGCGGATGCCGGCGCGATGGGCGGCTCGCGCAGCGAAGAGTTCCTGCACCCGACCCCTATCGGCGAGGACACCTTCGTGCGCACCGACGGCGGCTACGCGGCCAACGTCGAAGCCTTCCGCACGATCGTGCCCGCAGCGATCGACCACTCCGGTTTCCCCGCCCCCGAGGTAGTCGACTCCCCGAACACTCCGACCATCCACAGCCTCGTCGACCTCGCCAACGCGAGCCACTCGCGCCCCGACGGCCGCGAGTGGACGGCCGCCGACGCCCTCAAGGTCGTCGTGCTCGCTCTCAGCCACCTCGATGGCAGCCGCGAGCTCATCGCGATCGGGCTTCCCGGCGACCGCGACGTCGACCTCAAGCGCATCGAGGTCGCCTTCGCCCCCGCTGAGGTCGAGGCGGCCACCGCTGCGGACTTCGCCAGAGAACCGCAGCTCGTCAAGGGCTACATCGGACCCTGGTCGGACGACGGGGCGGTGCTCGGCCGCGGGGTCGTCGCCGAGGCCCCGAAGTCCAGATCGGGCAGGTCGAATGAACCCCGCACGCCGGATGCCGAGGCTCCCGCCGGTCACGAGTCGGCGTCGTCTACGGGCATCCGCTTCTTCCTCGACCCGCGCATCGTCGATGGCACCCGGTGGGTCACCGGAGCGAACATCGACCAGAAGCATGTGTTCGGCCTCGTCGCCGGCCGCGACTTCTCGGCCGACGGCTTCCTCGAGGTCGCCGAGGTGCGCGAGGGAGACCTCGCGCCCGATGGCTCCGGCCCGATCGAGACGGCCCGTGGCATGGAGATCGGCCACGTCTTCCAGCTCGGCCGCAAGTACGCCGAGGCGCTCGGACTTAAGGTGTTGGACGAGAACGGCAAGCTCGTCACCGTCACCATGGGTTCCTACGGCATCGGCGTCACCCGAATCCTCGCCGTGATCGCCGAGGCGAACAACGACGGCAAGGGCCTCATCTGGCCCGCGAACGTGAGCCCCTACGACGTGCACGTGATCGCCGCGACGAAGGAGGCCGAGATCCACGCGGTCGCCGAGACCATCGCCGCCGAGCTCGAGGCTCGCGGCAAGGACGTCTTGTTCGACGACCGACCCAAGGTGTCGGCTGGCGTGAAGTTCGGCGACGCGGAGCTGATCGGTGTGCCGACGATCGTGATCGTCGGGCGCGGCGCCGCCGAGGGCAACGTCGAGCTCTGGGACCGCCGCACAGGAGACCGCCAGTCGGTTGCGATTGACTCAATCGCCGCGCTCATCGCGCCCTGACCCACTCGTCGAAGAAAGAGAACGTGACTGACGCTCCCCGCATCCGGATCAGCCCTGACGAACTGGCGCGGGCGACGTCGATCCTGACGACGGTGACGTCGTCGTACGACGAGAAGGTAGTCGGGCAGAAGGGGCTCCGCACGAGCCTCCTGATCGCGCTCATAACCGGCGGTCACATTTTGCTCGAGTCGGTGCCGGGGCTCGCCAAGACGACTGCGGCGGAGACCCTCGCTGACGCCGTGCACGCGAGCTTCAAGCGCATTCAGTGCACCCCCGACCTGCTGCCGAGCGACATCATCGGAACCCAGATCTTCGATTACGCCAAGTCGAGCTTTGAGACCCAGCTCGGCCCAGTGCACGCGAACTTCGTGCTGCTCGACGAGATCAACCGGTCGAGTGCAAAGACGCAGAGCGCGATGCTCGAAGCCATGCAGGAGCGGCAGACCACCATCGGCGGTGTCATCCATGCCCTGCCGACCCCGTTCCTCGTGCTCGCGACCCAGAACCCGATCGAGCAGGAGGGCACCTATCACCTGCCTGAGGCTCAGCTGGATCGCTTCCTGCTCAAGGAGGTGCTCGACTACCCCGATTTCGCAGAGGAAGTCGAGATCCTCGACCGCATCCAGGATGGTGTGTTCGACCGGCCGTCCGCCCACGGATCGGTGCACCTCGACGACGTGCTGTTCCTGCAGGATGCCGCGAAGCGTGTCTACCTCGACCCGGCCATCACGAACTACATCGTCTCGGCCGTATATGTGACCCGGCACGCCGGGACCTATATCGCCTCCGATCTCGCCGAGTGCATCGACTACGGTGGGAGCCCGCGCGCCAGCATCGCGTTCAGCAAGGCCGCCCGTGCCCTCGCCCTGCTGAAGGGGCGCGACCACGTGATTCCGGACGACGTGAAGGAGCTCCGCCACGTCGTGCTGCGGCACCGCATCATCCTGAACTTCGAGGCGATCGCCGACGACGTCGCCCCCGAGACGATCATCGACGCGGTGTTCGCCGCCGTGCAGGCGCCCTGACCCGAGCGACCATGACGAGTTTGCTGCGCAAGGTCAAGACGCGACTGTCGATCCACGCCCACCGCAAGGTGCGCGGGATGCTCGAGGGCGAGTACACCTCGGTGTTCCACGGGCGCAGCATCGAGTTCGACGACCTGCGCCACTATGTACCCGGCGACGACGTCAAGGACATCGACTGGAAGGCGACAGCCCGCATGGGCACGCCGATGACCCGGCGCTACATCGCCTCACGCAAGCACACCGTGCTTCTCGTCACCGACACCGGCCGCAACATGGCGGCGGTGGCAGCCAGTGGCGAGCAGAAGATTGACATCGCGATCCTGGCCGCGGGCGTCGTCGGCTACCTCGCCGCCCGCCACGGCGACCTCGTCGCGATTCTCGCGGGCGATGCCACTCAGACCGAGTACCGCCGCCCCGAGTCGACCGACGCGCACCTCGAGCGCCTGCTGCAGCTCATGGCCTCTCGCACGACGCTCGGCTCTGGCCGCAGCGATCTGAGCACGCAGCTGGCGTACGTCGCCCGCAGCTTCCGGCGCCGGATGATTCTCGTCGTGATCGCCGACGACAGGGTGATCGACCAGGTGCAGCAGCGGCTCCTGCGCCGCCTCTCGGCGCAGCACGAGATTCTCTGGTTGACGGTCGGCGACGCCGACCCGACCCGCGCGGATTGGACGGCCGGCGACATGTACGACGTCGCCGACGGGGCCGAGCTGCCGAGGGCCGTGAGATCCCAGCGGCACCTGCGCGCTGAGTTTGCCGAGGCGGCGCGAACCAGGATGACGGCCGCCGACGAGCTGTTCGACTCGCTCGCAATCAGCAGCGGTCGGGTTGAAGCCGAGGTCGACGTCATTCCCGGACTGTTCCGGCTGCTTGAGGGGCATCGGCATGCCCGGCGGTAACGGCTTCTTCCCGCCAGTGGCCTATTCGCCGCTCTGGGCAGCGGTCGCGGTCGTGATCGTGATTGTGCTCGCGGCCTTCTATATTCTTGTGCCGCTGCTCACCCGCCAGGCGCGCGTCGACGACCCGCAGGTCGATGTGAGCTGGATGCCGGTGGATGTGCCGGCCCTGCGCGTCAAGTACGAGGTGCTCATCTCCGAGGTCGAGGCCTCTCACCGCCGCGGGGAACTCAGCGTGCGCGCGGCGCATCAGCGCCTGAGCCTTCTGCTGCGCCTATTCGCGTACGAGTCGAGCGGCATCCGCGCCCCGCACATGACGCTCGCCGAGCTGCGCGAGGGCCGCGATACCCCGCTCAGCGACGCCGTCGCGAAGCTGTACCCGGGCGAATTCGAGGCGATCGAGCGCGGCAGCGTGCTGGACGCCGCCGAGGTCGCCCGACGAATGGTGTACTCGTGGAACTGATCTACTGGTGGATGCCGGTGCTGTGGGCGCTGCTCGCGGCGGGTGCGGCCGGTGTTACCGTACTCGTCTACCGGCGGGGCCGCCGCAGAGCGGTGGAGGGGCGCGCGATCGCGCACTCGGAACGTCTGACCGCACTGCCGGGCTACCGCACCGCGTTGGCGCGCTACCGCGCCATGCTGCTCGCATTCGCCGGGCTCGCCGCACTCGTGCTCGTTGCGGGGGTGATCCTCGCGTCGCGCCCCGTCGCGACGAGCATCATCTACCCGCAGCTCAGCAATCGCGACATCGTGCTGTGCCTCGACGTGTCCGGGTCGATGGTCGAGTACGACGCTGAGCTCGTCGAGGTGTTCGGGCAGCTCGTCGACGAGTTCGAGGGGGAGCGCGTGAGCCTCGTCGTGTTCAACGCGTCCGCGGTGACCTACTTCCCGCTCACCTCCGACTACGGCTACATCCGCGAGCAGTTCGCCACGATCACCGAGCAGTTCGTGAACGAGGACATCGCCTACTTCGACGGCACCTTCTTCGGCGATGGATCCTCTCTCATCGGTGACGGCCTCGCGGCGTGTTCGCTGCGATTCGATACGCCTGAGGAGGACCGATCACGGTCGATTATCCTCGCGACCGATAACCTCGCGGTCGGCGAATCGATCTTCACCCTGCCCGAGGCGGGAGAGCTCGCCAGCGAGGCAGGTATCCGCGTCTACGGCATCAACCCCGGCGATTCGGGCGCCAGAGAGTACCTGGCCCGCTTCGCTGCTGAGTTTCAGGGCGTCGTCGAGGGCACGGGTGGCTCCTACTTCGGCATCGGGGACCCGCGCGCGATCGACTCGATCGTCGAGAGAATTGACGCCGAGCAGGCCACCATTTCCCGCGGCGCTCCGCAGCGCGTCACAGCGGACCAGCCCGTGATCCCTGTCGTGTTCGCCTTTCTCGGACTCACCGGCCTCGTCGCCCTCGCCTGGAGGCTGCAGCGATGACGCTCATTCCGATGCTGCCCGTACCGGTCATCGCCGTGTTCGGCGCCGTTCTCTGCGGCGCCGTCCTGTGGCGTCTCGCGGGCGCGCGGCGACCGGGGGAGCGCCTCGGCTGGGCCCTGCGGCTGGTGATGGTGGTGCTGTTGGTCGTGATCTCCCTGCGCCCCTCGATCGGCGGCGAGGCCAGAGGGCCGGTCGCCTCGGGCGGCCTCGAGGTGTACTTCGTCGTCGACACGACGAGCAGCATGGCGGCCGAGGACGCCGCGACCTCGCCCGATAGAGACGCGCCCGCCACCCGGCTCGATGCGGTGAAGGCCGACATCACGGCGATGTCCGAGCAGTTGGTCGGGGCCCAGTTCTCGCTCACGTCGTTCGACGCGACCTCGGTGCAGCGCGTGCCTCTCACCACGGATTCGACGGCGCTTGCATCAGCGACCTCGGCCCTGACCTCCGAGATCACCTATTACTCGCGCGGGAGCGGCATCGACGCGCCTGTGGAGTTTGTCGGTGAGCTGCTCGCGACCGCGCGAGGCGCGCATCCCGAACGCTCCCGGGTGCTGTTCTACCTTGGCGACGGTGAGCAGACCCGGGCAGAGGTGCCCGGCTCGTTCGGCGCTATCGCGGAGCTCATCGACGGTGGAGGCGTGATCGGCTACGGAACCGCGGAGGGCGGGCGGATGCGGGTGTTCGACGGCTACTCCGCCGATGACGACCCCGCGGAGGTGGCCTACATCCAGGATCCGACTACCGGAACCGACGCGGTGTCGGCGCTCGATGAGACGAACCTTGCCGTTATCGCCGGCGAGCTCGGAGTCGACTACCGGCACAGCGATGACGGGGCGGCGCGGGAGTTCGTGAACGGTATCGACATCGGGCCGACAACGGTCAGGGCAGGCAGCCTCGCCGGCCCTGTCGAGTTCTACTGGATTCTCGCGATCCCTCTCGCGCTGCTCGCGCTCGGCGAGCTCGCCGCCGCGGGCCTCGCGATCGCGCGCTCGCGACCCCGGCCCGAGAACTCCCGCCACGTGAGGGGGGTGCGCTCGTGACCGTGCCCGACCCGGGGCGCCGCCGGCTGCGCTGGATCCTGCTGCTCGGGTCGGTGCCGTTCGCGATCGCCGCGCTCCTGCTCGCAGGAAAGCTCCTCGGCCTTCAGGGCACGGCGGGCCCGGCGCTCGACAGCTATGAGCGCGGGAGCTATGCCGTGAGTGCGGAGCAGCTTGAACCGCTGTTCGACTGGAACGCGTTCGAACCGTGGATCGCCCACTTCGACCGCGGGACGGCGCGCGCCGCAGCCGGCGATACCATTCCCGCGATCACAGACCTCGAGCGGGCCTTCGCGCAGGCGCCGACCGGGAAGAAATGCGACGTCGCCGTCAACCTCTCGCTCAGCTGGGAGTTGCTCGGCGACAGCTACGCGTCGCAGGGACAACTGGCCGGAGCCACTCGCCTGTACGACACCGCGAAGGCCGTGATCGAGGCGGCCGGCCCCGAGTGTGAGCCCCCCAGGGCCCCGCAGAACAACCAGGAGGGACGCGACCCCGGACAAGAGCTGTCGGATGCGAGCGATCGGCTCGACGCGAAATCCGACCGCACCGCGTCGCCGAGGACAGGCGACGGCGAGGACGACGCGCCCGGCACCGAACAGGACCAGCTCGAGCAGCTGCGCGAGCAAAACGACGACGCGGCGGGGGAGAAGGCCGAGCGCGAGGCGCAAAACCGCGGCGAAGACGCGGGTGGCGCATTCACGGACCGACCCTGGTAGCGCGGCGGAACGGAATCCACTGGTAACTTAGGTGTTGACTTCCCCGGGCACGTTCTGTCCGGGAGTTCTTATCTGAATAGTGGAGGCCCCTCAGTGGACATCGATCTGAGCGTGCTGCGGCTCCTTGAGCGCGAGCGCGAAATTCCGTTTGAGGAGTTGGTCGCCATCATCGAGCAGGCGATCCTGACTGCCTATCTCAAGCACACGGATGCCGCAGAGCCCGTGGACGGCGCCATCCCAGCCCGCGTGCACCTCGACCGCAAGACCGGCCACGTCTCCGTCTTCGTCACCGAGTATGACGAGGAGGGCCTCATCGTCGGCGAAGCCGTCGACAGCCCCAGCGACTTCGGGCGCATCGCGGCGTTCGCCGCGAAACAGGTCATCAACCAGAGGCTGCGGGACATCGCCGACGAGCATGTGCTCGGCGAGTTCAAGGGCCGCGAGGGCGACATCATCGCGGGCGTCATCCAGCAGGGCCCGAACCCGCGGATGATCCACGTCGACCTCGGCACAATCGAGGCGATCCTCCCGCCCGAGGAGCAGGTTCCCGGCGAAGAGTACAAGCACGGGTCCCGCATCCGCGTTTATGTCACCGCGGTCGGCCGCGGACTCAAGGGGCCCCAGATCACCGTGTCGCGCACGCATCCGTCGCTGGTCCGCAAGCTCTTCGCGCTCGAGGTTCCGGAGATCGCGAGCGGCGTCGTCGAGATCGTGTCGCTCGCCCGGGAGGCCGGCCACCGCACCAAGATCGCCGTCAAGGCCAATGAGCCTGGCGTGAACGCCAAGGGCGCGTGCATCGGTGAGATGGGTCAGCGAGTTCGCGCCGTCACCGCGGAGCTCAACAACGAGAAGATCGACATCGTCGACTACCACCCCAATTTGGCGACCTTCGTCGCCAACGCGTTGTCGCCGGCGAAGGTCACCTCCTCGTTCGTGATCGACGAGTCGACCAAGGCCGTTCGCGCCCTCGTGCCGGACTACCAGCTCTCGCTCGCGATCGGTAAGGAGGGCCAGAATGCCCGCCTCGCCGCCAAGCTGACGGGCGCGCGCATCGACATCCAGCCGGATAGCATTCTCGAGTCGTAACGTGTCGATGCGCGCGCGGTACGGAACGACGCGCCAGCGTCGGGCCGGCCGGACTGTTGTCGGGCATCCAGCCGGATAGCATTCTCGAGTCGTAACGTGTCGATGCGCGCGCGGTACGGAACGACGCGCCAGCGTCGGGCCGGCCGGACTGTTGTCGGGCATCCAGCCGGATAGCATTCTGGAATCCTGAGACGAGCGGAATGCGTCCGGCGTAAAACAATCGGGTCAGGTGTACCATGAAGAACGTAAGAACCTGCCTCGGCTGTCGTCAGCGGGCCTCCATGACCTCCCTTCTGAGGCTGGTGGCGCATGACGGCGAGATAGTCATGGATCACTCCATGACGCTTCCCGGCCGAGGCGCTTGGGTGCATCCCTCCGTTGATTGCCTCGAAACGGCTCTGACGCGCAAGGCCATCGGCCGTTCGCTTCGGAATCCCGCCGTGACGATCGACGGGGACGCACTTCGACAGGGACTTCGTAATCACACAATCGGCGCTGGCAACAGCGCCCTAGAGAACAGGCTGAACGGCCCAGTGAACAACTAATGAGCAACGAATAATGAGCGGCTCGAAATGAGTCCCGTACTCGACTAACGGCTTTTTCCTGTCAGGGAGAAGGCCCCAGACAGGAGAATTGTGGCTAAACCACGCGTACACGAGATCGCCAGCGAGCTCGGTATTGATAGCAAGAAGGCCCTTGAGAAGCTCAAGGAAATGGGCGAGTTCGTCAAGGGACCGTCCTCCAGCATCGAACCCCCGGTAGCACGCAAGCTTCGCGCCGCACTCGCGGCCGATGGCATCACCGCTCCGGCCAAGCCGGCCGCCGCGCCCGCTGCCCCGGCAGCTCCGCGCCCCGCCGCGCCGACGCCGGGACCCGTTGTCGTCGCCCAGCCCGAAGCCCCCGCCGCGACGACACCTTCGGCGACGGCACCTTCGGCGCCCGCGCCGAGCGCAGCGGCCCCCACCGCAGCCGAGGCCGCTTCGGCCGCGCCAGCGGAGGCCCCTGCAGAGAAGCCCGCTGACGGCAGCTCCAGCATCCCTCGTCCCGGCGCCCCTCGTCCGGGCAACAACCCCTTCGCCAGCGCGCAGGGGATGCAGCGCCCCGGCGCCCCGCGTCCGGGCAACAACCCTTACGCGAGCGCGCAAGGCATGCAGAGCCGTCCCGCAGCGAGCTCGACCGGAATCCCGCGTCCCGCGGCTCCGCGACCTGGTGCCCCGCGTCCCGGCGGGCCCGGCCAGGGTGCCCGTCCCGGCGGCTTCGGCCAGCGCCCCGCTGCCGCGGGCGGATTCCAGCGCCCGGGCGGTGCGGGCGGCGCCCGTCCCGCGGGCGGCGGATTCGCGCGTCCGGGTGGTGCTCCCGGTGCTCCCGGAGGTGGCTTCAGTGCGCCCCGCCCCGGCGGTGGTGGCGGCCGTGGCCGTGGCCCCGGCGGTGGAACCGCTGGTGCGTTCGGTCGCGGTGGCGGCAAGAGCAAGGCCCGCAAGTCGAAGCGGACGAAGAGAGCCGAATTCGAACTGAGGGAAGCCCCGTCGCTTGGCGGAGTAAGCGTTCCCCGCGGTGACGGCACGACCGTCATCCGTCTGCGCCGCGGAGCATCCATCACCGACTTCGCCGACAAGCTCGACACGAGCCCCGGCAACCTGGTGACCGTGCTGTTCCACCTGGGCCAGATGGCGACGGCCACCGAGTCACTCGACGAGGCCACCTTCGACATCCTCGGCAACGAGCTGGGGTTCAAGATCCAGATGGTGTCGCCGGAGGACGAGGACCGCGAGCTGCTGCTCGGGTTCTCGCTCGACCTCGACCAAGAACTCGAGGACGAAAACGACGAGGACCTCGAGATCCGTCCCCCCGTCGTCACCGTCATGGGTCACGTCGACCATGGAAAGACCAAGCTGCTCGACTCGATCCGGAACGCGAACGTTGTCGCTGGCGAGGCCGGTGGCATCACGCAGCACATCGGTGCGTACCAGATCGTCGCCGAGCACGAGGGTATCGACCGCGCCATCACCTTCATTGACACCCCGGGCCACGAGGCGTTCACCGCCATGCGCGCCCGTGGTGCCCAGGTCACCGACATCGCGATCCTCGTGGTCGCGGCTGACGACGGAATCATGCCGCAAACGGTCGAGGCGCTCAACCACGCCCAGGCTGCGAACGTGCCGATCGTCGTTGCGGTGAACAAGGTGGACAAGCCGGGTGCGAACCCTGCGAAGGTTCGCCAGCAGCTCACCGAGTTCGGACTTGTTGCAGAGGAGTACGGGGGCGAGACGATGTTCATCGACGTCTCGGCGCTCAACGGCACCGGCGTCAAGGAGCTGCTCGACGCGGTCCTCCTCGTCGCCGACGCCGGGCTCGACATGCGGGCGAACCCGAACAAGGATGCGCGTGGAGTCGCGATCGAGGCGAAGCTCGACAAGGGACGCGGTGCGGTTGCGACCGTGCTCATCCAGTCGGGAACCCTCGAGGTCGGAGACCCGATCGTCGCCGGAACCGCCTATGGGCGCGTTCGTGCGATGTTCGACGAGAACGGCGAGTCTGTGCAGTTCGCGACGCCGGCCCGTCCGGTGGCCGTGCTCGGTCTGACCTCCGTGCCCCGCGCCGGTGACACGTTCCTCGTCACCGACGACGACCGCACCGCCCGCCAGATCGCTGAGAAGCGCGAGGCCGTGGAGCGCAACGCGCTCTTGGCCCGCAGCCGCAAGCGCATCAGTCTCGAGGACTTCACGAAGGCTCTCGAAGACGGCAAGGTCGATGCGCTCAACCTCATCATCAAGGGTGACGTGTCGGGTGCCGTTGAGGCGCTCGAAGAGTCGCTGCTCAAGATTGAGGTCGACGATTCGGTGCAGCTGCGAATCATCCACCGTGGTGTGGGTGCGGTCACCGAGAGCGACGTCAACCTCGCCACGGTCGATAACGCGATCATCCTCGGATTCAACGTCAGGCCCGACACGAAGGCGCGCGAGCGCGCCGCCCGTGAGGGTGTCGACGTGCGCTTCTACTCCGTCATCTACGCCGCTCTCGAAGACATCGAGAACTCGCTCAAGGGTATGCTCAAGCCCGAGTTCGAAGAGGTGCAGTCCGGTATCGCCGAGATTCGTGAGGTGTTCCGTTCCTCCAAGTTCGGAAACGTCGCTGGCGTCATCGTCCGCTCCGGCACGATCACCCGCAACGCGAAGGCGCGGGTCATCCGCGATGGCGTCGTGGTGGGGGACAGCCTCGCGATCGAGTCGCTGCGCCGCTTCAAGGACGACGTCACAGAGGTGCGCACGGACTTCGAAGCCGGTATCGGCCTCGGCAAGTTCAACGACATCCAGATCGGCGACGAGATCGAGACGATCGAAATGAAGGAAAAGCCCCGCGACTGAGCGGGACTTCGCCCGGTTGGATGGGGCGGGGCGCGCGGGGGTCGGATCGCTCGAATACGAGGATCCGTCTTTCGCCGCCCCGCCCGCACGGCGCGGGCAGTACCATCACTGAACGACACGCAGAACAAAGGAACCCTCAAATGGCTGATCCGGCACGCGCCGCAAAAATGGCGGACCGCATCAAGGTAATTGTGGCCAAGACCCTCGAGCGCGGCATCAAGGATCCGCGCATCGGCTTCGTCACCATCACCGACGTGAAGGTGACGGGTGACCTGCAGCACGCCTCCGTGTTCTACACCGTCTACGGCTCCGAGCAGGAGCGCGCCGACTCGGCCGCCGCCCTCAAGTCGGCGACCGGGATGCTGCGTAGCGAGGTAGGCAAGAACCTCACCTCGCGCCTGACCCCCTCGCTGCAGTTCATCGCCGACGCGATCCCCGAGAACGCCAAGCACATCGAAGAGCTGCTCGCCGAGGCGACTAAGCGCGACCTCGAGGTCGAGACACTCAAGAAGACCGCCACGTATGCCGGCGACGAGGACCCGTATGTGAAGCCGCGCATCATCGGCGAAGAACTCGACGACGACGGTATCGACGACGACGACGACTTCGACGTCAGCGACACAGCCAAGGGCTGAGCTTCGCCCGGCGGTTAGTAGCCGGGCAGGGTGTAGCCCGCATCGGTCCGCACCGCCAGGCCATCGCTGAGCAGGGCGGCGATCGCGCGTGAGCGCTGGGTGCTGTCGGGCCAAATCGCGGTCAGGTCGTCGGCGGGCACAGGAATCTCCGCGGCGCGCAGCTGCGCGAGGATCAGCCCGCGAACCTGGCGGTCGGAGCCCTCGAACCTCTTCTGCACCGCCTTGCGCGCTCCGAGGTAGACCGGATATCCCTCGGCACGCCAGGCGCAGGCATCCCGGATCGGGCAGCTGTCGCACTTGGGCGCCCGTGCGGTGCAGATAATTGCTCCGAGCTCCATCGCCGCGGCGTTGAACATCCTCGAGTCGGCGAGCGACGCGGGAAGCACGGCGTCCATCGCGGCGAGGTCCCGACGGGTAGATGGGGGAGCGGGCTCACCCTGCCCGTCGACGGCCCGCGCGAGCACGCGTCGTACGTTGGTATCGACGACCGGATGCCGGTGGCCGTAGGCGAAAACCGCGACCGCGCGCGCCGTGTAGGGCCCCACCCCCGGTAGTGCGAGGAGATCGTCGACATCCTCGGGCACAATTCCCCCATGCACCTCCGCGATGGCGACAGCGCAGGCGTGAAGGTTGAGGGCCCGGCGCGGATACCCCAGGCTCGCCCAGGCCCGAACAGCTTCCCCCGGTGGCACAGCGGCGAGGGCGCTCGGAGTGGGCCAACGCTCGAGCCACTCGGCCAGCCGGGGAATGACGCGCACGACCGGCGTCTGCTGCAGCATGAACTCGCTCACGAGGGTTCCCCACGCGGTGAAGCCGGGCCTGCGCCACGGGAGGTCGCGGGCGTGGGCACGGAACCAGTGGTCGAGGTCCGGGGCGATGCTCACCCGTCCAATCTAGGACAGCGGGCGGGCCCCGGAGTTCAGGGGCGGGAGCGGCCGGCTGGCGGGCCGTCCTCGCCCACGGCCAGATCCGCCTCCGGCACTCGGGGCCTCGACGGTCCGGTCTCGGCATCCCTGTCCTGCTGGTAGACGTCGGGGATCCCGTCATGGTCGGCGTCGACGGCCTCCTCGGCCTCGATGCGACGGTAGGTGCGGTTGCGCGCCCGCAGGATCACCGACGCGAGCATGGCTGCGAGCACGGAGGCGAGCAGGATGCCCACCTTGGCGTGGTCGTTCGTCGTGCCGTCGGGTGTGAAACTCAGGTCGGCGATGAGCAGTGACACCGTGAATCCGATGCCCGCAAGGATGGCGACGCCAATGAGGTCGATCCAGCGCAGGGAGGGGTCGAGCCGCACTCTGTTGATCTTCGACATGAGCCAGGTGGTTCCGACGATACCGATCGGCTTGCCGACGACCAGGCCGAGGATGATGCCGAGCGCGACCGGGTCTGTGACGGCCGAGACCAGCCCCTCCCAGCCACCGATAGTGACCCCGGCGGAAAAGAACGCGAACACGGGCACGGCGAAGCCGGCCGAGAGCGGGCGGAACCGGTGCTCGAAGACCTCCGAGAGGCCCGGCCCGTTGGTGTCACCGCCGCCGGACGTGCGGTGCAAAACCGGCACAGTGAAGCCGAGCAGAACACCGGCGACGGTCGCGTGGATACCGCCCGCGTGCACGAGTGCCCAGACGACGAATCCGATGGGGAGGAGGACCAGCCAGGCGGCCGAGGCGCGGCGGTCGAAGAACAGGCGGTACTTCTGGGCGAGAAAGGCGTAGAGGGCGAACGGGATCAGGGCGAGCAGCAGAGGTGTCGACTGCACATCGTCGGAGTAGAAGATGGCGATGATGGTGATGGCGATGAGGTCGTCGACCACCGCGAGGGTCAAGAGGAAGATGCGCAGTGCGCTCGGCAGGTGCGACCCGACGATCGCGAGTACCGCGACGGCGAACGCAATGTCGGTGGCGGTGGGGATGGCCCACCCGCGAAGTGTTTCGGGGCTGAAGATGTTGACGGCGGTGTAGATCAACGCGGGAACGGCGACCCCTCCCGCGGCGGCCGCGACGGGCACGATCGCGCGGTTGAAGGTGCGCAGGTCCCCGGCGACGAACTCCTTCTTCAGTTCGAGGCCGATGAGGAAGAAGAAGATTGCCAACAGGCCATCGGCCGCCCAGGCACCGAGGCTCAACTCGAGGTGCCACGGCTCGTAGCCGATGCGGAAGTCCCTCAGTGCAAAGTAGCTGTCGGAGGCGGGGGAGTTCGCCCAAATGAGAGCGATCACAGCGGCAACGACAAGCAGGATGCCGCCGACGGTCTCCCGGCGGAGGACGGCGCCGATTCGGAGGGCTTCGCGGTAACTCCCGCGGGCCGGGATTGTGTTCTGCGTAGCGCTCGGGGGAGTGCGGGATGTCATGGATCTCCTGGGGTATTGGGGTACGACGACGAGAATGCCGACCAGACTTCCCAGCTCACCTTCGCGAGAGTCTACCGGCGATCGACCCCGAGCAGCACTCGCTCCGGCTGGTCCTGAGCTGGCTTATGCTGGCGCCCATGGCGAAATGGACACCCGCGCGAGCAGACACCCTCGAGGCTCTCGCACGGGAGATTCTGCACAATTACTCCCGCGGTCGCGTGTTCGTTGCCGTGGACGGCATTGACGGAGCGGGAACGGTGCGATTCGCGAACGACCTCGCGGATGCGTTGCGTGCGCTCGGCAGCCACGTCGTTCGGGCGTCGATGGACGGATTCCTTCGGGCAGGGCCGGACAGCACCGCGCCCGGGAGCACCTCGGCAGAGGCGCTCTACCGCGAGTCGTTCGACTACGACAAGTTTCGCCGGGTGCTCGCGCACCCCTTCCGCTCCGGCGAGCCCCGGGAGCAGGAGCAATCGGTCCCCGCGGACGCGATCCTCCTCGTGGATGGGGTATTCCTCAACCGGCCGGAGCTCGCAGGACTGTGGAACTACTCGATGTGGCTCGATTCCGCACCGGGGCTCGCCGCCAACGGGCCCTATGAGGCCGAGGCGCGCCCTCGAGCCGCTGCGGTGGCGATCATCGACAACACCGCCCCCGAGCATCCGCGCCGAGTTTTCGCCGACGCCTGCTAGCGCCGTCCCGAACGCCCGGTTCGTGCAATCACCTCGGCCGGGGTCAGGAAGCTGCCATTGGCCTCCACTTCGTGCACGAGGTCGACGAGTGCCGAGTTGACCGGCGCAGCGTGTCCTGCCTCCCGAGCGGCGTGGACGACCGCCCCATTGAGGGAGTCCACCTCGGTTCGCTGGCCGCGACGGATGCTCTGCAGGGTTGACCCCGGGTTCGGAACCACGCCCATACGACGCGCCAAGAGGAGCGGCAGCAACTGGGCGACCTGGAACGGCGCCCACGCGAAGGCGGCCAGGATCGGGTGGGAGAGTCCCTGCAGCGGCGCGAACCGCACGCCGGCCACAAGGGCAACCCGCACGGTCTCGCGCATGCCGTCGGTCATGATTCGCCGGAGCCCGGGATGGGCGATGACGGCCTGGGCGCTCATACCGGTGATCGCCGGGAGGGCGTTGATCTGATTGACGACGAGCTTCGTCCACAGTGCGCCGGAGAAGTCGGGCGTCACGACGACGGGGAGCACCTCGCCGAGAACGCCTTCGGCGAGAATGACCGCGCCGGCGTCATCCGCTCCGAGGTACACCGACCCGGTGGCCGTCACGGCGACGTCGCCGGGGGACAGGTAGGACGCGGCGAAGAGCGCGAGCGCCCCCACCACTTGTGCGCGCGGGTTCGCCGTGCTCGCGCCAGACACCCCGCCCAGCCCGTTCTGCACGACGACGACGGGGATGCCGTCAAGAAGGTCACCGGCGTCGCTCACCGCGGCCGCGGCATCGTGGGCCTTCGTGCTGACGAACGCGATGTCAGGAGCGCTCTGCAGGCGCTCCGACGCAGTCACGTGAGCGACATGCTCGCCCCACGCGCCGGAGAGCCGGATGCCGCCGTCGGCGATCGCTGCGAGGTGCTCGCCCCTCGCCGTGACCTCGACCTCGTGCCCGGCGCGGTGCAGCAGCGCGGCGATGGTGCCCCCGACGGCCCCCGCGCCGATCACCGCCACCTTCATGCGGTCCAGCCTAGGGCGCACGGGAGCCGGTTCGACTTCTCGTACCCTTGAAGGGTGACCCATTCCCTCCGCGGCTGCCCGACGCGTACCTCGGCCGGCTCGTGAGCGGCACCAGCGGCATCCTGCTCGTCGACAAGCCCGCAGGCATCACGAGCCACGACGCGGTCTCGCGCACTCGCAAGCGCGCGGGAACGAAGAAGGTCGGCCACGCCGGCACCCTCGACCCGATGGCGACGGGCCTGCTCGTGCTCGGTATCAACAGTTCGACCAGGCTGCTCACCTACGTGGTCGGTCTCGACAAGGAGTATTTCGCCACGATCCGCCTCGGCGCGTCGACCGTGACCGACGACCGTGAGGGCGACCGACTCGATCAGGCCAGCACCGACGACATCGACGCCATCGCGCCGCAGGCGATCGTCGCCGAGATCGCGAGACTCACGGGTGACATCGAGCAGGTGCCGAGCACCGTGAGCGCGATCAAGGTCGACGGCAAGCGCGCCTACGCACTCGTCCGGGCCGGGGAAAGTGTCGAGCTGCGTTCGCGCGCCGTGACGGTGTCGGCCTTCGAGCTCCTCGGAACACGTCGCGTGGCCGTCGACGCCACAACCTATTTGGACCTCGACGTGCGGGTCGGGTGCTCGTCCGGCACCTACATCCGCGCGCTCGCCCGCGACCTCGGCGCTGCGCTGGGCGTCGGCGGTCACCTCACCGCGCTGCGCCGAACGCGCATCGGCCCCTTCCGGGTCGAGGATGCGGCGGACCTCGCGACGATGGTTGTCGCCGAGCACCTGCTCGCACCGGCGGATGTCGCGTCGACGCTGTTCCCGACGATCGCGCTCGACACGCAGCAGGTCGTCGACCTGACCCACGGCAAGCGCATCCGTTTCGCCGACGCCGCGGATGGCGCGCCTGTCGCCGCGCTCGCGCCCGACGGGCGCCTCGTGGGGCTGCTCACGATTGATGCGGGCGTCGGCAAGCCGCTCGTCAACTTCCCCACCGACGAGGTGACAGCATGATCGAGTGGTTCACCTGGCTGCAGGTTGGGGTCGCCGTCGTCGCCGGCCTGCTCTGCCTGGGTCTCGGGCTCGCCGGTCGCACCCCGGCCGACCTCACCCTGGGCGCAACGCTCCTTGTGGAGCTGCTGCTGCTCGCCCAACTGGTCGTCTCGCTCACGGCACCGCTCGTGGGCAACGTGCCGACGGGCAGCCTGCTCGAGTTCTACCTCTACCTCGTCTCGGCGATCATCCTGCCCCCGCTCGCCGTACTGTGGGCCCTCGTGGAGCGCAACCGGTGGAGCACCGTCGTGCTCGGGGTCACCTGCCTGTCGATCGCCGTAATGCTGTACCGCATGAACGAGATCTGGTTCGTGCAGCTGGCCTGACGCCCGTCGCGCCCGGCGGGCGGACCCAGCCGTTTGGCCTAATCTTGACGATGATGGTTCAGACAGGTTCTCCCCGCACACCCGGCATCGGCCGGGTCCTCGTTGTCGTCTACGCGATCCTCGCCCTCGCCGCGACGGGGCGCTCTGTTTTTCAGATTCTGACAAAGTTCGACACCGCACCGGTCGCCTACGTGCTATCCGCCGTCGCGGCGGTCGTTTACGTGGTTGCCACGGTCGCCCTCGTCGCGCCCGGCCGCCGCTGGTACGCAATCGCGTGGGCCACGATCGGGTTCGAACTGCTCGGCGTGCTTGTCGTCGGAACCCTCACCGTGGTCGACCCGGTGCTGTTCCCCGCTGACACGGTGTGGTCGTTCTTCGGCCGCGGCTACCTCTTCGTTCCACTCTTCCTCCCCGTGCTCGGTCTTCTCTGGCTGTACCAGCGTCGCCCGTCGAAGCAGGAACAGATCGAGGAGGGCGTCGCGGGCTCGCGACGCTAGAGCATGCGATTCTTCGACTCCCTCAACTCCATTCCGGTCGGCTTCGGGCCCACCGCCGTGACCTTCGGCAAGTTCGACGGCATGCACGTCGGACACCGGCACGTGCTCGATGCGCTCCTCTCGGTCGCACACGAGCGCGGGCTCGAGCCGGCGGCGATTACCTTCGACCGCAATCCGCTCAGCCTCCTCGACCCTGAGCGCTGCCCCGAGGCGATCGCAAGCAACAACCAGAAGCGCGAGCTGTTCGAGGGCACCGGGCTCAGCACGCTGGTGCAGCTCCCCTTCGACCCGGCGCTCAGCTCGATGACTGCCGAGGAGTTCGTGCGCCGGGTGCTCGTCGATGCCCTCGACGCGCAGGTCGTGCTCGTCGGGCCCGGCACACGCTTCGGCGCGGGAGGCACGGGAAACTTCGCGCTGCTCACCCGCCTCGGCGCCGAGCTCGGCTTCGACGTGCGGCAGCTCGAGCCGCGGCTCGACGACGGCGACGGCCGCGTCTCGTCCACTCGCGTCCGGGAACTCCTCGCCAGCGGCGACGTCGCGGAGGCCGGTCGCCTCCTCGGGCGGCCCCCTTCGGTGCGATCTATGGTCGTGCACGGCCAGCAGCGCGGACGCGCGCTGGGCTACCCCACGGCGAACCTGTCACCGCAGCTGGAGGGGTTCATCCCCGCGGACGGCGTGTACGCGGGACGTCTCACCGTCGACGGAGTGACGATGCCCGCCGCGATCTCGATCGGCAACAACCCGACGTTCGAGGGTGTGCCGGAGAGGCAGGTGGAGGCGCACGTGCTCGACGAAGACCTTGACCTCTACGACCGGATCGTCGAGGTCGAATTCGTCGATCACATCCGCGGAATGGCCAAGTTTGACTCCCTTGACGAGCTCATCGCCCAGATGGGCCAGGACACCCTCGACGTGCGCGGAGTGCTCGCCCGAGCGAACGCCGTCAGCTAGCCGAAGCCGGAGCCGCATGGGGCGGATGTCGGGACCGCATTTGTGGGCGAGTCGCGCAGGAGTTGTTGAGCGGCTACTCGTCGAACGTGTTCACCATCGCGTGGGCGGCCCGCTCGAGGTAGTCCCAGAGCATCGCGTCGTCAAGCGGTGCGAGATCAAGGCTGTCGACGGCGACCCGCATGTGGGCGAGCCACCGGTCGCGCGCCTCTGGATTGACCCGGAACGGCTGGTGCCGCATGCGCAGGCGCGGGTGCCCGCGCTCCTCGCTGTAGGTGCCCGGCCCGCCCCAGTACTGCTCGAGGAATCCCGTGAGGCGCTGGATGGCCCCCTCCAGGTCGGATGCCGGGTACATCGGCCACAGCTTCGGATCCTCGCGCACGCCGGCGTAGAAGGCGCGCACGAGCTTCTCGAAGGTCGCGCGCCCGCCGACGTGCGTGTAGAAGCTTTCGCCGACCGCGGCGCCGTGTTCGGCTCCCCGGAGGGTCACCGGGAGGGCGCCGACCGGCACGCTCACGTCGCCCTCAGAGTTTGCCGCGTCAGAGGGGCCGGCCGGGGTGATGGCGATCACGTGGCGCTCCGATCGTTCAGCACCGTTGTGACCGGGGCGGTGCCGCGTACCGCTGTGTCGCCGACCGGCTGCGAGGTTTCCCTCTGGCCGTCGAACACGACGCGGTTGAGCGCGGGGAGGTTCACTCCCGTGTCGTCGAGCGCCTTCTTCAGCCGGAAACGCAGCTCCCGCGCGACATCCCACTGGTCGGCGGTGCGCGTTTTCATCACGAGCCGGATCACGAGCGCCTCGGCCGAGATCGACTCGAGACCCCAGATCTCGGGCTTCTCGATGATCTTGCGGCGCCACTGCGGGCTGTTCGCCATCTCGTGGGCTGTGGCGAGCAGGGTCGCTTGCACCGCCTCGACATCCGAGTGGTACGGGGCGGGCAGGTCGATGATGACCCGAGCCCAGCCCTGCGACTTGTTGCCGACGCGAAGGATCTCGCCGTTGCGCACGAACCAGAGCGTGCCATCGATGTCGCGCACTTGGGTGACACGGATGCCGACGTTCTCGACGACACCGGTGGCCTCGCCGAGGTCGACGACGTCGCCGACACCGAGCTGGTCCTCGGCGACCATGAACAGTCCGTTAAGCACGTCCTTGACGATGTTCTGAGCGCCGAAGCCGAGGCCGGCGCCGAGGGCGGCGGTGATGAGGGCGAATGAACCGATGATGTCGGTGTTGATCGCGGTCACGATGAGCAGTAGCGCGACGATCACGATGACGACGCTGACGACGTTGTTGAGAACAGAGCCGAGCGTTCGGGTGCGTTGGACGACACGGACGGCGGCGAGCGGGGAAGCGACGATCGACTGGGTGTCGTCAACGTTCTGCCTCTTCTTCACACCGGACACGACACGATTCACGACCCGGCGGATAACGAAGTGCAGCGCGATACGGAGGATGATCGCGCCGGCGATGATTCCGAGAATCTGGAAAAGCCAGTTGAATTCGAGCGCGAACGCGCTCAGCGACGCGCGAACGGCATCCCAGTCGAACGGGGGCTGGTCAGGAGCGGGAGCAGTCATATCCACCCAGTCTATTCGCGCGCCCTCCGCCGATGCCCCGTGCCCGCGTGAGCGTGGGGGCTAGGCATCCCGGCGCTTCATCAGTACGGCGGCGACCAGCACAAGCGTGGCGTCCCAGGCGAGCAGCACGAGGAGGCCCTGCCACGGTGCGAGACTGTTTGCCGCGGCGACCTCTCCCGCGGTGTAGGCAAACATTCTCGAGCCGGCGGCGTCGGGGAGGAAGGCGGCGGCGCGCTGGATCCACTCCGCCTGCGTGATCGCGGAGAGGATGAGGACCACCGTCGGAAGTACCAGGATCACACCGAGCGCGGATGCGATGGCGCCCGCGCTATGGCGCACGATGGCCCCGATTGCGAGCGCGAAGACGCCGACCAGCGCGAGGTATCCCGCCCCGCCCACGAGGGCGAGGAGGTAGGCGGGATCGGTGAAGTCGGGAGTGACGCCGAGGCCCGGCAGCATCGGCGCAGTGACCAGTGCGGTGCCGAAAATCGTAACGAGCCCGACCACAAAGGTCGTCATACCGAACACGACAATCTTGCCGAACAGGGCGGGGAGGCGGGTCGGCACCGCAGCGAAAGTGGAGCGGATCATTCCGGTTCCGTACTCGCCGGTGATGACGAGGGTGCCGAGCACGACGCTCGCGAGGGCGGTGAATCCCAGAGCGAGAGTGGCCACCTGCACCGCGGTGGACCCTTGAATGGCGTCCGGAACCGCTCCCGTGGTCGGAGCGGGGGAGGTGAGCGCGATGAGCACGCCGAAGCCGACGCCGACGACGACGATGAGGGCGTAGCACCAGATGGTGGAGCGCAGGCTGACGAGCTTGATCCACTCGGATCTCAGGATGCCGCCGAAAGTGAGCCTGCTGAGCCGGTCGGGCCGGTCCGCCGAGACGGAGTGTTGTGTGCTGGTGATCATTGGGACGCTCCCTCGGACGCCGACGTGGTTCCGCCTGCGTGGTACTCGACCTCGTTCTGAGTGAGGGACATGTAGGCCTCCTCGAGGGATCCCGCGACCGGGGTCAGCTCATGCAGTGCGAGGCCCGCGGATGCCGCGAGTTCGCCGATCCGGGCGGCGTCGAGACCGCTTACCTGAAATACGTCGGGTTCGTTCGTGCTCGAGCCGGGATGCACCTGGACCTGGGTGCCGAGCTCTGTTCTGGCGAGCAGTTCGCCGAGCCGTGCCGCGTGCGGGGTGCGAACCCGCACGAGGGTTCCACCTGAGAGAGCGACGATGTCGGCGACGGGCGCGTCGGCAATGACCCGGCCGCGGCCGAGCACGATGATGTGGTCGGCGGTCAAGGCCATTTCGCTCATCAGGTGAGATGAGAGGAAGATGGTGCGGCCCTCGCTGGCGAGCTGGCGCGCGAGGCTCCGCACCCACATCACGCCCTCGGGGTCGAGTCCGTTCACGGGTTCGTCGAGCACAAGGGTCGCGGGGTCGCCGAGCAGCGCTGCGGCGATGCCGAGGCGCTGGCCCATGCCGAGCGAAAAGCCGCCGACGCGCTTGCGCGCGACGGAGTCGAGCCCGGTCAGGCCGATGACCTCGTCGACGCGCGTGCGACCAATACCGTGGGTCGCGCCGACAGCGAGAAGGTGATTCACGGCGCTGCGGCCGGTGTGGATCGCCTTCGCGTCAAGAAGCACTCCGACCTCGCTCAATGGTGCACGATGGGCGGCGTAGGGCTTGCCGTTCACCGTGACCGATCCGGAAGTGGCCCTGTCGAGTCCCACAATGAGGCGCATCGTCGTTGACTTTCCCGCGCCGTTCGGCCCGAGGAATCCGGTGACCTTGCCGGGGCGCACAGTGAAGCTGACGCCGTCGACCGCCTTCTTGCTCCCGTAATGTTTGCTGAGCTCGCGCGCTTCAATCATAAAATTATCCTCATCTAATCAGTATGACGGACAGCGCGGCAGCCGCGGAGCAGCCCTACTCGGTGTCCTTCGCCTGCACCATGAGAGCACGCTCGACTCCCGCGAGATTCTCGATCACGAGGCGACGAAGCGCGGGCGTGTCGGGGTTCGCGGCGAGCCAGCTCGTCGTTGCGTCGCGCAGAGCTGCGTCGGCGAGGCCGGCGGGGTACAGCCCGACGATGAGGTTCTCAGCGATCGAGTGCGAGCGCGACTCCCAAATTCTGCGGATGCTGTCGAAGTAGCGGCCGACGACCGGCTGCAGTGACGACGGGTCATTCGTGTGCTGGAAACCGACCGTGGTCTGGCGCACGATCGCGTTCGGCAGCTCGTCGCTGTCGACGAGGGAGGAGAACGCCGCGAGCTTGCCCTCGGCGGTCGGGATCGCGGCCCTCACGCGGGCAGCCGCCTGCTGCCCATTGGCGGTGTTGTCCTTCTCCAGCGCCTGGTCGATCTCCCCGTGGCCGGCCGCGCCGTTGAGCACGAGCCCTTCGAGCAGCTCCCAGCCGAGATCGGTGTCGACCTCGAGCCCGTCGAGCGGCGCGGTACCGTCCAGGAAACCGCGCAGGGCCGCGACGTGCTCAGCCGTGTTGGCGAGGTTCGCGAAGAACTTGACGAACTGGAACTGCGCGTCGGATCCAGCATCCGCCGCCCTGGCCAGCCCGAGCAGCTCGTCAGCCACGTTCCTGAGCGTCTCGGTTCTGGTCGCCGGGTCGACGTAGATGCGCACCACCGTGAGCAGCTGGGTGAGAGTCGTGCGGATGGTGGTCGATTCCGACTCGGTCGCGATGTTGCCGAGAACGAGGCGCACATAGTCGCTGGCCCTGGTCTCGCCGTCGCGGCTGGAGTCCCACACTGACCCCCAGACGATCGCCCGCGCAAGCGGGTTTTCGATCGCGGACAGGTGGTCGATAGCGGTCGCGAGCGACTTCTCATCGAGGCGCACCTTGGCGTAGGCGAGATCATCGTCGTTGACGAGAACGAGGTCGGGGCGTTCGCGGCCGACGAAGCCGGGCACCTCGGTGCGTTCGCCGTCAACATCAATCTCGAGCCGGTCGTCGCGCACGAGCTTGCCGCCGGCAAGGTCGTAGAAGCCGATGGCGAGGCGGTGCGGGCGGATCGTCGGATAGTCCGGCACCGCGGTCTGGATGATTGCGAACGAGGTGATCTTGCCCGCGGCATCCGTCTCGATCTCGGGACGCAGAGTGTTGACACCGGCTGTCTCAAGCCACAGTTTCGACCACTCCGTCAGCTCCCGGCCGCTGGTAGCCTCAAGCTCGGTGAAGAGGTCGCCGAGTTCGGTGTTGCCGTAGGCGTGCTTCTTGAAGTACGCCGCGACGCCGGCGTAGAAGGCGTCGATGCCCACCCAGGCGACGAGCTGCTTGAGGACGGAGCCGCCCTTCGCGTAGGTGATGCCGTCGAAGTTGACCTGCACGTCTTCGAGGTCGTTGATCGTCGCGAACACCGGATGTGTGGAGGGCAGCTGGTCCTGCTTGTAGGCCCAGCTCTTCTCCATCGCCTGGAAAGTGGTCCAGGCCTCGGTCCACTCGGTGGCCTCGGCGGTGGCGATCGTGGAGGCCCACTCGGCGAAAGACTCGTTGAGCCACAGGTCGTTCCACCACTTCATGGTCACGAGGTCGCCGAACCACATGTGGGCGAGTTCGTGCAGGATCGTGACGACCCGGCGCTCACGCACCGCGTCGGTGACCTTGCCGCGGAACACGTAGGTCTCGGTGAAAGTCACCGCGCCGGCGTTCTCCATCGCGCCAGCGTTGAATTCCGGCACGAACAGCTGGTCGTACTTCTCGAACGGGTAGGCGTAGTCGAACTTTTTCTCGAAGTAGGCGAAGCCCTCGCGGGTCTTCGCGAAGATGTAATCGGCGTCGAGGTACTGACTGAGCGACTTGCGGGCGAAGATACCAAGCGGGATCACCCGGCCGTCGCGGGAGGTGAGCGTCGAACGGGTCTCCTGATAGGGTCCGGCGACGATGGCGGTGACGTAGCTGGAGAGCACTGGGGTGGGGGCGAACCGCCATGTCGCACTCGTCGTGCCCTCAACGAGCTCGGGCGTCGGGGTGGGCGAGTTGCTGACGACGGCCCACGCGGCCGGAGCGGTGATCGTGAAGGTGAAGGTCGACTTGAGGTCCGGTTGCTCGAACACGGCGAAGACTCGGCGGGAGTCGGGCACCTCGAACTGAGAATACAGGTACACCTCGTCGTCGACGGGGTCGACGAAACGGTGCAGGCCCTCGCCAGTGTTGGTGTACTCGGCGTCGGCGACGACGGTCAGCACGTTGAGGTCGGCGAGGTCGTGCAGCTGGATGCGCACGCCGTCATTCACCACGGTCGGGTCGAGCTCGCGCCCATTGAGGTGCACCGAGTGCACGGTGCGGGTGAGGTGGTCGATGAAGGTCGACGCCCCGGCGCTCGCGGAGAAACTCACCACGGTGGTGCTTCGGAAGGTCTCGCTGTCGGTGGTGAGGTCGAGGGTGATGTCGTAGTTCTCGACCGACACCGTGGCCTTTCGCTCCTGCGCTTCGACCCTGGTGAGGTTTTCTCCTGGCACAACTGCTCCTTCGTGACGACGGGTCGGCTCGTGACCGACGAACCCACCCTATCCGGAACGCGGAGGAGGTCAGGCCGGCGTGAGCGACACCCTCAGCTGGCGTGACTGGTCCGGCGTGCGCAGCAACCGCTCGCAATCGTCGACCGCTGTCTGCAGCAGCTTGCGCAGCCGCTCGTCCGGGTTATCGACGCACGCCTCGCCGATTCCCGCGACCGCAACGTTGACGATGGCGTCGTACATCGGGGCGAACGCCTTCGGCTGGCGCCTCATCAGTGAGGCGAGTTGCTGCGTTGCCCACAGTTCAGCGAGCGGCGCCTGGTTGAGCGCGCCACGGACGATCAGGTTGACGCCTGCCGCACCCTCGGGGTCGACCTCGGCGAGTCTCGCCTCACAGCGGATCAGTCCGACGGCGAGGGCACGCTGCCGGGCTTCGCTCGCGACGGGGAGCGCGGCGGATGCTGCGCGCACCGCGATGGTCAGCTCGACGCGCTCGTCATCGCCGACCAGGCCGATGACCGACGGGATAAGCTCACCGAGCCTCGGGCGGTTTGCGTCTGTCGTCCAGTCGTTCACCAGCCGGGCGAGAGAGGCGAGCGCGGGATGCGTACACGCGGGGTGATCGCTCCACCGCTCGCCAGCAAGGAACGATGCGAACTCCATGAAGCATGCTCCGCGCTTGGGGCTGCGGTGCTTGCCTCGTGACAGCACGGGCATCATGTCGGGTGAAAGGTTACTGATTGCTGCCATGAGACACCTCCAGAGAAACCGGAATCCATCGGGGTTAAAGTCTCCTACTGCTGGCCGGGCGAGGCCAGTCCCTGAGCCTGTTAATTCGGTGGGTTGACCTCGGCCGTTCTGAGCCATGCGAATTCGTAAGGCCGCAGTAGCAGTCCGCCGGCAAGCGACACATCCTCGCCGCGCGTGAGCTCGTGCGCGCTCGGGGCGAAACCCGACAGCGTCGCGGCGGAGACCAGTTCGTCGGTGTCGGCGAAGTTCGCCAGCACGACCACCGTCGAACCGACGCCCGGCCGCTGGTAGCCCAGAACGTGCGGGTTGTTCGTGTCGAACCCGATCAGGTGCCCGCCAGCGAGCTCCGGCGCCTCTCGACGCACCTCAACGAGACGGCGCAGGCCCGCGTAGATCATCCCGGCATCGGTGCGCGGGTCGTCGCGTTCGACGTAGCGGTCGGCCGGGTACGGTGGCCGGTTCACCCAACGACTGTCGCCGGCATGGTCGGGGTCGTCCGTGTAGCTGTAGTCGTTCAGTTGACCGACCTCGTCGCCCAGGTAGATGAGGGGGATCCCGCCGGTACTCAGCACGATGGAGTGGGCGAGGTGGATGCGGCTGACCGCGCCGGGCGCGTGCTGCTCGAGCCCGACCAAGGATGCCGTGGTGCCGGAAATGCGGCAGTCGCCCGTGCGCGGGTTGTCCTGGAACGGCACCCCCCGGGCGAAGCTGCCCTCGAACCGGTTCACGTAGAAGGCGTTGAGGAAGCGTCGGTGCTCCGTGCCGTTGAGGCCGAGCTCAGCGGAATCCTCATCGGAGAACGTCCAGCCGATGTCGTCGTGGCTGCGCACATAGTTGATCCACGCGGTGCCCGCAGGCAAGTAGTGCCGTCGGTCGAGGGCTTGGGAGAGCAGTCCTACGCTGCGTGTCGCGAGCGACTCCCAGATCAGCGCCATCTGCAGCGGGTTGTATGACAGTTGGCACTCGGCCGGGTCGATGTACTGCACCACCTCATCGGGATGCACGATCGCTTCCGATTTGAACAGCAGTGACGGAGCCGCGATGCGGCAGACGGCGTTGAAGGCCCTGATGAGGGTGTGTGCCTGCGGAAGCGACTCGCACACGGTGCCGAGCTGCTTCCAAATGAAAGCGACGGCATCCATGCGCAGAATGTCGATTCCGACGTTCGCGAGGAACAGCATCTCTCCGGCCATCGCGCGGAAGACCGCGGGATTGGAATAGTTCAGATCCCATTGGAACGAGTGGAAGGTCGCCCACACCCAACGCCCGTCCTCGAGCTGCACGAACGAGCCGGGGTGGTCGTCCGGGAAGATCTCCCGGACGGTCTGCTCGTACGCGTCGGGCATCTCCCGGTCAGGGAACATCCAGTAGTAGTCCTCGAAGCCGTCGTCGCCCGTGACGGCGCGCTTGGCCCACTCGTGCTCGTTCGAGGTGTGGTTGAAGATGAAGTCGACGACCAGCGAGATCCCGGAGGCCCGCAGGTCCGCCGCGAGCGCGCGAAGCTGGTCCATGTCGCCGAGTGCCGGGTTGACGTCTCGATAGCTGGAGACCGCGTAGCCGCCGTCGGAGTTGCGCTCGGGCGCGAGGAACAACGGCATGAGATGGAGGTAGGTCAGGCCGAGTTCCTGGAAGTACGGTATCTTCGCCCGCACCCCGTCGAGGTCTCCCGCGTATCGGTCGACGTAGCAGACGCCGCCGAGCATGTCGCCGGACTGGAACCAGTCGGGGTCCGCCTCCCGGTGCGCGTCGAATTCCTTGAGCTCCTGAGCCCGGTCCTGCCAGGAGTCGGCCATCTGCTGCACGAGGAGAGCGAGCTGCTCGTCGCAATCGTCGCGCTCGCCGTATACCTCGGTGAAGAGCTTGCGCAGTGTCGGGTAGTTCTCCGCGAACCGTGCGGTGAGTCCGTCGAGGTCGGCGGCCGTGCCCGACCAGAGTTCCGACACGTTCCTCCAGGGGAGGGATGCTTGGGCGCGGTCGTCATCAGTGGTGGGCGGCACAGCGCAAGTCTAGAACCGCGCTCAGCAATCGGGCGGCGCGACGCGGATAGGCTCGAACAATGACTTCTGTTCCTGCTGCCGCCTCAGACACTGTTCCCGTCGAATTCTGGTTTGACCCATCCTGCCCGTGGGCGTGGATGACCTCACGTTGGGTAGACGAGGTGGCCAGGCATCGCGACATTGCGGTCACCTGGAACATCATGAGCCTCGCGGTGCTCAACGAGGACAATGACGCCGATGACGCGCACAGCGCGTTCCTGCCGAGGGCGCTCAAGTACACGAGGCTCGTTGCGGCGGTGAAGGAGATCCACGGCCAGCAGGCGGTGAAGCCCCTTTACGACTCACTCGGCACCCGCATCCACCTGCAGGGAGACACGGACCCCGATTCGGTGATCCCCGCGGCGCTCGAAGACGCCGGCCTTCCCGCCGACCTCGCCCGCTTCGCCGACACCGACGAGTACGACGTGCAGATGCGTGCGTCGCATTTCGAGGGCATCGGCCGGGTCGGACAGGATGTCGGCACCCCCGTGATCGCCGTGAACGGCGTCGCGTTCTTCGGACCCGTCATCTCGCCGGCGCCCAAGGGCGAGCAGGCACTCGTGCTCTGGGACGCCGTCGTCGCCGCCGCCTCCTACGACGGCTTCTTCGAGCTCAAGCGCTCCCGCACCCGGGGCCCCATCTTCGACTGATGATGGATCACGCCGAGGCGCTCGCCGCAATGCTGTCCCATGAGCCGGTACCGTCGGGGCAGGTGGTCTCCGGCCAGCCGACGACCGGATCCGTCGCCCTCGGCACCTTCGCCGACAGGGAATTCGGCGTGTGGGAGATGGCGCCGGGTGCGATGTCGGATGTCGAGGCGGATGAGCTGTTCGTCGTCGTCGCCGGGGCCGGGCGGATCGAGTTTGCCGACGGCTCGGCACCGGTCGAGCTCCTGCCCGGGTCTGTGGGCCGATTCGACGCCGGCACCCGGACTGTCTGGACTGTCACAGAGACGCTGCGGAAGATCTACCTCGCCTGACTGCTCCTAGACTTTGGGTCATGCGAATCCATATCGCCACCGACCATGCCGGGCTCGATTTCAGCCGCGACCTCCAGGCGCACCTCCGCGGTGCCGGGCACGAGGTCATCGACCACGGTCCGGGGAGCTACGACCCGCTCGATGACTACCCGAGCTTCTGCATCAACGCGGCGATCGCGGTGGTCGCGGAGCAGGCGGCGGGGATCCCGGCCCTCGGCGTCGTCTTTGGCGGATCCGGGAATGGCGAGCAGATCGCGGCGAACAAGGTGATCGGTGCCCGTGCCGCACTCGTCTGGAGTGACGCGACGGCACGGCTCGCCCGCGAGCACAACGACGCGAACATGATCTCGATCGGTGCCCGCCAGCACACGTTAGAGGAGGCCAAGGCCTTCATCGACGCATTCATCGAGCAGCCGTACACGAACGAGGAGCGCCACGGGCGCCGAATCGCTCAGCTGGCCGAGTACGAGCGCACCGGACGCATCGTGGGGCACCGCATCGACTCGTCAATGCAGCATCCGGCCGCGACACTCGAGCCCGGAACCGTCTAGCCAGATGCCCGAAGGCCATTCCGTCCACCGCATCGCCCGGCAATTCCGCCTCCACTTTGTCGGCAAGCGGGTCTGGGCGTCGTCGCCGCAGGGCAGGTTCGCGGTGGGGGCGGCCGACCTCGACGGGCACGTGATGACGGATGCGCGCGCGGTCGGCAAGCAGATGTTCCTTGAGTTTGACCACGAGCGCTGGCTGCGGGTTCACCTCGGCATGTACGGTGCCTGGGACTTCGCGGGCGACATCACCGCCGATGCGACTGTGCTCGCCGCGAACGGGCGCATGGGCCAGACGAACCAAAAGGGCACGAAGGAGCAGAGTGGCCCCGTCGACGCCGCGGGGGAGGACTCTCTCCACAGCATCGGTGCGCCCCGTGTCGGCCGTCTGCGCATGGCGGAGCAGGAGAAGCCTGGGCCTGCCGCGGACACCTTCCCGCCCGAGCCGGTCGGCGCAGTGCGGGTGCGGCTGCTTACCCACGACACGGTCGCCGACCTGCGGGGTCCAACGGCGTGCGAGGTGCTCAGCCCGACGGAAGTAGCGGCCGTGATCGCTCGGCTCGGCCCCGATCCGCTCGTTGATCCGGGCAAGCGCAGCGAGGACCGTTTCGTCGCAGTCGTGCGCAAGAAGCCGACGCCGATCGGGCTGCTGCTCATGGACCAGTCGGTTGTCAGCGGTATCGGCAATGTGTACCGCGCGGAGCTTTTGTTCCGTTCCCGACTGAACCCCCATACGCCCGGCCGGGACGTGCCGGAAGAGACGGTGCGGGCGCTCTGGCGGGACTGGTCGAAGCTGTTGAAGCTCGGGGTTCGCCACGGGCAGATGATGACCATGGACGGGCTCGGTGCGAAGCAGAAGGCGGCGGCGCTCGCCCACCGTGCCGACAGGCACTGGGTCTACCATCGCGCCGGCCTCCCGTGCCGAGTGTGCGGCACGCACATCGCCGTCGAGCTGGCGGCGGGGCGAAAGCTCTACTGGTGTCCGAAAGATCAGGCCTGACCGGGCGGCGTGACGAGCGCGCCTTTCGCCCGAGCCGCCGCGGTGAGAGAGGATTGTCCGATGCGCAACACTCCCCAGTACGTGCTCGATGATCCGGATGAGGTCCGCCGACTCATCCGCGAGAACCCGTGGGCAACTATCGTTTCGAATACCAGCACGGGTCTCGTCGCGTCGCACTATCCGGTCATCCTCGAAGAGGGCTCCGGCCAGATCAGCATCGTGAGCCACGTCGGCCGCCCGGACGAGCAACTGCATGAGCTCGGGTCGCACGAGGTGCTCGTGATCATCCAGGGGCCGCACGGCTACATTTCGCCGAGCTGGTACGCATCCGACGACTTCGTGCCGACATGGAACCACGTGACCGCCCACCTCTACGGCACACCGGAAATCCTCAGCGACGAGGAGAACTTCCGCGTGCTCGGCGAGCTCGTCGACCGCTTCGAGGCGCCGATGCCCGAGCCGATGAGCCTCGATATCGACGAGGGTCAGGCGCGCCGCATCGCCCGTGGCACGGTCGGCCTTCGGCTCGTCGTCACGAGGTTTGATGCGCGGCTCAAGCTCAGCCAGAACAAGCCCAGCGAGGTCGTCGACCGCATCG
>Ga0105048_10002230_pt1 | contig 31289 bp, 20 predicted proteins | sample MAT05_FD_78382 | JGI IMG/M metagenome (GOLD analysis project Ga0105048, IMG submission 78382) | Freshwater microbial communities from Lake Fryxell liftoff mats and glacier meltwater in Antarctica - MAT-05 | ecosystem: Environmental > Aquatic > Freshwater > Ice > Liftoff microbial mat | place... | reverse complement strand
TCCGTTGTTGGCCGCCGTTGGGCCATGGATGTGGGAGCCGGTTGTAGCGCTGGATAGATCGGTGAAGCCTTGCGACGATCCCCAACCAACGTTGAGCGTGAGGAGATTCGTCGCCGGGTTCACATCACCCGCGTCATCCAGAAAGATTCCGAGCCCGATTTCTCCGCCGGTGCCGCCGGTGATTGAGCCGGGCTCGTTTCCGGGCAACAGCCCGAAGCCAGCAGTGCCGCGAAGATCGTAAAATTGAACAATCGCTGCGTGGGTCTGCACGGTGGCGGTGGCGAACAATGCGAGGAAGAAGAGCTTTTTCATGACTGGAATGGACGGTCGGTCCGGCGCTGAAGGTGTTTTAGTTTTGCGAACGGCGTCTGGTTACTACAGCCGCTCGAACTCTGTCAAGGTTCGCGAACGGCTCTTTTTCATGGAGTGGCTGAATCTGGCTGGACGTATCCGAGGCAGCCCTTCCGAACCCGCGGCCGCTTGGCCTTCGTGAGCCTATGCGCAGACGCGGCGCGCCGCGAGCACCGTGTCCGCAGCGGTGCCGAGGACGGAGATGAAATTGAAGATGCCGACGAGCACATAGCGCCGATGCCGGCCTTCGTGGAGTGCGATACCGCGACCCAGGCTGTCGCCCCGTTCGCGGAAAAGGTGATCGCAGTCGGCTGCGAGAGCGCGGCGGGATTCGGCAGCAGGCCTTAGTCGAGTCCGGGATTCAGGTCGTGGATCGTCGAGCTGCGCGAGGTTGCATTGAGTTGAACACGGATGCGTGCGGAAAAAGGGGAAGAATCCGGCGCCTCGATATTCGTTTTGCGATCGCCCTTCGATTCGTGCATCAAACCAAGATGCAGAGTGTGAACTCATTTGAACCTGATCACACGGAATTGCCCCCTCCATATGTCCTGCGATGCAATGCGATCATCCTCGCGGTGCTTACTTTGACAAACTTCATTGCCTTTCTCATAGCTTTCACATGTGTCTGCTACGGCCTTGGTGGGAACCGAGCGGCTTTCATAGGTTTATGTCCTCTCGTTGCATCTCTGATACTCACTTGGGGACACAAGCGTGTATCGCGGATGCCTGCGCTGAGTCTGTTCTCCCGGCTTTTCTGGCCAATCGTCTCTGTTCTCTACTTAGCGCTCATCGTTGCGTTCTTTCGATGGCTGCCAGCAGGCGAGGCCGTGCCGGTTGACCAACCGGTGCCGCCAGAGCACGGATTGGCCAGTTTCTTCCTTGTGGTCGCGATTTGCTCTCTGCCCGCCATTCTTTCGCTGCCGCCGCTCCTCTTCACCTTTCGCGCAAGGACGAAACTGTGGCGCGCAGGTGTTCAATCGTCCGGCGGTGCGGCGCGGTGAGCGGGAGTTTGGCGATGGCTGCGAGGGGATGCCACGCCTGGTTTTCGCCGAGGGTAGATGGTGCGGGCTGGGCGAAGATGGCGAGCGTCACGCGGTGATGCGTGAAGGGATATTCGAGTGTGAGCAGCGGTGTGGCGTGCGGCGCGGCGGGAAGTGCGGGCAGTTTCCACAGGCCGTGCCAGCGGGTGCCGGTCTGCTGTTCGAGGAGGATGCAGCCTTTTCTGACCACCCATGCGCAGTGCTCCGCGAGAGCCACCTGTTTGCGCCGCGGCTTCTTTTTCGGAAGTGAAGCCTCTGTGCCGCGTGCTGACGCGGCGCAGTGGCCGCGCACCGGACACTCCGGGCAGCGCGGCGTGCGCGGAGTGCAGATGAGCGCGCCGAGTTCCATGAGTGCTCCGTTGAAAATGCACGCGCCTTTCTCCGGCACGAGAGCGATGGCGGTGGACCAGAGCGCGGTCTGTCCGGCGGTGCTGTCGATCGGTGTATGAAAATCGAGGAGTCGGGCGAGGACACGCGCGACGTTTGCGTCCACGATCGGCTCCGGGAGATCAAATGCAAAGCTGGCGACCGCGCCTGCGGTGTAGCGTCCGATGCCGGGCAGCGCGCGGATAAGAGCCGGGTCGCGCGGCATCTCGCCGCCGTGCTTTTCCACCACGGTCTTCGCGGCGCGGTGCAGATTGCGAGCCCGCGAATAGTAGCCGAGGCCCTGCCAGACGGAGAGCACGTCACTTTCCTTCGCGGAGGCGAGTGCGGCGAAATCCGGGAAGCGCGCGAGCCAGCGTTTGTAGAACGGAATCACCGTCGCGACCTGCGTCTGTTGGAGCATGATTTCCGACACGAGGATCGCGTAAGGATCGCGCGTGTGCCGCCAGGGAAGATCGCGCGCGGCTCTGCGGAACCACGCGGTGAGCGAGCGGCGCAGGGATTGCGGATTGAAGATTGCGGATTGCGGATTGGATTTCGGCACGGGTGCGGCTACTCGGGTGCGTCGTCTTTCAGAACCCAGCCACAAACGCAACCATGCTTCCCGCACTCAGCACCTATCTCATCCGCGAACACGTCGGCATGTTCAAGCTGACGGACACCTACGACATCTTCGATGCCGCGAGCGGCCAGCAACTCGCGGTGGCGAAGGAGAAGAAGGGATTGCTGAATTCGCTCGCGGGACTGCTGATCAGCAAGCGGAGCCTGCCGACTCGGGTCGATGTGCATGAAGGTGCGGATGTGAACGGGCCGATTGCATTTTCGATCACGCGCGGGTTTTCGTTTTTGCGTCCGACCGTGAAGGTGCTCGCGGGTGACGGGAGTCTGATCGGCACGTTCAAATCCAGGCTGCTCACGCTCGGCGGGAAGTTCGGCGTGTACGATGCCGCGGGAAATGAAGTCGCGATGGTGAAGGGGAACTGGATGAGTTGGGACTTCCGTTTCATCACATCGACCGGTGCGGAACTCGGCGTCGTCTCGCGCAAGTGGGGCGGCGTTGCGAAGGAGTTTTTCACCTCGGCGGACAACTATGTGGTGCAGGTGCATCAGCCGGATTCGGCTGCGGCGACGCTGCTGCTCGCCGCGGGTCTGGCAATCGACACGGTTTACAAGGAGGACAAGGGAGGCGGCGGCCTGTCCTTCGGCGAATAGGAAGCGGGGTTCGCTTTTCGATTTCCACGATGGCGGATGGTCGCGCAGAGTGCGCCGACTTTCATGCCGAAGAAAAAGACTGACGAACCCGAGGGGCCGAAGCCGATCACGCTGCACACCTGCGCGCTCTCGGCGGAGCAGGCGGTGAAGCTGCGAGTGCTGCTGACGGAGCGCGGGTGGAAGTTCGAGGAGCGGCCTTACACGATCTATTTTGCGCAGAAGGACAAGCTGACGGTCGCCGTTTATGAGAAGGGGCCGAAGTGCGTGGTGCAGGGGCGGGGGACGCAGGAGTTCGTGCAGTTCACGCTCGAGCCGGAGATCCTCGGCGAGGCGAAGCTCGGCTATGAAGAGGTGCATAATCCGGAGATGTTCACGCCGCACTTCGGCGTGGATGAGAGCGGGAAGGGAGACTTTTTCGGGCCGCTCGTGATCGCGGGCGCTTACACGGATGAGACGAACACTCGCGCGCTGATGGAGGCGGGCGTGACGGACAGCAAGCGCATCGGCAGCGACCTGCGCATCCGCGAACTGGCGAAGAAGATCCGCGAGACGGATGGAGTCTTCGTGACGAGCATCACGCTCGGGCCGGAGAAGTACAACGAGCTCTACAAGAAATTCGGCAACCTCAACAAGATGCTCGGCTGGGGCCACGCGAAGGTGATCGAGAACCTGCTCGATCTGCGCCCGGACTGCCCGCGCGCGCTGAGCGACAAGTTCGCGAGCGCGTCGCTGATCAAGCGCGCATTCACCGAGAAGGCGAAGCACATCCAGCTCGATGCGCGGACGAAGGCGGAGAGCGATGTGGCGGTGGCCGCGGCGTCCATCATCGCGCGCGAGCGGTTCATCAATTGGATGGGCACGACCAGTCGCGAGATGAGTGTGGACTTGCCGCGTGGCTCGTCGGACCCGCGTGTGAAGATCGTCGGCAGGGAACTCGTCGCGAAGCTCGGGCCCGATGTGCTGAAGCGCGTGGCGAAGGTGCATTTCAAGACGGCGCACGAGATCGCGCCCGAACACTATGTGCATGTGGCGAAGCCGTTCTTCCAGCGGCGCAAGAAGAGCGAATAGCGGGCGGCGCTCGTTGCGACCACGGGGTCCGTCCGCGCAAGCGGCTTGCATGTGGGGGGCGCTTCTATATCAGCCACTGCGATGAAAGGATTCACCGCAGCATTCATTTCCCTGTTCCTCGTGTGCATGCACGCGTCCGCCGCGGAACTAAAGGTGTCGTCGTTCTCCACGATTCTCACCGAGATCGCGAGCCAGGTGGGCGGGGGCAAGGTGAGCGTCACCGGCCATGTGAAGCCCGGAATGGATCCGCATGATTTTGAGCCGAAAGCGGCGGATCTGAAGACCGTGTCTGCCGCGGATTTGGTGCTGGTGTCTGCGCGGCATATCGAGGGCTACCTCGGCAAGCTGCGCGAGGCTTCGGGCGGAAAGGCGAGTGTTCTGGAAGTGGGGAGCGCTTTGCCCGGCCCGGCGGATGACCCGCATTGGTGGCACAGCATCTCGAATCTCATTCGCGCCACGCGGATCGTGCGGGATGAGATGAGCCGGTTGCAACCGGATGAGAAGAAGTCATTCACCGCAAATGCAGCGGCGTACATCGACAAGCTCGAAGCGCTGGAGAAGTGGGTGAAGACGAAGGTCGCCGAGCTGCCGCGTGACCGGCGCAAGCTGGTGACGAATCACGACTCGTTCGGCTATTTCGCGAAGGACTTCGGCTTCACCGTCTATCCGATCGCGGGAGTCTCGCGGAACGACCAGCCGGGTTCGCGGAAGGTCGCGGAGATCGTGGCGGCGATTCGCAAGCAGGGCGTGAAGGCGATTTTTTCGGAGGACATCGAGAACCCGAAGGTGATTCAGGAAATCACCCGCGAGACCGGCGCGAAGCTCGGCGGCAGTCTGCTGTCCGATGGACTAGGGCTGAAGGAGCAGGGGACCATCGAGGGGATGTTTCGCCATAACGTGACGACCATCGTGGAGGCTCTGAAGTAGATGCGCGGCTCGCCGCTGCTGCGGGCATTGGTGGTGTTCCTCGGGTTGCTCGCACTCGCGCCGCTGCTGTGGAATCTCACGCGGAAGACCGAGGCGCAGACGGTGCCTCAGGCGGCAACCGTGAAAGCCGCCGGCATCGAAGGGAGGTGGACTTTTTCTGCCAAGCCGGAGCACATCGCGGTGCAGCATCTCGGGCGCGAAATTTGGAGCAAGGCATCGCCGGGTGACGATGAGAAGTTTTCCACGACGATTCCGTGGCCGAAGGAGGGCGTGGAGCTGCGCGTGCTTGTCGGCTGGTCCGACGCAACGCGCAACGCCGCCGCGCGATTGCGGCTCGTGTCGCCGGACGGCACGGAATACGACCGCACGGTGTGGGGCAGTGGCGCGGCGGATGAGATCCTGACTTTCCCATGAAGTCCGACCACGCCCTGCGCATCGCCGATCTCACGGTGAGCTACCAGCGGATTCCCGCGCTGCATCACATCAGCTTCGAGGTGTGCTGCGGGCAATGCGTGGCGCTGCTCGGCCCGAATGGCGCGGGCAAGACGACCTTGCTCAAGACGCTCGCCGGACTCGTGGATCGCGAGACGGGGACGATCCACTTTCATGGTCGCGAGGTGCGCGGCGCAACGCCGGACATCGCGTATCTGCCGCAGCGCGGGCAGATCGATTGGGACTTTCCCACCACCGTGCGCGGGCTGGTGGAGATGGGACGCTATCTCCGGCTCGGCTGGTGGCGCAGCTACGGTGCGGCAGACACGGCTGCCGTGGATGCGGCGATCCAGGCGATGAATCTCGAACCCCTGCAGGACCGGCAGATCAACGCGCTGAGCGGTGGCCAACAGCAGCGCGCATTCATCGCTCGCGCGCTGGCGCAGGAGGCGCACGTGTTCCTGCTGGATGAGCCGTTCACCGGCCTCGACAAGCCGAATCAGGATGGACTCCGCAGCACCTTCGCGAGCCTGCGGCGGCAGGGGAAACTGCTCCTCGTCTCGCACCACGATCTCGCGACGGTGCCGGCGATTTTTGATCGCGTCGTGCTGCTGAATGGCGAACTGATCGCCGCGGGTCCGACTGCGGAGGCGTTCACGCCCGCGAACATTGAGAAGACCTACTCGATGCAGGCGTTCGCCGGCGTCGAGCATCACCATTCGCACTGAAGCCATGGATTTTTTCCGCGAACTATGGAGCCACGAATTCATGCGCCGCGCGCTCGCTGGCGGCGCGCTGATCGGATTCACGAATGGATTCCTCGGCGCATTCATCGTGCTGCGGCGCATGTCGCTGATGGCCGATGCGCTGAGCCACTCAATGCTGCCCGGTCTTGCGCTCGGTCTGCTGGTCTTCGGGCTCAGCCCCGGCGGACTTTTCTTCGGCGGAATCATCGCGGCATTCCTCGTGGCGCTGGGCGCGACGTTGCTCGCGCGCGGGTCGCGGCTGAAGGAGGATACGTCGCTGGCGATTCTCTACACCGTGGCGTTCAGCGTGGGCGTGGTGCTGTTGCAGTTCGTAAAGGCGAGCGTTGACCTGAAGCACTACCTGTTCGGAAACATCCTCGGCCTTGGCAATGCCGACCTGTGGATCTCGTACGGCGTCGCGTTGGTCGTGGTGCCGGGGATGCTGTTGCTGCTGCGGCCACTGGTGCTCACGCTTTTCGATCCCACCGTGGCGCGCAGCCAGGGCGTGCGCGTGAATCTCCTCCAGCTCGTGCTCGTCGCGGCGAGTGTGCTCGCAATGATCAGCAGCGCGCAGGCGGTGGGCGTCATTCTGATGCTCGGCCTGCTCGTGACGCCCGCGGCGACGATGTATCTGCTCACCGATGAATTCGGCACGATGCTGTGGGGCGGCGCGGCGCTCGGCTCGGCGGGAGCGGTGACGGGGCTGCTGGTCTCGTATCGATTTGAACAGATTCCCAGCGGTGCAGCCATCGTGCTGGTGCTCGGCATGTGCTTCGTCTGCGCGTGGGTCTTCGGTCCGCGCTACGGCCTGGTGTCGCGGCTGCGGAAGCGTCGGCACTTTCACGACGAGTCACTGTCGCGGTGGAATCACGATGACGGTCACGCGCACTGAAATGTGGCGCCGACGAGTCGTCGGCAGGTTGCGTGAGAGGCAAGAATGATTTCGGGCCGGAAAAGGGGGTGATTCATTTCCTGTCCGACCAAGCGTGGTGGCGAGATCAAGGAGGCGCGCTTTGGTGGCGCCCTCTCGATGCGGCCGCTCCGCGCCGATTGAGCCAGAGGCGTGGGAAACTCTGGGGATCTGCAAAGTTCGAGGATCCTTTCGCAGTGCCACGCTCATGGCTGACAGCGGCGCGGAGCGACCGCTGCCAGAGGGCGCCTCAAAGCGCCCCTCCTTGCGGCTGCCGCGATCTGCACTCTGGCACTTTGGACTCGGATCAAATCACGCCCGCCAGAAAAGTCCGTGCGGAACTCCGAAGCTTCTTGCCGCCGCACGCCGGTGCCGACGACTCGTCGCCGCTACATTCATTTCCGCCAGTAGTCCGGGAGGTTCTTCTTCGTATCGAGGAGGATCTCCAGCACGGCCTTCCGGTCCTCCGCGGTGAGCCGGGTGAATTGCGGATCCTCATTTTTCCCCGTCAGGATGTCGTGGAGCTTCTGCATGATGATGTCGCGGATCGCCGGGGCGATGGCGTCGAACGAAGGTGAGTAGATGAGGAAGCTGCACGGGAATTTGAACATCCGGGTCTTGAGATCGAAATCGCGCAGGCTGCGGCCCTTCGAATCGCGAATCGCGAGTGCGGTGAAGTCGCGGATGAAATCGGGATTGCCCGCGATTTCCTCCACGAGCGGAAATTCCTCGGTGAAGAGCAGGTATCTCAGGAATGCATCCACCTGCGCGCGGATGTAGCGGACGTGGCCGTACGCGGCGAGCATCTGGTGGGCCTCGATGTTCAGCCGCGCGACGTAGTTGTGCATGTGGACCTGATGCTCGAGCACCATGAGTGCGACGATGTCGCTGCCGTTGCCGTGATATTTCGAGGTGTCGAAAAAGGGCGAGAGGTCTGTGACGTTGCCTTTGAAAAGCGGCTCCTGATTGAACCGCGCGATGTCTTTTTCCCCGATGAGGTTTCCCCGATGGGGCTGCCCGCCGTGCCTGCCGGTGACGTAGTAGCCGCCCCAGCGATCCTTCAGCGGCGTGCATTGTGTGATGTCGCGGACTTCCTCGAGGGTGATGAGTTCGCCGGTCGCATCGGTGGGAACGCTGCGGACAAAATGCCCGGGGATGCCGAGCGAACGCTGTCCGCCGTGGCAGGACAGGCAGTCGGTGCTGCGGACGAATTTCGGCCGACGGACTTTTTCCTGTTCGAGGAAGTAGAACGTCCCGCCGAGCTTCGGGTCCACGGACGAGATCTCCATCACCGGCGCGCCGGGGATGTAGCCGATGTAAACGTCGTCGCTGAAGTAGAGCGCGCGCGGGTTCTCCGGGCTGATGAGCCTGCGCTGGAGCGAGGTCTTCGACATCACGAGCGTCTGCGAGGATTTCTTCGCACCGAATGCTTCCAGCACCGAGGGCAGGTAGCCGAACTTCTCATCCCACTCGAGCTTCACCTGGCCGCTGCTGATTTTCTGCTGCACCGCCGCGACGGGATCGGTGGGCTGGCTGGAGCTGTAGTTGGTCGGCTCGCGGTCGTACTCGAGGGGGTGATCCGCCCCTTGGAAATCCTCGGCGCTGGCCGCAGCGAGCAGAGTGGCGAGCAGAAGGGGGAGGGCGCTTTTCATGGCTGTGCAGATTACTGCCCGTACTGCGCCGTGGAACCCTTGATCTTGGTCAAGGCTGGGTGGATTTTGCCGCGTCCGAGAGGGCATCTGCCAGGCGTTCGTAGTCCTCGGGGGAATTGTAGGCGTGGGCGGAGATGCGAAACCACCGGCGCGCAGGATTGCCCCAGCGGACCAGCGGAACCTCGATGCGATGGCGGTCGAGCAGTAACGATTGCAGCGGATCGAAGCGCGAGATGACGGCGCGGGATTCACCCGCCTCGCGCTCTTGGAAAACGTCGGGCAGGGGAAGTGTGACCATCGAGCCGAGCACCTCTTCGGGGCACGGCGCGACGGTGCCGAGGCGGCTGCAAAGCAGCGTTCGCGCAGAGAGGGCGAGTTCGTGATTGCGCGCCATCAGCTCCGGCCAACCACCATGGAAAAGGCCCGCGCAGAATCGCAGCGCGGCGGGGACGGCGAGCCATGCGGTGAAGTCGATCGTTCCCTGCCAGTCGAACTCATCGTGGAATCGCGAGCGGCGTTCGCGCGATGTGTTGTAGCCGTGGCTGATGGTGGCGGGATGGACATTCGCCTGCCGATCGCGGCGCACGTGGAGGAACCCCGCGCCTTTCGGTGCGCAGACCCACTTGTGCAAATTCCCCGTATAGTAGGCGGCACCGAGAGCGCGGAGATCCAGCCGCACCATCCCGGGCGCGTGCGCACCGTCCACAAAGACGTCGATCCCACGAGCGTCCATTTCGCGGATGATCTCGGCCACCGGGAGAATCAGCGCCGTCGGGCTGGTGACGTGATCGATGGACACCAGTCGCGTGCGGGGTGTTACCGCGGCGAGGATCGCCTCGACCACTGCGGATGCGCTCGCGATGGGAAATGGAATCCGCGCGGCGATCACAGCGGCTCCGGTGCGCCGTGCGGTCTCGCTGAGGACGTTGCTGCACGCGTTGTAGGCGTGGTCGGTGGTGATGATTTCGTCGCCGGGCTGGAAGTCGAGGGAACGGAGAACAGCGTTCACAGCAGTCGTCGCATTGATCACGAATGCCAGGTCCGCGGTGTCCGCGCCGAGAAATGTCGCAAGCTCCGCGCGTGCGGAGTCGAGCCGGCCTTCGAGTTCGCGCCACAGGAAGCGGACGGGATTGCGTTCCAACTCGGCACGCAGTTGCGATTGTGCGTCGAGAACTGGGCGCGGGCAGGCGCCGAACGAGCCGTGGTTTAGGAAGGCGAGGCCTTCATCGAGCAGCCAGTGGGAACGCAGCGGATTCATCGGGAGGGTGGCGCAGGTCTCCAGACCTGCGCACGGCTTGCGCGCAGCTCGGGAGAGCTGCGCTACGCGAAAAGAGCGCGAGCATCGCGCCCACGCTCTTCGCGTGAAGTGTGCTGCCGGCTAGAGCTTCTTGATGAAGATGTTCCTGAATGCGACCGGGTCGTTGTGTCCGGCGAAGCCGAACGAGCCGCTGGTGCGCGTCGCGCCGGGGTGCTTGCTCTTCGCCATCACGGTTTCCATGTCCACTTTGCTCAGGTCGCAATCGAGGATCACGGTGCCGTTCAGAACCACCTTGATGGTCGAGCCCTTGACGGTGACCTCCTGGGAATTCCACTCGCCGATCGGCTTCTGGAATCCGCGCTTGGCGGCGACCATCCCGTAGGCTGAACCGTGGGTCTGCCGCTCGTCGATCTTGCTGCGGACCTTCTCATAATTGTCGTCGAGCACTTGAAGCTCGCACATGCCGTCGTAGGCGGTGTTGCCTTTGCCGGGGTAGCGGATCGCGAGGCCGTTGTTGCCGCCCGCCGGGACCTTGAATTCCAGCCGCACGACAAAGTCGGCGTATTCTTCCTTCGTGAATATCGTGCCGCCCTTGCCGGCCTTGCAGGCGATGGCGCCGTCCTTGACCTCGTAGTTTTCCACGGGGCCCTCCCAGCCGGTGAAGTCCTTGCCATTGAAGATGGAGACGAAGCCGTCGTTGTCGGCGGCAGTGAGCGGGAGCGAGGTGAACGTTGCGACGAGCGCGAGGAGGAGGCTGCGGATGATTTTCATGTGGGATTGGGGATGTGGTGAATAACGGATGAGAAAATGTCGCGGGTCAGGGGAGTTCCTTGATGAAGACGTTCTTCCAGCGGATCTCGCTGCCGTGGGTCTGAAGCTGAATCGGGCCGCGAGGGAGAATGGGGGCGCGCTTGTCGGCAGGCGTCTTCTTGTCGAAATAGTTTTCCAGTGCCGCGTTGTCCACGACCAGCTTCTCGTTCAGCCAGATGGTCACGCGGTCGCCTTTCATGACGATGCGGAAGTGATTCCACTCGCCGAGTGGCTTGTCAGCGAGCAGGAGCGGATCCTTGCCGGGCGAGCCTTTCTCGTTGTTCCAGAGGCCGCCGGAGCCCTTGGGTTTGCCGAGACCCACGGCCTTCTCGTCGTTCTCGGTGAAGTCCCAGATTTGCACCTGCGGCACGCCGCGGAGGTAGATGCCGCTGTCACCCTTCGGCAGCATCCTGTAGTCAACGTGCAGTTCGAAGTTGGCGTAGTCCTTCGCGGTGGTGAGGTAGAGTCCCTTGCCGTCGTTCACGATCTCGCCGTTCTCCACCTTCCAATGCGCGTTGATGTGCTCGGCTCCCGCCAGCCCGGTCTTCGCGTTCGGCTTGTTGATGAGCGGGCCGCCTTCCACGGACTGCTTCTTGTAGTCGGCCAGTTGCTCCGGCGTCATCGCGTGGAGGTCCTTCGGGTCGCGGGTGCCCCAGCCGTACCAGCCGTTGATGTCCTTGCCGTTGAAGATCGCCGTGAATCCGTCTGGCGGTAAGTTGTCCGCAGCGACGGACAGGCTGGAGAGGGCGGCGATGAAGACGGGGATGATTGCGGATTTCATGTGGGGTGGGGTTGGAGAGTTTCGTTCCTTCAACTCGGGCCTCCTCGGAACGATAGGAAAAATCAGCCTTGGCTCGCGTTCGCTTCCAGGATCACGGCGTCGAGCGCGGCGTTGAACTCATTGATGCCGGTGTCCGGGATGATGACCACATTGGTCTTGCCGCCGCAGCGCTCCGTGATTCGCAGGAACCGGCCGCGGAAGTTTTCGCGGACCTCGATGGTCATCTGCTTGCGCTCGATCTGGAGTTCGCGGCGCGCAAGGGACTTTTCGTCGGTTCGGAAGGAGGGTTGCATGTGGTGCGGCGGCGAGAAGAACGAGTTGTGGAGCAGAAAGCAATCATCGAGCGAGCGGGCGTTCAGACGGACGATGCAGGCTTGCTCTTCTGGAGAAGGTTTCGATTCAGGACAGCAGAAAGGGCTGCCGGGTTGCGGCAGCCCTTGCGCTGAATGTGGGAGTGGGTGCGGACTAGGCGGTTACTTCCTCGCTCACGGCGGCGTCGCCGCCCTCGGGGGCGAAGCTGATCACCTTGAGTTCCTTGTGGGCCGGGAAGCCGGTGCCCGCCGGGATGAGGTGACCCATGATGACGTTCTCCTTGAACCCGCGCAGGATGTCCGTGCGGCCCAAGGTCGCGGCGTCGGTGAGCACGCGCGTGGTGTCCTGGAAGCTCGCGGCGGAGATGAAGCTGTCCGTTTCGAGAGACGCCTTGGTGATGCCGAGCAGGACCGGTACGCCTTCGGCGGGCTTGCCGCCTTTGTCGGCGACCTTCTTGTTCTCGTCGGCAAAGGTGAGTTTGTCCACCTGGTCGCCCCAGAGGAGCGGCGTGTCGCCGGGGTCGGTGATCTTCACCTTGCGCAGCATCTGGCGGATGATGATCTCGATGTGCTTGTCGGCGATTTCCACGCCCTGGAGGCGGTAAACCTCCTGCACTTCGTTGACCATGTGTTCCTGCAGGACGACGGGGCCGAGGACATCAAGGATGTCGTGCGGAGGCACGGGACCCTCGGTGAGCTGCTGGCCTTTCTTCACGATGTCGCCGGTATAGACGATGATGTTGCGGCCCTGCGGGACGAGATGCTCTTCCTCATTGCCGTCTTCGTCGCGGACGATGATCTTGCGCTTGGCGCGGACGAGGCCGGCGATTTCGACGGCTCCGTCGATGCGGCTGATCTCGCAGGAATCCTTCGGACGACGCGCCTCGAAGAGTTCGGCAACGCGCGGGAGACCGCCGGTGATGTCCTTGGTCTTGGCCATCTTTCGCGGAGTCTTTGCGAGCAGTGTGCCGCCGGGGACTTTCTTGCCTTCCTGCACCGCCAAATGCGCGCCCGCAGGGACCGCGTAGCTGGCGACGACCTTCTTGTCGTCGCCCTCGATGACGATGGAGGGATGGAGATCCTCCTTGTGCTCGATGACGACCATGCCCATGACGCCGGTGGATTCATCGACTTCCTTTTTTACGGTGACGCCGCTGATCATGTCCTTGAAGACAACCTTGCCCGCCTTCTCGGTGAGAATCGGGACGTTGTAGGGATCCCATTCGACGAATGCCTCGCCCTTCTTCACGTGGCCGCCGTCCGGGATGGAGATCACGGAGCCGAGCACGATGTTGTGGCGTTCGAGCTCGCGGTTGTCCTTGGTGCTGATCGTGATGTAGCCGTTCTTGTTCAGCGCGATCCACTTGTCGTCGGTGCTGTGGACTGTCCGCAGCTCATGGTATTGGATCGTGCCGTCGTTCTTGGCCTTGATGATGGGCTGCTTGAACGTCTGTGTCGCGACGCCGCCGACGTGGAAGGTGCGCATGGTAAGCTGCGTGCCGGGTTCGCCGATGGACTGTGCGGCGATGATGCCGACGGCTTCGCCGAGCTTCACGAGCTGGCCGGTCGCATGCTGGCGGCCGTAGCACTTCATGCAGACGCCGCGGCCTGCTTCGCAGGTGAGCACGGAGCGAATCTTCATGCTCTCGTGTCCGATGGCGTCGATGGCGAGGGCGGTGGTGTCCTCGATCATCTGATCCTTTTTCACGATGGCCTTGCCGGTGACGGGATCCTTGATGCTCTCGGCGCTGACGCGACCGATGATGCGCGTGCTGAGCGGGACGACTTCTTCGTCGCCGTCGTAGATGGCGCGGACGATGATGCCCTGTGAGGTGCCGCAATCGTCGGTGACGATGATGACGTCCTGCGCGCAGTCCACGAGCTTGCGGGTGAGATAGCCGGAATCGGCGGTCTTGAGCGCGGTGTCGGCGAGACCCTTGCGGGCGCCGTGCGTGGAGATGAAGTATTGGAGCACCGTGAGGCCCTCGCGGAAGTTCGCGGTGATCGGGGTTTCGATGATCGAGCCGTCGGGCTTGGCCATGAGGCCGCGCATGCCGCCGAGCTGGTTCACCTGCGTGCGGTTGCCGCGCGCGCCGGAGTCCACCATGAGATACACGGGGTTGATTTCCTTGCGGCCCTCGTTGTGCATGAGGGTGCGGAACATGACGTCCGAGATGGCGTTGTTCGCCTGCGTCCACGTATCGATAACTTTGTTGTGGCGCTCGCCGTCGGTGATGATGCCGCGGCGGTATTGCTTGTCGATTTCCGCGACGCTTTTGAGCGCGTGGTCGAGGCTCTTCTGCTTCTCCTCGGGAATGATCATGTCCTTGATACCGACGGAAACGCCGGCGCGCATCGCCCAGTGGAAGCCGAGTTCCTTGAGCTGGTCGAGCATGTCCACGGTGGCCTGCTGGCCGGCGACGTGGTGGGTCTTGGCGATGAGGTCCGACAGGCTCTTCTTCGGGCAGGCCTTGTTGATGAAGCCGACGCCATCGGGCCAGATCTGATTGAAGATCGCGCGACCGACGGTGGTTTCGAGGACCTTCAACTCGGAATTGCCGAAGACGGTCTTCTTTCCGTAGTCGGGATTCTTGAAGCGGATCCGGTCGTGGACCTTGACCTTGTTCTCGGCCATCGCGAATTCGACTTCGCTGCGTTCCGCGAAGAGCGACAGATGAACGCCTTCCTTCTTCGGATTACGCGGCTCCTGCGTGAGGTAGTAGCAGCCGAGGACGATGTCCTGCGACGGCGTGGTGATCGGCTTGCCGCTGGCGGGCGAGAACAGGTTGTTCGGCGCGAGCATGAGCATGCGCGCCTCCAATTGCGCCTCGACGGAAAGCGGGACGTGGACGGCCATCTGGTCGCCGTCGAAGTCGGCGTTGTAAGCCGTGCAGACGAGCGGGTGGACGCGGATCGCCTCGCCTTCGATGAGGATGGGCTCAAACGCCTGAATGGACAGGCGGTGCAGGGTGGGGGCGCGGTTGAGCAGGATCGGATGTCCCTTCGTGACTTCCTCGAGGATGTCCCACACCTCGGGGGTTTGCTTCTCGATCATCTTCTTCGCGCTGCGGACGGTGTGGACGTAGCCACGCTCTTTGAGCACGCGGATGATGAACGGCTCGAACAGAACGAGCGCCATTTTCTTCGGCAATCCGCACTGGTGGAGCTTCAATTCGGGGCCGATGACGATGACGGAACGGCCCGAGTAATCGACGCGCTTGCCGAGCAGATTCTGCCGGAAGCGACCGCTCTTGCCCTTGAGCATGTCGGACAGCGACTTCAGCGCGCGGTTGCCGGCACCGGTGACGGCGCGCCCATGGCGGCCATTGTCGAAAAGCGCGTCCACAGCTTCCTGCAGCATGCGCTTTTCGTTGCGAATGATGACCTCGGGCGTCTTGAGCAGGAGCAGGTTTTTCAGCCGGTTGTTGCGGTTGATGACGCGGCGGTAGAGATCGTTGAGATCGCTGGTCGCGAAGCGTCCGCCTTCGAGCGGGACAAGCGGGCGCAGGTCCGGCGGGATCACGGGGAGCACGTCGAGCACCATCCACTCGGGGCGGGTGTTCGAGTTCATGAACCCCTGCGAGAGCTTCAGGCGCTTGGCGATCTTCTTGCGATTCTGCTTCGACTTGGTCGCGCCCATCTGCTCCTCGAGTTCCTTCTGGAGTTTTGCGAGATCGGCCTGCGCGAGCAGGTCGCGCACGGCTTCGCCGCCGACGCCGGCCTTGAAGCTGTCCTCGCCGTATTGCTCGAGCGCTTCACGGTACTCGGTCTCGGTCAGGAGTTGTCCCTTGGTCAGCGGGGTGCTGCCGGGATCGGTTACGAGGTAGTCTTCATAATAGATCACTCGCTCGAGCTGGCGGCCGCTCATGTCGAGCATGAGGCCGATGCGCGAGGGCATGCACTTGTAGAACCAGATATGGGTGACCGGCACGGCGAGCTCGATGTGGCCCATGCGCTCGCGGCGCACGCGGCTGAGGGTCACTTCGACGCCGCAGCGATCGCAGATGACGCCCTTGTGCTTGATGCGCTTGTATTTTCCGCACGAGCACTCCCAATCCCGCGTGGGACCGAAGATGCGCTCGCAGAAAAGGCCGCCCTTTTCCGGCTTGAACGTGCGGTAGTTGATCGTCTCAGGGTTTTTGATTTCGCCCTTGGACCACGACCGGATCGAGTCGGGTGATGCAACCGTGATGGTCACGGAGTTGAAGTCGGATGGCTGATGCGGCTGCGTTTCGCCGCCGATGATGTCGCGAAGGATGTCACTCATGATGATGTAGTCGGTCGAGTTTTGTGATTAGAGGATGCCCTCGGCCAGTTCGGCCACGTTGCTGCGCCTGCCGATTTTTACGTCGAGACAGAGCGACTGCATTTCCTTGATGAGGACGTTGAACGATTCGGGTGTGCCTGCCTCGAGCGAATTGTCGCCCTTGACGATGGCCTCGTAGATGCGGGTCCGGCCCTGCACGTCGTCGGACTTCACGGTGAGGAGCTCCTGCAACGTGTAAGCCGCGCCGTACGCTTCGAGCGCCCAGACTTCCATTTCGCCGAAGCGCTGACCGCCGTATTGCGCCTTGCCGCCCAGCGGTTGCTGGGTGACGAGCGAATAGGGGCCGACTGCACGGGCGTGGATCTTGTCCGCGACGAGATGGCCGAGCTTGAGCATGTAGATGACCCCGACGACGACGGACTGGTCGAACGGTTCGCCGCTGCGGCCGTCGAAGACCTGGCTCTTGCCGTTTTCGCCGAGCCACTCGTAGCCCTTCACCTTGCGTGCCTTTTGCACGAAGTCGAAGATCTGCGATTCCTTGATGCCGTCGAAGACAGGCGTGGCGACCTTGAAGCCGAGCGCACGCGCGGCGACGCCGAGATGCGTTTCAAACACCTGGCCGACATTCATACGCGAAGGCACGCCGAGCGGGTTCAGCACGATGTCCACGGGAGTGCCGTCCGCGAGGAATGGCATGTCTTCCTCGGGCACGATCTTCGCGACCACGCCCTTGTTGCCGTGGCGGCCTGCCATCTTGTCGCCGACGCTGAGCTTCCGCTTGCTGGCGACATAGACGGTGACCTGCTTGATGATGCCGGGATCGACGTCATCGCCGGATTCAATGGAGTCCATCTTGCGCTCCTTCTCGAGTTCCAGTTCGGCGAACTTGTGTTCGAACTGGCCGATGATCTCGCGGATCTTGTTGCGGATCGGCGAGGGGTCGATGTCCACGTGATCATAGACGCCAGCGAGCTTGCGCAGGAGCGTCTTGGTGATCTTGCGATTGGCGGGAATGATGATCTCGCCGGTCTGCGCGTTGACGACATCGAGCGGGATCTTTTCGCCGAGCAGGATGTTCGAGAGGGCCTCGGTGAGCTGTTCGTGCAGCTCTTCCTTCTTCTTCAGGTATTCGTCCTCGATGGCCTTGCTCTGTTTCTTGGACTCGATGGGTGACAGCTTGAGCCGCTGGACTTCCTTCCGCGACGAGACCTTCACGTCCATGACGATGCCGTAGGTGCCCGATGGCACGGTCAGCGAGGTGTCCTTCACGTCCGCCGCCTTTTCACCGAAGATGGCGCGCAGGAGGCGCTCCTCGGGGGCTAGTTCGGTTTCCGATTTCGGAGTGATTTTGCCGACGAGGATGTCGCCGGGCTTCACTTCCGCACCGACGCGGATGACGCCGTCGGGGCCGAGATTGTGGAGCGCTTCCTCGGAGACGTTCGGGATGTCGCGAGTGATTTCCTCGGGTCCCAGCTTGGTGTCGCGGGCGCCGATGTCGAAGTCATCGATATGGATGGACGTGTAGATGTCCTCCTTGACGATGCGCTTCGAGATGACGATGGCGTCCTCGAAGTTGTATCCGTTCCATGGCATGAACGCGACGAGCACGTTGCGGCCGAGGGCGAGTTCACCCTGTTCAGTGTTGGGGCCGTCGGCGATGACCTGGCCCTTCTTCACGTGCTGGCCCTTGTGGACGATCGGCTTCTGGTTGATGCACGTGCTCGCGTTGGAGCGCATGAATTTCCGCAGTTCGTAAACGTAAACGCTGTTCTCGGGATCGTGCTTGAGTTTCTTGGAGGTCGGCATCTCGCCGTCCTCGGTCACGATGATCTGATCCGCGGTGACGGCGGCCACTTTGCCGGCTCCCTCGGAAAGGATCACTGCTTTCGAATCGCGCGCGACCTTGCCTTCCATGCCGGTCCCGATGACGGGCGACTCGGAAATGAGGAGCGGGACGCCCTGGCGTTGCATGTTCGAGCCCATCAAGGCGCGGTTCGCGTCGTCGTGCTCGAGGAATGGGATCAGGCCGGCTGCGACGGACACGAGCTGCTTGGGCGAGATGTCCATGTAGTCCACCTTCGCCGGTTCGACTTCGATGAAGTCGCCACGATGGCGCACGCTGACCTTTTCTTCGAGCAGCTTGCCGCTGTCGCTCATCTTCGCGTTCGCCTGCGCGACCACGAAGTGCTCCTCCTGGTCGCCAGTGAGGTAGTCGATCTGTTCGGTCACCTTGCCACTCGTGACCTTGCGGTACGGCGTCTCGATGAAGCCGAAATCATTGATCCGCGCATACGTGCTCATCGAGCTGATGAGGCCGATGTTCGGACCTTCCGGCGTCTCGATGGGGCAGATGCGGCCGTAGTGCGACGGATGCACGTCGCGGACTTCGAAGCCCGCGCGGTCGCGGCTCAGGCCTCCTGGCCCGAGGGCCGAGAGACGTCGCTTGTGCGTGAGTTCGCTCAGCGGATTCGTCTGATCCATGAACTGGCTCAACTGGCTGCGGCCAAAGAAATCCCGGATTACCGCGGACAGCGCCTTGGGATTGATCAGCTTCTGCGGCGTCATGATTTCGACATTGGCGTCGAAAAGGGTCATGCGCTCTTTCACCAGACGCTCGGTGCGGGCGAGGCCCACGCGGCACTGGTTGGCGAGCAATTCGCCGACAGTACGGACGCGGCGGCTGCCGAGATGGTCAATGTCGTCGAGCATGCCCTTGCCGCTGCGCAGACCGATGATGTAACGGATCGCTGCGATGAAGTCTTCCTTGGTCACCGTGCGCTCCTCGAGCTTCACGTTGATGCCGAGTTTCACATTGATCTTATGGCGTCCCACGCGGCTGAGGTCGTACTTTTTCGGATCGAAAAAGAGCCGCTTCAGCAGGGCGCGGGCGTTCGGGATGGTCGGCGGATCGCCAGGGCGTAGGCGGCGGTAGATATCTTTCAGCGCCTCCTCCTCGTCGTGCGCGGGATCTTTCTTCAGCGATTTGATGACGCTGTCGTCCTCCTTGATGTCCACGACCTTCACGCTCTTGATGCCCAACGCGATGACCTGGCGGATCGTCGCTTTTGTCAGCGGCTCAAAAGCGCGGGCCAGCGTGATCTCCCCGTCGAGGACGTCTGCTGTGAGCACCTTCGTGGCGATTTCCTCCTCTTCGAGGTTCTCGCTCAGTTTGAGATCCTCGATGGTGTAGAAGAGCTTCAGAATTTCCTCGTCGCTGCCGTACCCGAGAGCACGCATGAATGTCGTCGCGAGAATCTTCCGGCGGCGCTTGCGGCGGTCGAGGTAGGCGTAGAGCAGGTCGTTCGTGTCGAACTGGAACTCCACCCACGAACCGCGATCCGGGATGATCCGGAAGCTGAAAAGAACCTTGCCATTGAGATGGATCGAGCTTTCGAAGCAGATGCCGGGGCTGCGGTGGAGCTGGCTCACCACCACGCGCTCGGCTCCGTTCACGACAAAGGTGCCCGCCGGCGTCATCAGCGGAATCTCGCCCATGTACACCTTCTCCTCCTTCGTGCCCTTTTCCTCCTTCAGGTGGAAGGTGACATACAGCGGCGCCGAATACGTCTGCCCCTCGCGCATGCACTCGCGGATGGACAGCTTCGGCTCGGCCAGCTCGTAGCTGGCAAAATCGAGGGTGATCTTCTCGTCGTAGCTGCTGATTGGAAAAACCTCCCGGAATACGGCCTGCAAGCCCGTCTCCTTGCGCTTGGCTGGCGTGAGACTCTCCTGCAGGAACTCCTTGTAGGAATTGACCTGGATCTCGATGAGGTTTGGAGGTTCGGCGCCCTCCTTGATGGTTCCGAAGTTGATGCGTTCAGACATGGTGTTGGATTCGATTGGTGGATGTTCCGTCTGGGGACGCCAATTCCCGCTGGGCGGGGATTCGCGGCCCTGTTGGGCTTAGAAAATCAACGTCCGTCCGCTTGGACGGAGGCACCGTCCGACTGGACGGGGTTTCACCCTCTGGCGAAAAAGAAAACTCGAATTCTCCGGGAGACTATCGGGAGCCAGGCTGGTGAAGGGTGACTTAAGCAATGAGAGTTCTCGGTTGGGGACGCCAAAACCACCAAAGGCACCTTCGCAGGGGGTTCGTGCGGCTGGATCGAGCGGCGCTGGTTGAACCCGGAGAAAAAATGCAGTCTTCAGCGGTTTGGAGTCTTGGTTGTTCGTCTAGACGATTTCAACAGGGGCGTTGGAGCCCCTTATGAAAGCGAACCTGTCCACTTAGATGATCTCGTGCCACATGCAAGAGATTTTCTCGAAAATTTCTTGTGTCCCTTCCGCCCGGTCAGTCGGATAGGCGCTGCAGCCGCAAGGAGGGGCGCTGAAAGCGCCCTCTGGCAGCGGTCGCTCCGCGCCGCTGTCAGCCATGACCGTGGCAATCTCGGAGAATGATCTCCGCAGTCCGCAGTTCCCCCGGTGCTGCCCACGCCTCTGGCTGGATGCGGCGCGGAGCGAACGCAAGCGCCCCTCCTTGATCTCGCCACTGCGCGTTGTCGGACAGGAAATGAATCACACCCTCGAAGACTCCTCACCCACGGCTAGCCTGCATTTCTCACACTCCGTGGATGGCAAGTGCTCAGTGCTCAGTGCTCAGTTCTCAGTTTGGGTCCGAGACTGGGCACTGAGAATTGAGAACTGAGCACTTAAAAGAACCGCAGGCAGCAACACGCTGTCCCCCGTTTACCCAAGCGTGTGAGAAATGCAGGCTATTGTTGTCCGGCCCCTGCCGGGCCATTTATCCCGAGGGGTTTCCTGGCGAACTTTTGATGCGTCCGCCATGCCCGCTTCGCCGGTGTCGCTTGCCCTGTGCCCCTGGGATTCTCCATGCTGCGCGCCATGTCAGAACCGCCGCCAATCGTTGCCATCGCTGACCTCGTTGTGCGCTACGGGCGGACCGAGGCGGTGCATGGCATCTCTTTCGAGATCCCGCGCGGGGCGATCTTCGGCTTCATCGGCCCGAACGGCGCAGGCAAGACCTCCACGATCAAGGTGCTCGCCACGCTGCTCCGACCGACTTCCGGCTCGGCGCAAGTGTGCGGCTATGACGTGAGGATCCGTGCCGCGGATGTCAGGCGGAGGATTGGCTACATGCCCGACTTCTTCGGCGTGTACGACGACCTCACCGCGGGGGAATACCTCCATTTCTTCGCCGCCGCCTATCGCATCCCGTCGGGAAATCGCTGCGCTCTCATCGCCGACGTCCTCTCGCTCACCGACCTCACCGCGAAGGCCGAGGCACCCGTCGATGGCCTCTCCCGTGGCATGAAGCAACGCCTCGGCATCGCGCGGCTGCTGCTCCACGACCCGGAACTCCTGCTCCTCGACGAGCCCGCGAACGGCCTCGACCCCCGCGCGCGCATCGAGATGCGCGAACTGCTGAAGGAACTCCAGGCGATGGGCAAAACGATCCTCATCTCCTCGCACATCCTCCATGAACTCGCGCAATTCTGCTCCCACATCGGCATCCTCGAGCAGGGAAAGGTCGTCGCATCCGGCCCGCTGCGGGAGATCTACCGCACACTCGCGCTCGACCGCGCCATCCACATCCAGCTCGCAGGGCCGGTCGCGCCGCACCTGGAAAAAATGCGCGCCATCGCCGGTGTGGCGTCCATCGAGGAATTGCCCGACCGGCTGACGGTCCGTCTGCGCGAAGGTGAACTCGCGCCCGAGGACCTGCTCGAAGCAATCCTCGCCACCGGTGCCCGCGTGCGGATGTTCCAGCCGGACGCCGTGGACATGGAGACCGCCTTCATGAAGCTCACCGAGGGCAAGACGGCGTGAACTTCCTGCGGCGCATTCTCATTCTCCTGCTGCCCGCCTGCGCCGCCGCGACTGCCGGCGAACTCACTGCCACGCTGGAGACGGCGAACCTCCGCCTCCGCCACGACGCGCCGATGCCGCTTGATGTTCGCTTTCAAAACCCCACCCAAAGCCTGCTGGAGGGCCGTCTCGAATTCACGTTGCTCATCGGCGATCGAAAAGTCGGCGTCCATCGCACCGCGGAACTCCTCCTCCAGCCCGGCACGCAAACGATCCCGGTGTTGTTGCCGCCACCGCCTGATGCGCATCCTGGCGACGGCATCGCGGCGCGTCTTCGCTGGCTCGGAGCCGACAAACCGCGCGACCTCGGCGATCAGCAAATCGGGATCTACGGAATCGGGACGGAGCTCGTCCTCGGCATCGTCCGCACCGAACGCCGTCTGACCGATCTCGACCATGCGCGAGACCTCAGCCTGAAGCTCGAATCCCTCCGGCCTGCGCGCGATGCGGCAAGCTGGTTCAGCGTCTCCACCCATCCGGTTTCCATCGCAGCGCGGAGCCTGCCCGTACATCCGATCGGCCTTTGCGCATTCGATGCCGTCTTCCTCGACGGCCCCGCATTCGCGGCTGCGAATGAGAAGCAACTCACGGCACTCGCACGCTGGGTCGAGGGCGGCGGCAGCCTGGGCATCTGCGCGGATGCCCGCCTCGAAGATCGTCACATCGCCTTCCTTGATCGGCTGAGCGCGTCGGCGTCCTCTGCTTTCCGGTTCGCTCTGGATCCAAATGGCGTTCTCACACGCAGCGATGAGATGAGCGCGTTCACCGCCGTCCTCGCTCCCGGCCTTGGACGCGCCTTCGTCGTGCCCTTGGCCGTGAGCGATCCGAACGCATTCGATCGCAACGACTGGCGCGCTGCCGTGGCATGGCTGTGGAAACTTCGCGAATCCGAGCAGCGCGAAGTTCGCAGGACTGGCCGCTGGTCGAAGGATTTCGTCCGCAACAATGAGGGCTGGCGCGGACCGGACGATGGCGTGCTCGCAGCGGTGTGGAGCGCGGCCGCGGGCTTCGATGCACTCACACCCGGCGCGCCGCGCCAGATGCCGCTCGGCGTCGTCGCGCTCGTCCTTGGCGCGCTGCTGATCATCGCCGGACCGGCGGATTGGCTAGTGCTCGGCTGGTTGCGAAAGCGCCGTTGGACGTGGTTTATGTTTCCGCTCGCGTGCGTCGGCTTTGCGTGGGGAACGGCGCACCTCGCGGGCGAATATCTCGGTGTGGAGGATCGCAGCGGCTGCGTCCGCATCATCGACATCGGCGACGACGGCCGCCCGCTGCGCGAAGTGCGCTACGAATTGCTGCTCCCGGCGCGCGATCGCGAATGGTCCTTCGATGTGCGCGACGCCGTCGCGGTTCCGGTTCCACGGTACTTCCGCGAACCCGGAGGCCCTTTCATGCCGAGATCCCGGCTGGCGATGTCGGGGCCGAATGTCTTTGCGGGATCTGCGTCCGCAGGCCCCGACTCCACGGCGGATGTCATCACCGAATGGCCCGCGCCGGGGCATTTCATCCTGCGGCGCACATTGCGCCAATGGACGCCAGCGATGGTGAGAATCACCGCGTTTCCCGAGGCGATGCCCGAACCCATGCCGGACTGGAGCGCGGCGCTCGAACAATTCCCGAAGCATCCCGGCCTGAAGTCCTGGTCCAGCGGTGCAGACGTCGTCGGAGCCTTCCGCTTCGAATTCCGGAACCGCGCCGAGGGTGCCGACGAATATTTCATCGACGAGCGCCTGGCGGCACGAGCTTCTGCGGGCTCTGACGACGGTCGCGAAGCGCCATTCGTCCGGCGCGTCGCCTTCGGAAACGGGCGCAATCTCGGCGGGCTCGGCGAAGCAACCTCACCGGTCGTCGCGGGAACGTCGGACATCGTCGGCGCGCCTGGCTCCTCGCGAACCGGGCGCAGTCTGTGTGCATGGCGAACCAGCAAGGGGGCGGACGGCAGCAGAGAACTGCTCATCTACCGCAGGAAGTTTCCCGAAAAATGATCCGCTCCCTCCTTTCCTTCCCGCTCCTTGCGCGAGAACTCACTGAGCGCGCGGCGCGCAAGCGCACCTATGTGGGCCGGGTCGCGTACGGGCTCGTGCTCTACGTGCTGTTCATCGTCGCGCTGCGGCGGCTCGTGGGTTCGGCGGAGAGCGATCCGACCGGTTTCGGAGTCCTCGGGCTCGGGCGCGGGATGTTCCAGCAACTCGTTCTGTTCCAATGCTGGGGCGTCTTCCTTTTCCAGCCGGCGCTCATGGCCGGCGTGCTCACGTATGAAAAGGAACGCGATTCCTTTTCGCTGCTGCTGCTCACCGGAATGTCGCCGACGAAAATCCTGTTCGAGAAATATCTCGCCGGACTTTTCCCCATGGTGACGCTGCTGCTGCTCGCGCTGCCGCTGGGCGCGATCACGATGGGCTATGGCGGAGTGTCGCCGCAGTTGCTCGCCGCGGGCGCGTGTGTCGTGCTCGCGGCGTGGCTGCAAGTCGGTGCGTTCGCGCTGCTCTGCTCGGCCTGGTGCCGCGCGACGGTGACCGCGATGCTCGGCGCGTATCTCGGCGGCGCGCTGGTCTATCTCGCCCCGGCGATCAGCTACTCGCTCAAGGTGCGCTACATCCTGTGGGGTGCGGATGATCGCGGGATCGATGTGCCGGTCTGGCTATGGACTCTCTGGCCGCCCGAGGCGTTTGCGGGCGCGCTCAACTTTCAGGAAAGCATCGCATCCGCCGGTGAGGGCGATGCCGACGCCCTCTGGGCGCCACTGCTCGGGGAGACTGGCAGGCTCTGTGCGCCGATTCTCATCAGCGCCGGGGTGTGCCTTGTCCTCGCCCGGATGGTGATGATTCGGCGCGGGCTCGCGGGACCGGGCGAGGGAAGAAAAGCACCCGGTGCAGGAACTGCCCGCCTCCTCACGTCGTCGGCTGCGAGATGGCTGCACACCCTCTGGCCGAAGCATGCCGATCTGCCTCAGAACGATCCCATCGGATGGCGCGAAAGCGGACGCAGCTTCCTCGGTCGGCAGGGGCGATTCCTGCACCTCACGTTGATCGTGGTCGGGCTTGCGTTTGCATTGTGTCTCTTCCTGCTTGGGCTCTACCCGCGAACGGCCGGGCCGCAGCGCCTGCATCATCTGGTTGTCATTCTCACGGTCACGGCGGTGCCAGTGCTCTCCGTGCGGAGCGTGGGTGTGCTGCTGAGCGAGCGCGCGAACCAGACTCTCGATCTGCTGCTCACCACTCCGCTCGGGGCCGCGGAGATTCTGCGCGCGAAGGCCCGCGCATTGGGCCGCTACTGGATCCTCGTCGGCCTGCCCATCGCCGTGGCGTTCACGACGCAAGGCTGGTCGGAATACCAATACGTCCGCGGAGAATCCTTGTGGCGGAATCTCGTCCCATACTGTGTTTGCGATGTATTCGCGCTGCTCATCTATCCGCCGCTCATCATCTGGACTTCCCTGTTGATCGCGTTGTGTCTCGGTGCCCGCTTGCGCGCAATCGTGGCCGCGCTGTTCCTGTTCGCCCTGTGGTTCATCGGCCCGATGACGGTGCTGGCTTTCACTGATCCACACTGGCGCGACACACAGTCGGGGCTCTGGCTCTCGCTGGCCAGCCCGCTCGGAATCGTGGATGCGACTGAAAGCGGCAACCTCGCGACCTTCACGATCCCGAAGGTGTCGGGTCTGGGTTGGCTGCGCGGTTGGGGTGCTGTCTGGCTGCCGATCGTTTGTAACTTTGCCGCCTACGCACTCCTGCTCATCGCGGTGCGCATCCTTTGCCTTCGGCTGGCGGAGTCGCGGATGCGCCGCGGCTGACTTTTGCCGACCCGGTGCGGATTTGCTTCGACGGATACGGGAGCGATTGGACAAAACTATCCTATGAATACAGCAGTCATCACTGGCGCCGGCAGCGGCGTGGGCAGGGCAACGGCGGTCGCACTCGCGTCGCAAGGCTGGGGCGTGGTGCTCGTCGGCAGGCGCGAGGGCGTGCTGCTGGAGACGGCCGGCATCGCGGGCGAACACGGCGGCAAGGTGCTCGTGTGCCCGTGCGACATCGGCGATTCGGCAGCGGTGGCGGCGATGGGGAAGCGCGTGCTCGCGGAGTTTGGCGAGGTGGAGGTGCTCGTGAATGCGGCTGGCACGAATGCGCCGAAGCGTGCGCTCGAAGTGCTGTCGATCGAGGATTACCACGACATGATGAACGCGAACCTCAACGGCGCGTACTACTGCACGCAGGCATTCCTGCCGGGAATGCGCGCGCGCGGGAGCGGGACCATCGTGAATGTGATCTCCGACGCGGGAAAGGCGGCGTCGCCAAAGGCCGGGCCGGCGTATGTGATGTCGAAGTTTGGCCTCGCGGGGCTCACGCAGAGCATCAATGCCGAGGAGCGCGGACGCGGCGTGCGCGGCATCGCGATTTTCCCCGGCGACATCGACACGCCGCTGCTGAAGAAGCGCCCCGTGGTGCCGGATTCCGAGGCGCTCGCGAAGATGATGCGACCGGAGGATGTGGCGGATTGCTGCGTGTTTGCCATCAACATGCCCTCGCATGTGATCATCGAGGAGATGGTCGTGCGGCCGCGCTGACGCCGTAGCAGCCGATGGCAGGAGGCGACGCCTGCAAGGAAGGGGCGCTTTGATAGCGCCCTCTCGATGCGGTCGCTCCGCGCCGCATCGAGCCGCAGGCTTGGTTACCGCCGTGGAACTTCGACGTTCGATGATCCTTTCGCATTGCCACGCCGAGGGCTGGCAGCGGCGCGGAGCGTCCGCTGCCAGAGGGCGCTGTCAAAGCGCCCCTCCTTGGAGTCCCTCCCGCCTTCTGGCGAGGGTTGCAATTTCTGCTAACACGTTGCGCTGGCTGCGGTAGCTTCCACGCATGGAGCATCCTCTCAAAATTTCATCCCTTGTGCTTGCGTCGGTGGCCGCTGCTTCGGCGGCGGGCAGCGTGGATTTCCCGCGCGACATCCAGCCGATCTTTGCCGAGCACTGCTACGAATGCCACGGGCCGGATGCGCAGAAGGGCGGGCTGAATTTCACGACTCGGGAGGGTGCGATAAAGGTGCTGGAAAGCGGTGATGCGGCGCTCGTGCCGGGGCATGCGGAGAAGAGCGCGGCGCTCGTGCGGATGCTCACGACGGATGAGGACGACATGATGCCGCCGAAGAAGAAGGCGAAGCGTCCGACTAAGGAGCAGATCGAGCTTTTCAAAAAGTGGATCGCGGGCGGCGCGGAGTGGACGGAGCACTGGGCGTACAAGCCAGTCGTGCGGCCTGCGGTGCCGAAGGTGGGTGTTCAGTCCTCAGTGCCCAGTGGTCAGTCAAGGCAGGGCGCGCAGAGTGAAAAACTGAGCACTGAGTACTGGGCACTGAGCACTAGTCCGGTTGACGCGTTCATCCTCGCACGGCTGGAGAGCGAGGGCATCAAGCCTTCGCCCGCTGCGGATGCATTCACGCTTTGCCGCCGGCTTTATCTCGATCTCACGGGGCTGCTGCCGACGCCGGAAGAGGCGGATGCATTTGCAAAGGCTGCGGCGGTGAATCGCCAGCAGGCTGTGGAGGCGCTCACGGATCGGCTGCTTGCGTCGCCGCATTTCGGCGAGCGCTGGGGGCGGCACTGGCTCGACAAGGCGCGCTTCGCCGACAGCGACGGCTACGAGAAGGACAAGCCGCGTCCGGATGCTTGGCGGTATCGCGACTGGGTGATCGCGGCGGTGAACAGCGACATGCCGTTTGATCAATTCACCATCGAGCAGCTCGCGGGCGACCGGCTGCCGAATTCGACGCCGGAGCAGAAACTCGCGACCGCATTCCATCGGCAGACGCTGACGAACACCGAGGGCGGCGTGGACCAGGAACAGTTTCGCAACGAGGCGGTTTTCGATCGCACGGAGACGACGGGCGCGGTGTGGCTCGGGCTCACCGTCGGCTGCGCGCGCTGCCACACGCACAAATACGACCGCATCTCGCAGCGCGAATACTACCAGCTCTTCGCGTTCTTCAACAACGCGGACGAGACGCTGGCGAAGGTCGGCAAGTCCGCGGACGCGTTCGCTGAATACGAAAAGAAGAATGCGGCGCACCTTGCGAAGCTGAAGGAGATCGAGGCGAAGCTCGCCGCCGCGCGCGAGGGACTGAAGCCGCGTCTGCCCTCTTGGGAAAAGGAGACGCACACGCGGCTCACGGCGATCGAGGGGAAGAAGGCCGAGCGCAAGGTGCTCGAACTTTCCGCGGTGAAATCGGCAGGCAAGGTCACTTTCAAAAAGCTCGACGACGACTCGTGGCTGGCGGGCGGGCCACAAGCGACCGAGGACACCTACACGATCACGGCGAAGCTCCCCGCGGCGGCGATCAGCGCGCTGATGCTGGAGGTGCTGCCGGATGGTTCGCTGCCGGACAAGGGGCCGGGCCGCGGGAACAAGGGTAACTTCGTGCTGAGCGAATTCCGTGTGCAGTCGCGCGACGGCACGAAGCTCGCGCTGCATTCGCCGAAGGCGGATTATGAGCAGACGGGCTTGAAAGTCGCGGACGCGCTCGACGGAAAGCCGGATACGGGCTGGGGCGTGGGCGGCGGTGTCGGCAAGGCGCATAATGCGACGTTTCAATTCGAGCAGCCGCTCGACGGTGCGAAGACGGGCGAGGTGACGGTCGCGTTGCAGCAGGCTTACGCGAAGGGGAATCACAGCATCGGGCGTTTCCGGCTCGTGGCGCTCGTGGGCGAGACGGAGGAAAGTGTGGCGCCAGCGGACGTGCGGCGTCTTGTGCGTGTCGGCTCGGAAAAATGGACGAACGAGGATCGCGTTGTGATCCTCGATTGGGCTGTGAAGCGCGACCCGGCTGCGCATGCGATCGCCGTGGAGGCGGAGAAGATCGCGGCATCGGGACCGCCGCCGCCATTCATGGATGTGCGGGTGATTTCGCAGCGCGCGACTCCGCGCGATACGCGCATCCTGCATCGCGGTGAATTCCTTTCCCCGACGGATCCCGTGCAGCCGAACACGCTCGCATCGCTGCCGCCGCTGCGTGCGCGCGCTGGTGGCGCGGCTGACCGGATCGACTTTGCGCGCTGGCTCGTGAGCCGCGAGAATCCGCTCACGGCACGCGTGACGGTGAACCACATCTGGGCGCAGCTTTTCGGCACGGGGATCGTGCGGACGGAGGCGGACTTCGGCGTGCGCGGTGAAGTGCCGTCGCATCCGGAACTGCTCGACTGGCTCGCAGATGAATTCGTCGCGAAGGGCTGGAGCCGGAAGCACATGGTCCGGCTGCTGGTCACGAGCACGACGTATCAGCAGAGCGCGGTGCAGCGGCCGGAATTGCGCGACGTGGACCCGCTGAACCGGCTGCTCGCGCGGCAGGCGCGCATCCGCGTCGAGGGGGAGATCGTGCGCGACCTGCATCTTGCGGCGAGCGGATTGCTCTCGGCGAAAATCGGCGGGCCAAGCGTCTTCCCGCCGATGCCGCCCGAGGTCGCGGCGCTGAGCTATGCGAACAATTTCAAGTGGACCGAGAGCAGCGGCGAGGATCGGTATCGCCGCGCCATGTACACGTTCTTCAAGCGCACCGCGCCACATCCGGACCTGACGACTTTCGACTGCCCGGATGCGAACACGGCCTGCGTCACGCGGACGGTCTCCGACACGCCGCTGCAGGCGCTCACGACGCTGAACGCGCAGGTGTTCGCCGAGGCCGCGCGTGCGCTCGCGACACGCGTGCTGCGCGAGGTGAACGGCGATGATGCGCCGCGGGTGGAGCGCGCATTCCGGCTGTGCCTAGCACGCCCGCCGACCGGCGCGGAGACCTCGCGACTCATGTCGCTGCTCAGCCAGGCCAGCGCATTCTATGCGGCGAATCCCGAGGAGGCGAAGAAGCTCGTCGCGAATGCGAAGGAGACGAACATCACGGAAGTCGCCGCGTGGACGGCGATGACGCGCATCGTGATGAACACGGACGAATTCATTACCCGGAACTGACCCATGCATCCTCTCGAAAAAGCGATCCATCTTTCGCGCCGCGAATTTTTCACCAGCACTGCGAGTGGGCTCGGGCTGTTGGCGCTTTCATCGATGTTGCAAAGCGAGGGGCTGCTCGCTGCGCCGGCGACGGGTGATCCGCTCGCACCGCGTGCGCCGCATTTTGCGCCGAAGGCCAAGAACTGCATCTTCATCTTCATGGAGGGCGCGCCTTCGCAGATCGATCTCTTCGATCCGAAGCCGAAGCTGAATGAGCTGAACGGGCAGCCGCTGCCGGAGTCCATGACGAAGAATGTGAGGTTTGCGTTCATCAAGAAGGAGACGGCGCGGCTGATGGGGTCGCCCCGGAAATTTGCGAAGCACGGGCAGTGCGGGATGGAGTTCAGCGACCTGCTGCCGAACATGGCGAAGTGCGCGGACGACCTGCTCATGGTGCGCTCGATGCACACGGATCAGTTCAACCACCATCCGGCGCAGCTCGTGATGCACTGCGGGCGCGCGGTGTTCGGGCTGCCGACGATGGGCGCGTGGCTGAACTACGGGCTCGGCTCCGAGTCGCGCAATCTGCCCGGCTACGTCGTGCTTTCGGCGGGGCGGGGGACTAGCGGCGGCGCGTCGCTGTGGCAGAGCGGATTTTTGCCGTCGGTTTATGCGGGCGTGCAGTTTCGGAATCAGGGCGCGCCGGTGCTGAATCTCGATAATCCCGCGGGGCTGCCGCCGGAGCTTCAGCGTGCGGGACTCGACACGCTCGCGGGGCTGAACGAGGCGCGCTTTGAGCAGATGCGCGATCCGGAAATCCAGAGCCGCATCGCCGCGTATGAACTCGCGTTCCGCATGCAGAGCGCGGCACCGGAGTTGATCGATCTTTCCAAGGAGGATCCGAAGACGCTCGCGGCGTACGGCGTGAATCGCGGCGAGCCGGATATCAAGGCCGCGCGCGGCGGCGGGCCGGGGCAATACAAGGGCTTCGCGACGAACTGCCTCCTCGCACGGCGGCTCGTGGAGCGCGGCGTGCGCTTTGTGAATGTCGTCCACGCGTCGTGGGACCATCACTCGAATCTCGATAACGAACTCGCGTTCAACGCCGGCATGAGCGACCAGCCGGTCGCCGCGCTCATCCAGGATTTGAAAGTGCGCGGCCTGCTCGATGAGACGCTCATAGTATGGTGCGGCGAATTTGGCCGCACGCCGCTCGGCGAGAACCGCGCTGGAAGCAAGAACGTCACCGGACGCGATCATCATCCGTCTGCGTTCACCGTGCTGCTCGCGGGCGGCGGGATCAAAGGCGGGCAGATCTACGGCGAGACGGACGAGATCGGCTGGTCGGTCGTGCGCGATCCGGTGCATATCAATGATCTTCACGCGACG
>Ga0105048_10002228_pt1 | contig 31303 bp, 29 predicted proteins | sample MAT05_FD_78382 | JGI IMG/M metagenome (GOLD analysis project Ga0105048, IMG submission 78382) | Freshwater microbial communities from Lake Fryxell liftoff mats and glacier meltwater in Antarctica - MAT-05 | ecosystem: Environmental > Aquatic > Freshwater > Ice > Liftoff microbial mat | place... | reverse complement strand
GGGTTTGGAAACTATTGGCAAAAAGAATGAAGTGGCGGTGCCCGAGCAGTACTACAAGATCATTCTGTATTGCAATAGTCCCAGCATCCGAATAGTTGGCTTTCTGCTCAACAATGAGCCATCCAACGAGCCGCTCCGGTCGTTTGTGGTGCCGGTTGACCAGATTGAGCGACTCACAGGCATCGACTTCTTTCCCTTTATTCCCGACGATCTGGAGCAGAAACTAGAAAGTGCCAGGAGTATAAATGGCTGGTTCTAGGGCCAACCCGACTAGTCGATAAACTAAAAAGCCCGTCCTCAACTAATTGGGGACGGGCTTTTTAGTTTTATTTCATTGGCGAATAATCCGTCGGCACCATATAGACCGACTCTACTTTGGTGGTGATCGGCCCGCCTTTTTCCGACTCTTCTTTAGCCTTAACCCATTTCGGGTCCTTGCGGAACGCATCGAACGAGGCTTTGCCGGCAGCCTCACTTTCGTGGGCTAGAAAATACACTAAACGCGATTGCCCGCTGGCATCAGGAGCCGTGGGTTCTGTGGTCAGAAAATAGCCGATGTGTGTCATGCCGTGCTTGCTGAACAGCTTGATGGTATGATTGCGAAAGCGGTCGAGCAGGTTGGGTAATTTACCGGGAGCTGCTGTGTACGTGCGCATTTCGAACACACGGGAAGGCGACTTGGCCTTTACCCGGATTTTGGGCGAAATGTCGGATTCTTTCATAAAAATCTGGTCGACTTTAGCCACCAGTTTACCATTGGCTTCGGTTTTAGCAACGACCTCTTTCCAGGCCGGATCGCTACCGAATGCTTTCCACGACGCATCGCGGGCAGCTTTGTCGGGATATGCTAGAATGTAAATCAACTCTTTACGGCTGGTATCGGTAGGGGTCCAGTAGCCAATGTTTTCCATGCCGTGTTTTTCGAACAGTTTGGTTGTGTACTGCCGAAACCGATCCACAATGGCTTCGTATTTTCCGGGCGTAGGGTGGTAAATCCGAATCTCGTAAAGTCGGTCAGGCCGCGTTCGGTCGGAGAGTATGGGTTTGGAGGTAGTAGTGATCACTGTGGCGAGTGATAGAAAAAGTAACACAATGATAAAACGGAGCATAACAAATAGGAGTTGGTGGCCAGAAAGCCAAATTAGTACTTTGTAAGACAATAGGGGTGTAATTCTGTCTTAAATAAGCAGAGAAGTAAGCCAAACTACCAGTCATTTAACAAAAATTGTGGAACGTTTTCGTGGAACATCTTGGAATATCCGAAATCAACCGGCATCTTTGACACTGCAACGTACCAACACCGATGGGCAAAGTCATTGCTGTCGCCAACCAAAAAGGTGGCGTCGGAAAAACAACTACGACAATCAACCTGGCTGCCAGTCTGGCCGCACTCGAATACCGGACCCTGATCGTTGATGCCGATCCTCAGGCGAACTCAACCTCCGGGCTGGGTTACAACCCGAAGGAAATCGAATATAGCATTTACGAATGCATGATCGAGGATATTCGAACCCGCGACGCTATACTACAGACCGATTTCCCGAACCTCGACCTGTTACCCTCTCATATTGACTTAGTGGGCGCAGAGATCGAAATGATTAACCTCAAAAACCGTGAAGAACGGATGAAAGAGGCCCTTGAGGACATTCGCCACGACTACGATTTTGTGGTGGTGGATTGTTCGCCGTCGCTGGGTCTGATTACGATCAACGCCCTTACAGCGGCTGATTCGGTCATTATTCCGGTACAGTGTGAATACTTCGCACTCGAAGGATTGGGCAAACTGCTGAATACAATCAAGATCATTCAGTCGAGGCTCAACACCGAACTGGCTATCGAAGGAATTCTCTTGACCATGTACGACTTACGGGTTCGTTTATCGAATCAGGTAGTGGGTGAAGTCACAGCCCATTTTTCGTCGATGGTGTTCAACACAATTATTCCGCGGAACATCCGCCTGAGCGAATCGCCCAGTTTTGGCGTACCCGCACTGGCCCAGGATGCCGACAGTAAAGGAGCTATCAGCTACTTGAATCTGGCTCGCGAAATCTTAGTCAAAAACGGTATCATGCCCCAGGATATGGCGGTATAAAAATAGGAGGAAGGAGAAGGGAGGAAAGGAGGAAAGGCAGTAGCTGCTGACAGATCCTCTCCTCCTTGCTTCCTTCCCTCCGGTCTCCTTAAAAAAATGGATACATCGAACGCTAAAGCGCCGAAACGAATGACGGGCCTGGGACGTGGGTTGGGAGCTCTGTTGCACGACAGCGACGGCGGAGGCCGACACCCAAAACCTTCGCCATTTGACTCTATCAGTACGATGACTGAGATTAGTCTCGGTTATATTGAAACGAACCCGTTTCAGCCACGGACTCGCTTTGATCAGGAAGCGCTTAATGAACTGGCTGATTCTATTCGGACTCAGGGTATCATACAGCCCATTACTGTGCGGCAGCTGGGCAAAGATCAGTATCAGTTGATTGCCGGAGAGCGTCGGTTGCAGGCATCTAGAATTGCCGGACTAACGCATATTCCCGCGTATGTTCGCACGGCCAACGACCAGCAAATGCTGGAATTGGCTCTGATCGAGAACATTCAGCGCGAAAACCTGAACTCGATGGAAATTGCCCTGAGCTATCAGCGGCTCATCACCGAGTGTAGTCTCAAACAGGAAGAACTGGGTGAGCGCGTTGGTAAAAACCGGACTACTGTCAACAACTATATCCGGTTGCTCAAACTCCCTCCCGTTATCCAGGCATCGCTCCGCGATAATGTGATTTCGATGGGTCATGCCCGCGCCGTCATAAACATCGACAACCCCGAGACTCAGATCAAACTGTTTAAAAAGATCGTAGATGAGGACTGGTCGGTTCGGAAGGTAGAAGAAGCTGTGCGCAACCTTGGCGACGAAGACGATACGTCGACTGTTCGTAAAGTAACGCTGCCCAAGCAGGAAATTCGGAGTTTGCAGTTCAGACTGTCGTCGATGTTTGGCACGAAAGTATCGATCAAAGCTGACGATAAGCACCGGGGCGAGATCAAAATTCCGTTTACTTCACAGGAAGAGTTAGATAAAATTCTCCTTGTTTTGAATTCCAGTGCATCGTAAACAGCCATTGATGAGCCGGGTAGGGGTGTGGATATTCCTGATAATGGTATTGTTGAGTAGTTGGTTGCCCGGCCAGTTGGTTTTAGGGCAAGCTGTCCCTGCCGCTCGCGATACAATACGCCCCACCGTCAATTCGGCTCCACTAGCAGACGGTATCCGCGTGGGTGGCTCCGTGCTGACCACCGAAACATCGGCCTTTGATAGCCTTGGCGCAGCTCCCCTGACTAAGAAACAAGAGGCAGTACGTCGAAAAATTATTCCCCGGCAAGCAACGATCCGCTCCATCATTCTGCCCGGTTTGGGACAGCTTTATAACCGCGATTACTGGAAAATTCCTATGGTCTACGCGGGCTTGGGCGCATCTATATACTTTCTGATCGATAACAACCGGCAATACCTTTTGTATGAGGATGCATACCGGGTGGCTTACAACGACATAACCAAAGGAGTAGGGAATGGTACGGCCACCATTTATATACGTAGTCGTAAATCGGAACAGGAACTAGGAGTAGCTCAACTAAAACGGGCTACCAGTATTTATCGGGGCTACCGTGACTTAAACGTAATTATAACCATAGCGATCTGGGCGCTCAATGCTGTAGAAGCCAACGTGGCTGCTCACCTGAAAACCTTTGATCTCTCCGACGATCTGAGCTTACGAGTACAACCTAATTTGCACCCGACCATCACAGGAACATCGGTACCGGGCGTGCGGTTGACTATTAATTGGAAAAAGAAATGAATGTTCTCTTACTCGGCTACGGGAAAATGGGTCGCACTATCGAGCAAATTGCGCTTGATCGGGGGCATCAGATCGTGGGCCGAATTGATGTGAACAACCGCTATGAACTTGATCAACTGGCCAGGGAAGCCGTGGATGTCGTGATCGAGTTTAGTACACCTGACTCGGTCGTGACCAACCTGACCTATTGTATGGAACGTGGTTGGCCAGCGATTTGTGGAACAACGGGTTGGTTGAGTCATCGTCCGAAAATTGAACAACTATGCCGGGAACGTAAAGGGGCATTTTTCTATGCTTCCAACTACAGCATCGGTGTCAATTTGTTTTTTAAGCTGAACAAAACGCTGGCTCAGTTTATGCACCAATACCCGTCGTATCATGTTTCGATGACGGAGATTCATCATACCCAAAAAAAAGATTCACCCAGCGGCACGGCTATCACGCTTGCCGAGGGGCTTATGGGCCATCTGCCCGGTAAAACCCGCTGGCAGGAACGAGCCGAGGGTGCAGCCGAGGGTGAAGACGCCGTGATGATCGAATCGGTGCGGGAGGGAAAAGTGCCCGGTACGCACACCGTTCGGTATGAGTCGGACGTGGACCGGATTGAAATTAGCCACGTAGCCCACAGTAGACAGGGGTTTGCGCTTGGTGCCGTGATTGCGGCCGAATGGATTATTGGCAAGGAAGGTATATTTGGAATGGATGATTTGTTAAAAATGTAGTATCCAGTTGGCAGAAGCCGTTAGCAGTCCAGCCCGAGTGCTTTCTGCTAACGGCTTCTGCCAACTGCTAATTTTTTTAAATGATGGCAATAACGGAGCAAAAACCCGCTACGAAAGAAAAACCAAAAAAGTCGGCCCTCCGCGAGTGGTTCGATTCAATTTTGTTTGCCGTTGTGGCAGCTACCCTGATTCGGTGGTTGTTCATGGAGGCTTTTACCATTCCAACGCCCTCAATGGAAAATAGCCTGTTGGTGGGCGATTTTCTGTTTGTTAGCAAACTGCACTACGGCACTCGTACTCCCCGGACACCCCTACAGGTGCCGCTGACGCATCAGAAAATCTGGGGTACAGAAATCCCATCGTACAGCAATGCGATCCAGTTGCCATCGTACCGTTTGCCTGGTTTTACAAGTGTAAAAAATGGCGATGTGGTCGTGTTCAATTACCCCATCGAAGATAATTACCCGCCCGATCTCCGTACCAACTACATCAAGCGGTGCATTGGAGTCCCCGGCGATGCAGTAGAGGTACGCAATCAGCAGACCTATATCAACGGCAAACCCCTGCCGACCCCGCCCGAAGCGGAGCATGAGTACATTGTGGCCACCAACGACCAGAGTTGGGAGGATAAATTCTTCCGTAAGTTTGGGCTGGTAAACGACTACCGCGACCCGAACCAGCCGACCTACAATTTTCAACCATGGCAGGAGTTTAACGACTCGACAAAACAGAACGTTTTTGTCGGCTACAAGATCACGGCGACAGCCGCAACGTCCGAGCGTTTCAAAACGGTTGACGGCGTAAAGTCGGTTACTAAACTGGTTGATCAGCAGGGAGTTGCCATAGGTATGTATGGTGGTGATCAAACCAAGTGGAACCGCGACTTTTTCGGCCCATTGCAGGTGCCTAAAGAAGGCCAGACTATTCAACTTAATCCCCAAACCATCGCGTTCTACGGCCCTGTTATTCAGCGGTACGAAGATAACGGTAAGGTGGAACTGACAGCTAACAGTGTCAAGGTGAATGGTCAACCGATTACCTCATATACCTTTAAGCAGGATTATTACTTTATGATGGGCGATAACCGTCACAACTCCTACGACTCGCGTTTTTGGGGCTTCGTTCCCGCTGATCATATCGTAGGCAAGGCCGTATTTGTATGGATGTCCATTGACCCCAATCCTGAATCATTCTGGAATAAAATCCGATGGGGACGCTTGTTTAGTATAATTCGGTAGAGATTTGAAGAGACGCAAAATTTTGCGTCTCTTCAGAATTTACCAATCGACCTCAGCCAATCCCTTGCTTTTTAAATAGTTATTGGCCTGGCTGAAGTGTTTGTTGCCAAACCATCCGCCCCATTGTGCGGCCATCGGAGAGGGGTGTTTACTGGTCAAAACAAGATGCTTGCTCGTGTCTATTACGGCACCTTTTTTCTGGGCGTAGGCTCCCCAAAGCAGGAAAACAACGTGCTGTTTCTCTTCTGAAATGAGTTTGATAACCGCATCTGTAAAGGTTTCCCAGCCTTTGTTCTGGTGCGATCCGGCCTGCCCTGCTCGTACGGTCAGCGTAGAATTGAGCAGCATAACGCCTTGCTCGGCCCAGCGTTCGAGATTGCCCGATTTGGGCATAGTCTTGCCTAAATCGTCTTGGATTTCTTTAAAAATATTGATGAGCGAGGGCGGTTTGGTAATCCCATCAGCCACCGAAAAGGCCATCCCATTGGCTTGTCCTTCGCCATGATACGGGTCCTGCCCCAGGACAATTACCCGTGTATCGTCGAAGCTGCATTTGTCGAAGGCGTTGAACATTAACCGGCCCAGCGGGTAAATGCGTTGCGTACTGTATTCTTCGCGAAGGAATTCGGCTAGTTTGACAAAGTACGGTTTATCAAATTCGGGCTGGAGCCGTTGCTGCCACGATTCGGCAATGACAACTTTCATGAATATAAGAGTGTTATGATGGCCACAAAAAAAAATAGACAAGGCCACTTGCGAAAGTAAACTTAACAACCTAATTTTCGTTCTAAAGTTGTCAAAAGGGCTCAAAATTATGACTACGGCAGTAACGGAAGGCATCAAGGTAAGTGTAAAAACCGAGTACCAATCGGACTACTCTAGCCCCCTGCAGGCGCATTACGTATTTACGTACCGAATCACTATCGAAAACGCTAGTGACTACACTGTTCATCTCCTGCGTCGGCATTGGGTCATCTATGACTCCATTGGCACTGTCCGCGAAACAGGGGGCGAGGGCGTAGTGGGTCAGCAACCCGTTCTGGAGCCTGGGGAGGTTCATGAATATGTTTCGGGGTGCAATTTACACTCCAGCATGGGTAAAATGGTTGGTACCTACCTCATCGAACGCATCATCGACGGAAAGCAACTACAGATTGCCATTCCCGAATTCACGATGGTTGTACCGTTTAAGTTGAATTAGGATGACTCAGGTAATAGGTAAACGAGCTAGTTATGATGAATAGGTAGTTACGGATTACTCCGTTACCAAATTACCCAGTTACTCAAATTAGCCCAATCTTTGATCTTTTCCTTCCTTCGGTATTGGCTGTCAGCACGCAACGAACACGCGCTTCATTCGCCTTTTCTGTACGATCTCTACACGCGCACCATTCGCGCTAACGGCCGTCACCAGTCAAATTTTGCTCCCATTCGGGCTCTTCGGAACGAACTACGCAACCGGGACCAAGCTATTAACGTAACTGATTACGGCACTGGGGCAGGTCAGTATTCGCGTTCCATTAAGTCTATTGCGCGCCAGTCACTCAAGTCCGACAAATTTGGTCGGTTGCTGTATCGACTGGCGCAGCGGTTTGAGGCCAAAGCTGTGCTTGACCTTGGCACCTCGCTTGGCATCACCACGGCGTACCTGGCAAAAGCAGTCGGTGAAAATGATGGGCAGGTCATTACGTTTGAAGGTTGCCCACAAACGGCCGCTATTGCCAGTGATACATTCACGAAACTGGGTTGTGGAAACGTACAGCAGGTGATTGGCGATTTAAACGAAATGCTGACGCCAACTCTGGCCAGTGTGGGCGATATAGATCTGGTTTTCTTCGATGCCAATCACCGATATGAACCTACTATTCAGTATTTTACTGCTTGCTTAGACCATATTCATAACGATTCCGTTTTTATCTTTGACGATATACATTGGTCGGTGGAAATGGAAAAGGCCTGGAACAGTATCAAAGCCCATTCATCCGTCACCGTCACTATCGATTTGTTTTACGTCGGGCTGGTATTTTTCCGGTGCGAACAACCCAAACAAGACTTCATCTTACGCTTTTAGATCATGCGGAATACCTTACTTTTTTCTCTTGCTGTTGGCCTGTTGGCCATGAATGCCTGCCAGCCCGAAGCGGCCACGGATGACCTAACAATAGCTGGGAAAGCCAGTTTTACGCTGATGCAGGAGCGGATTCTGACACCAACCTGTGCCACGGTCGGATGCCATGCTTCAGATAAAGACCCCTCCTTTGCACAACATGGGCTGGTGCTGACAGCCAATATGGCGTACCAGAATCTGGTGAATGTTGTGCCTAAAAATAGTTTGGCTAAAACCGATGGCCTCATGCGTGTGAAGCCATTCGTGTCGGCGCAAAGTTTATTGTTTCATAAGTTGAACACCGATGCCAGCCATCATGCAGGCAAGCAATACGGTAATCTTATGCCACTTGGGTCGGATCCATTAAGTGTTGGTCAAATCGAATTTGTCCGCCGTTGGATCGATGCAGGTGCACCCCGCGAGGGCAGCGTTGTGGATGCCACATTGCTTGATGATAAAACGCCGAGCGTGACCTATGCGCCTTTTGAATTATTGTCCAAACCAGCCACAGGGCAGGGGTTTCAGTTGAATTTGCCCCAGTTTTCAGTAACTCCCAATTTTGAGCGCGAGTTGTTCATGCGTCGTGAACTGGGCAACACAGCGGATGTTTATGTGAATCGGGTTCAGGTAAAAATGCGGCCTAATAGCCACCATTTCATTGCTTACGGGTATAAAAGCCTTAATGCGTTACCAGCTGTCGATCAAATTCGTGATTTGCGTAACCCGGATGGGTCAGCCAACCTGCTCACATTTCTGTCGATGCAAAACCACATATTTGTTGCCGGAACACAGACGTCTACCCATGATTATACCTTCCCCGAAGGTGCAGCGTTGTTGATTCCGGCCAACACATCGTTAGATCTTAACGCGCACTATGTGAACAAAACCAGTGTAGCCATCCCTGGCGAAGTTTCGATGAATATGTACACCATCGACAAATCGAAAGTGGTGAACGTGGTCAGATCGCTGAACGAAGCTAATACGAGTTTCTCGTTACCAGCTGGTAAAACAACAGTTATCACCACCAACTTCATTTACTCGAAGCTCCGGACTATTCTGGCCTTGACCTCGCACACGCACAAATTGGCCCAGAAATTTGTGATCAAAATAAAGGGTGGCACCCGCGACGGTGAGATTGTTTATACCAATACGGACTGGGGAAGCCCCGAAATAGTGAATTTTAAAACGCCTATCGTCCTGAAAGCGGGCGAAGGACTCACGTCCGAGGTCACCTATAACAACTCGACTAGCCGGACTGTTTCGTTTGGCCTGACTAGCGGGGATGAAATGAATATTATTTTCGGGTACTATTACGAGTAAGACATTCCGTTATAATCGTTGCTGGTTTGTTAAACACCATGGCAAACTTAGCCCTCCCCAACGGGTCTTAAGCTACGAAAAGGCTAAAATTGGCTTAAATCGAAAGCATAAAAAAAGAGCTGTCATAACTGGCAGCTCTTTTTTTATGCTTTCGATAGTATCTACCGGGCTACTTCAACACCTACCCGACGACCTTTGATCGAGTTACCGTCCATGATCTCTACAACCTTATTGGCCATGTCGTTCGGTACGTCAACAAAGGTGTGGTTGTCGTAAATGTCGATAGAACCGATGGCACCACCTGAAATTTTAGCTTCACCAGCAATGGCACCCACGATGTCGCCCGGACGGACGAAATCACGGCGACCAATGCTTACAAACAAACGGGTCATGTTCGCTTCGCGCTCACGCGGCTGACGAGCAGGACCATCAGCACGGCCAGCTTCACGAGGTCCGTCGGTACGGCCACCAAAGCGACCTGCACCCGGCGCGTCGTTACGACGGTCACCAAAGCGACTTGGTCCACGGTCGTTACCGAAGCGTGAACCTCCCGGTCCGCCGTCGCGGCTAGATGCATCTGCTCTGTCGTTACCGAAGCGATCTCCACCACCCCGACGATCGGAATAGCGATCGTCTTTACGGTCTGGTCCGTCGTTACGGTTGAAGCTACGCGGTCCGTCGTTACGGTCACGGCGTTCGCGACGGTCGTCGTCGAGGCCAAGGTTCTGATCCGAGAATTCGTTTTTCTCAACGCCCATGCTCTGCTTCACCAGGGCGGCTACAACCTGCTCGGTCGTAAATCCAGCGTGGTGCAGTTGAGTCAGCACATCGTCATACAATTTCAAATCGGCATTGTTGGTAATGGTTTCGCCTAATTGCTCAATAAAACGAGCCTTGCGAATCCCCACAATATCTTCAAACGATGGAATAACGCCTTTTTCGACCCGAACTTTAGTGTAGTTCTGAATCTCCCGGAAGCGGTATTTTTCGTCGCGGCTCACAAACGAGAACGCCCGTCCTGATTTACCCGCGCGGCCAGTCCGGCCAATCCGGTGTACGTAATATTCTTCGTCGAGGGGAATATCGAAATTAATAACGGCGTCCACATCGTCTACGTCGATACCACGGGCAGCTACGTCGGTAGCCACCAAAATGCTCGTGGTGCCACCCCGGAACTTCGACATCACGTTGTTCCGCTGGGCCTGGCGCAAATCGCCGTGTAGCCCTTCGGCCATGTAGCCACGTGCCTGCATTTCTTCCACGATCTCGTCAACCTTGCGCTTCGTATTAGCAAAAACCAGCAGCAATTTCAGGTCGTAGGTGTCGATCAACCGGCACATTACTTCCACTTTCGCTTTAGGCTTTACCTCGAAAAACACCTGCTCGATGTTCGTATTAGTCAGCTCTTTCTTGACAACCTTTACCAGGATCGGGTTCTTGAGGAACCGCTGGGTAATACCCAAAATCGGCTTCGACATGGTGGCTGAGAACAGCACCGTTTGCCGCTCCTGGGGCATGTCTTCCAGAATGCTCTCGATATCTTCCCGGAAGCCCATATCGAGCATTTCGTCGGCTTCATCGAGAATCATCATTTTTACCTCACCCAACTTGAGCGTATTCCGCTCCATGTGATCCATTACACGGCCTGGCGTTCCCACCACAATGTGTGCACCAGTCTTGAGCGAACGAATCTGCCGCTCAATCGAGTCACCGCCATAGATGGTTTCAACCCGAACGCCACGCTTATGCTTCGACAGTTTGCGAATTTCTTCGGTTACCTGAATAGCCAATTCACGGGTTGGACACAGAACCAATATCTGCACGTGCCGGTCGTTGGTATTTACAATTTCGAGTGCAGGAATACCAAACGCGGCTGTTTTGCCCGTGCCTGTTTGCGCCTGACCAATTACATCGCGCCCCGACATAATAGCCGGAATTGCCTCGGCCTGAATGGGCGAAGGCGAGGTGAAGCCCATGTCCGTAACCGCCTGCAAAATATCGGCAGACAGGTCGAGTTGGGCAAACGTGCGCTGATTGGGGTCAACCAACAGAGCTTCTACGGTCACTGGCCCTGCACTGGCAACCGGCTGAACCGTAATAGTTTCGATGTCGGGTACTGTTTCCACGGCGGGAGGGGTTTCGACAACGGCCTCAACAACGGGTACTTCTTCGGCAACAGGTGCTGCTTCCGGGGCTGTTTCAGCCACTGGAGTTTCTACCTCTGCTTTTTTAGCTTTTGATTTTTTTGGTGCGGCCTTCTTAACGACCACATCCATTTCTGGAGATTCTACCTCCTGAGTTTGATTCACTTCCATGAACAATAACTGAATAAAGATGAAAAATTATTCAGGCGAAGTGAGTGCCGGTGAACGGCGCGATTGTACGAGATTGACCTAAAAAACCGCCCCTGCGGTTGCCCTATTTACCCTGACAAGTCCCAAGACCCAATGCTCCGACACACGCGGAAGCCAGCAGACAACAAAAAGACGAACGAATTAGCCCACGCGCATTGCTTCTATCCAAGAAGCGTCCACACAGATGACCCACCAATAAACACTCGGATGGCTCTGTCAGACCTACCTACGCACAGTTTTTAAAAGGAGAGACAAAGCAAAACGACGAGTGTCGCTTGAAAACTTGCGCAAAAGTAAGAAGAAATATCGAAATAAAAAAATGAGTGCTAATTATTTTTGTATTATTCTAATATCACCCACTTACAGACTGTCTCGCTTGCGGGCTAAAAGCGCTTGTTCGGCCCGCGACGTAGTTCGTTCAATAGCCAGATTATAATGATATTTGGCAAGCTCAGGTTGCTGATTCTTTTGGTATAAATCGGCCAGAATAGCGTGGTAATATTGATTGTGAGTAAGCGTATCCAGTTGTCGAACACAATCTAGGGCTTCGGCTACTTGGCCAATCTGCGATTGAGCAACAGCCCGATTTAAGGCTACTACGGGTGACGGTTTTAGGCGATAAAGCTCATTATAATAGGATAGAATAGCGTTCCAGTTAGTTTGTTCAAAAGAGGGTGAAAGGCTGTGCAACAACGCAATACCCGCTTCAAAGTGATAGGCACCCAGCACATCGCCCTGCGCCGACAAACTCAAATAATGCCGCCCCCGTTTTATAAATTCCTGATTCCATTGTGAACGATCTTGGTCCGGTAACAGCACGATAGCACCTGTTTCGTCTAGTCGGGAATCGAACCGGGCCGCCTGAAAACAAAATAAAGCCAGCATAGCGTAGGTTTGGGGCTGCGCCGTAAGCGGATAATCGGTGAGCAACAGGCAAAGGCGCATGGCCTCGGTACTTAAATCCCGGCGAATGAGCAGGTCAGGGTGCGAGGACGTATACCCTTCATTGAATAACAGATAGATACTTTGTAAAACGGCATCGAGTCGATGGGTAAGCTGGCCCCCGGTCGGTACTGCCAGCACCGTCAATTCGCTCCGTAGTTTCTCCTTGGCGCGGTACAGTCGTTTCGTGATGGTTTCCTCAGTGGTCAGAAAAGCGTTGGCAATTTCGCGGACACTCAAACCACCCAGAATTTTCAGGCAGAGCGTTACTTGAGCATCAAATGAAACTGATGGATGGCAACAGGCAAACAACATTCGCAATTGGCTGTCGGTGAAGGCATCTTCGTGAAAGAGTGGCTCGTTCATAACCGTTGGCTCTGTATCATAAGCTAACTCTGTGCTAATTTTTTGCAGGGTAGCTTGGCGCCGGACTATATCGAGGGCGCGGTTTTTAGCCACCTTATACAGCCAGGAAGACGGATTATCGGGAATGCCGTTGAAGGGCCAGCTTCGTAAAGCCATTATCATTGTATCCTGCACAATGTCTTCGGCGAGTTCGAGTTTGTCGAACCCCAGCATACAGGTTAATACCGATACCATCCGACCTGCTTCGTGCCGAAACAGGTGCGCCACCAATTGGGTTGGTTCGGATGGTATCGGTTGCATGGGGGCGGGTTTAGCCGAAATTCTGCACCTGCCGAATTTCCACTGTGCCGTCGGCTCCGAAAACGGGGCACCCTTTGGCGTGTTCAACAGCTTCGTCGTAGCTGTCAGCCTGTAACAACATAAATCCACCAACCATTTCCTTGCCTTCGGTATAAGGGCCGTCGGTCATGGTTTTGTTGGCCCCGCTCAACACTTTGCCGGTGGGCAACAGGCCTTCGGTTGTCAACATTTTTCCTTGCGCGGCAAGTCCCCCAATCCAGACGTTCCACTTCTCGATTTCGGCCTGCAACTCGTCGGGCGATTGATCCTGAAACGACATCTCGGCACTGGCCGAATTGTGAAAAATAAGCATGAATTTTTCCATGATGGTATTTGATGGTTTTTGTTAAACTAACTGATTTCGCCCTGAAGACGAACGAGGGAAACAGAACCGGACAGTAAATCCGAAAAATTTTCAACAATTATTTAAGCTTTTGAAAGTCAGTAGATTAGATGTCATAAAAAAAGCTCCCAACAAATAGCCGAGAGCTTTTTTTATGAATAAGTAGGGTTACACCCCCAGCAACTGTACCTCAATAGCAATGTCTTTACCCTCTGCGTTCTTACCAACTTTGAAAGCCACTTCGTCGTCAACCTGTAGTTCGTTGAAGTCGGAATCGAGCAGGCTGGTATAGTGGAAAAACAGGTTGTTGGGCGGGAAGTTGATGAAACCGTAGCCCGTTTTCAGGCTTCGAATCGTGCTTACTTTACGCTCTTCCCCATCCTCCGAGTCGATGATATTGTAGTTCGGTTCACCAATCGGGAAACCATCATCACTGCCATTTATAATATCGTTTATTCCGTTCCCAATCGGATTATTTGTTCCGTTGACGGGGCTATTGGGGTATCCGGTAACAGCACTGCCCGGTGTGAAATTCACGCGGGGTTGTTGTTTTACGAATAAGTTCTGAACAATAGAGTCGTTTTTACGAATTCGATTGTCAATTTCTGTATGCATCGAGACCGGATACGAGACCTCTTCGAGCAGGTCTTGCGAGGTGCGCGTTACAATGCGTTCGCCATCGTCGTTGAGAAATTCAAAGTCCCAGCTTAGTACCATTACGCGTGAACCCAGCGTGTTGAGTTTGCGCACAAGGGGAACAAAATCGCCATCGGAGGTGATGAGCACGACCACGTCGAACTTTTTGTGTAGCGCCAGTTCATAAGCTTCGAGCGCTAACCAGACGTCGATACCTTTTTCCTGCCGGTAGCCCTGATAGGTTTTTACGGGCAGGTAGTGGGTTACTACGCCTTCCGACATCAGGATATCATCGAAAAGACGGTCATAAAATAGTTGATTACCCCGCTGATGTGCTTCATGGGCATTGAGCCGACCCCTGAAATAATGGGCATCTACAATCTGGCATAAACGGGCGTCCGTACTTTCTTCTTCAGCTACCTGTCTCCGAATAAACTCGTGTAAACCTGAAATGCTGATACGACTACGACGTTCGTGAGAATAATTGTAATAGTTGCTTACGTGTAGGAAATAATTACCATCATAGAACACGCCAATGCGTGTTAATGAATTACGATTTTGGGGCATTTTGTTACTATTTTAGTGTTAATCTATCTTTATTGAACTTTTTCTACTGGTACAGAATCGAATATAGAGGAAGCGATCTGGCCACTACTTGTAAACGGCGTGTATTTCCTGGTAGTTTTTTATAGGGACTGACAAAGATAGGACAAGTTTATTTTATTAGACTCATTCTCGAAAAATCGTTACGGTTCCTGCATAGCCGTATCTTTGGGGTTTGCAACCGCCTATTTCCTGATCGCTCATGCGAACTGTATTGTTTATCGACCGCGATGGTACGCTCATTGTGGAGCCTCAACCCGACCAGCAGGTCGATTCTTTAGAAAAACTGACGTTTATTCCTGGGGCCATTTCGGCCATGCGCCGGATTGCCGACGAAACCGACTTCTTGCTGGCAATGGTCACTAATCAGGATGGGCTTGGCACCAACTCGTTTCCTGAAAGTACGTTCTGGCCCCCTCAGAACAAGATGCTTCAGACATTTGCCGGTGAAAATATTCATTTCGACAGTATTCACATCGACCGGCATTTTCCCCGCGATAATTCGTCGACCCGCAAGCCCGGTACGGGAATGCTGACTGCCTACATGACGGAAGAGTATGACCTCGCCAATAGCTATGTGATTGGCGACCGCCTGACCGATGTACAACTGGCGGTGAACCTGGGTGCTAAAGCAATTCTGTTTTTGCCCGATGCCGGTGAAGCATCGCCCGTGCAAAACGCCGATGTAGACGTAGACGGTCTGACCGATGCCATGCGGAAGGCAATTGCCCTTACTACTGGCGACTGGAACGAGATCTATGAGTTTTTGCGGCTCCCGGCTCGTACGGCGTCTGTAGAGCGTAGTACAAAGGAAACCTGGATTCAAATTGATCTGAACCTCGACGGTACAGGCCGCGCTGATATGCATACGGGTCTCGGTTTTTTTGATCACATGCTCGATCAGTTGGCCAAACACTCCGGGGCCGATTTGAGCATCCGTGTGGAAGGTGACCTGCATATCGACGAGCACCATACGATAGAAGATACGGCCCTTGCCCTTGGTGAGGCATATCGGCGTGCGCTTGGTGATAAACGGGGCATTAGTCGGTACGGATTTCTATTGCCGATGGATGATTCGTTGGCCCAGGTTGCTATCGACTTTTCGGGGCGGCCCTGGATTGTGTGGGATGCCGAATTCCACCGCGAAAAAATTGGGGAGATACCAACCGAAATGTTTTTCCATTTTTTCAAGTCGTTTAGTGATACTGCGCAATGTAACCTCAATGTAAAAGTGGAAGGCGACAATGAGCATCATAAGATCGAAGCCGTTTTCAAGGCCTTTGCGAAGGCTATCAAAATGGCCGTTCGGCGAGATCTGAAAGAAATAGACAACCTTCCAAGTACGAAGGGGGTTTTGTAAGCGTTTGGGATGGGTATTAAGAAAGAAATCCAACATCTAAAATCTAACATCCCGAATCCTATATTACTTTTGTCCCGTATTAACACAACCTGTTTTTAACAATGGATTTATCAACTCCGCTTACGCTCCTGTTTTATGCTGTTCTGCTGGCCTCTGCATTTGTTGCTGGTCGTTGGTTAGAGAAAAAGGAGCGGAAATATTAATTAGGCTATTGGATGTCGGGTATCGGATCAACGTGAGTCACCACTGAAAATTCAATAGCCGACATCCAGTAATCAACGTCTACGTTTATGCTCGGTGCCGTAACCCGCTGGTTGTTTGTTGATGTATACGGCTGGAAAGTGGTCGGTAGGATACCGCGTGACATTCCCAAGGCAATTTGGGCGGTGGTTCCGCATTCGACCAATTGGGATTTTCCAATTGGCATCGGCATAAGGCCTACTATCCACGTTTGGATAGAGTATCTGGCTAAAAGCCAACTCTTCAAATGGTATTCAGGCTGGTTTTTTCGCCTAACGGGCGGGCGACCTGTTTATCGCAACAAGGCCAATAACGTGGTTGATGCGGTTGTTGATGTGTTCAACAATACGGACACCCTTCACCTTTGCATTACGCCCGAAGGTACCCGTAGCGATGTTGCCAAGCTGAAAACGGGTTTTTATTACATTGCCCTCAAAGCTAACGTTCCCCTCATTCTGACTGGCTTCGACTGGCCCAATCGGCGCGTTATTCTTAGCGAACCAATGTACGTAACGGGCAATTACGAGCAGGACATGATTCCCTTCTACGAGTTTTTTAGCCAGATTCCTGGCGTGAAAAAGACGTGGCTGAAGAACTGGGAAGCGACGGGAGTGATCACGGGATAATTATAGCTCCAGCCCAAACCGACTATACGCAATCGGTCCCTTATAAAAAACGTCTCCGACTGCCTGCATCCCAAATCGTTCGTAAAAAGTGGCCGCTGTGAGCCGGGCATCGCACCACAATTCAGTGGCCCCACTCTGTCGAGCCTGCTCAATCACATGATTTAACAATTGGGTGCCGATGCCCTGGCTCTGGAAATCCGGGTGAGTGGCAAACTTACGAAAGCGTGCTACTGCCGTTTGCTCATTTAGAAAGAGCGAAATCACCGACACTAATTTCCCCCCTACAAAACCACCTACATGGTAGCCCAGATCGTCATCGGGAACTCTGACGTAATCGAAGGGTTTGTCGGGCCACAGAACGCTGTGGCGCAACGGCAGCGTGTCTTCGGCCGATATGGGCCTGATGGTGGGTACTGTCATTGACTTGAGTACGCTTTTACCAACTCAACCATTCGTTTTCCCGCTTGTTCTGAGGCTCCTGGGCCGCCCACTTTTTGCTGCACTTCGGCATAGTCGCGGAGCATAGCTTCCCGGTGGGGGCTTCCCGGCAAAATGGCTCGCAATTCCTCGGCAACTCGATCAGGGGTGCAGTCGTGGATGAGTTCGCAGACAACCAGTCGACCGGCAATCAGATTAACCAACGATAGGTATGGCACAGCCAAAATACGTTTGCCGATTTCGTAATACCAGCGGGGCGTTTTGTACAACACCACTTCCGGCACGTTGAGCAGAGCCGTTTCCAAAGTAGCTGTGCCTGAGGTAACGAGTGCAGCGTCTGAACGATGCAGCAGATCATAAGCGGCATCATGTAGGCGTATGATGTCAGGGTAATCGGCTAATAGCGTATCGTAAAGAGAAACCGGAAGATTACTAACGGTGCCTACGGCAAAATGGTGATCAGGGAACTGACGCGAAGCCGCCAGCATAACGGGTAACATGGCTGTAACTTCCTGTTTTCGGCTACCGGGTAGCAGTGCAACGTAGCGTTTTTGAGTGGCTATTGCCGGGTTCGGCTGAAAAGCAGCCAACGCGTCCATGAGTGGGTTGCCAACGTACTCGACCTCGTACTCGAACTTCTTATAAAAATCGACTTCGAAGGGGAAGATCACGAACATCCGATCAATCAGTGCCTTGATAGTCGATGCCCGGCTTTGATTCCAGGCCCAGACTTTGGGCGAAATGTAATAGAATACCCGGATGCCGTGTTTTTTGGCAAACCGGGCCATCCGCAGGTTGAACCCTGCGTAGTCGATTAGGATCAGCACATCGGGGCGGTTGGCAAGCAGATCCGCCTGACACTCCCGCATGATTTTGCGGATGGTGCCCAGGTTTTTAGCTACCTCCAGAAAGCCCATAAAAGCCATTTCGCGGTAGTGCCGCACAATGGTTGCTCCTGCCTCCTGCATTTGCTCGCCACCGTAAGCACGGCAATGGGCATCTGGGTCGTGCTGCCGAATGGAGCGGATCAGATTGCCGCCATGAAGGTCGCCGGAGCGTTCGCCCGCAATCAGGTAATATGTCATTGGTCATTAGTCATTGGTAAATTGACAGACCAATGGCGAATGACCAATGACCAATGACTATTCACCATAATAATCCACAAAATTTTTGGGTGTCTCGTACAAACGAATCTGGTGCAGCCGGGCCTCTGTAACAGGTTGCAGGGCGCGGTCGAGCAATTTCCAGATTTCCATGATGAAGATCTCGCAACTGGCCATTTTTCCCTGCATAAAGGGTACGTCGAGGTTCAGGTTTTTATGATCGACCTGATCAATAATTTCGCGTTTAATGATGTCGCCTAGTACTTTCAGGTCAATCACAAAGCCCGTATCGGGGTCGGGTTCACCTTTGACCGTTACAATTAATTCAAAGTTATGACCGTGCCAGTTATGGTTGGCACATGGGCCAAAAACCTCTTTGTTTTTCTCTTCAGACCAGTTCGGGTTGAAGAGTCGGTGAGCGGCATTAAAGTGTTCTGTTCGGCTGATATATACCATGTTCTGGTTTGTTTAGGGCGGTTTTTCCCAGACAACGCCCGTGTTCTAGGGCACAAAGGTACAGGTTCATGACCTCTCAAAAAAATGCATCCTTCTTTTATGCTAAGTACCTGACAGTGTTGGGAAGGGCTAACTTTCTCGTTAGAGTTTCTTGTAAAAGTTATATTTTTCCCTTAAATAAGGTATAGGTTTGTGTTCGTGATCCTATTACCTTTGGCCCACTTTTACCTGTATTCGCCCTTCTGAATTTAATCAATACTATAAATACATCTAGCTCTACCTACTATGATTGTTGTCACGGGGGCTGCCGGGTTCATTGGCAGTTGTTTAATCGATAAGTTGAATGCAGAAAACTTCAATTTTATTGTTGCCGTCGACGATTTTTCAAATCCCGAAAAAGAGCCTAATCTCACGGGCAAACGTATCCAGGAACGCGTCAACCGTGAAGAACTCTTCGATTGGTTGGCTGACAATTATCAGGAGATTGAGTTTATTTTTCACATTGGTGCCCGCACGGATACGACCGAGTTCAACTACGAAATATTTGCCCATCTCAACGTCGAGTATTCCAAAAAAATCTGGCAGAAATGTATCGACTACCAGATTCCTTTAGTCTACGCATCATCGGCAGCTACCTATGGTTTAGGCGAGCTGGGCTACGACGATAACGAGTCGGTTATCCCGCAATTGAAACCGCTGAATCCCTACGGAGAGTCAAAAAATGAATTCGACATTTGGGCATTAGAGCAGGAACGTAAACCGTTTTTTTGGGCGGGCCTGAAGTTCTTTAATGTATATGGTCCCAACGAATACCACAAAGGTCGCATGGCTTCGGTGATATTTCATGCGTATAACCAGATCTGCAATACGGGCGGCATGAAGCTCTTTCGTTCGCATCATCCCGACTTTAAAGATGGTGAGCAAATGCGGGATTTCGTGTATGTAAAAGATGTGGTGGATGTGTGCTTGTTTTTGATGCACCACCGGCGTAATTCAGGTATTTACAATCTTGGTAGTGGCAAGGCCCGTACGTTCTTAGACCTCGCCAACAACACTTTTGCCGCCATGAACCAGAAGTCGAATATCGACTTCATGGATACTCCCGCCGATATTCGCGACAAGTACCAATACTTCACGCAGGCCAACATGGCTAAACTCCGGTCCATCGGCTACGACCGGCCATTTCATAGTTTAGAGGCAGGAATCGCTGACTACGTTCAGAATTATTTGACCGGGAAGCGGTATCTGTAGTTCAACGCCTACCACTAAGTTTATTCCCAAATAACCTCAATTACTTCTTTCTTCAAGTCGATCGTGGTGCGTGCTTCGCCATTTAGTCGTTTCAGAAGCAGTTTGCCTTTATTGGCTTTTATTGCCTCCTGGTGTAGTACGTGGGTAGCATCTTTCTTGCGGAAAACCGAGATAACGTCCCTACCTTCTACAGCTCCCACAGAGACTGAAATCGACTTACCTGATGCAGTTATAGGGCGTGCGGTGGTGAGTGGCATCTGTTTGCGAAGCATGGCTAACACCCGCGAGGCCTGAGGCACACCATACCCCACAAAGTTGTTGCCATACGGGTATAGATGCGACGATTTTTCGATCAGCTCAATCACCTCGCGGTTGGTGAGTTTGGGGTTAGCCTGCATGATACAAGCCGCAAAGCCCGTGATAACCGGTGCTGATAATGACGTTCCATACAACGAAAAACACGAAACGTTGGGCTTCAGATAGGGGAGGGCTTCCGGTCCAATACTACTATAGCCAATACGGTTCCAGAGCCGCGAATTGGTAGCGCCAACGGCTAGTACGCCCTCCGCATCGGCCGGTGTGCTGATAATGCGCCAGTTGCGATCATCGCCCTCGTTGCCCGCCGATACAATAACGAGCATTCCTTTTTTGTCGGCCGCTATTTGGGCAGCCCGGCTGATTATACTAGTGTGACCATCCATCTGTCTGGGTTCGTAGTTCTCTTTAGGGTCGGTAAAACCCCGCGCGTAGCCCAGGGAGGTATTTACTAGCCGCACACCAAGGCTGTCGAGCCATTCGATGGCCTGCACCCAATTATCTTCTTCACCCCGAAATTCGCGGTTTCCCTGGTCGGTACGAGCCAGGTAGAATGTTGCGTCGGTGGCCAGGCCGTATTGAATATTATCGGTGGGATCGAGGCCGGCAATGGCGGCAAGCACTTCAGTACCGTGAAAATCCGACATGGTTTCCAGCGTATGCAACAGGTCGCTTTTGGTCTTTTTGGCATTTACATAATCGCGGACAACTTTCACCCCCTGTCTCATAAACAGGTGTTTGAGCGCAGCTGCCGAATCGGCCCCGAAGAAACCCGCGTCGATTACACCGACTTGCACAAAACGCCCCGTAAGACCCGCCGATGCAAATTCACTCGCCTGAATCTGGTTCATAACGGGAGCCAGTTGTGGGCGCGACAAGGGTTCACGCGGCAAGCTCGTGACCACCAGGCTGCGGTCGATAAGAACTAATTCTTTTACAAAGGGCAGTTGCTTCACACGAGTTTGAAGATCTGGCGTCAATTGCGCTGATACGGCATTGAGCCAGCGCGACTGGCAAAGTGGAACCACGCCCGTTTGGGTCAACTGAGTCACGTAATCAGCCGATAATGGTCGGTCGGTATCATCAACAGGAAGTCCCCGCAGTTGGCGGCTGGCCAGCGAAGTTGCCGACAGAGCTGGGGCGGTTGTTTGGTTTTTGCCGTTAAATACAATCCAGTACTTAGGCTGTGCCCACAAAAGGGTAGGAATCAGGCAGAGCAGCAATACAGAGAATCGTAGCATAAGTAGAGTTGTTTATTATAAGCAAACAGAAAGCAGGGCCGTAAAGTAACCTGTTAACACGATAACTTTCAACAACAATGTTTTTCTTTGCAAACTTATCAAAATACTGAACGCTGGACTATGCGCTACGAACCTATCGACAATCAACTTTTCGTTTATAACCGGCAGCGGCTCACGGCTCTGCTAAAACCCAAGGCCTTAGCCGTATTTAATGCTAATGACATTATGCCTACCAATGCCGATGGAACCATGGGTTTTCGGCAAAATAATGATTTGTTTTACCTGACTGGTGTCGATCAGGAAGAAACTATTTTGGTACTCTTTCCTGATCATCCCGACGAGAAATTTCGGGAGGTTTTGTTCCTGCGCGAAACGAGCGAAGAGATTGCCATTTGGGAGGGCCATAAACTGACCAAAGAAGAGGCCGTTCAAACGACTGGATTGCCCCTCATATCAATTTATTGGGGAAGCCAGTTCGACAAGATATTCGGACAGATGGTGTTTGAAGCTGAACACGTTTACCTGAATACCAACGAACATACCCGCGCTGAGGTAGCCGTGCAAACCCGCGATGCCCGGTTCATCAACTGGTTCCGGCAGCATTTCCCCCTCCACACACTCGAACGGGTAGCTCCGTTGATGCACCAGCTTCGGGCCATAAAATCACCCCAGGAGTTGGCGCTTATTAGCCGCGCCATCGACATAACCGAGACAATGTTTCGGCGGTTGCTCAAATTTGTGAAACCCGGGGTTTGGGAATACGAAATTGAGGCCGAGATGATGCATGAATTTTTGCGGAATCGATCGAGGGGGGCGGCCTATGCGCCCATTATTGCGTCGGGGGCCAACGCCTGCATATTGCATTACATCGACAACAGTCAACAGTGCCAGGCAGGAGATGTGATTTTGTTGGATATAGGGGCTGAACATGCCAACTATAATGCCGACATGACCCGCTCTATCCCTGTTAGCGGTCGTTTTACAGCTCGTCAGCGCGAGGTTTACAGTGCTGTTCTTCGTGTTATGAAGGAGGCTACTCAACTCCTTAAGCCTGGCAACCTGTGGGACGAATACCATGTTGAAGTTGGCAAAATAATGGAGTCGGAGTTGATCGGATTAGGCTTGCTGGATCGGGAGGCTGTGGCCAAACAAGATCCCGATGCTCCCTTATACAAAAAATATTTTATGCACGGCACCTCTCACTTTTTGGGACTCGATGTACACGATGTGGGCAATAAGTACCGCCGTTTCGAACCCGGAATGGTGTTTACTGTTGAGCCGGGCATCTATATTCCCGCCGAAAAACTGGGAATTCGCTTAGAGAACAACGTCTTGATTACGGAGTCGGGCAACAGCGATTTAATGGGTCAAATTCCGGTGGAAATTGAAGAAATTGAAGGGTTGATGAACTCGTAAACTAAAACGGGCCAATGCTGATGTAGCATTGGCCCGTTTTAGTTTATATTAACTACTTGGCTAAAGGTAATAAGGTAAATTAGTAATTAGGTAATTACTTGGTAGATAGTCTCTTGCGAGGCAAGACCTACTTACCAATTTACTCTACTTACCAGCTACCTAAACCAAGTTATTTTGACTCTTTAGCTAGCTCCAGCGCAGCATTTAGGCTTGAATATACCCGGCGAACAGCTTTTTCGATACGGTCCCAACCTTCCTGAGACTTCAGATCGATATCCATAATATTATCACGCTGATTACTCAGCAACGTCAGGTGCGTAATGCCTGATAGAATCAGGGCAGCAATTGCGTTAGGATCATATTCTGGAAATGGAGCCAGTTTTTTGATCATTTTCTCGTAGGAATTATCCCGGAATGTAGCAATTCGTTTGGCTAGTTCGGTTTCACCATGCGACATTTCCCAGCGTACTAAATCCTGCGATGATTTACGACTCCGAAATTCGCGCATCAGGTTGATGGCATACTCCGACCATACTTTACTTCGATCGGCTGCTGGAACGTTGTCCGGTACCGATTCGAGGTATTTTTCGTTAAACATCGACAAGAAAAAGCCCCGCTGCACGTAGGCTTCGACCAAGCCATTCCATCCACCAAAATAGCGGTAGATAAGAACCTTATTTACCTGGGCTTTCTCTGCTACAGCATTGATACCAGCCTTCTCAGTGCCGCGTTCTGCGATCACTTCACCCGTGGCCCGTAAGATGCGCTCCATTGTCATCGCACGGTTTCTTCTCTTGACTACTTTCATAGGGTTACCTGACTTTTTGGTGGTTATTGGGGTTTATACATTAGCTGATATACACAAAAAGGTTATAAAGCATACGCTTCAAATTGGCGTAATCAATTGTTTTACGACCATCGGCACAAAAATGTAAATTAAAAGTAATGTTACCAAGTGGTAACCAGTAATTTTTAGACTTCTTACGCAACCGAAATAAGTAAACCGATGCCAAACGCCTATTAAGTATAAAATTTTCATAATTCGGTCGTAAAAAAGCAAAAAAAGCATAACTGATTGTGGATAAATCAAGTTTCACTCTTTTTACTTTTTGGTAAAGTTTAGAGCAGTGACTACATAGAAGCGGAAGGAAAGTAAGCTTAAGGCTACTCCATCAGAATACTCTGTTGTCTATTAATCGCACTTTACCCAGATGAGCGGCAATACATAGGGCGGTCTGTCCGGGAGCCTGTAATTCAACTACGGCTTGTAAGGTGTCGGCATTTGCCACCTCTACGTACTCTAAGCGAAAAGTAGGTATCTGAGAAAAAAAACCAGTGACAGCTGCTTTAGCCTGATTAGGACTTTGGCCTTCAGTCAGTAGATCGAAGGCCAGTGTGAGGGCCTTATAAAGAGAGGTTGCCTGCTCACGTTCTTTGTCGGACAAATTCCGGTTGCGCGACGACATAGCCAGCCCGTCGGCTTCTCGAACCGTGTTGCACCGTACGAGGTCAATGGGGAAATTCAGATCGCGGATGAGCCGCCGGATTACGGCTACCTGTTGCAGATCTTTCTGGCCAAAATAAGCGCGGCCGGGTTGAATAATATGAAATAATTTGGCCACCACCAGACCTACACCGTTGAAATGACCCGGCCGGAATGCGCCCTCCATAACCGATTCCAACTCGCCAAAATTGAGCCTGAGTTGAGCCGGTTCGGGGTACATTTCGTCGACAGTTGGAAAAAAAAGAAAATCGGTTCCAACCTTTTCCAACATTTCGGAATCCTGTTGTAGCGTACGTGGGTAACGGGCGAGGTCATCAGGGTTGTTGAACTGGACAGGGTTAACAAAAATGCTGACCACAACCACGTCGCACTCCTGTCGCGCTCGCCGGATAAGATCGAGGTGGCCTTCGTGGAGGGCTCCCATAGTAGGCACCAGCCCAATGGTTTGATCCGACTGATGGAGAGGGGCGAGATACTGTTGAATAGCGTAGATGGTATCAAAACGCTGCATAAGCATTGAGGATTTACTTTTCAGACCGAAAAGTAGGTATAAAAGGGTTTGGGGAGGTGTCCTTACGGCTCATTAGTGGCGAATTAGTGATTTTTGGACTTTTAGTATTGAATTCAGCAAAAAAATTGTATAATTTTGCAGATTTTCTAATTTCAATCAAGTCCAATTAGCGCCCGTCTTTTATGAGCAAACTCCGTATTCTGTACGTTGCCAGTGAGATTAACCCCTTCTTGAAAACCACCGACGTTGCTGATTTTGTTCGCAAATTACCGCAGGTGATGCAGGAGCGGGGTATGGAAATTCGGATTCTGGTGCCTCGGTTTGGCCTGATTAACGAGCGCAAAAATCGTTTGCATGAAGTAGTGCGGCTGTCAGGGATCAACATCTCGGTGGGCGATGAAGAGAAACCGCTGATTATCAAGGTAGCCTCTATTCCGAATGCCAAACTACAGGTTTATTTCATCGACAACGAAGACTATTTCCAACGGAAGTACGTTTTTCACGATAAGGAAAACCGGTTCTATGACGACAACGACGAACGAGCTATTTTCTTTTGTAAGGGTGCGCTTGAAACCGTGAAAAAGTTAGGCTGGTCGCCCGATATTGTCCATTGCAACGATTGGATGACAGCGCTCATTCCGCTGTATCTGAAAACAACCTATAAAAACGACCCGATGTTCAAGGACTCGAAGTCGGTGTTTACGGTTTATAACAATGCCTTTGATCACCAGTTTAAAAGTGAAGAGTTGATTGAAAAAGCCAAAATGCTGGATGTTGACGACGAGATGTTGTCGGAATTAAAAACAGGTGATTACGAAGGGTTTATCCGTGTTGGCTGTGCGTATGCCGATGCCGTGGTGAGAGCCGAAGATGAAGTAAGTGAAAGTTTGAACGCCATTCTTAATGACATACCCGACCATAAACTCGGAACTAACGAAGACGAAGATTTTGCCGACCGGTATTTTAACCTCTACACGCAATTGGTTGGCTAAGGCCACCTTGCTGGTTAGCGCAACGCTGGCCGTTCTGGCTTGCCAGGAACCTAGTGAAATCGGATTAGCGCCCACTACTCCGGTGGGCGTTTTCTTGAGTGATACTTTCACAATCCGCCGGTCTACTATCCTCCTGGATTCGGTGCGAAGCAGCGGTCTGAGCGGTCTGATAGTTGGCAGCTATACCGATCCGGTATTCGGTAAAGGTCGGGCTACTTCATACGCCCGCTTTGTGCTTAACACGGCATTCACGGTTACGGATAACAGTGGTAATGTAATAGCGGCTAACAAAATCGTTTATGATTCGACGAAGTTGCTGCTGAAGTACGACTACTATTATTACGGTGATACGCTGGTTCGGCAGCAATGGGGTATTCACCGATTAACGGAAGATCTGGGTATGGGCAACTACGACATTCGAAGTAAGGCCGCTTACGAAGCCACTCCTTTACTTAGGTTTACGGTCAATCCGCGCCAGTTGAATACGGGGGGAGATAGTACACTGCTGGTCTCACGATTACCAGATGAAATAGGTCAGGATTTAATCAAGCTGGCGAACACAGATGATGCAAAAGACCAAACCAAATATTTAGCGCTCAATAAAAAGGGCTTCGCTATTGTTCCAACTACCAGTGATAAAGCTGCTATTTTACAGGTTGTTACGGGTTCTGGTGTGGCGGTTTACTTTCACGTTGAAGGAGAAACCTCAGCCCGGTCGCAATTTCTTACATTCACTGGCCCTCGGTTCACAAACTTAACCATTGACCGTTTGGGTACGCCTTTGGCCAATCTGAAAGCGGGGCAGGCATTGCCTAGTACCACAACCAATGGGCGAACGTACATACAGACGTTTGCGGGAGTAACGACTAAGATTGAGTTTCCAACGCTATTGTCGCTGGAAAAGAACCGACGGGTAGCCATCAACCGGGCTGACCTGGTAATTACGCCTACGCAAACCGACGGTGCAGTACCTTCCAGTTTCAACGTGGTTCCGTATCTGGCGCTAGCGGAGCCTAATGGGTTTCAATTGGCACGCTCTTTTCCTAATAGTGTGGTTCAGTTAGTGCCAACGTTTCCTGGGACAGCCGTTAACCGTCAGGAATCGTCATTTTACAGCCCACAGGTGGCCGTTTACGATAGCCGATCCAAAAACTACACGATCAATATGACGGGTTATATCCAGTCGATTATGGCGGGCACAACGCCCAATAATGGTTTGCTCTTACTTACGCCTGGTAGTGCCAACCTCGCTCCTGTTAATGCGAGTACCGGGGTATTATCGCCCGCTCAGCAACAGATTTATTTGAATGACCGGGTACAACGAATGGTTTTGGATGGCAAGGCCAGTGTGAAACTGGTCCTATTTTTTACGTCGTCGAACTAAGCTCGAACGTCTTACCTTTGCCCCAGCCTGTTACAAACGGGCCGGGGCTTTTTTTTAAGAATTTACTATGTGTGGAATTGTAGCCTATGTGGGACATCGCGAAGCGGCTCCCCTGGTCCTGAAGGGCCTAAAACGACTGGAATATCGCGGCTATGACAGTGCAGGTATCGCCCTGTTGAATGGAGACGGCCTGAAGGTGTATAAGAAGAAAGGGAAAGTGACTGAACTGGAAGGTGAGTTGGATGGTAGAGAGCTGCACGCAACCATCGGCATGGGGCATACCCGATGGGCAACCCACGGCGAACCCAACGATGCCAACGCCCACCCGCACTACTCGTTCCACCGGGGGCTGGCTATTATTCACAATGGCATTATCGAGAACTACGCGGCCATTAAAAAGAGCCTGATTGCCAAGGGTCACACATTCCGGTCGGAGACGGACACGGAAGTGCTGATTCAGTTTATCGAAGATATTCAGGAGAATACCAGCTCAACACTGGAAGAAGCGGTACGCCTGGCGTTGCAGGAGGTTGTTGGAGCGTACGCCATTGTGGTGATGAGTAAAGATGAACCTACCCAGTTGATTGCTGCCCGTAAAGGTAGCCCGCTGGTGATTGGGGTAGGGGAGGATGAGTTTTTCTTTGCGTCGGATGCGTCGCCGATTATCGAGTACACCAAAGATGTTGTCTACCTAAACGACTACGAAATTGCCGTGGTGCGCGAAGGTGAACTAAGGATCGTGACGCTCGAAAATGCGGAAAAAACGCCTTATGTTCAGAAGGTTGAAATGGAACTGGAAGCTATCGAAAAGGGTGGCTACGACCATTTTATGCTCAAGGAGATTTTTGAGCAGCCTCGCTCTATCGCCGACTCCATGCGCGGGCGTGTGAACGCCGACGAGGGAATTTTGCAACTCGGTGGCCTGCGGGATTACATGGACAAGCTGGCCAAGTCGAAGCGGATTGTCATTATCGGCTGTGGTACATCGTGGCACGCGGGCCTGGTTGCCGAATATATTTTTGAGGAGCTGGCCCGGATTCCGGTCGAGGTAGAATATGCGTCGGAGTTTCGGTATCGGAACCCAATTATTAAAGAGGGCGATATTGTGATTGCTATCTCGCAATCGGGCGAAACGGCCGATACGCTGGCTGCAATTGAGCTGGCTAAGTCGAAAGGGGCTACCATTTTTGGCGTTTGCAACGTGGTTGGTTCATCTATTGCACGGGCAACCCACGCAGGCGCATTTACTCACGCAGGGCCAGAGATTGGTGTGGCCAGTACAAAAGCCTTTACGGCTCAGGTAACGGTGCTGACGATGATTGCTTTAGCCGCTGCCAAGCGGAAAGGGACTATTTCGGACTCGCTGTTCCGGTTGTTGCTGGCCGAGTTGGAGAGTATTCCGGCCAAAGTGGAACGGGTGTTACAAGCCGCCGATAAGGTGAAGGAGATTGCCCGGATTTTTACGTACGCCCGCAATTTTATCTATCTCGGGCGGGGGCTGAACTTCCCCGTCGCGCTGGAAGGGGCGCTTAAACTCAAAGAAATCAGCTACATCCACGCCGAGGGTTACCCAGCCGCCGAGATGAAACACGGCCCCATTGCCCTCATCGACGAAGATATGCCGGTGGTGGTGATTGCCACTAAAGACAGCTCCTACGAAAAAGTAGTGTCGAACATTCAGGAGGTGAAAGCCCGTAAAGGTCGCGTCATTGCGATCACGACTGAGGGAGACACCAACCTGCCCGATATAGTTGATTTTGTGATCGAGATTCCCAAAGTCCACGATATTCTGATGCCGCTGATCTCGGTCATTCCGTTGCAGTTGCTGGCCTACGACATTGCCGTTTTGCGGGGTCGTAATGTGGATCAGCCAAGGAACCTGGCCAAGTCGGTAACGGTGGAATAAATTTCGTAAATTGTCCCGACAACGCTCAACCAATAAACACGATGCAGACACTCATAAAGCCACTCACTCATGAGGAATTCCGGGCCATGGAATTTTCGGAGGAAGAGGAGCGGTCGTACATTTTTGAACTGATACACGGAGAAATTGTGGCCAAAAATCATCCCAGTGCAACGCATCAGCGTGTGTTGATCAAATTAGCTGTACAATTTGAAACGTTTGTGGAGGCTAATAAATCAGGTCAAGTATTCATAGCACCGTTTGGGGTAGTACCCGAATCCGGCACCGATGTACAGCCTGATTTGTTTGTGGTGTTGGATGCTAACTTGCCTAAACTACAGGAAGATGGTTTTTTTGGCGCCCCCGATTTGGTCATTGAAATCATTTCACCCTCGTCGATTAAGTTAGACCGCAACACCAAATTTAAACTCTATGAGCGTACAGGCGTTGCCGAATATTGGATCGTGGACACGAAGCACCAAAGTATCGAAGTCTATGGTCGGGCGGGGAGCGGATACGATTTAGTGGCTTTCGCCGTGGAGAAGGGTATGATTGAGTCGGGTGTTCTGGCTGGTTTGAGCGTTGATATAACGAAAGTATTTGCCTGAATCAGTTTGCACTGTTTGGGCAGTGCCAATAAATAGCAGACCTGAAAGGATTTTAACTCTTTCAGGCCTTTTTTTTGACTCCAGGCAACCCTTGCCGGTAATTTGGTATTTCTACCATCAGAACCCCTTCGTTCACCGATAAGCCAACCATGCTTCACCAACTAATCGAACAATGCCAGCATGGGAATGCATTTGCCCAACGGCGATTGTACGATCAGTATGTGAGCCGACTGTATCGGGTTAGTTTGCGGTATGTGCGGCACGAGCCCGAAGCAGAAGAGGTACTGATGAATGCGTTTCTGAAAATATTCCGTAGTCTGCCCACCTTCGTTTATCGAGACGACAATGGGCTGGATGCCTGGCTTCGGCGAATTGTAGTAACTGAAGCTTTGCTGCACCTGCGGGCTAATCGGGCGTTGCCCTTGTTTCGGGATGACGACGAAAGGGTAGCCGAAACCGTAGCTACTGACCCGCTACCGGATAGCGATTTGGATGCCGAACAGATTTACGAGCTTATTCGGGAATTACCACCGGGATACCGGACAGTATTTAATCTGTACGCCATTGAAGGATACACGCACCGGGAAATTGCTGCTCAACTGCACATCTCGGAAAATACCTCGAAATCACAGTTGAGTAAGGCACGGGTACAGTTACAAATCTGGTTAACAACACACGGCTATGAACGAGAAACAAGGCGAACATCTTGACCAGTGCATCCGGCAGGCGATTGCAGGGCTGCCTGAAGGCCCACCGCCCGGCTCCTCATTCGATGCTGCCCGGCTCTGGGAGCAAATACGTCCCGAACTGGTGACTCAGCCTGTGGCTGCCAAAAAACGGGTTGGCGGCTGGTGGTTGGCCGCAGCATCGGTGGTAGGTTTGCTAGTAGGATTGTGGTGGTTTAAGCCGTTATTGTCTTCGCCAGATACTCTGTCTGCCCAGCATGGACCCAAACAGACTAAATGGGTCAAGTACAATGCGATTGGACAACGGAACATAGGCAGGCAAGGCCAGACACCTCGGTCTGTAAGGACACCGGGCCCCTCTTGGCAGACTCTGGAGACAGTCGCTGGAAGTTCATTCGTAGAGATCAGAAATCAGATTGTACATCGGACCAAGTTGCCGAGCAGTGTTGTG
>Ga0105048_10002227_pt1 | contig 31316 bp, 35 predicted proteins | sample MAT05_FD_78382 | JGI IMG/M metagenome (GOLD analysis project Ga0105048, IMG submission 78382) | Freshwater microbial communities from Lake Fryxell liftoff mats and glacier meltwater in Antarctica - MAT-05 | ecosystem: Environmental > Aquatic > Freshwater > Ice > Liftoff microbial mat | place... | reverse complement strand
TCACTCCCCCGGTTGTTACAATTTCTCCCTCTTGACGGTGCTCGAATTTTCGTTTAATCTTCGCCCCGACGACACGGATTGACACCCCGGGGAGACGAGCCGCGCGGACGCCGCCGGCCCGCCCCGCAGCCACGGACGGTTCGGGATGTTCGCCACCTCGCCCCCCCGCGGACGGCCGCACCCCCGCACGACTCCGGAAGCTCAAGCATGGTAAGCCGGCGCGCCACCGCGCCGGACGGCGCACCGCGGTCGTACCCGCCGGTCTTCCCGGCCGGGCCGGACGCCGTCGTCGTCGCCGCCCCGGCCAAGCTGAATTTATACCTCGAAGTCCTCGGCAAGCGGGCCGACGGGTTCCACGCCCTCGAAACCTTGATGGTCGCGGTGGACCTGTTCGACACCCTCGAACTCCGCCCCCGGCCCGACGCGACCCTCGCCCTCACCTGTGCCCCGCCCGGCCTCCCGACCGGGCCGGACAACCTCGTTTATAACGCCGCCGACCGCCTCCGCCGGCGGGCGAACCGGCCCGACCTCGGGGCGACGATCCATCTCACGAAGCGCATCCCGGCGCAGGCCGGCCTCGCCGGCGGGTCGAGCGACGCGGCCGCGGCACTCATCGGGCTGAACCGGGTCTGGAACCTCGCCCTGCCGAAGGCCGACCTCGCGGCGGTCGCGGCCGAGGTCGGGTCGGACGTGGCGTTCTTCCTCGACCTGCCCGCCGCGTGGTGTACCGGCCGGGGCGAACTCGTGACCCCCGAGCCGGGCGGGGCGCAGTTGCACGCCGTCCTCGTCTGCCCGCCGGTCGGCCTCGGCACGGCCGACGTGTTCCGCCGGGTCGTCGTCCCCGCGGTTCAGCAAGACGGGATGGCGGTCCGCGCCGCGTTCCGGGCCGGCGACGCCGACGCCCTGGGGCGGGCCTTGTTCAACCGGCTGGCCGCGCCGGCATTCGGGCTTGCCCCGCTCGTCGAAACGGTGTATCGCCGTCTGTCCGACCAGCACCCGTCCGGGTGCCTGATGTCGGGCAGCGGGTCGGCGGTCTTCGCCCTCTGCCGCGGCCCGGCCGACGCCGCCCGGGTCGCCTCGGGGTTCCGGGCCGCGACCCCGCCCGGAGAACCGGCCTCACGAATCCAGATGGTTCGCACCCTCCACATCGCTCCCGCCTAATTATGGAGAACCGCGGTGGTCATCACGGAAGTCCGCATCAAGCTGTGTGAGGAGAACAACGAGCGGCTGCTCGCGTTCTGCTCGGTCACCTTCGACAACGCCTTCGTGGTCCGCGACCTGAAGATCATTGAGGGGACGCGCGGCGTGTTCGTCGCCATGCCGAGTCGGAAGCTGACCGACCGGTGCCAGAAGTGCGGGTGCAAGAACCACCTGCGGGCGCGGTTCTGCAACGCCTGCGGGCTGCGGATGGACGAGACCCGGGCGACGCGCGACACCGAGGGGCGGGCCAAGCTGCACGCCGACATCGCCCACCCGATCCACAGCGCCGCCCGGGAGATGGTGCAGGGGGCGGTGGTGCGGGCGTTCACCGAGGAGCGCGACCGGTCGAAGCAGCCCGGGTACGTCTGCACCTACGACGACTTCGACTTCGACGCCGACGACGTGCCGGCGAGCTACGGGGCGGTGGTGGCGGAGATGGGCGGCAAGGCCGTCCGCCCGCACGCCGGCCACCCGGCCCCGAAGGGCACCCACTTCCACACCGCCGACGCCCCCGCCGCGAAGGTCCGGGCCGCCGACGACTTCGGGACCGGGATCGGGTGAGGGACGGGGTGAGAGACAAAGCCCACCCGTTGCAACGGGTGGGCTTTCTTCGTTCCCGAAGCCCCGCCGCGTGAAGATTTCCGAATCCCGGCCGCCTTGACACTCCCGCCGCGGGCCGCTGAGATACAACACCCCTTCTCGAAATCGTCCCCCGCCGGCGCGAACGCCCGGCCGGTTTCCCGCGTACAGGCTGTAGGACCGTGCCGGACCTCCCCCGCCCGCCGACCGACACCGACGAGCAACTGCTCGCCCGCCTGCGGGCCGGCGACCGGGGCGTCTTCGGCCCGCTCGTCCGCCGGTACGAGCGCGAGCTGTTCGGCTACCTCCGCCGGTACGTCGGCGACGACGACCTGGCCGACGACGTGTTCCAGAACACCTTCCTCGCGGTGTTCCTGAAGATTCAGCAGTACGAACCGGGGCGGCCGGCCCGCCCGTGGCTGTACGCGATCGCCACCAACCAGGCGATCGACGCCCTGCGGAAGCGGAACCGCCGGCTCGACCGGCGGGCCGACGCGACGGCGACAGCCGACGACGACGGCGAGCCGCGAGCGCTGTTCGAGCTGATGCCGTCGCCCGACGCCGGCCCGGGCGACGAGGCCGACCGGGCCGAGCAGCGCGGCCTCGTCCGGGCGGCCGTCGAGCGCCTGCCCGACCTGTTGCGGCAGGTGGTGATCCTGGCCTACTTCCAGGGGATGAAGTACCGCGACATCGCCGACCTGCTGGAAATCCCGGTCGGCACCGTGAAGTCGCGGTTGCACGCGGCGCTGACCAAATTGACCGAGGCGTGGCACGGCGCGAGCGCCGAATGCGCGCCCGGCGAGGCGGAGTGAGCCGCCGCGAGCCGCCGCGAGCCGCCGCGAGGCGGCGTCTCGGTTTTCTCCCTCTCCCCTTGAGGGAGAGGGCGGTGAGCGGCGCAGCCGCGAGCCGGGTGAGGGGAAGGCGCTACCTCGACGGGTCGAAGCGTCACCCACTCGGGTAGCGCCTTCCCCTCACCCGGCCGTTCGCCTCCGGCTCACGACCACCCTCTCCCTCAAGGGGAGAGGGAGAAGAAAAGAAGCGGCCGCCGGACCGACAGATGCCGCGCCCACCCGTTGGGGTTCCTCCCATGACCGACGAAGACTACCTCGGCTACCTGCTCGACCTGACCGACCCGGACGAACGGGTGGCGGTCGCGGCGCACCTCGCCGCCCACCCGGACGCGGCGGCCCACGTCGCGCGGTTGCGGGCGGCGCTGGCCCCGCTCGCGGCCGAGCGCGACGAGGTCGCGCCACCCGCCGGCCTCGCCGCCCGCACCGTCGCCCGCCTCGCCGCCTATTTAGTCGAACACGACCCGCGGCCGCCGGCGGCGCTGACCTCGCCCGAGGCGATCGCTCGCGATGTCGCGCCGCACCTCGCGGCCCCCGCCCGCCCGGTCGAATCGACCGACCGGCCCGAGCCGCGGGCCGTGGGCGGGCGGTTCCGGGGCGAGCTGGTCGTCGCCGCCGGTATCGGGCTGCTCGCCGTCGGGCTGGCGTTCTCGTTCGTCGGCCGCGCCCGCCACGAGGCCGACGTGCTGGCCTGCCAGAAGAATCTGATGACCCTCCACCAGGGGCTGACCGGGTACGCCGACGCCCGCGGCGGGCGGTTCCCGCAGGTCGGGGCCGAGCCGTACCCGACGGCCGGGTCGTTCGTGACCGCCCTCGCCGACGCTGGCCAGTGCCCGCCCGGGTTCCACGTCAACTGCCCGGCCGCGGCCGTCGGCCCGGCCGCGACCCCGGTGGGGTACGCCTACTCCCTCGGCCACCACGCCCCCGGCGGGGCGGTCCTCGGCCCGCGCCGCTCGACCGACCCGGCCGACGAGAACGACCTGGTGCCGGTCAGCGCCGACCTGCCGGCCGCAGCCCCGACCGACGGCCCGACCTCGCCGCACCGGACCGGGCAGAACGTCCTGTTCGCCGGCGGGCACGTCCGGTTCGCCACGACCCCGACGGTCGGGGTGAACGGCGACGACATCTACCGCAACCACTTCGGCCGCGTCGCCGCCGGGGTGGACCGCTCCGACGCCGTCCTCGGCCGCGGCGGCGACCGCCCCTGACGCGGGCCGGTCCGTTCCCCCGCCGATACAACGGACTCCCACCACCTATTCCGGGAGTCCACCCCTCATGCGCCCGAACCCGGTCAAGCGGCAATTGAAGGACGGGCGGCCGGCCGTCGGCACCTGGCTGTCGCTCGGCAGCCCGCTCGCCGCGCGCTTCCTCGCCCGCAGCGGGTGGGACTGGTTGACCGTCGATACCGAGCACAACGCCATCGGCATCGAGGCCGCCGCCGCCTGCTTCGCCGCCGTCGCCGACGCCGGCGGGATCGCCCTCGCCCGCGTCCCGGCCAACCGCCACGACCACATCAAGCGCGTCCTCGATACCGGGGCGCACGGCGTCGTCGTCCCGATGGTGAACACCCGGCAGGAGGCGCTCGACGCGGTTTCCGCCTGCCGCTACCCGCCCATCGGCAACCGGAGCGTGGGCGGGGCGGCCCACGCCCTGAATTTCGGCGCGACCCCGGCCGACTACTACGCGAAGGCTGACGACGAAATCCTCGTCGTCCTCCAGTGCGAGCACATCGACGCGGTGCGCGACTTCGACGCGGTCTATTCGGTTCCCGGAATCGACGCCGTGTTCGTCGGCCCGAACGACCTGGCCGCGAGCATGCGCGCCCCGGACGGCACCCCGCCGTCGCCGGCCGTGTTCGATCAAGCGCTGGCCGACATCCTCGCCGGGTGCAAGCGACTCCGGGTGGCGGCCGGCATCCACACCTTCAGCGGGGCGGAGGCGAAGTCGCGGGTCGCCGAGGGCTGGCAGTTCATCGCCGTCGGCAGCGAATTGAAGATGATGGTGGACGGGTCGAAAATCGTAATCGACGCTCTGGGCATGGGCAAGTCCGCGGGCGACTTGGCAAAGTACTAAGGCGGAACGCGGATGAAAGACCGGATCGAACCCGGATTTCATTCCGATCCGGCGTTTATCCGCGGGCTTTGATCCCGCGTCATCCGCGTTCCGTTTACGTCTTATCTCCCATCGAGGCCCGTTCCGATGCCGCCGGCCCCGCTCCCGCTCTCGAGCCAGTCGGCCCGGACGACCGACTCGCCGATCACCTACTTCATCCAGAAGGCGATCGAGACGCCCGGCCTCATCTCCCTCGCCGCCGGGCTGGTGGACGAGGCGTCGCTGCCGGCCGCCGAGGTGGCCGCCGCCGTCGCCGCCCTCACGGCCGACCCCGCCGCCGCCCGCGCCGCACTCCAGTACGGCTCGACCCAGGGCTTCACCCCGCTCCGCGAGAAAATCCTCGCCCACGTCTGCGCCGCCGACGGCGTGGCCCCCGGTGACATCGGGCTGTCAGTCGACGACGTGGTGCTGACGACCGGGTCGCAGCAACTCCTCTACCTGCTCGGCGAGGCGCTCTTCGACCCGGGCGACATCGTGATCGCCGAGGCCCCGTCGTACTTCGTCTACCACAGCCTGCTCGCCAGCAAGGGCGTCCGCGTGCTCGGCGTGCCGATGGACGACGGCGGGATGAACCTCGACGCCCTCGAAACCCTCCTCGACGGCCTCGCCGCCTCCGGCGAAATCGCCCGGGTGAAGCTCATCTACACCGTCGATTACTTCCAGAACCCGACCGGGCTGACGCTCGCCGAGGCCCGCCGCCCGCGCCTCGTCGAACTCGCCCGCAGGTTCGGCACGAAGTCGCGCATCCTCATCCTCGAAGACGCCGCGTACCGCGAGCTACGCTACAGCGGCGACGACCTCGTGAGCGTGAAGCGGTTCGACGCGGGGAACGAATACGTCGTCTACACGAGCACCTTCTCGAAGCCGTGCGCCCCGGGCCTGAAGCTCGGCTACGCCCTGCTGCCGAGCGACCTGGTGAACCCGATCCTGCACCTGAAGGGGAACCACGACTTCGGCTCGGCGAACCTCGCCCAGCACGTCGTGGACCGGCTGATGGCGACGGGGGCGTACCACCGCCACGTGGCGGTGCTGCGGGGCGTCTACCGCGAGAAGCGCGACCGGATGCTGGCGGCGCTGGGCCGCGAGTTCGCCGACTTCCCCGGGGCGACGTGGACGGTGCCGGCCGGCGGCTTGTACGTCTGGCTGACGCTCCCGCCGCACGTCGATACCGGGTCGAACGGCCCGCTGGTGCCGGCGGCGCTGGCGGCCGGGGTGCTGTACGTGCCGGGCGAGTTCGGCCACGTCCCCGACGCGGCCGGCCGCGTCCCCCGCAACGAGGCCCGCCTGAGCTTCGGCGTCGCCGCCCCCGACCAGATCGAGGAGGGCGTCCGCCGCCTGCGCCAAGCGTGCCGCGGCCTGGAGCGCGCCGGCGGCCGCACGACGAGGGCAACGGTCGGGGTGTGAGGTGACCGCGGGCGTTCGTGCTGTGCCGATCCCGACAATTCTTGTGGCACGGGTCTCCAGACCCGTGCGGCCCTCACGGGTCTGGAGACCCGTGCCACAAGTCAAAAACCACACAACATCACTGGCGCGTGGATGAGACGTAGGTCGGGTTGTGCCCGACACACGCCACACACGTCGGGCACAGCCCGACCTACAACACCAGCTCCACCGGCTGCCGTTGGGCGGCGGCGGGTGCCGGGGAGCGCTCCTGCGTGACCATCAGGTCGTAGGCGTCCTGGATGTTCTCCCGGAGTTCGTCGAGCGTCGCGCCCCGGCTGGAGACGCCGGGGACTTCGAGCAACCTGCCGACGAACCACTCGCCGCCGCGCCGGAACTCCAGCGTGAACAGCCCTCGCGTCGCCGACCCTCCCGCAGTGCCGCGCCCGTCTACTTTACTCAACGTAGCCGCCGGACCGGGGGCCCGTCAAACGCCCTCGCAGCCCGGCTCGGCGTCGGGCGGGGGTGGATGGGAATCGAACCCACCGGGGGCGTTGTTCACACCCCCCGCCGGTTTTGAAGACCGGGGCCGGCACCAGCCGCGCTCACACCCCCGACGCCCGCCCCGCTCAGGCCGGCGGCGGCTCGATCCCGAAGTCGCGGACCGTGAACAGCGGGCGGAAGTCGTATCCCGCCAGCGCCGCCCCCGCCCCCTGCAAGCGGTCGCAGATGCACACCACCCGCGCCACCGTCGCCCCCGCCGCCTCGACCGCCGCGACCGCCTGCACCACCGACCCGCCGGTCGTCAGCACGTCGTCGATCACCACCACCCGGTCGCCGGCCGCCACCTGCCCCTCCAGCAGCTCCCGGCTCCCGTGCCCCTTCGCCTGCTTGCGGACGAAGAAGCCTTCCAGCGCCCGGCCGTGGCGGTGGTACGCGGTCAGGGCCGCCGCCGCCATCGGGATCGCCCCCACCTCCAGCCCGCCGATCGCCTGGAAATCGAGGTCGGCCGTCGCCTCGTACAGCAGCTCGCCGAGCAGCGCGATCGCCTCGGCGTGGAAGAGCACCTTCTTCGAGTTGACGTAGTAGGTGCTCGTCTTCCCCGACGCCAAGGTGAAGTCGCCGAACTGCAAGGCGCGGGCGCGGAACAACTCCTTGAGGCGGTCGCGGTCGGTCATGGGCCTGCCCGTTGTCGGTCGCCCCGGCGGGGCGGGGGATGGTATCCTGGTGCGTTATACCCGGGGCTTCCGCCCCGGGCTATCGACGGACGCCCCGCCGGGGCGGGCCGACCCCCGGAGGATTCCATGCCCGACGCGAACGCACGCACCTACACTGACGCCGAGGTCGCCGCGCAAATCGCGGCCCGGGGGCTGGCCGGGTGGTATCTCGAAGACGGTTGGCTGCGGCGGAAGTACAACACCGGCGGGTGGCCGCAGACGCTCATGGCCGTCAACGCCGTCGGCTACCTGTGCGAGGCCGCCTACCACCACGCCGACCTCGCCGTCACCTACGCCAAGCTGTGGGTGAAGCTCCGGACCCATTCGGCCGGCGGCATCACCGACAAGGACTTCGACCTCGCCCGCAAGATCGAGGACGTGGTCCTGTGGCGGCCGGCCGGCGGCGCACTCGGCACCGGCACCCCCGACAAGTTCGTCTTTTCCAAGTGAAGCCGCCCGGCGGCCCCGGGCCGGGGCACGACGGATTAACGGAGGGGTAACATGAGGTGGCGCGTCCGGGCCGCGGTCCTCGCTTTGGCGGTCGGCTTCGTCGTCTGGGTCGATACCCTACTCGACATGACGGCCGATTGGTGGCCGCCGCCGAATCACGTCTCGGGGCCGGCCCGGCACGACGAATTCGTGAGCAAGGCGGCGGCCCGGGACGGGTTCCCGAAGCGGGGCGTGGTCGGCTACCGGGACGACCTGTTCGGCCGCGACCCGGCGAAGCACGGGGAACACAACGCCCTCCGGTTCCTCTTCCAGTACACGCTGTCTCCCCTCCTGTTGGACAAGGACGGGGAACACGACAAGACCCTCGTGTTGACGGGGAAGGGGTTTCACCTGGAACGGGCGAAGCCGGAGGAGGGGCGATGATCCTGCTCGTATACGCCCTCGGCCTGCCGGCCGCCGCGGCCTGGTTCCTGCTCCGCACGGCCTGGCCGGGCGGCGGCGCGGCGGGGGTTCCCCGGGCGCTGCCGGCGTGCCTCGCCGGGGGGCTGGGCCTCGGCCTGGCGTCGTGCTACCACTTCCTCTGGTACCCCGTCTTCGGCCCGCCCGGGGCGGGGTTCGTGGCCTTCGAACTCCTCCTCGTCGGGGCCGCCGTGGCCGGGTGGCGGAGGTGGGCCGCGGACGCCCCCCCGCCGCCGGCCGACCCGCCGACGTGGACCCGCCGGCTCTGGCTCCCGTTCGCGGCCGTCGCCGTCCTCGCCTTCCGCTACCTGGTCGGGTTTTACCTCCGCGAGCCGCACGGGGACTGGGACGCGTACGCGATCTGGAACCTCCGGGCGCGGTTCCTCTACCGCGCCGCCGACGACTGGCGCGACACCTTCTCCCCGATCATCTGGCACGCCGACTACCCGCTCCTGCTCCCGGCCGGTGTCGCCCGGTTGTGGCTGTACGCGGGGGAGGAAGCGACGGTCGTCCCGTTCGTGCTGGCCGTCGTGATGGTCGGTCTGACGGCCGGCGTGCTGGTGTCCGGCCTGAACCTCCTCCGCGGCGGCGGGCAGGGGTGGCTGGCCGGCACGGCCCTGCTGTGCTCGTACACCTACGTCTACACCGCCCGGCTCCAGTACGCCGACATCCCGCTCGGCTTCTTCGTCCTCGCCACCGCCGTCGCGTTCGCCCTCCACGACCGGGCCGGGCGGGCCGGGTGGTTCTTCCCGGCCCTGGCCGGGGCGATGGCCGGCCTGGCGGCGTGGACGAAGAACGAGGGGCAGCTGCTCCTGGTCGCGGCCGTCCTGGCCCGGGCGGTGGTCGCGGCCCGCGACCGGGCGTGGGCGGCGGCCGCCCGGGAATTCGCGTGGTTCGCCGCCGGCCTCGCCCCGGCCGGGGCGGCCCTGCTGGTTTTCAAAGCCGGGTTCGCCCCGCCGAACGACCTCGTCGCCGGCCAGTCGGCCTCGACCCTCGACCGGCTCGCCGACCTCGCCCGGCACGAGCAGATCGCCCGGCGGTTCGCCGGGGAGGTGTGGGAGGTCGCCCCGTACATGGTTGCCGTCCTCGGGGCGTACGCCCTGCTGGTCGGCCGCCCCCCGGCCGGGCGGCGGGGGCCGGGGGTTCTCACCCCCGCGCTGATCGTCGCCCTGATGACGGCCGGGTACTACCTCGTCTACCTGACCACCCCCCACGACCTGACGTGGCACCTCGGGACGTCCAGCCTCCGGCTCCTGGCCCAACTCTGGCCGCTCGCGCTGTTCACCCTCTTCCTCGGTACGGCGAGCCTGGACGAAGCCGGCGGGCGGGTGTCGCCCCACCCCCGGACCGGGCGGCCGCACTAACCACACCGAACGGATGACGCCCATGACCCGCTCGCTCCCCGCACTCGCCCTGCTCCTCGCGGCCGCGCTCCCCGCCGCCGCCGGGCCGATCGCCGTCGCCGGCGGCAAGACCGACCAGACGAACGTCGTCGTCACCGCCCCGCTGCCCGCCGGCGGCGCGGCCGCCCCGAACGCCGTCACCCTGCCGGACGGCACGCACGTCCCGGCCCAGGTCGTCAAGCCGGCGCTCCTCCCGGCCGACGCGAAGGCCGACGCCCTCGTCTTCGTGCTGCCGAAGCTCAAGGCCGGCGAGACCCTAACGGTCACGCCGACGACGCTCAACCACATGACCCCGCCGCCGCAGTTCAAGTTCGTCGCGGAGAAGGGCCGGCACACCGACCTGCTCTTCGACGGCCGGCCGGTGTTGCAGTACTTCCACCCGGCCCACGACCCGGCCGACCACTTCTTCACGTTCAAGCCGTTCCACCACGTCTACGACCCGGCGACCGGCAAGACGCTGCTGACCAACGGGTCGGCGAAGACCCCGAAGGACGGCACCTTCCCCCACCACCGCGGGCTGTTCTACGGGTGGAACAAGATCGCCTACGACGGCAAGACGGCCGACATCTGGCACGGCTCCAAGAACGTCTTCGCCCGGCACGACAAGGTGTTGAGCGAGGAGGCCGGGCAGGTGCTGGGGCGGCAGCGGGCGGCGATCTCGTGGCACGGCGAGGACGGGGCGGCGTTCGCCACCGAGGCGCGCGAGCTGACGGCCTACGCCGTCCCCGGCGGCACGCTCATCGACTTCGCCTCGGTGCTGACGACCGACCGCCCGAGCGTCAAGCTCGACGGCGACCCGCAGCACGCCGGGTTCCACTTCCGGGCGAACATGGAAGTGGCGACCAAGACCGCCAAGCAGACGTACTACCTGCGGCCGGACGGCAAGGGGAAGCCGGGCGAGACGCGGAACTGGCCGGGGCAGAAGGACCACGTCGATCTGCCGTGGGACGCGGCCAGCTTCGTGGTCGGCGGGGCGCGGTACACGGTGCTGCGGGTGAGCCACCCGGACAACCCGAAGGAGGCCCGCGGGAGCGAGCGCGACTACGGCCGGTTCGGGGACTACTTCGCCTACGAATTGACGCCGGCGAAGCCGCTCGAGGTGAAGTACCGGGTGTGGGTGCAGGAGGGCGAGATGACGGTCGCGCAGGCGACCGCCGTCGCCGAGGCGTTCACCGCCCCGCCGGCGGCGAAGGGCGGGAAGTGAGGCGATTCCCGCTTCCGCCCCCCGGCCGCTACCCACGGCCCCGGCATGGTGTTAGCATAGCCTTCCGCCGCCGACTCGCTCCCCGGCCGGCGTGCGCCGTTTCCCCCGAACGAGGCTTCCGGTCATGCAGTCCGTCCTCGCCATCATCATGGGCGGGGGCCGCGGGTCGCGGCTCTTCCCGCTCACCGCCCAGCGCTCGAAGCCGGCCGTCCCCGTCGGCGGCAAGTACCGCCTCATCGACATCCCGATCAGCAACTGCATCAACAGCGGGCTGCGGAAGATCTACGTCCTCACCCAGTTCCTCTCGGCCAGCCTCCACCGGCACATCGCCAACACCTACAAGTTCGACATGTTCAGCCGCGGGTTCGTCGAGGTGCTCGCGGCCCAGCAGACGAACGAGTCGGCCGACTGGTACCAGGGCACGGCCGACGCCGTCCGCCAGAACATCAACTACATCGAGCGCGAGGACGCCGACGAAGTCCTCGTCCTGTCCGGCGACCAGCTCTACCGGATGGACTACCGCGACCTCCTCCGCACCCACCGCGAGACCGGGGCCGACGCCACCCTCGCCGTCATCCCCGTGGCCGAGGCCGACACCCCCGGGTTCGGGCTGGTGAGCATGACCGACGCCGGCCGCATCACCGGGTTCGTCGAGAAGCCGAAGACGGCCGACGAGCGCGCCCCGTACCACGTCCCGGCCGCGTGGATCGAGGCCCGCGGCATCCCGGCCAAGGGCCGCCACTACCTCGCCAACATGGGCATCTACGTCTTCAAGACGAAAGTCCTCCTCGACCTGCTCACCGCCAAGCCGCTCGCCACCGACTTCGGCAAGGAGGTGTTCCCGCGCAACTACCAGACCCGCAAGATGCAGGCCCACCTGTTCGACGGGTACTGGGAAGACCTGGGCACGATCAAGAGCTACCACGAGTCGAGCCTGGCGCTCGGGGCCGAGAACCCGCCGTTCGACTTCTTCGCCCCGGACGGGGTCATCTACACGCGGATGCGGAACCTCCCGGCCAGCCGCCTGAACGGGGCGACGCTCGAACACAGCCTCGTGTCCGACGGGTGCGTGGTCGGCCCGCGCACGCGCCTCGAACGGAGCCTGCTCGGGGTCCGCAGCCGGGTCGGGTCGGACTGCGTCATCCGCGACACCGTGATCGCCGGGTCGGACACGTTCGAGACCGACGCCCAGCGCGCCGCCAACGCCGCCGCCGGGCGGCCGAGCCTGAACATCGGCGACCACTCGATCGTCGAGCGGGCGATCCTCGACAAGGACTGCCGGATCGGGCGGAACGTCCGGCTGTTGAACGAGGCCCGCAAGGCGGAGGCCGACGGCCCGAACGGGATGTACCACATCCGCGACGGCATCATCTGCGTCCCCCGCGGGCAGATCGTCCCGGACGGCACGGTGGTGTGACCAAGCCCACCCGTTGCAACGGGTGGGCCTTGCCCGCAACCACGATCCCCGAGGCCCCCGATGCTCCCCCTGTTCGGCGTGGACGTGAACCCGGACGACATCGGCAACGACGTGACCCGGCGGGTGGTCGTGACCGCCCTGGTCGCGGCCATCACCTCGACCGCGACCTTCTTCGCCGGCCGCTGGTGGGGGCGGTACAAGGCCGGGCGGCAGTGGCGGTCGAAGGTCTTCCTCGACCGCGTCATCGTCAGCCTCAACATCTTCGCCGACGGCTACCTCAAGATCCGCACCGTGATGGAGCGGTCGGTCGAGGAGGTGTTCCTGAACCGCCTCGCGGTGGACAAGGTCGAGGCCGCCGCCCGGGCGACGACGGCGGACAACCCGGTCATGCCGATCGCCAAGGAGGACCGCTGGTTCCTCCTCAACTTCGTGCTCAACGCCGTGGCCGAGCACTTCGTCGCCGGGAACATCCGCCAGGACGCCGGGCTGCCGGTCGCGCTCGTCCGGTACGCCCTGTTCCTGACCTGCGAACAGGTCGGCGACGAGCGCATCCGCAAAATTCGGGCGATGCTCGTCCGGGCCGACTTGCTCGACAACTTCCCGTACCCGGACGTGATGCCGCGGCTCGAAAGCCCGTGGCACGACTTCCGCATCGGCACCCTCCGCAAGGCGGCGGCGCTGTACAAGACCGAGCCGGACAACTTCCTCATCCTCGAAGTGTGCGTGTAGCGCGGGGGGGAAAGCGGAACGCGGATGACGCGGGATGAAACCCCGCGTCATCCGCGTTCCGCTTTCCCCCCTCCACTATTCGAATAACTCCGTCAGCGGCTGGCCGGTACTGAGCGGGCGGGTGAGGCCGTCCTTCGTCACCCGCGACTCGTACGGCACGCCGAGGGCGTGGAAGATCGTCGCGCTCAGGTCTTGCGGCCTCACCGGCTTGTCCTTCACGTACGCCCCGGTCTTGTCCGACTCGCCGTACACCACCCCGCCCGTCACCCCGCCCCCGCCGAGGAGCATCGAGTAGCAGTGCGGCCAGTGCTGGCGGCCCGGCGTCGCCCCGCCGTTCTGGTTGATCCGCGGGGTCCGCCCGAACTCGCCCGCCACCACCACCAGCGTGCTCTCCAACATGCCGCGCTCGCGCAGGTCGGCGAACAGCGACGACAGGGCGGCGTCGAGGACCGGCAGGCACCAGCCCATGCCGTAGGAGCCGCTGCCGAAGGCGTTGCCCATGCCCATCTCGCCGCCGTGCATGTCCCAGCTCGAACTCGGCGGCCCGCCCCCGGCCTGGCCCGGGGCCGGCCCGGTCCACCCGTTGACGGTCACGAACCCGACCCCGGCCTCGACCAGCCGGCGGGCGAGGAGCAGGTTCTGGCCGAGCGGGTTGCGGCCGTAGCGGTCGCGCAGCCGGGGTTCCTCGCGACCGACCTCGAACGCCCGGCGGGTGCTCTCGGCGGTGGCCAGCTCGAACCCGCGGCCCTGCACCCCGCGCCACCCCTCGCGGCCCGGCCCGGCGGCGTGGTCGAGGCCGTCGAGCAGGTGGCGGCGGCCCGACATGCGGGCGGGGGTTTCGGTCGAGACCAGGGCGTCGGGCGCTTTGAACCCCGGCTTGGCCGGGTGGTCGTCGGCCGACCCGACGAAGAGCGGGGCGTAGGGGGCACCGAGCGACCCGCCGGTGCCGATGTTCGGGGCGCAGAAGACCGGGTCGCCGACGCACTTGATGAGCCAGACGTAGGACGCGACGCTCTGCTGGCTCGGCCGGGCCTTGGCCAGCACCGACCCGAGGTAGGGCGAATCGGCCGGGGCGTCGGCCTGCCCGCTCAGGCAGTTGTGCATCGCGTCGAAGTGGTTGCTGATGTTCCCCGGGTGGGTCATCGACCGGATGAGGGTGAAGTCGCGGGCCTGCTTGGCGAGGCGCGGGGCGAGTTCGCTCAGGCGCATGCCCGGGACGGCGGACGCGGCGGGCTTGTACGGCCCGCGGATCTCGGCCGGGGCGTCGGGCTTCAAGTCCCAGGTGTCGAGGTGGCTGGGGCCGCCGCACAGGAGGATGAAGATGCACGACTTGTCGCCGGCCCGCACCGGCTTCTCGACGTTCACGCGGGCGGTGACGGTGCCGGGCACGGCCATGCCAAGTGCCCCGGCCCCGCCGAGTTGGAGCAGCCGGCGGCGGGTGATCGGGTCGGACGACGAACGCATGAGACACCTCCGGGCGGGGACTCGCACCGCGTAGCGACTGATCGTACCACGGCGGGAGCGCGTTCGCATCCGGGAATTTGCTCGGCGAGTGGAAGCCGGGCGGGTAGTCGAGCGGAAGGCGAAAGCCGAGCGCCAGCCGCCCGCGTCAGTGGCCGACCCGGGCGAGGGCGGGGGCGTGGGCGGCGCGGTAGAGGTTGTACGTCAGGTGGGCCTGGCCGTGGTGGTGGGCCTCGTGCCACGCCAGCAGCCGGAACCACTCCCGGTACACCCACTGCGCCTGGTCGTTCGGCTTGCCGTCCAGGTCGGCATCGGTGAGGCGGCGCAGGTGGGCGAGTAGCGCCTCGCGCTGGCCGGCGAGGTAGGCGCGGATCGCATCAGCGGTCGGGATGTCGTCGTCCGGGACGCTGCCGCCGGCGAACCGCCGCACCAGTTCCGGTTCCTGCGGTTCGCCCCCAGTCATGCGGACGTGGAGGTGGCGGTCGTCGGTCGCGGCGACGTGCATCAGCTGCCACGCCAGGTGCGCCCGCCCCGGCCCCGGCCGCCAGCCCAGCACGGCCGCCGGGTCGGGGGCGGCCGCGACCGCGTCGAGCAGGCCCAGCGTCTTGCCCCGGGCGAAGGTCAACAACCCGTCCAGGTCCGCCGTGGTCATCGGTCCGTGCCTTCGTTTTGAGTGAAATCGGAATGCGCACGACGCGGGATGAAGCCCCGCGGATGAAAACCGGATCGGACCAAAATCACGTTCTTAATCCGCGTCCATCCACGTGACCCGATCCCGCGTCATCCGCGTTCCGCTTTCGAGACGCCCAACTCTCTCGCCACGTCGAGGTACTCGCGGATGGCGTCGGCGATGTTCTCCAGCGCCTCCGCCTCGGTGTCCCCCTGCGAGCAGCACCCCGGCAGGTCGGGCACCGCGACGCTGTACCCCTCCTCCGACCGCCGGAGCGCGACTTTGTAGATCATGCAAACCTCCTGTTATGAGCGGCGGCGTCGGGCCTCGAAGACCTGGCCCGACCTACGAGAACTGACCGAGTTTTGCGGCAAGTCCATGATGCTCCGGTAACTCGATAAAGTTGACGCCAGAAGACGCATTACCGCTTTCGTCTTCCCCAGAAAAGCTTTCGAAGTAGCCGGCCCGGAGTTCATCTCCCTCATCGATCTCCTTGTAACCCATGTCGGTGAGCCGGTCCACGAGATCGAGTGCCCCATCCGCGCCAAGCACGGTAACGGTGTGGACCTCTTGGTCTGCCATGATAGTTCCCCTAGATGATTTTCAGCGGCCCACATTACCTAAACTTCGACCAGCTCGGTTTGCTGTACTGGCTGGTGCCGGCACTGCTGCTCCGTGCGTTGGACGATCTCGCCGCACAACTCTTCGAACAACTTGGCGAACTGAGGCGTGTACTTTTTGCTGAACGTTTTGGGCTGCCCGGCGTTCTCGCTTGCCTCGCCGATCTTGGCTGCATTGGGAATGATCGTATTGAACGGTCGGGGCAATTTGCTCAACTGATCCGACCCCTTAGCGGCCATATCCACGACCCGCCTGTGCATCGCGTTCTGCTCACGATAGAGCGACCACAGCGTACCGAGTCCGTGAATCTTGTACCCGTAGCTCTTGATCCGGTCGGCGAGATAGAGTGAGCCGCGCACGGACAGGCGGTCCGGAATGGACGGTACAATGAAGCTGTCGGCGACCGACAAGAGAAAGCGGACCTGGATTGCTATGCTCGGCGGGCAGTCGATGACCGTGAAGTCGAAGTTCGCCTCGGCCCACCTGCGGAGTTGCTTGCGACGGTTGGCCAGTACCCGCAGGAATTCTTCGTTTGAACTATGCCCGCGGCGGGCCTTCGCCATGTTCGTCGAGAAGTCGTCGATACGGATCGAGCAGGGGAGAACGGCGAGCTTGGCAAGACCGCCGTCGATGTTTGAGGCTTTGCGGGTGACGAAACTCTCGAATTGGGACGGAATGAACTCGGCATCCAGCATCGCCGCCAACAGATCGTGCAAGTTGTGTTTCGTCCGCTCGCACTTCAACTGACGGTCTTCGCCGAGCAGGAGTTCGCCCGACATGCATTGGTGATCGGCGTCGATTAACAACGTCCGGTGTCCTTCGGAAGCCAGACATTCGGCGATTGCGACGGCGCTGGTCGTTTTCGCCACCCCGCCCTTCAGGTTGATTATCATCACGATGGACATCCGGGCTAACCCCCTTGAGAACATCGCCCCACTTGGGAGCCTTGCCCACCTCGTCGGAAGCCTACCCGCCCGTTGTCCTGTGGTCAATCTACTACTCAGCAAATGACATGCTGCCCTCGCACACAACTACCCGCGGCCCGCTTTGCCCTCACCGCTGGAAGCGGCTCACCTTCGTCGCGCCGTCGGCCAGCTCGAAGCGGTAGCCGTCGGGGAAGGCGTCGGCGAATTCTTCCTGATGCGAGACGAGTAGGATGCACTGGAGGTGGCCGCGCAGGTTCTGCAACTCCTGGATCATCACCTGCCGGCCGGCACGGTCGAGGCAGCCGAAGCCCTCGTCGATGATGACACTCTCGATCGGACGGTGCTGGCGGCTCGCGTACTGGCCGATCCCCAGTGCTAAAGCCACCGCCACCCGGAAGCGCTGGCTGCCGCTCAGGAACGCCACGTTGATCGGGCTGCCGCCCGTCACCCGGTTGTCGCACTCCAGGTCGAGCGCCTTGTCGGCGCTCGTCCCGTCCTCCGACCCGACCAGCTTGAGGAATAGCTGCCCGCCGCTGAGCCGGTCGAGCACGGCGTTGCCGCAATCGACGATCTGCCGCTCGGCCTGCCGCACCAGGTGGCGCTGGAGGCGGTCGCGGCCGAGGAGTTCGGTCAGCGTCTTGTAGCGGGTGAACTCGGCGTCGGCCGCCTTGAACCGGCCGCCCAGGTCGGCGCGCTGGCGGCGGTAGTCGTCGAGCTGGCCCTTCTGCCGCTGGGCGTCGAGCAGGTCGCGGTTGTGGGCGTCGAGCTCCTTGCGGGCGGCGGCGGCCTCGGCCCGCACCTCGTCGGGCGGGCGGCGGGCGGCGTCGGGAAATGCGCCGGCCTCCTGCTCCAATGCGGCGATCTCGGCCCGGAGCGAGTCGAGGCCGCCGCGGGCCGCTTGCAGCTGCGTGAACTTCGCCTCGGTGCCGGCCGCGGTCAGCGTCTCGAACTCGTCCTTCCACGTCATCTGCTCGTTCAGCCCGGCCGCCTCGACCGGCTTCTGCCACGCCGCCGGCAGCCCGCGCTTGGCCCGGTCGATGGCCTCCCGGCTGGCCTGCCGCACGACCTCCTCGGTCCGCAGGTTGCCGGCGAGGGCGGTCAGGTCGTTGTCGAAGGCGCTGAGCTGGCGCTGCTGGCGGTCGGCGTCGGTCTCGGTCCGGCCGATCTCGCTCTTGGTCGCCTTGAGCTGGCCGCCGACGGTCGTCTCCTCGGCCTGCTTGGCCGCGTACTCCTGGCGCAGGGCCGTCGCGTCGGCGGCCGGCAGCGCCTGGCGGACCCGGGCGAGGCGGTCGCGGGCGGAATCGACCTTCACCCGCAGCGCCTGGGCCGCGGTCGCCACGTCGCGGGCGTCGCGGAGCTGGCGCTTGACGGCGTCGAGCCGGCCGGCCTCGCGGCGGAGGGCGGCGAGTTCGTCGCGGCCGGGGTACGCCACCGCCCCCCAGTCGGCGGGCACATCGGCGGCTACCATCCCCTTGAACGGGTCGGGCAGCCCGAGGTAGGTCGCCCGGCACGACGCGGCGAGGCGGGCAGTGTCGGCGGTCGCGGCCTTCGCGTCGCTCGCCCGGTCGCGGTACTGCTCGCGGAGCTGGTCGAGCTGCCCGCGGGCGGCGGCGTCCTCGCGGGTCCGGGCGTCTTCGGCTTCGCGGGCGGCGGCGGCTTTCGCGGCGCGGTCGTGTTGGGTGCGGTCGGCGGCCTGCGCCTCGCGGTCGCGCCGCGCGCGCTCGTCGGCGAGGTGTTGGGCGGTCAGCTCCTGGCCGCACGCCCGGCACGCCTTCGCCCCGTCGAGCTGGCCGAAGTCGTCGGCGAGTTGTCGCGCCTGGCGGGCGAGGGCGCGGGCCTCGGCGGCGCTCTGGTCGGCCTGCTCGCGGGCCTGCTTCGCCGCGGCGAGGGCGGCTTGAACGCGCTCGGCGTCGGCCTTCGCCCGCAGCCCGTCGGCCTTCAACTTCGCCTCGTCGGTGCGGGCGACGCCGGCGCGGTGGACGGCCTGCACCCATTCGGTGCGCTCGGCGACGAGGCGGTCGAGCTGCGGCCACACCTGCCCGGCGACGACGAGCCGGTCGTGTTCCTCCTGGAACGTGCGGACGGCGGCATCGGGGTCGGCGGGGAGGTGCTGGAAGTCGGCTTCCAGCCGCTTCGCCTCGGCCTCGGCTTCCTCCACCTGCCGGACCTTTTCGAGAACCCCGGCCAGCTCGCGGAGGCGGGTGTTGAGCAGCGCCTGCCGGGCTTCGTCCTCGGCGAGCGTCTTCTTGAGGGCGGTCAGCTTGCGGCGGGCCTGATCGACGGCGTGTTCGGCCTGCCGGCGGGCGTCGGCCCGGACCTCGCTTTCTTTCGTCAAGCGCTCGGTCTTGCGCTCCGACTCGCCGACCCGCCCGCGCTCGGTGACGATGGTGCCGACGGCCGGCAGCACGTCGCGCAGTTCGCGCAGCCGGGCGTACTCGCGCTCGATGGCGACGGCGTGCCCGAGCAGGCGTTCGGCGGTCGCCAGTTTGGCGCGGGTGGCGTCGAGCCGGGCCTGCGCCTCGGCCCAGCGGCGGGCCTGGAGTTCGAGCGCGTGCAGGGCATCGACCCGCTCCTGCCCGCGCGTGCGGACCGCCTCGGCCTCGTCGATTCGGGCGGCGACGGCGGTCAATTCGTCGTCGGTCACGTCGCGCAGGCCGGCGAGCTGGTTGGCGATCCCCTCGACCGCCCCCTTCCACTCGCGCCGCTTCTCGTCGGCCTTGCCGTGCAGCTTCTGGTAGCGCTCCAGGTCCACGATCCGGGCGAGGACGCTGGCCCGGCCGGCGGGGGTCGAGTCGAGGAGCTTCTCGGCCTTGCCTTGCAGGAGCAACACCGACGACGTGAACGTCTCGTAGTCGAGGCCGATGGTGTCCTTGATCCAGCCGTCGAACTTGGCGCGGAGCTGCGTGTCGGGGACGGGCTCCCACTCGCCGGCGGCCAGCCCGTCGGCGGGCGTCGCCGGGCCGGGGACGTAGCGCAACACCTGCTGCGTACTCGCCACCCCGCTCGGCCGGCGGCGGACGGTCCGCTTGACCCGGTAGAGCGCGCCGTCGATGGTGAAGTCGAACTCGACGGCGAGGGTGTTCGACTCCTTGTTGATGAGGTCGGCGGCGCTCTGGCTGCCGCCCCGGTGGTGGCCGAAGAGCGAGTACGTGAGGGCGTCAAAAATGCTCGACTTGCCGCTCCCGTTGGTGCCCGAGAGCATCCACAGTTGCGACCCGTCGAACCGCACCTCCTGCTCGTCCTTGTACGACAGGAAGCCGGAGAGTTTGACGCGCTGGGGGATCACGGGAGGGTGCCCTTCGGGGCCGGGGGCTTGTTCTGCTCCCTCTCCCCTTGCGGGAGAGGGCGGTGAGCGGCGCAGCCGCGAGCCGGGTGAGGGGAAGGCGCTACCTCGATGGGTCGAGGCGTTATCCCATTCGGGTAACGCCTTCCCCTCACCCGGCCGTTCGCCTACGGCTCACGACCGCCCTCTCCCGCAAGGGGAGAGGGGGAAGACAATTACTTCGTCGTCCACGCCGGGGGCGGGGCGACCGCGTCGGCCGGGCGCTTGCCGGCGTCGGCCCGGCCGCTCCCGGCCAGGCGGCTAATCACCCGTACCGTCATATCGTGGTCGCACTCGATCTGGCAGCTCAGTCGCACCCCCGGGGTCGTCACCCCCTTGGCCGCGAGTACGGCCTTTTCCGCCTGGGCGATCCGGTCCGGCTCGCCGGCCACGAACTCGACCCGGCAGGTCGTACACCGGGCGTTCCCCCCGCAGGCGTGGAGCTGGTCCACCCCCGCCTCGTCGGTCAGGGCCAGCACCAGTCGCTTGCCGTCCGGCACGTCGAACGCCCCGACCCCCTCGACCGTCAACTTCGCCATCGTCGCCTCCCCCTGTCGAATTCGTGGCAGCCGCCGCGCCCGTTCAATATCTTCTGCCTGACGGCGAATGCCATTCTATCCGGGAAAGTCGCCCGCCCGTACCCCCGACCCCCGGAGGCGGCCGTGTCGGTGATCGCCACGCACGAACTCCGCAAGTCCTACGGCCGGATCGAGGCGCTCAAGGGCGTCTCCCTCCGGGTCGAGAAGGGGCAGATCTACGGCCTCCTCGGGCAGAACGGGGCGGGCAAGACGACGCTCATCAAAATCCTCCTCGGGATCGTCTCGAAGACCGAGGGCGACGCCGCCCTGCTCGGCCACCCGGCCGGCGACGCGGCCGCCCGCCGCCGCGTCGGCTACCTGCCCGAAGACCACCAGTTCCCCGGCTACCACACCGGGCACTCGCTCATGGACTTCTACGGCACCCTGTACGGGGTGCCGGCCGCCGACCGCAGGCGGAAGATTCCCGAGACGCTCGAACTCGTCGGCATCGCCGGCCGCATGCACTCGAAGATTCGCACCTACTCGAAGGGGATGAAGCAGCGGCTCGGGATCGCCCAGGCACTGCTCCACGACCCGGACCTCATCGTCCTCGACGAGCCGACCGACGGCGTGGACCCGCTCGGCCGCCGTGAGATCCGCGAGTTGATGACCCGCTTGAAGGCCAAGGGGCACACGATCTTCCTGAACTCGCACCTGCTCGGCGAGGTCGAGCTGATCTGCGACCGGGTGGCGATCCTGCAACAGGGGCGGCTCGTCCGCGAGGGGACGATCGCCGACCTCACCCGGCAGAAGGGGCGGTACGAGATCGGGCTGGCGGCGGGGGAGGCGTTCCCGGCCGCGGCGCTGGCGAAGCTCGGGTACGCGGTCCACGCCGTCCCGGACCACCCCGACCTGTCCGAAGTGACGCTCGCCGACGGCCAGACGATCGACCCGGTGCTGAAACTCGTGGCCGAATCCGGCCTGCGCCTGCGGCACTTGTTGGAGCGCAAGCAGTCGCTCGAAGACGCCTTCCTGGCGACCGTGGAGGGGGCCGAACCCGGCGTGGACGCCCGGCCGGGCGGCCGCCGCGCCCCGCGGCCGGTCGGCGGGGGGGACGACCGATGAGGCAGTTCGGCGCGATCCTGAAGGACTCCTTCCGCGAGGCCGTGGACGGGTTCGTCATCTACCTCATGCTCGGGCTGTCGGCCGTCGTGGTCCTGATCGTCGGGAGCCTGTCGTTCACCCCGGCCCCGCCCCCGGAGGCGTTCGCCAAGATCGTCCCGGGGTTCAGCGCGGTCTTCCCCGAGAAGGGGCGGAGCCGGGTGTTCACCGGGTCGGCCGACCAGTACCGGGCGACCGACGTACAGCCGGCCGGGGGCGGGTACGCCCTGCGGCTGGGGGTCACGGCCCAGCCCAACGCCGGGCCGCTCCCCGGCGACAACGGCGACTCGTTCCGGCAGGCGGTGGCGGCGTGGGCCAAGCCGGCGGAGAAGGCCGGGGAGGTGGAAGTCGGCGGGAAGGGGAAGGGCGGGCGGAAGGTCGATTTCGGGGTGCAGTCGGCTTCGGTCGAGGAGCAGCGGGCCGTCACCGACGCCCGCATGGCGGAGTTCATCGCGAGTCAGTTCGCCGTCCAGGCCGGGATGGACGCGACCGTGACGCGGGTGACGACCAACGTGGCCGAGCCGGAGTACGCCTTCGACGTGACCACGACCGGCGGGTCGTCGGTCAAGGGGTGGCCGCACACGACCAAAATCTTCTTCGGGGCTACCACTCTGAACGACGAAACCCCGCTGGGCGGTGTCCTCTGGCTGATCGAGGACGTGATCGTCAGCCGGTTCGGGGGCACCCTGGTGCTGCTCGTGGGGATGATCATTACCGCCTTCTTCATCCCGAACATGCTCCGCAAGGGGAGCGTGGACCTGCTCATCTCCAAGCCGATCGGCCGCACCCAATTGCTCGTGTACAAGTACGTCGGCGGGCTGACGTTCGTGTTCCTCCTCTCGGCGTTCACGGTCGGGGGCATCTGGCTCGCGCTGGCCGTCCGGTCCGGGTACTGGAACCCGGACTTCCTGTGGGCGATCCCGATCCTGACGTTCACCTTCGCCGTCCTGTACGCCATGTCCACGCTGGTGGCCGTGGTCACCCGCAGCGCGGTCGCGGCCATGCTCCTGACGGTCGGGTTCGCCTTCTTCCTGTTCGTCGTCGGGCAGATCAAGTCGGGGTACGACGACGTGCGGGCGGAGCGGCCGGACGCCGAGCGGTCGGCATGGGTCGGGCCGGTGATCGACACCACCCACGACGTACTCCCGCGGACCCGGGAACTCGACGTGCTGACCCGCCGCCTGATCTCCGAGGGCACCCTGACCCCGGCGATGCAGCGGCTCGCGGTCCAGGCCGCCGGCCCGCCGGCCCCGCTGCTCGCCACCTTCGGCGTGTCGCTCGCCCACATCGCCCTGATGCTGGCGGCCGCCTGCTGGTGGTTCGGCCGGCGGGACAACTGACGGTCGAGCCCACCCGTCGCAACGGGCGGGCTTTGCCTTACCCTTCGAGCCGCTCCCCCTCCAACCGCCGGAACTCCGCGGCGTCGATGCGGGCGAACCGCACCCGGTCGCCGACGCGGACCGGGAAGAACCCGGCGGCCACGTCCACGAGCGTCAGCGGGGTGCGGCCGATGAGGTTCCACCCGCCCGGCCGGGGGAGCGGGTAGACGCCCGTCTGCCGGCCGGCCAGCCCGACGCTCCCGGCCTCGACCCGCCCCCGCGGCGACGCCAACCGCCCCACCCCGCACAGTTCCGGCGGCAGGTAGCCGAGGTACGGGAACCCCGGCACGAACCCGACCGCGTACACCGTATATTCCGCGGCGGCGTGCAGGCGGATCACGTCATCGGCGGCGAGGCCGGTGTGGTCGCACACGCGATCAAGGTCGAGTTGGAAGTCGTAGCAGACGGGAATGACGTGCGCCGCCGGCGGCCGGCCCGGGTCCGCTTCGTCTCCGGCCGCGACTGTATTCAACCACGCGGCCACGTCGCCGGTGCGGATCGCGTCGGCGTCGAAGAAGACGCCGACGCTGGCGTAGGCCGGCACCACGTCGTGCAGCCACGCCGGGGCGGCCGCCCGCACCCCCGCCGCGAACCGCACCGCGGCGGCCTCGTCGGGCAGGTAGGCGAGTACGGCCTGGTCGCCGAGCGGGATGAGGTGCATGGGGTGAACGTCCGGCACGGCGGGGCGCTGAAAGTGTGTTCAATAACCGGCCGATCGGTGGCGAGAGATCAAGGAAGGCGCTCGCCGACCCACTGGCACGGCCTCCGAAAGTGCTAGGAAACCAGCAAGGCGTTCAAGGCGCTCAAGGCGTGCGCCTATCGGAAGTGAGCGCCTTGCACGGGTAATAATGTCTACTTAGACCGGGCACAAACGCGCGACAATGGCGGGTTCCCGAACATTCTTGGTCGTCCTTACCCAACCGTGACCTCCACCTGGGTGACGAACACGTCCCCCGCGAGGCGCTCGCGGACTTCCTCGGGGGAGGCGCACTCGAAGAACAGTTCGAGCGCCTCGCGCAGGTTGTCGCGGGCCTGCTCGACCGTCTCCCCCTGGCTGGCGATGTCGAGTTCGGGGCAAAGGGAGGTGAAGCCCGTCCCCTCGGCCTGGATGATCGCCGTGAGTCGTTTGTTCATCGGTCCTCCTCGTGACCCACACCCCGGCTACCGCATCCCGAACATCGGAGGCGTGTCGTCGATCCGGCCGGTGGCACCATTGGCAGACGCCTGGGCGGTGAGAACGCCGTCGGACCCGGCAACGGGTGGCATCGCGGCCACTTCTGCGGCGGGGAGCCGGGCCGTTCGCCCCTCTCGCCCGTCTGCCTCTGTCCTGGGAAACCCGGCGGCGGTTACAAGTCGGTGGTCGTATGCAGTTTCGGCACCAAACTACAGCACGCCGGCGATCAGGCCCAGCGCGACGACGAACAGCATGGCCGCGACGACGCGCTGCACCCCCGCCATCGTCAGCTTCTTGAGGTAGCGGTTGCCCAGCGCGGCCCCCGCGAACGCCGACGCCACGGCGGCGGCGAGCAGCGCGTAGTCGAGCCGGTCGCCGGCCGCGGCCAGCGCGGCCGCGTACACCCCGAGCCGGGTAAAGTCGATCAGGCAGGCGACGACGACGCCGGTGGCGACGAACGCCTCCTTCGCGAGGCCGGCCCGGGCCAGGAACGCCGACCGGAGCGCCCCCTGCATCCCGGAGAGGCCGCCGAAGAACCCGCTCAGCACCCCGCCCAGGGGCAAGAACCGCGGGCCGAAGGAGCGGTCGCGGACCCCCGGGACGACTTCGACCAGGGCGAACGCCAGGAGGAGCAGCCCGACGACCAGCTTGACGGGCACGACGGCCACGTCGCGGCCGAGGGCGGTGTAGGTGAAGACCGGCCCGACCCCGGCGAGCCAGACGAGCACCCACGCCCCACCGAACGCCGCCGCGACCGCCGGCAGCCCGAACCGGAGGACGACCCCCCGGTCGGCGTGCCGGCCGACCAGGGCGAGCTTGAACAGCCCGTTGAGGAAGTGGACGACGGCGGTGAGGGCGACGGCCTGTTCGACCGGGACGAACAGCGCGAACGCCGGCAGGAGCAGGGTGCCCAGGCCGAAGCCGGAGACGAACGTCAGCCCGGACGCGACCAGGGCCACCGTACAGACGACGAGGTACGTCATGCCGCTCCCGCCGGGTCAGGCGCTCCGCCGGCGGGCGAGCAAGGCGCGGACCTCGTCGGCCAGTTCGTTCGGGACGGCGAACATCGTCATGCCGTCCGCCTCGAACGCGGCCTCAATTTCGTCCGCCTGCTCGTCCTCGGATTGCCGTTCGTAGTGGTCGATCAACTGTTTCACCCGGGCGGCGTCCCACCCGGCCGGATAGTTCTGCGGCTCGCTCATCGTCGCTTCCTCCTCCGCCGGCGATACGCCTGAAGCGGGTGGCCGCGCGGGTTGCGTGCGGTGCCATTCCCGCTCTGAGCGTACCCGAGTAATACAGCGGGGGGAAGGACATGGTTCTTCATCGTGGGCGACTCGCTCCGCGAGTCGTCGTTTCCGAACGGGCGCGAACCCATCCGGAAACGACGACTCGCGGAGCGAGTCGCCCACGATGAAATCCCCAACCCCGGGGGGCGTCTTTCCTGCGATGGGACCGGAGCAACTGGGCGAGCTGGTGGACCGGTACGCGGCGGCGCTCGTGCTGTACGCCCGGCAGTGGTGCGCCTGCCCCGAGGACGTGGTCCAGACCGCGTTCCTCAAGCTGGTCCGCCTGCGCACCCCGCCGGACAACCTGCTACCCTGGCTGTACAAGGTCGTCCGCAACGGGGCGATCGACGCCTCTCGGGCGGCCCGCCGGCGGCACAAGTACGAGGCCGCCGCCGCCGGCCGTGCCCCGCCGTGGTTCGCCCCGGGCGACGACCCGGCCGGCCTCGACGGCCGGGCCGCGGCCGCCGCCCTCGCCGGCCTCCCGGCCGAAGCGCGGGAGGTCATCGTCGCCCACCTGTGGGGCGGGCTGACGTTCGAGCAGGTCGCCGCCGCCGTCGGGTCGTCGGCCGCGACCTGCTACCGCCGGTACGCGGCCGGCCTGCGTGTTCTGCGCGAGCAACTAGGTGCCGTATGCCCGACCCGTCCGACCCCCTGACCGGGCCGCCCCCCGGCCGCGACCCCGACCCGCTGGCCGCCGCCCTGGCGCGGCTGGCCCCGGCCCCGGCCGCCCTCGACCGCGACCGGCTGATGTTCCAGGCCGGGGCCGCGTCGCGCCGCGCCGTGGTCCGCCTGTGGCAGGCGACGGCCGGGTTCCTGGCCGCCGTCGGGTTCGTCGCCGGCATGTATTTCCGCCCGCCGCTAGTAATCGAGCGCGTCGTCCCCGCCGCCCCGCCGTCGGGCCTCACCACCCCCGTCACGCCGACCAAGTAACGAAAAAAGCCTACCCGTCGAAACGGGTAGGCTCCTTCGCATCCCGACGACTTACTCCGCCGCTTCGTCGGCCGGCAGCGCGAACAGCGGGCCAGCCGCACCGGTGCCGCCGCGGAGCTTCTCCTTCTTCTCCTTCGACCCGCCGGCGGGCGCGGCGGTCCCGGCGGGGGCGGGGCCGGCGGCGGCCGCGGCGGTCCCGGCCGGGCTGGGGGCCGGGATCGACGACGGCTCCGACCCGTCCATCGCCGACAGGTCCGGGATCTCGTCCGGCACCAGCCCGTCGTCCACGTTCTTCATGCTCAGGCCGACCTTGCGGTCCTTCGTGTCCACCCGCAGCACCTTCACGTCCACGTCGTCGCCGACCTTGACGACCTCCTCGGGGCTTTCGATCTTCGCGTCCGACAGCTCGGAGATGTGGAGCAGCCCTTCGAGGCCCGGTTCGAGCTCGACGAACACGCCGAAGTTGGTCAGCTTCGTCACCTTCCCGCGGACCTTCTGGCCCGGCTGGAACCGGCCCGGGATGTCGCCGTCCCACGGGTCGTTCGCCATCTGCTTGAGGCCCAGGGCGACGCGCTTGCGCTCCTGGTCCACGCTCAGCACCTGGCAGGTGATCTTCTGCCCCTTCTGGACGACCTCGGACGGGTTCGACACCTTCCGCGTCCAGCTCATGTCGCTGACGTGGAGGAGGCCGTCGATCCCCTCCTCGATCTCGATGAACGCCCCGTAGTTGGTCAGGTTCCGGACCGTCCCGGTGATGACCGTCCCGGTCGGGTACTTCTTGGCCACCTCGCCCCACGGGTTGCTCTGGCACTGCTTCATGCCGAGCGAGATTTCCTTCTTGTCGTGGTTGATGTTCAGCACCTGGACTTCGACCTTGTCGCCGATCTGTACCAGCTCCTTCGGGTCGGCGATGCGCTTGACCCAGCTCATCTCGGAGATGTGGACGAGGCCCTCGATGCCGGGTTCGAGCTTGACGAACGCCCCGTACGGCATGATGTTGACGACCTCGCCCTCGTGCCGCGTGGCGACCGGGTAGCGGGCCTCAATGTTCTGCCACGGGCTGGGCGTCTTGTGCTTGAGCGACAGGGCGATCTTCTCCTTGTCGCGGTCGATGTGGAGGATGTACACCTCCAGCTCCTGGTCGATCTGGACCACGTCGCGCGGGTTGGTGACCCGGTGCCAGCCCATGTCGGTGATGTGGAGCAGGCCGTCGATCCCGCCGAGGTCCACGAACGCCCCGAACTCGGCGATGTTCTTGACCACGCCCTTGCGGACCTGCCCGGTTTCCAGCTCGGACAACAGCTTGTCCTTCTGGAGGCGGCGGCGGTCCTCGATCAGCTTGCGGCGGCTGACGACGATGTTCCGCCGCTGCTCGTCGATCTTGAGGATGACGCACTCGATCGTGCGGTCGATGTACTCGTCGATCGACTGCGGGCGGCGGATGTCCACCTGGCTGGCCGGGAGGAAGACGTTGACGCCGATGTTGACCAAGAGGCCGCCCTTGATCTTCTTGATGACCTTGCCGGCCACCACGTCGCCCTCCTTGTGCTTGGCGAGGACGGCGTTCCACTCCTTCTGCCGCTTGGCCTTGCGGTACGACAGGGCGATGGCCCCGTCCTCGCCCTCGACCGTTTCGAGGAGGACTTCGACGGTGTCGCCGGCCTTGGGCGGGCCGCCGCCCTCGGCCGCGTCGTCCTTCCACTCGTCCAGCTTGATGACGCCTTCGGACTTGTACCCGATGTCGATGACCACGTCGTCGCCGCGGATCTCGACGACCCGGCCGGAGACGATCTTGTTCGACTCGAAGACCTGCGGCTCTTCGGTGAGCCAGCTGTCCCACGAGGATTCGTCGTCGGTGAGGCCGGCGAACGACGGGCGGAGGTCGTCTTCTTCGACGGCGAGCTGGCGGATGAGGTTGCGGTTGACCATAGTTTAGGGGGGAGCGGCCCGCCGCCGGCGCACGCGCGGGCGACGGGCAGGACGGTAAGGAGTTCGCATCGGCCCCCGGCAGGCCGCACGGCCCGCTTCGTCGGGGGCGAAGCCTGGAGATTGTAGCGACGGCACCGATCCGGCGACAGGGCAGGCCGGAAAAACCGGCCGCACCCCCACGGACCGCCGTCCGTGGGCTTTACGGGGGGCGCGAATGGCCTGGGTTTACCTCATCCTGGCGGGCGTGTTCGAGTGCGCCTTCACGACCTGCCTGAAGCTCTCCGCCGGTCTGACGAAGCTCGGCTGGTCGGTGGCGTTCGTGCTGCTCTCGGTCGTGAGTTTCGGCCTCTTGACGCTGGCCGCGCAGAAGATTTCGCTCGGCACGGCCTACGCGGTGTGGACGGGCATCGGGGCGGCGGGGACGGCGGCGATCGGCATGATCTGGTTCAAAGACCCGGCGACGTTCTGGCGGCTGTTCTTCCTCGCCACCCTGATCGGCTCGGTGATCGGCCTGAAACTCGCCTCCCCCGGGGAGGAGTGAGGCGCATCGAACCTGTGGGCTAGCTCCGCGACTGCCATTCCGCCGGGTCGCGTGACTGGTGGAACACGGCGACCACCACGACCCGGCCGACTCGGACGCGGTAGTAGACGCAGTACGGGAACCGGCCGACCGGAGCTTCGCGGATGTCGCGGGCCGACACCGGATACCGGTCAGGTTGTCCGGCGATGACTGCCAGGACGGTTTGGACCGCGGCCTCGAATGCCGGGCCGAGGCCGGGCTGCTGGGCGTCGTACCACGCGACCGCGCCGTCGTACTCGGCCTGGGCCGACGACCGGAAGGAGACCGGGAGCATCATGGCTGGAACCGGGATCGCGCCCGTGCTTTGACCTGTTCCCACGGAATGAGGTCGTCGGGCGAGGCGTCGTCCTCGTCGGCCCGGCGCTCCAGCTCGCGGCGGCGGGCGTCCGAAATGGGGGCGGCCGGGGTTTCGCCCGCGATGCTGTCCCAGAGGGCTTGCACAAGGGCGATCCGGTCCGCCCGCGACAGCCGGTCGAGGCCCAGGGATTGAAGTGTCGGCGGCATGGATTCCCCCGTTGCGACAACCGCGTGGATGATACCACGGGTCGAAGGCTCAGGCCAGGAGCCAATCGGCCCCGGTCACCGCCGGAACCGGTTCGCCGGGCCGGTAGATTTCGTAGGGTGGGTCGAGGCCGCCGGCCTCGCCCCACCGCGGGGGAGGAAACGCCTTCGGACCGTCGCCCCCCGCGCCACTCCGGGACGTGGGCGACGGCGGAATTCTACCGCGATAATGAAGGCTTGGTAGATCACTACCGACGAAACTATATCTTCTTCCCTTTTGACAAGTTACATGATTGACAGAGGATCTGCAAGTTCGTAACAGAGGTCGCCCCGCCCAAAACTACTGGAATGATGTGGTCGAACTGTAGGTTCTGCTTTGAACCACACTGCACGCACCGCCCGCTGTCACGCCTCCACACTTCGCTCCTCACAGCTTCTGGGATCGGGGTCCGAGTAGTCTGTTCGTATGGCAGCGGCGCAGCCGGCGATTCAAATATCACATATGCGTATTTTGAACCCCAAGTCGAAGCGGGGATTGCTTCAAATTCAATTCGCCCGACAGTCTTATCGTCCTTATTTATGTCTTTGTTCAGTTCTCCTTTAGCTTGCCAAAATTTATGGGCCTTGTTGTCATATTCACGAAGGGAATGCTCAAAACTATCCTTTAGATCAACGATGCGCGGGGCATCCGGGGTGCCCGCTGGGGCGCGCATCTTTTTCTCGCAATGTGTGCATTTGTACTGAATAGATCGCCCAGTCGGACTGACATCCAATAGTTCCATCGTAAATTCATGGCATCGGGAACATGGCTCCACCACGAACCAAAGCTTAACGTTCATACCCAGCGCTTTGTTCTTCTGCTCGATTAATACTTGCAGCTGTAACAGTTCTTGATACATATGTAGCAACTCTTGGTAATATTGCGTCATATGATGATCGTGCGGTTCGCGCTGTATTACATGCCGGTCGTCCTCTACCACGTGCTGGTTGTGCTGCGTCACGTGCTGTTCGCGCTGTATTACGTACTGGTCGTACTCTGCCACGTGCTGGTCGTGCCGGTCGTGTTCTATCACATGCTGGTCGTGCTGTGCTATGTGCCGACGAGCTATCATTGCCGTAACCCGAAGATCAATTAATATCAACGCAAGGCATATGAGTGCAAGGATGGCCAAACATAATATTAATACTAAAAAATCCATGTGACTCTTAATTTCGATGACTCACGAAGCAATGCTTTCAATGTCCTGCACTTAGAAGGCCCGACATAAACTCGAAATTGCCTTCAAAACAGAGGTTAAGCAGGGGTTTTGTCAGGACTTCTTTGGATCAGTTATCGGCTTAATTGGGCCTCGAAGACTCGGCCCGACCTACGAGACTACGTCACCTTACGGGCATCGGGAATTTTGTCCCCGTCCAGATCGAGGTAGAGGTCTTTAAGATTGTCGAGCAGGTCGGCCAGGGTGTCACCCTGCGTCCAGTAGTCGGGGTAGTCTTGCAGGTAGCCGAGCCAGGCGTCGCCGTCCTGCCAGTGGATGTACTTGACCGCCCGCATTGTCGCTCCCCCGATGAGGCGATTGTACCCGACGGCGACGCCCGGACGCAAATTACTCCGCCAGCGACGCGCAGACTAGCTCCTTGTCGTTGCGGGCGAAGACGCACTTGTCGGCGAAGGCGGGGTGGCTCCACACGGCCTTGCGGCCGTTCATCGCCAGCGTCGTCGGGGCCAGCAGGTGTGAACGACTCAACTCCTCATACCCCTGCGGCGTCAGCTTGGCGATAATCAGGTCGCCGGTCTCGCCGAACAGGAAGTAGCGGTCGCCGTTCTTCACCACGAACGCCGTCCCGCTCGACCCGCCCTTG
>Ga0105048_10002226_pt1 | contig 31317 bp, 26 predicted proteins | sample MAT05_FD_78382 | JGI IMG/M metagenome (GOLD analysis project Ga0105048, IMG submission 78382) | Freshwater microbial communities from Lake Fryxell liftoff mats and glacier meltwater in Antarctica - MAT-05 | ecosystem: Environmental > Aquatic > Freshwater > Ice > Liftoff microbial mat | place... | reverse complement strand
TCGACTTTGACGCGCGCCGCGACGCGATCGGCAAGCTCGGTTAAGTGCGAAATGATGCCGATCTGGCGGCCTTGCGCTTGCAGCCGATCCAGCAGTTCCAATGCGCTATCGAGCGCGAGTGGATCGAGCGCGGCAAAGCCTTCATCGATAAATAAAGAATCAATTTGCACGTGGTTGGCGCTCAATGACGACAATCCCAGCGCAAGCGCGAGCGACACCAGGAAAGTCTCCCCGCCCGATAGCGATTGAATCGGGCGCATTTCTGAACCGAGCTCGCGGTCGATCACCGCGATTTCCATATCGTGTGCCTTCAGCCGCGTCAGCGCGTAGCGCGGGCGCAAGGTGGCCAAGTAGCCGTTGCTCGCCTCGAGCAGGATCTCAAGGGTCATCGTCTGCGCGAAAACCCTAAATTTACGGCCATCCGCCGAGCCAACCACGCTGTTGAGGCGCTCCCATTGATCAGCAACGCTTAAGGCTTGCGCGTGCTCGGCCTGCAAGCGAGTGCGTGTGCCCTCTAAAGCTTTATCGTGACTGATGCTCGCGGCCAACGCGCCGCGCTCCTCACTTAAACCGTCCAGCGCAACACGTGAAGCGGCCATTTGCTCAAGCAGCTGTGAGGCGTCGATTGTTGGCAAAGTGCTGCCTGCCTGCTGCGCGTCGACTTCTGCTTTGCTCAACAGCACCAGCGCATCGCCGCGCGCGAGATGCTCAGCTTGCGCGGTCGATAAAGCGCGATCTCCGAGCAGGGCGCGCAGGTCGGATTGATGTTCAGCTTGCCGCCGCTGGATCGCTTGTTGCTGCAAAAGCAGCTGCGCGCAATGCGCACTGAGCGTGGTTTCACCGCCACGCGCGATGGCGTTTGCCTCGCGAGCGACGCCCAGGACGAGCCTTAGCTGCTCGCTGCGCTGCGTTTGGCGATGCCAGGTAACCGCATATTCTGCGAGCTCAGCAATCAACTTAAGCGGCTCGCTGGCAAACTGCTGCTGCCAGCTGCTGCGCTCGGCTAGTGGCTCGTCGAGGACCCTCAGTTGCGCAGTCAACTGCTGTGCTTCAGCGGCCAACACGCGCTCTTCGGTCGACTGCGCTGCGCGGCTGCTGATCAATTCGTCGTTGCTCAAGCGCCGATCAGTTTCCAGCGCTCGAAAGGCTTTATCGGCCGCGTTGAGCTTCAGTGCGAGCGCGTTGCAGCTAGCTTGCAGCTCACGGGCTTGCGCGTCTTGTAACACCCACGCGTCCCATTGAGCCTGCTGCAAGGCCGTTTGTGCGCTCAGCCAAGCGGGCGTTGCGGGGCAGGATAAATCGTCTGGGTCGGCAACGGCGCGCAGCGCTCGCCAATCAGCGCCAAGCGTGTTTAGGCGCTGCGTTATCGCACTCAGTTGGGTGCTGTTCGAGCTTTGACGCTCAGCAAGCACGGCACTCGCTGTGTGTAATTCGGTGAGCTTGTTTTCGAGCGCTGCGAGGCGCTTGCGAGCGAGCTCATTCTCGGCTCGAAGCGTCGCCAGCACGCTATCCAGTGGCCCCGGATGCTGCGCGGCCGGGTGCTCCAGAGCACCACACAGCGGACACGGCGCGCCGTCGATGAGCAAATCGGGGCGCCGCAAGCTGAGTTCGGCGGTCGCACTGACGTGGCTTAGTTCCTGCGAGCGCTCGGTGCACTCAAGCGCTATTTGATCGCGCGTGAGCAAGCTGCTTGCGCACGCTTGCGCGTTCTCGCGGGCAAGCATCTCAAGCTCGCTGTGCTTAAGTTTTGCGCGATCTAACTGCACGCTGGCTTCGAGCGCGCTTGAGTGAACCACCCGCATGCGCGCCAAGCGTTGCAAATCTTCACTGAGCGCAAGGCGCTGCTGATCGCTCGCCGGCGCGGCAGTGGCATGGTGCAAGTGCAGCCTACGCAGCGCCGCTTCATGCGCCTCAAGCGCCAGCTTCTGGGTATTTTCCGCGTGCAATAAAAGCGCTTGTTGCCGAGCGCAGTGTGCCTCGATGCCGCTGATCTGGTGTTTGAGGCGCTGGCATTGCGCCGTTTGGGCGTCGCGCTTGCGCTGCAGGGCGTGGGCTTGCTGCAAAGCGTGCTCCCAGCGCGGCCACTGCGCGGCCCAAGCCTGAACGTCTTGATTGGCAGCGAGCCACTGCTGCACGTTATTCACTTCAAGCTCGATGCTGAGTTGCTCACGCGCGCTGGCTTGTGCCGCTTGCGTTTGCTCTTGTCGCTTGCTTTGTGCTGCGCTGATTTCAAGCGTCAGCGAGTCGATGGTCGTTTGCAGCGCCTGCGTTTGCGCATCGATTTTTAGCGCATGCGTCAAGTCGCTAGCAAACTGCGCGTGGATCGTTTGCCCTTGCGCTAACAGCTCGGGCCCCGCACTTACGCTGCTTGCTGGCAACAGTTTGCACAGCGTTGCGCGTGAGCGATTCAGCGCGTCCGTCGCTCGCTGAAAACGTTCAAACGCCGCGTTGTCGGCCTGCTGAACCAGCAATAGCGCGCTCAATAGCGTGCGCTCAAGATCGATTTCTTGCAGGCGCGCATGCGCTTGCTCGCGATGATCAGTGGACCAAACCACATTCAGCGCCAGCGCGTCCTGCACGCGGGTTAGCGCTTGAGCCGCTTCAGCCGAGCGGCGATACACCTCAACAGACACGCGCGCATACAGCTCAGTGCCGGTAATCGCCTCCAAAAGCGCGGCGCGCTCGTCTTTGCGTGCGCGCAAAAACGCCGCGAAATCACCCTGGGCGAGCAGCACCGAGCGGCAAAATTGATCGAAATCAAGGCCGATGGTTTGCGTGATCAGCTTGAGTGCGGCGCTTTTGTTGCCCTCACTGATGATCTGCGCCGCGTCTAAATCGAGCAGTTGGATCAGCGGATCTTTAAGCGCCCCGTGTGCGCGGCGATGCGCGCGCTCGACGCGCCACGTCGAGCGAAAGCGTCGTCCGTTGGCTAAAAAATCCACCTCGGCGTGCGCATCGATTGCCCCATGCCGCACGATTTGGCGCACGTCGCTTAAGCTCATCGAGCCCGCATCGCTGCGCTCAATTTTGACTTGGCTTGAACGTTCAATCAGGCGCGGAATGCGTCCGTAAAGCGCCAGGCACATCGCATCCAGCAGCGTACTTTTGCCCGAGCCGGTGGCACCGGTGATGCAAAAAACACCCGCGTGCAGCAGCGGTGGCTCGGCCAAATTCAGCTCAAACTCACCCAGTGAGGCCAGGTTTCGCCCGGCAATGCGCAGAATTTTCAAGGCGTTGCCGCTTGGAGTGCATCACTAAACAGCGCGCGCAATTCCAGCGGCGCAGGGTCGTTAAAGCGCGCCCGGTAGGCCAGATCAAACAACTCCAGCGGGCTTAACTCGGTGGGCAGGCGCGCGGGGCTGGGTTCGAGCTCAGTGCGCTCGGGATAGCGCACCGAGATGTTGACCAGCTCCGCCCACGCATCTCCGAGCGCTTCGAGCAGTTGCGCACGCAAGCGCACCTGCGGTGAGTCGAGCTGCACGCGCACTTCGAGCAGCGGCTTTAAATCAGACGTGGCTGTTCTAGGCAGAGCTTTAAGCGCGCTCAAAACTTGCTCGAGGGGCGCGTGGGTCGCGGGTAGCAAGATGATGTCGCGTGCGCGCGGCACCACAATGGACTCAATCGAGCGCACGTTGCGGCCAGCAAATTCAACCAGCAGCACTTGGTGCACGTAGTCGCGCTCGATCATCGACAGCGGCAGTGGCGAGCCTGAGTAGCGCACCGCCTCACGCCCACCAATTGCTTGTGCGCGGTGCAAATGGCCGAGCGCGACGTAAGCCAAATCGGTGGGGAAAATATCTACGGGTAGCGCGTCCTGGTGGCCGCGTTGAATGTCGCGCTCGCTCAAGCTCGACAGCATGCCGCCCACCATATAGCAGTGGCCGCACGCCAACAGCGCCTGGTCGGCCGTGCAAAGCGCGCGCGCAAAGTCAATGCGCTCGGCGTACAGCGCGGCCGTGCCCGCCACGCTCGAGCCGGTTGCGATTGGGAAATCAGAAGGTCGCAAAAACGGCACTGCCACGAGCCACGCGGCGGTCTCGCGCTTTGAATTTTTGAGCGCAATCGCGCTGGCATCGGTGCCGCGCAACGCACCGACAACGTGCACATCCAGCGCATGCAGTAGCTCCAGCGGGGCATCTAGGCGCGCGCCAGAATCATGGTTGCCCGCAATCACCACGATTTGCAGCCACGGCGCGGCAGCGCGCGCGCTGGCGAGAAATTGGTAGTACTGGCGCTGCGCGCTGGAAGGCGGATTGGCGCTATCAAAAATATCACCGGTCACCAGCAGCACATCAACTTCGCGTGTGCACAACGTCGCTAGCAGCCAGCTCAAAAACCGCGCGTGCTCAAGTTCGCGCGACTGGCCGTGCAGGAGTTGGCCTAAGTGCCAATCGGAGGTGTGGATGAGTTTCATAGGGGCTCGAGTGTGGCGCATGCGCTGCGCGTGGATTGAATGGCGCGTCAGTAAATTCTGTCTTGACTGAAATTATAGAAAGCATAGAATCTAACGCCATGAAACTACTGCCGATCACACAGCGATTTATCTTGCACTGGGGCGAAATGGGCACGCGCTGGGGCGTTAACCGCACCGTCGCGCAAATCCACGCGCTGCTGTATCTCACCGGTCGCCCGCTGAATGCTGAGGACATTGCCGATACCTTAAGCGTGGCGCGCTCTAACGTGTCTACCAGCTTGCGCGAGCTGCAAAGTTGGAAGCTGGTTCGGGTGGTGCATTTGCTGGAGGATCGTCGCGACCATTTCGAAACTATCGGCGACATTTGGGACCTCGCGCGCACGGTGATTGCGGGCCGCAAAGAGCGTGAAATTGCACCAACCATGCAAGCGTTGCGCGAGTTTATGGAAACGCCCGACTTCAACAATGAAAGTGAGATTGCCAAGCAGCGCATCCGCGAGATGTCGCAATTTATCGACATATTGACCCGCTGGTCCGATGAGATGCTCAAGCTCGATCCGCCCACGCTGATTAAAATTTTGAAACTAGGCGCGAGCGTGCAAAAGCTGATCGGACGCAAACCAAGCCCGCCAAAGGAGAATGCCCCGTGAGCCAAGCTGCCTTGCCCGCCCTGCAATCCATTTTGAATGCAGACTGGTGGCGATTGGCACCCGTGGTCATGCGCCACCACCAGCTGCGCACTCACTCGTGCGACCGATTGGATCTCAACGGCACGATGCGTGAAATTTGGCATGCGCGCTGGTTAGATCCCTTCCTGCCACTGGTGCGATTTCTCGACGCCGTTGTTCCCTATTGCGGCGTGGAAGTACCCGCACAGGTGCGCTGCGTGGCCGATCCGCTTAGGCCAAGGGTGTATTGGGAGCGTGAGTTTCGCTTCCACGACGGGCGCATCGGGCGATTTTCTTCGTTTAAAGAATTCAGCGGCGACCACGAGGTGTGCGAGGTGATTCGCGGCGGCATCGCGGCGCGGTTGCGCGTTAGTGAATGCTCAGGCGGTCTGCGCTTCGATACCGTTGGCTATCAGTGGCGGCTCGGCAATTGGCGCGTGCCACTGCCGCTGCAGGCTTTGATTGGGCGCATCTGCTGCGAAGAAATCCCGTTGAACAACGAACAAATCCGCATTCTGATTACCTTCACCCATCCGTGGCTTGGCTGTCTGATTCGCTATGACGGCACCTTCCAAATCCCGCTGGCTTAAGCGGGCTTAAATCAAGCCAGCACGATCCAGGCGATCGATCACTTCGGCCTGCGAGCGCAAAAAATACTCGCGATCGGCGGGCAGCGTTTGGTCGTTGGCATCGAGCAGGCCGTTGGCCGGGTGAAAGGGCGCTTGCGCGTAGCTGTCGGTGAATAGATCGGCGCGCTGACGAGCGAGCAAATTGCCCATGCCGGGGCGACGCCGGTAGCGGCGCTGCGCGTCGAGTGAGATTTCAGCGAACGCAACCATGCTCTCGCCACCGTGCGCCTCGCTTAGGCTTAAACCCCGGTAGTCGATCACACAGCTCATCGCGTCAGTGGAGCTGGCTGGAATCGCCGTGCCCGCGATGCCCGCTGAGTTAGCCGACACCACATACGCCAGGTTTTCGATGGCGCGTGCGCGTTTGGCAATCGACTTGGGCGTGTTGAGCGGTGAGCCTACTTCAGAGGTTGAATGGCAGAACACTTCCGCCCCGCGAAACGCCAGCGCGCGGGCGATTTCGGGGTACAAAATTTCTTCGCTGGCGATGCACGCCAAGCGGCCAATCGCGGTGCTCACAACCGGAAACACCGCGTCGCGGCCGTAGATGTCCAGGTATTTGCGCCACACGTCGTGCGGCGTGGGCGCATACAGCGAAATCAAGCGTCGATAGCGCAAGATCAGCTCGCCCGAAGGGCTCAAAATAAAGCTCGATTGAAAATACAGCTCGGGGAAATTCGGGTCACGCTCGTAGGCGTTGCCGCTCAAAAAGACTTGGTTGTGTTGCGCGATTTCGCCAAGGCTTCTGTACAGCGGATCGTCCATGGCTAGGCAGGCCTTGTCGCGCCACGCGGCAATGCTTTCACCCATTGGAAAGCCAGTTAAAAAGTATTCCGGCAGCACGACCAATCGCACATCCGGCCCAATAAAGCCTTTGCTGGCGCGAACTTGCAACGCGATGCGCGCGATCGATTGTCGCATCAGCGCGCGTGCGGCTTGCGCATCGGTGCAGGCGTTGACCGCGTCGCAGCGGGTTTGCAGGGCGAGGGCGTAAATCGAGGTCATGAGGGCATCGGCTGGCAGGTGGGGCAGTGGTAAATCCGACGCGACGACTCAACTTCGCGCACGATCGTGGAGGCACATCGATAGCAGTCTAAGCCGTCGCGCTCAAACACCCAAAATCGGTACTGCTCAAACGTGTAACCATCGCGCTTCATTTCTTTGGCGCGCTGCAAATCGTTGGTGACGCCGCGTTCGCGATAGGCTTGCGCGCTGGTTTGAATAATTTCAACCGCCAACACCTGGCGCTCAGTGCTGGATAAATCACGCGCGCGGCGCCGCGGATTCACGCGCGCGCGGAACAGGATTTCCGAGCGCAAATAGTTGCCCAGACCCGCTGCAAAGCCTTGATCGAGCAGGACGCCGGCTATTGCGCGTCCGCTAAAAGCGCTGGAATTTAAGCGTGCACTTAAGCTGCTCGGCGAGGGCTTTTCCGACAAAATATCCGGCCCGAGCTTGCGCAGAAACGGGTGCTCGGCCACGCCTTGATCATTCAACACCGCAATATCTGATGCGCTGTACAGCAGCAGCCAAGCGTCGCGCGCATACAGCCCCAAGCGCAGCTGGCGATTCGTTGCGGGCGCCTGATTCGGCTTACAAACCAGCCATTTTCCGTACAGCTGGTTGTGCGAGTAAATCGTCCAGCCGTTGGCAAAACGGGTCAGCAGCGCTTTGCCACGCGTCTCGAAGCGCGTCACCTGCTGGCGATTCAAAGTTTTCTCGAATGATTTGAGATGCTCGTGAAAGAATTCAACGCGCTCAACCACTTGCGTGTGCAGCGCGCGGCCCAGCTGATCGGCGGCGCGGCGAATTTCTGGGCCTTCAGGCATGGGCGCAAAAGCCGTGGAAGCAAGGGCCGTAGAATCTGCCGACGGCCCGGTGAAGGGCACATGAGTCAGACGATGAGTGCACCCCGATTGCCGCCCTTAAATTTGCTGCGCGTCTTTGAACGCGCCGCGCATCGCTTGAGCTTTAAGCGCGCGAGTGAGGATCTCAATGTCACGCCCTCGGCGGTAAGTCACCAAATCAAGGCGCTGGAGGGGCAGCTAAAAATTGCGCTGTTCGAACGCGGGGCGCGGGGCCTAACGCTCACTGCGGCCGGGTCGGAATACGCAGAAACCTTGCGTGATGTGTTCGAACGCATCGAGCGCAGTACCGCGCAGCTGCACGCCCATTACGGACGATTTGCGCTGCGCTTGCATGTGACACCGTTTTTTCTAGGCGAGATGTTGATCCCCAAATTGCACGGTTTTCGCGAGCGCTTCGGCGATATCGATATCCAGATTGAGACCGCGCTGTCGCGCATTGATGAGCACCCACACAGTGCGGATCTTTCGATTGTTCTGGGCACCGGGCCGTGGCCGGGCCTGGTTGCGGATCGCCTGGTGGCCGTCAAACTGGTGCCGGTGTGTTCGCCTGAGTTAAAAGCTCAGTTGAATATTTCTCATCCGTCGGAGCTGCAAGCAGCGACGCTCATCCGCTACTCGTCGCGCTTGGATGCCTGGGATTTATGGGCGGAGAAAGCCGCGCTCAAAGAGTTTGTAGTCAACAGCTCGCTGAGTTTTGACTCTATTTACGCCGCGCTGCGCGCCGCAGAACAGGGCCTCGGATTGGCCATGGCACCATTACCTTTGGCGGCTAGCTGGCTGGAACGAGGGCGATTGGTGCGCGCCATTGAGATAGAAGCGCAGACCGCTTTGGCGTTTCATTTGGTACACCGTGAGAAAGACGCGCTACGGCCGGCGGTCAAGGCATTTCGAACCTGGGTAAAGCGCGAATTTCGTGCGATGGGCTAGAGCGAGCAAATCCAGGGAAGATGAGTTTTTCTCATCTTGCATTGCACAATTTTCGCTTGCGCGCGGCGTTCTTCACGCTAGATCATGCGCCGTGTGTTGCGGAGCGGGTTCGATCTATCTCCTCCCTCGTGATCGATCCCAATATGCTCATGCCGCGTCGCGCCAAAGGAAATGCTTAGCCGTAGTCCTCCTCCCACGGATCCTTCAAATCGGCGCACGCGGCACGCAACACACAACTTTTTCGCTTTCGTGCCGACGAGCATTCAATCTAAAGTTTTGTCGCGCCGCCAAAGCAGCGCAGCCAGCGCAATGCCAGTCGCGACCACGGCCACTACAATCGTCGCCAGCGCGTTGATTTCCGGCGTTAGGCCAAGCCGCATTTTCGAGTAAATCACCATCGGCAAGGTGGTCGCACCCGGCCCCGAGGCGAAGCTCGCAATCACCAAGTCATCGATCGAAATGGTAAATGCCAGCAGCCAGGCGGCCATTAGCGCCGGTGCTATCTGCGGCAGGGTGATCACAAAAAATACCTTCCACGGACGTGCGCCTAAATCGAGCGCAGCTTCCTCCATGCTCTCGTCCATTTGCGTCAAGCGCGATTGCGCAACGATGGTGACGTAAGCTGTGAGCAGCACCACATGCGCCAGCATGATCGTCAGCAGTCCGCGTTCAGCCGGCCAGCCGATCAGCTGTTTGAGCGTTACAAACAGCAGCAGTGCTGACAGCCCGAGAATAACTTCGGGCATCACCATCGGCGCGGATAGCATCAGTGCAAACGCGGTACGTCCGCGAAAACGCCCGAAACGGCTGAGTGCGAGTGCGCCGAGCGTGCCAACGATGGTGGCCAAACTGGCGCTGACCACGCCGACGAGCAAGCTTAAGCGGGCGGCGTGCAAAATCGGCTCGTTGTGCCAAAGAGCTGCATACCACTTGAGCGAAAAGCCGCCCCATACGGTGACCAGCTTCGATTCGTTAAACGAAAAAACGATCAAGCTCAAGATAGGCACGTACAAGAACGCAAAGCCGAACAGCATCGCAAAGGTGATAAACCACGAGCGCCTAGCGATCACGTACTGCGCGCTCTGCGGTCTTGGATGTGTTCAAACGCGAGTGTCGGCAGCACGATAAATGCGAGCATCGCAACCGCCACGCTGGCTGCTAACGGCCAATCATTGTTGGTAAAAAACTCGGTCCACAGCGTGTGACCGATCATTACCGAATCGGGCCCGCCGAGCAGATCAGGAATCACAAATTCGCCGACCGCCGGAATAAATACCAGCAGGCAGCCTGCGGCAATACCGGGCATTGACAGCGGCAAGGTCACCTTAAAAAACGCCGCCATGGGCCGGCAGCCGAGGTCGGCTGCGGCTTCAAGCAAGGTGTCGTCGAGGCGCATCAAATTGGCCACCAGCGGCAACACCATAAACGGTAAGTAGCAGTAGACGATGCCTAAGTACACGGCAAAATCGGTGCGGATGAGGGCCAGCGGTTGGTCGATGACGCCGAGGTAAAGCAGCAAATTATTGATCACGCCGGTTGAATTGAGCAGGCCGATCCACGCATAAATGCGGATTAAAAAGCTGGTCCAAAACGGCAGGATAATCAGCATCAAAAGCGCTAGACGCCAGCGCTTATTTGAACGTGCGATGCCGTAGCTCAGCGGATAGCCGATCAATAGCGTGAACAGTGTCGACAGCGCCGCAACTTTGATCGAGTTTAGGTAAGCACCCAGATACAGCGCGTCCTGCCAAAGCAACAGGTAATTCGAGAAGTTCAACTTGATGGTCAGATAGCCGCCTTCCAGCCATTGCCACAGTGAGGAATAGGGCGGTTGTGCCAGCTCTGACTCGCTGAACGAAATCCTCAAGATGATGACGAAAGGCAGCACGAACAGCAGCCCCATGGTGAGCAGCGGCACGCCAATTACCACTGCGCGACCGCGTTTGCCTTGGATTTCGCGGCCGAGGACGCTCAACGAGCGGTACAAACCGCGAAAAAACTGCGCCCACATTTGCGGCCAGTTATTCATGAGGTCAACACGACCCCGGCACGCGATGACCAGGCTAACACCACGTCATCGTCCCAAGTAAGCGCGTGTTCGGACTCGTGGCGAGTGTTGGTGAGCTGCACGCGCACCACTTGGCCGGCGGTGGTTTTGACGTGGTAAATCGAGACGTCGCCCAGATAGGCAATGTCTGCCACTTGTCCACGCAGCCAGTTGTGATCAGCGCTCGGGGCCTCATCGAGCAGCTGGATCTTCTCAGGCCGCACTGCAACTGACACCTGCGTGCCTTCCGGCAGCGGTTGGGCCGCGTGCATGATTAGATCGCAGCCCGCTTGTTCGCAGCGAATGCGCAAACCGTCGCTTTCGACCGCCACCACGCGCCCGTCAAACAGGTTCACCGCGCCCAGGAAATCAGCCACCATGCGCGTCGCTGGGAACTCATAAATGGTCGACGGCGCATTGACTTGCACGATCCGCCCGGCATCCATGATGGCGACCCGCGTAGACATCGTCATCGCTTCTTCCTGGTCGTGGGTGACGGTGATAAACGTAGTGCCAACGCGTTCCTGGATGGCGACCAATTCAAGCTGGGTATGCTCGCGCAGTTTGCGATCCAGCGCCCCGAGCGGCTCATCAAGCAGCAGCAGTTTGGGCTGTTTGGCCAGCGCCCGGGCGAGCGCGACGCGTTGGCGCTGGCCGCCGGAAAGCTGCTCGGGCTTGCGGTTTGCGAAGCCGCCCATTTTGACTAGGTCGAGCATTTCCGCAACGCGCGCTGCGACTTGTGCGCGCGCCATGCCCTCTTGCTGCAAGCCAAACGCCACGTTGGCGTGCACGCTCATGTGCGGAAACAGCGCGTAGGACTGAAACATCATGTTGACCGGCCGCAAGAAGGGCGGCAGATCTGTCACATCGACGCCGTCGATATACACGCGCCCGCTGTTGGGTATTTCAAAGCCAGCGAGGATTCTCAGTAGCGTGCTTTTGCCGCAGCCCGAGCCGCCGAGCAGCGAGAAAAATTCGCCCTGGAAGATATCAACGCTAAGGTCATCCACAGCATAGGTGGTGCCAAAGGTTTTGGTGATGCCCACGATCCGCACGAACGGCTTGGCGCTGGCGTCTTGCCACGGCGCCAGCAGCGTTTGCCGCCGCTTGGGTTGATTCATTTGCCGGTTTTGATGCGCGTCCACGCGCGTACGCGCAAGCGCTTTTCTGCACTCGAATGCACGCGTGTGGTGCGCAGTTTTGCCTCAACCGGTGGTGGCGGATAGATTCCTGGATCGAGGCCCACCGCCTTATCCAGCAAAGGCTTCGATGTTGAATTGGCGTTGGCGTACGACACGGTGTTGCTGATCGCCGTAATCACGGTTGGATCGAGCAGAAAATTGATGAAACGATGCGCGTTGTTCGGATGCGGAGCGTCCAGTGGAATTGCAGCGGTATCAATCCAGCGCACGGCCCCTTCGCGCGGAATCAAATAGCGGATCGTAACGCCCCGCTTGACCTCGGCCGCGCGATCGCGGGCTTGCAACACATCGCCGCTGTAGCCCATCGCAATACAGATATCGCCGTTGGCTAAGTCGTTGATGTATTGGGAAGATTGAAAGTATTTGATACTGGGACGGATGGCTGTGTAGAGCGTGCTGACACTCTGGATATCCGCTGGTTTGGCTGAATTGAGATCGCGCCCCTGATAGATCAGCGCGGCAGCAAACGCTTCGATCTCGTCGTCCAGAAAGCTGATGCCGCAGCCCTTCAATTTTGCCGCCGAAGCAGGATCAAACAGCACCGCCCAGCTGTCGACTGAGGCGTTCGCGCCCAAGGCTGCGCGCACTTTTTCGACGTTGTAGCCAATTCCGGTGGTGCCCCACATGTACGGCACTAGGTGCGCATTCGCCGGGTCGGCATCGGTTAGAGCTGCAAGGATGGCGCGGTCGAGATGTTTGTAGTTCGGCAGCTGCTTAAAATCGAGCGCCTTGAGCATTCCTCCTTTAACCAAGCGCTCGCCATTCGGGCGCGCCGATGGAAAGACCACGTCGTAACCTGAGCCGCCCGCGAGCAGCTTGGTTTCGAGCACTTCGTTGGAATCATAGACGTCGTAAACGACCTTTATCCCGCTTTGTTTGGTGAAGTCAGCCAGCGTTGACTCAGCCACGTAATCCGACCAGTTGTAGACGTTCACGACAGCCTCCTCGGCGTGTGCATGCAGCGCGAACATCAGGGCAGCGCTGAGCAGCAAACGCGCGTTGGGCATGATTTAAATCCAGGTAGGTGAGCGGGGCAGGGATGGGTGGTCGAAGTAGAGTTGCATCAAACGGCAACTCAAGCTCGGTTGTCAACGCGCGCAATCGCGCGACGAGCGGCTGAATCAGCCCAGCCTTGCTGCGCATTCTGTATAGAATCCAAGACAATGGCCAAGATTCCTCAACCTTCGTCTAACACCGGGTACGACAACCTCGCGGCGTTGAGTCCACGCTTGCGTGCCCGCCTGCAATCGTCGATGGATGATTTACTGAATCGCGCGTGGAATCGAGACGATGCCATTCGCTCGTGGGAATTGATCAGCAAGCTCACGCGCAGCGCCGAAAAAGAAGGGGCTTTGGAGCTCACGCCGCGTCTGGTTCGCCTAGGACGAGCGTTGGCTATGACGGTGCGCTCAATCAGCGCGCCGATGCCCGCGACAATCAACGAGCTGGGTCACGCCTGGCGACATGTTCAAGCCGATTTGCGCGACGTCAAGCCCATTGTTGAGGCGGTTCCATCGGTGCTGATTATTGCGGCACTCAAGCCGGGTTTAGGCCGCCTGGAGGCGGGCTTGATCGAGCGCGGCCTAGAGGTGCGCCAAGTGTTTGTGCCGCGTGCTGCCGCGGCGTTGGCCATCGGCGAGCCACGCTTGGTGGTGTTAGATGTTCCAGACCTGCTGGGGCTAGAGTTGGTCAGCTTCGCGCAAAGCGTGCGCGAGCAGTTACGCGCGCGGCATCTGGATTGTCCGATTTTGGTGCTCTCGGAGCCCATTTCTGTTGAAACCCGCATTGCGCTGATGCGCGCTGGCATTGCAGCGTATGTGCCGTTGCCAGCTGAGTTCGCGGAAGTACAGTCACGGGTCTTCGATCTGCTGAGCGAACCTGAACTCGACCCGTTTCGCATACTGATTGTTGATGACGATCGCTCGCAAACGATGATCGTAGAAGCTAGCCTGCGCCGAGCTGGCTGCAAAACACGCGTGGTCAACGAAGCTCGCCTGGCGCTGGCGGCGATGCAGGAGTTTGCCCCCGACCTGGCGGTAATCGATCTACACATGCCAGAGATCAACGGCATTGAGTTAACGCGCCTGATTCGCGAGCAAACCGCCTATGCGCAGATGCCGCTGCTTTTTTTGTCGGGTGAGCAGGATTTCGCCGCGCGCATTGACGCGATTCGCACCGGCGGCGATGACTTTTTGATCAAGCCGATCCAGCCGCAGCACTTGATTGCAGTGGTCAACACCCGCGCTCGGCGTGCTCGCACTCTCAATGCGCTGCTGCGCACCGTGCATACAGACGTTGACGCCGCGCTGTATTTGGACCGTCTGGATTTTATTCGCGAGCTGGAGCGTGAGCTCCAACGCGCGCCCACCGTTGAGTTTCCGCGGCGCTTGCTGGGTGGCCTGAAGTTCACCTTGAATGAATCGCAGTTCGACGCACTGAGCGCCGATGAGCAATCGGAAGTGAAGTCGAAAGCGGCATTGATTTTGAACCAGGCGCTAGGTTCAACCGCGCCGCTGACCAGCTTTGGCGAGCTCGGATTTTTAGCGCTGATGCGCGCGCAGTCACCGCCGCAAGCGCTGAAAGTGCTCGAAGCGGCGTCTGAGGAAATCAGCGAGAAGCTCAGCGAACGCTTTGAGTTCATGGTCAAGTTGAAAGCAACTTGCGTGGCGCTTCAGCTCGACACTGGATCAATTAAAGGCTCAGCGCAGCTGCGCCACGCCGAGCAAGCGTTGATCAAACCCGGTCGCGCGGTGTTTGGTGTGCCCGCCGAAGCGCAGCCACCCGTCCTGCGCGCGATGACTTTGGACGAGGCTAAAATTCGCGCTGCTCAGCGCTTTGATGTGGCTGAGTTGGAAACCAAACTGGCGCGGATGGAAGCGGGACCGCAGCGCAGTGGCGACCCTGAACACCGCTATCTGCGGGTGATGTGGCGCCCGAGCGACTCGCCCGATCGCGTGGCTGAGGGCGTCGCGCTGCGCCAAGCTCTGAATGATTCGGCAAGCCGCAATCGCTTTGATCGATTTGGGCTCGCGATGGCGTTGAAGGTGCTCAACTATCCGCAGGCGCAATCGTACGGATGGCGTCTGATGGTCGATCAAACATTTGAATTTTTGCGCTTGCCCGGGTCGATTCGGCAGCTCACCCAAGATTTTGAGCGCGTAGGGGCTAATCCAGCCCAGCTGATTATTGCGGTGTCCGCCGAGGACGTGATGATCGACCCGAAAGGCAGCAAGCGCGTCACCGAGCAGCTCAGTGCTTTAGGTATTCGCATCTGCCTTGGCAACTTGGGCGAGAACCTGGTTTCAATGAAAATCAGCGAGTACGTCAGCACGCATTACGCGCGCTTGAGTGAGAAGCTGTTCAACAACGGCGGTGTGCGCAGCGCCGCGCAGATCAATGCGCTGAAAGGTGCGGTTGATAGCGCCGCGAAGGCGCGCTTGCCGCTTATTTTTCCGCGCGCGCTCGCGCAGCAGACCGTGATCCAGGCTTTCGAGTTGGGTGCCGACTGGGTGATCACCGACGCATGATTGATCTCTACACAGCAGCCACGCCTAACGGTTTCAAAGCGACCATCGCATTGGAGGAGTTGGCACTCCCCTACACCTTGCACAGCGTAAAGCTCGCTGAAAACGAGCAAAAAACGCCGGAGTTTCTGGCGATCAATCCAAATGGCCGGATTCCTGCAATCGTCGATCGCGGGAATGGCGATTTCGCGGTATTTGAATCTGGCGCCATTCTTCTGTACCTAGCGGAGAAGTCCGGCCGATTGATTCCCGCCGACGCCAAAGGCCGTTCCCGCGTGATCCAGTGGCTGATGTGGCAGGTCGGTGGTTTGGGCCCGATGCAGGGCCAAGCGAACGTGTTTTTTCGCTATGCCAAAGAGCAGATTCCGTTTGCGATTGAGCGCTTTCAGCGTGAGACGCGACGTTTGTACGAAGTGCTTGAGCGCCAGTTGCAAACGAGTGAATACCTAGCCGACGCGTACTCGATCGCCGACATTGCCTGCTATCCGTGGGTGCGCATCCATTCTTGGGCAGGCGTGTCGATTGATGGCCTCGACAGTCTTGCGCGCTGGCTCGACCAAATGGGTGCACGACCAGCCGTGCAGCGCGGCATGGCACTTCCGCCGTCGCCCGATTTCAGCGACCCGCTGGTGCAACAAGAATTTTTGCGCCGCGCACGTACCATCCTTGCGTAAGTTTGAGAATATAAGTTCATGAATGTATTGAATAAATGGCTGTCATTGGGTGCCTCGCTGGTGCTTGCAGGTTGCGCGAGTGCGCCGCTTCAGCAAGTGCCGTCAGCCGCCGTACCCAGCCAGCCGCAAATAGCACTTGCCAGTGAGGACAATCTTAATGCCACCCTGTGGACGCAAGGCTCGGCTGAGTTTCGCGCTTCAGCCATTCAGGCTTGGCACCAGGCGTATCCAGCGCTTGAGCGCATGTTGGAGGCCAGGCACTTAAGTGCGGCCGCCGAGCAGCTGGGGCCGTTTTCCGAGCTGCCGCCGGCCATTATTGTGGACGTCGATGAAACCGTGCTCGATAACTCAAGCTACATAGCGCGGCTAGTTAGCAACGCCGCTGAGTTTGACGACGTCTCCTGGAGCGCGTGGTGTAAGGAAGAAGCGGCACGTCCGATTCCTGGCGCGCGGGCATTTTTGCTCGCAGCGGCCGAGAAGGGCGTGACGGTGTTTTATGTGACCAATCGCCGCGTCGATGTGCGCGAGGCGACGCGCAACAATTTGGTCAACAAAGGCTTTCCGATGAAGCCAGGCGTTGAGACCGTGCTGACGCTCGATGAGTCGGTTGGCTGGACCTCCAGCAAAGGCACGCGGCGCGCGTTCATTGCCAAAAATTATCGCGTGGTGCTGGTCGCTGGCGATAACTTAGGTGACTTTATCGACACCACTCGCGGCAGCCCGGCGGATCGCTTCAAGGTCATCAGGCCTTATCGGCAATGGTGGGGCGAGCGCTGGATCATGCTGCCCAACCCGATGTACGGTTCGTGGGAAGACGCGGTGCTGGGCTTTGAACGCGGCCTCGCTCCAGACGTCAAGCGCGAGCGCAAATTAAAAGCCCTGCGACTCGATTAGTTCAATCGCGGGCGCTTAATCACAAACATGCTTGGATCAATGGGCGAGTTTACTTGCGCCACTTGCCACCAAATATCGTTACTTTTCACGCCTGAGTAGTACAGCCGAACGCGCTGCGGCTGTTGAAATCCGCTCGGTTCGAGCGTGATGAAGTGCGAGTAGATGCGCTCATGCCAGCCGCGTGAGGTCTGAAATCCGACCCGGCGGATTGAATGGCTGGCCCGGTCGATCGCGAAAATGGTGTGCGCTTGGCTTAGGTCTTTGACGCTCACCACGTAGCAGGCAAATCCATCCACTTGGTCGTCGGGCAAGCGCGTCAGTTTAAAGCCCTCATCAAGCGCGAAACGGATAATCCCAAAGCCAAAGTTTTCCGACCATTCTTTGCTGGCTTCAGCGTTCGGCACTAAGCCATTCTGGTTGTAGGTGTTAACGCCGTCATAGCTCACTTGAAACAGCACTCGCGAGCCGGATTTGGCGTCGATTCGAACCTGGCCGTTGGCTGCGCGGGCGTTGCTTGATGCGCGCGGAAACACGCGCCACATTCGATAGTTTTCGGCCACCACGCAGCGCTCGCGGTCGGGCTCTTGACACAATGTGGCGCTGCCTTCTAGCAGCAGCGTTTGCGGTCGGCGCCATCCTTCGCCGCCCGCAGCTTCGTGCGCCTTACCAACAATTTCGCGTGCAGTGAGGTCAGCAGCGCTTGCGCTATTGCACAACAGTAGCGGCCAGACTGCCAGCAGAAGTCGCCAAGGCATGAGCTCAATAACCTGCCGCTTGGCCGTCTTTGCGTGATTCTGACGCGCCAAAGTACACGCCGCTGATCGGGTCGCGGAGGATCGCTTGGTAGCCGCCAAACTGCCCATCAGCGGGCGCAAGCTTGTGGCCCATACGCAGCAAGGCGCGCTCGGTGGCATAGCTAAAGCCGCGCTCAAGGCTCAACGTGCCGCCATCGGTCATCGCGCTGGCAGCGCCGGTGGGTTCGGTTGAGCCGGTGTGATAGATCCGCGGCGCGTCACCGGCTTCTTGTAAATTCATGCCGAAGTCGACCAGGTTTTGGATGATTTGCACGTGTCCTTGTGGCTGCATATCGCCACCCATCACGCCAAAGCTAAGCCACGGCTTGCCGTCTTTGGTGGCAAAGCCCGGGATGATCGTTTGAAACGGCCGCTTGCCCGGCGCGTAGGTGTTGGCGTGGCCTTCAGTCAACACAAACATCTCGCCGCGATTTTGCAAAATAAAGCCCAGACCCGGCGGGGTCATTCCTGAGCCCATGCCGCGATAGTTCGATTGAATCAGCGAAACCATGTTGCCTTGCGCGTCGGCAGTGGTCAGATAGATCGTGTCGCTCGACAGCGGATTGCCGGGCTCCACGAGGTTTGCGGCGCGCGTGAGGTTGATCCGCGCGCGCTGTTTTTCGGCATACGGTTTCGAAATCAGCCGAGCGATCGGCTGCTCTGAAAACGCAGGGTCGGCGTAGAACTGCGCGCGGTCCGCAAAGCTGAGTTTCTTGGCCTCGGTAAATAAATGCACGTGTTCGGCTGAGCCGAAAGCGATCTTGCTGAAATCAAATCCTTCCAGAATATTGAGTATTTGCAGCGTCGCAATGCCTTGTCCGTTGGGCGGGAGTTCCCACACGTCCACGCCTCGGTAGTGGGAGCTGAGCGGCTCAACCCAGGTGCTTTCGTGTGCGCTCAAATCGGCTTCAGTTAAAAAGCCACCTTGGGCGGCCATGTATTGCGCGATTGCTTTGGCGGTGGGGCCTTCATAAAAGCCCGCGCGGCCGTCTTTGGCGACGCGCTCCAGGGTGATTGCGAGATTTGGATTGCGCCAAATTTCGCCTTTGCGCGGGGCGCGCCCGTCGATGGTGAACTGCTCCTTGAAGCCGGGAAACGGGCTCAGACGCGGCACGGAGAGGTTCCAGTAGTAGCCGATGATCTCGCTGAGTGGAAAGCCTTCGCGCGCGTAGCCGATCGCCGGAGCCAACACGTCTTTCAGCGGCATGCGCCCAAAGCGTTGATGCATCGTGATCCAGCCATCCACGCAGCCCGGTACCGAGACGGGCAGAGGTCCTAATGCCGGAATGTCGGTCAAGCCGCGCTTGCGAAACTCATCGAGCGTCAACGATTTAGGCGAGCGTCCCGACCCGTTTAGGCCGTAGAGCCTGCTTGTTTTGGCGTCCCAGATCAGCGCAAATAGATCACCGCCCACGCCGTTACCGGTGGGTTCCATCAAGCCTAGCGCCGCGTTAGCCGCGATTGCCGCGTCGATCGCGTTGCCGCCGCGACGCATCGTGTCGAGGGCAATTTGCGTGGCCAGCGGCTGCGACGTTGCGGCCATCGCGTGCTGGGCGACTACCTCCGAGCGCGTCGCGAAATCGCGTCCAACAATTCGATCAGCAGCCACCGCAGAACTCCCAGCAGTCAGAAGCGCAAAAATTGCGCAGGAGGTATTTAAGCGCATGAGTTGCCTCGCTGGAGTTCTAACAAATAGCGTATTACGGTTTCTTCTAAGCCCAAATAAAGCGCATCGCCGATCAGCGCATGGCCAATAGACACCTCCAGCAGATTCGGAATGCTGGCAAATAAACTCAAGTTGTCGAGGTTCAAATCGTGGCCCGCGTTTACACCTAACCCATGCGACTGCGCCACTCTCGCCGCGTCGGCGTAGCGTGTCAGCGCAAGGTCGGCGCGGCCCGCGTCTACTTCAGCGGCGTAGGGCCCCGTGTAAAGCTCGATGCGTTCGGCACCCAGCTCGCGCGCGAGCGCAAAGCTTGGATGCGCTTCGGGATCCATAAACAAGCTCACCCGGCAGCCAAACGCAACCAGCTCAGCGATGATCGGGCGCAGCGCGTGCGCGTCAACGGCCAGATCAAAACCGTGGTTAGAGGTCAACTGGCCGCGCGCGTCGGGTACCAATGTGGCCTGCGTTGGGCGCAGCTGACGACACATTTCCACAAAGCCCACGTAGCCGTCTTCGGGCGGCGCAAACGGATTGCCTTCCAGATTTAGCTCGACGTCCGGCTCGTGCGCTTTCAAGCGCTGACAGTCCTCAAACGTCGCGTGGCGCCGATCCGGACGCGGGTGCAGGGTCAAGCCGTGCGCGCCCGCCGCCACGCAAATGCGCGCGGCGCGATCCAGGTTGGGCTCATCATTGCCGCGCGAATTGCGCAGCAGACAAATCTTGTTGAGATTGACAGACAGCTGGGTCGGCATCAGTGAGCAATTTCAGCGAAAAATACCGGCCAAGTATGCCTGTAACATCGCGCTCCCCTCCGTGAATTCGATTCCGCCGCCATGCGTCTATTTGCTGTTTTTTTACTGGGCCTCACCAGCCAATTGAGTGCGGAAACGCGCGTGATGAGCACCGCTGATTTATGGGCAATCGAACGCATTGGGGCACTGGTTGCTAGCCCGAATGGCAGCGAACTGGCATTTACCGTCACCCAGTTTGATTCCACCACCAATCAGGCAAACGCGGAAATTTGGCGAGTCGCAGCCGATGGCCTAAGCCCGCCGCAGCGGCTCACGCAGAACCCAGGCAGCGATCTCGCGCCGGTGTATTCGCCTGATTCAAAGTCGCTGGCGTTTGTGTCTGCGCGCGAGGGGCGGCCGGCACAGCTCTATTTGCTGCCGCTCAACGGCGGTGAGGCACGTGCACTCACCGACTGGCCGCTCGGAGTCAAGCGCGCTCAGTGGCTAGGTGACGGCACGCGTATGATCGTGGAGGCGTCGACTTATCCAGACCTCAACGATGACGCGGCTAAAGTGCGCGAGCGCCAGACCGCGGTGACCGCAGATGCAACTCAAGCGCGCGCCTCGGAATCGCGCGCGGTGCGCTACTGGGACCGTTATCTAACCGATGGCTTGCGCAGCCATTTGTTTGTTCTCGACGTGGCCAGCGGCAAGTTTGCAGACCTGCTGCCGGGCTTCGATAACTGGGTCAATTTTGATGGCTTTGAGTGGGACGTGAATGCCAAAGGCACCGCGATCGCGTATTCGGCCAATGCAACGCCGGCGCCGCATCGCGAGCTGAACTTTGATGTTTTTTTGCTGGATATCGCGACCCGCAAATCGGTCAATCTCACCAACGATCGCCCCGGTTACGACGCGCGCCCGCAGTTTTCACCCGATGGGCAGCGCATCGTTTTTTCAGGAACCCGACGCGTCAATGTGGCCAGCGAAATGGGCCGCCTTTTTGTGTATGACTTGCAAAGTAAACGCAGCCAGGAGCTGCTCCCCGGCTTTGATTTTCCGACCAGCGCTTGGCGTTTCAGCCAGGACGGCAAACGCCTGTATTTCCACGGCGAACAGGCCGGGCGCGTGCATTTATTCGCGCTCGACCAAGGCCAAACCGCGCCGACTCAGCTGGTAGCCGGCGGTACGACCGAAGGCGTAGCGCCGCTAAAAGGGGACCAATTCGCCTACTTGCGCCAAGATTTTTCAACGCCTGCTGAGATCTACAGCGGTGCTCGCGCGCTCACTCAGTTCAATGCCGCGCGTCTCAAGCCGATCAGCTTGAGCACAGTGAAAGACGTGCGTTACGCGAGCAACAATGGCGCGCAGATCCAGATGTTTGTGGCCTATCCGCCGGGATTTTCTAGCTCGAAAAAATATCCGCTGCTGATGCTGGCGCACGGCGGGCCGTTCGTCGCGTGGCTCGATAGCTTTAACTACCGTTGGAATGCGCAGGTGTTTGCAGCGCAAGGCTATGTGGTGGCTATGCCCAACTGGCATGGATCGACCGGCTTCGGTCAGGAATTTTCCGATGCCTTGCTCGGCGCGCACGGTGAGATGTCCTCGCAAGACACACTGACAGCGGTCGATTGGTTGATTGCCGAGGGCACTATCGATCCCGAGCGCATGGCGATTGCTGGTGGCAGCTACGGTGGCTATTTAACCGCGCTGCTGGTCGGGCAGACCGATCGATTTAAAGCCGCGGTCAACCACGCTGGCGTGTTCGATATAAGCGGGCAGTTTGCGTCTGATTCGGCGTGGGATCGTCCGAGCAGCTACGGCACCGCGCCGTGGATTGACCCGATCGAGTTAGATCGCTGGTCACCCTCACGGCTGGTGCCAAAAATGAATACGCCCACGCTGATCTTGCATGGTGAACTCGATTACCGCGTGCCGGTCACGCAGGGCTTAAACATGTACGGCGCGCTCACCGGAAAAGGCGTGCCGACGCGCATCGTGCTTTTTCCAAATGAGAATCACTGGATTCTCAAGCCGCAAGCCTCTATGCGTTGGTACAAAGAATTCTTTGACTGGCTGGATCGCTATTTGTAGCTGAATTGCTAGCAGATCCAGCTAAAGCACCCGGCGGCTCTAGCGCATTTGCGGGCCGCCCATGCCCATTTTGCCAGCGAACTGCTTCATCACGCTTTTAAAGCCGCCTCTTTGAAATTTGCTCATCATTTTTTGCATCTGCTCGAACTGCTTAAGCAAGCGGTTGAGGTCTTGCACCTGCACGCCCGAGCCCGCCGCAATTCGGCGCTTGCGTGAGCCGTTGAGCACATCAGGAAACCTGCGTTCCTTGGGCGTCATTGAATTCACCATCGCGATCATGCGGTTGGTTTGCTTATCGTCCACTTGGGCTTTGACCTGATCGGGGATTTGGCCCATGCCCGGCAGCTTGTCCATCATTGAGCGCATGCCGCCCATGTTGTTCATTTGCTCAAGCTGGTCGCGAAAATCGGCGAGGTCAAATTTCTTGCCAGCGACCATTTTGTTGGCAAGTTTTTCAGCTTTCTCGGTGTCCACTTTGCGCTGGACATCCTCGACTAGGCTCAGCACATCGCCCATATCCAGAATGCGCGAGGCGAGGCGGTCGGGATAGAAACGATCCAAGCCGTCGAGCTTCTCGCCGATACCGATAAATTTGACCGGCTTGCCGGTGATGTGGCGGATCGACAGTGCCGCACCGCCGCGCGCGTCACCGTCGGTCTTGGTCAGCACAATGCCCGTCAGCGGCAACGCCGCGTTGAACGCCTTGGCGGTATTCGCGGCGTCCTGGCCGGTCATTGAATCAACCACAAACAGCACTTCAGTCGGATTGAGCAAGCTGTTGATGCGCTTGACCTCACCCATCATCGCCTCATCAATGGCCAAGCGCCCGGCGGTGTCCACGATCAGCACATCGCACAGCTGGCGCTTGGCTGCATCTAGCGCAGCGACAGCAATCTCATCGGGTGAAGTGAGCGTGGTTGCGAAAAAGTCAGCGTCGGCTTGAGCGGCGAGAATTTTGAGCTGCTCAATCGCAGCCGGTCGATAAACGTCAACACTGGCCAGCATGACGCGCTTTTTCTCGCGCTCTTTGAGGTACTTGGCCAACTTGCCAGCGGTCGTGGTTTTGCCTGCACCCTGCAAACCGGCGAGCAAAATGATTACCGGCGGCTGCGCGCGCAGGTTGAGCTCCTGGGCCTGTCCGCCAAGCACGGCGGTGAGCTCGTCTTGCACCACCTTGATTAACATTTGCCCCGGTTTGAGGCTTTTGGTGACCGCCTGGCCGACGGCTTTTACTTTGATGCGCTCAATAAACGCCTGCACCACGGGCAGTGCGACGTCGGCTTCGAGCAGCGCGACGCGGACTTCGCGGATGGTGTCGCGAATGTTTTCATCGCTTAGGCGTGCTTTTCCGCGCAGGCGCTCGACGGTGCCGGTCAAACGTTGGGTCAGGTTCTCAAACATAGCAATCGATTAAGATTTGACGCGACCGCAGCCGCAAAGGGCGCGCATGATAACAGGCCGCCCACAGTGCTTATCTGGATCAACGATTGAGTATTTTTAGCCTTCTTAGCGGCCTGGCGATCGCCACTTACGCGCTCACCGGTGTTTTTTTGTTTCGGCGCATTCGGCTAGATGACGGGCTCAACCGCTCGCGCGCTTGGCCGATGGCGCTGGGAGTCGCACTGGCACTGCACAGTACCGCGCTATGGGTGCATTCGTGGCCGCTGAGATCGCTCGATTTTAGTTTGATCGCGGCAGTCTCGCTGGTGGCTTGTGTGATGGGCTGGATAACGCTCGGCTTAAGCCTTCGGTTGCGCGCAGGAGATTTGGCGCTGCTATTGCTGCCGTTTTTGGCGCTCAGCGCGCTGCTGCATGCTGTGTTTTCAGCGCACTCACGCGCTCCCGAGGCGCTCAGTTGGCAGATTGGCTCGCATGTCTTGATTGCCATCGCGGCCTATAGCGCGCTGGCGCTGGCGGCGCTAAAAGCGATCCTGTTGCTGATCCAAGACCGTTTGCTGCGCCACCCCAAGCGGCTGAATTGGCTGGCTGCGTTACCGCCGTTGGATGAAGGCGAGCGCCTGCTATTCGCTCTTATCTCAATGGGCTTTGGCCTGCTGACCCTGACCCTGCTCAGTGGCGTGCTGTTTATTGAAAATTTATTGGCGCAGCATTTGGTGCACAAAACGACGCTCTCGGTACTTGCCTGGGTGATCTTTGGCGTGCTGCTGTTTGGACGCCAGCGCTATGGCTGGCGCGGCAAGCGCGCGCTGCGCTGGACGCTGGTGGGCATGGGCGTGCTGGCGTTAGCGTTCCTAGGCTCGAAGTTTGTGCTTGAGCTGGTGCTCAATCGGGTTTAAGCAGTTAGCCGCTACTTGCCGTCGTCGGCGATAAATCGCGGGCCATCGCCAGCGGTTTTCTCATAAACGCCGCTCCCGGCGCGCTTGTATTGGGTAAATCCGCGTTTGGAAAAGTGATTGGGTTCCAGCACATGCGCTTGGCCGCGGCTCACCGATGGGGCAGAAATAATGCGGATCACGACTTCCCCGCAGACCGGGCAATGGGTCAGTTCAGGCTCGCTGAGCTTGCGCAATAGTTCAAATCCCTCCGCGCAATAGGCGCAGCCGTCTCGTTCAGCGCGAAATTCATAAATCGGCACGATCAACCTCGGGTTCTAGCTCAGCTTCACTGGGCGCGGTGGGCGCGGGCGCTTGTGCTTCAGCAAGCGCAATGCGCAACCACGGCGTGGGGTCTTGCGTGCCGGCGCTTAAGCTCGCGAAATTGTTGATGATTCGGCAAAACAAGCGCGCGGTTTGCTCGGTGTCGTACAGCGCCGAATGCGCGTCGGCTTGCGACCAGCCGATCCCGGCGGCCGTGCAGGCTTTGGCGAGCACCGTTTGGCCATAGCTGAGCCCGGCCAGGGTGACCGTGTCAAAGCACGAAAAAGGGTGAAACGGCGCGCGTTTATGTCCCGAACGGCGGATCGCTTGGTTCAAAAAACTTAAGTCAAAATGCGCGTTGTGGCCGACTAAAACGGCGCGTTTGCAGTCGGCTGCTTTGAGTGCTTTGCGCACGCCTTGAAAAATCACATTCAGCGCGGCGTGCTCATCAAGCGCGCCGCGAAAAGGATGCAGCGGGTCGATGCCGGTGATCTCAAGCGAGCGCGGATCGATATTGGCCCCGGCAAACGGCAGGACATGCGCGTGCAGAGTGTCGCGCGGCTCGAGCTCACCGTGGGCGTTAAAGCCCAGCGTGACGGCGGCAATCTCAAGCAGCGCATCGCGATGGGCGTCAAAGCCGCCGGTCTCAACGTCGACAACAACCGGCAGGAATCCGCGAAAACGCTGGGCGATGGGTGTTACTGGCAAACTAATGGTCATGGCGCTGAGCATATCGGTTTTGCTTTACTCGCTACTTTCAACTTACACACCGGAGCGCTAGACCCATGTCCATTAGCCCTGAAATTCTCTATGGAATCGCAGTGGTACTGATGCTGGTAGGTATTGCAGGCACCTTTTTGCCTGCGCTGCCGGGTGTGCCGCTGACCTTCGCCGGAATGCTGTTGTTCGCTTACGCGGGCGACTTTAAGCAGGTCGGCGGCTGGACGATTGCTATCTTGGCGCTGCTCAGCGTGCTGGCAATCGCGCTCGATTTCATCGCGGGGCTGATTGGCACCAAAGGCGCGGGCGCCAGTAAATGGGCGATGTTGGGTGCGGCCTTGGGCACGCTGGTCGGGATCTTTTTTGGGCTGCCGGGGCTTATTTTGGGTCCGTTCATCGGCGCGGTTGCGGGCGAGTTGATCGCCAACAAAGACCTCCAGCAGGCGACCAAAGCCGGTATCGGGGCGTGGATCGGCTTGGTGGTCGGGTTAGCGGCAAAAGTAGCCGTTACCGCGACCATGTTTGGCGTACTGATCACGGCTTGGTTTATCCAATAACTAGCACGTCGTGCTGTTTAACTCGCACGCGTTTTTATTTCTATTCCTGCCGCTTGTCTGGCTGGTTGCAACCGGCTTGCGCAAGGCCGGCTGGGCGCGTGTCTCCCTAAACTGGCTTCTATTGGCATCGCTGTTTTTCTACGGCTGGTGGGCCCCTGAAAATTTATTATTGATTGCCGTCAGCACGCTGGCCAATTTTTGGGTGGGCTCCTTGCTCGGCAAGCAGCGCTCGCGCTGGCTGTTAGCGCTGGGTGTGGGCGGTAATTTGGGGCTGATTGGGCATTTCAAATATCAGGCGTTTTTCACTGAAGTTCTCAACACGCTGAGCGGCGCTGAGCTCAGCGTGGTGGCGGTGGTGTTACCGCTGGGCGTGTCGTTTTTCACCTTTATACAGATCGCCTATTTGGTCGACGTGTATCGAGGCGATGCGCCGGAGCGCTCGCTGAGCCGCTACGCGCTATTTGTGACGTTTTTCCCGCACCTGATCGCCGGCCCAATCGTGCACCTGAAGGCGCTCATGCCGGAATTCGATCGGCCCAGCGGCCGCACCGAAATCAGTAAAAATTTAAGCGTTGGCCTCAGTATTTTCGCAGTCGGGCTGGCTAAAAAGGTGCTGATCGCCGACAGCTTGGCGCCGCTGGCGTCGCCCACGTTTGCCGCGTTCGCCAACGGCGACCCGATCACCAGCAGTGCCGCTTGGATGGCGGCATTGGCATACAGCGGGCAGCTGTATTTTGATTTTTCCGGCTATTCCGACATGGCCATCGGGCTGGCGCGCCTGTTTGGCGTGCGCTTCCCGATCAATTTCTTTTCACCTTACAAAGCGCTCAGCCTGACCGATTTCTGGCGACGCTGGCACATCACGCTATCGGCGTTTTTACGCGATTATTTGTATGTGCCGCTGGGTGGCAATCGGCGCGGGCGAGCGCGAACCTACGTGAATTTACTGCTAACCATGCTGCTGGGCGGCCTATGGCACGGCGCCAATTGGACCTTTGTGCTGTGGGGCTTGGCGCATGGCGTGGGCTTAGCCCTTGAGCGCGCCTTCGGAATCGACAAAGTTACGCGCTACCGCCACCTGCGCATGGCCTGCACGTTTTTGCTGGTGATGCTCGGCTGGGTGCTGTTTCGCAGTGCCACGCTCGACAGCGCGCTGGCTTTTTATGCCGCGCTATTCAGCTTCGATCCGACGAGTTGGAGCGTGGCTTTGGTCAAGCCGCTGGACGTGTTGCTGATTGCCGCCGCACTCGCGATCGCGTTTTTTGCACCGAATACCTCTGAGCTTTTTGCGCGCGTGGAGCCGGGCATTGTCCCTGAGCATTTTGAGCTGCGACCGTCGCGCGCAACGTTTCAACTGGCGCCCGCACACGGCATCGCGCTCGGGCTGCTGTTTGGTTTGAGCGTGCTCGGAATGTCGCGCGTGACCGAATTTATCTACTTTCAGTTCTAGCATGAACCGCGCGCGCGCCCGCCAATTTCTACTGTTTGCCAGCCTAAGCTGCGTGCTCTTGCTGACGCTGGTGGGCCTGCTTAATTTTGCGATTGATCCGCTGCAATTCTTTCGCCAGGCGCGATTCACTGACGCGCATTTTTCAACCAACCAGCGCTATCAAAACCCCGGATTAGCGCGCAATTTCCCCTACGACACAGTGGTCATTGGCACCTCGCACATGGAGAATTTTTCGCCTGCATTAGTGCGCCAGGCGCTCGGCGGTGAGCCGCTAAAGCTGGCCATTTCCGGCGCCAGCGTGCGCGAACAGGCGCTGATGCTGGAACTGGCGCTGCGCAACCCTCGGCTTAAGCGCGTGGTGTGGGGCGTGCTGGCGGACAGTTTTGATTATTCCGACAGCGTGGTCAGCGATTACGGCCCGTTTCCGTGGCATCTGTATCACGCCGATTTTGGCTTGCTCAGCCAATATCTGTGGTCGTTCGACACGCTCAAATCCAGCGCGCTAGCGCTTAGCACGCCATCCTCGCAGCCGCTCGAGTCGCTCAACACCTGGTCGGATCAAGGCAGCTACGGTCCCGATCAAGTAGAAGCCGCGTGGCTGGCGATGGGCGCGCGCTGGGATGAGCGGCTGTATGCGTTTTATTCCAAGCGTGTGCCAGCGTGGGAGGACGCTAAATTTGTCGCAACCCGGCGCATGGTTGCGCCCATTCGGGCGCATCCCACTGTGCGTTTTGATCTGGTATTTCCGCCCTATTCGATCCTCGAGTACGCGAATGATTTTCGCGTGCACCGCGAGCGCTTTGCGCGGCGCGTGCTGCTCAAGGATTACTTGATAAAGCAGCTAGCCGGCTTGCCGAATGTGGCTATCCACGACTTTGAAACCGATCCGCTACTCAACACTGATTTGAGTCGATTCAAAGACTTAAGCCACTCCAGCCTGGCCACCACCGAGCTGATCCTGCACGATATTGCAGCCGGCACGCGCACCCCCCGCGATCCTGCCAGAGCGTTAACCGAGCAACTGGTGCAATTCCTCGATCAACGCTGCGCCGCAGACGAACCCACACGCTGCTCAGCACGCATGCGCTGCGGCCGCGACCAATTGCGCCGATGGCTAGAAGCCGGCGCCAACCCGCAAACGCTGCTGCGCTATAGCAATCTGGATATTTGTCGATAGGAACTAGTTTGTTTCGGTGAAGCGCGCCGGTCACGGTCACGCTTGGACACTCGTTTCATTCTGACCCAATCTCTCTCGTAATTTAGGGTGTCTCCAAGAGTTTGTAGGCCCAATTGACATCCGTTCTTCCAGCCACTTGAAAAGTCACTCAGCCTTCGGTTGGCCGTCTGGACCGCAGCTAAACAACTCCCCCAAAGCCACCTCCGCAAACTCCGCAAACTCCGCGTTCTCCGCGCGAATCGCTTCCGTTCTAATAGTCACCATTCTTCCACCGTCGGCTAGTGCGCGAGAATCTGACTGGCCGGGAGAGTCCTAGCGGCGTTATCCCGACTCTCCACTCGATGGCGCTTACCGGTACTGACACATCACGTTGCGAGGTCATCCCATGTTTCTTCTTTTTTCATCTGCGCCATCGTTTGGATTGCAGCAGGCGAGAGGCTGGCCGCTGGCTCCAGCAACGGTGCTGCGACCACGTTGCAATTGGGTGTCTTGGATCATGGGACGCGGTGCTATCCCCTGTTCGAAATGCCGTCGATCGCAGTGCCCGTGAGGCGCTCATCCGCGTCGGACCAAAACGTTTTCACACAGCAATCCTAGGGGCAGCACAGTCGTTAAGGATTCCGTGCTCGGAAGACTCAAGTCCGCTGCGGTTCCTGCGCGCCGTGCGCAGGTCGCTGCTGCCCGCTTTCGCTATGGTTTCTCAAACTGCCCCACAGATCCAGCGGGTCGCGGCCGCTTCCAGAGTGAGATGACTAGATATAGCAAGGTCGCTGGAATGACGGCATACAGCAGAACGCCCTGGAAGGTACTAACGGCTTCATGCTGGCGCGCGGTGAGGATGAGCAAGGCCGTGTAGGCGATGTAGTAGAAGATCATGATTGCGCCCTGTAGTCGGGTAACTTGGCCGGTGATGAAAATCGGGAAGCACACCACCGCCACCGCCAGCATCACCGGCAAATCGAATTGAATCGCGCTGGCGGCTACCTTAATGCCGCCCTCAGACACCACCGAGGCGGCCCCTAACACCGCCAGCAGATTGAAAATACTGCTGCCCACCACGTTGCCGATAGCGATGTCGCGTTCGCCCTTGATGGTGGCAATCACTGATGTGGCGAGCTCCGGCAATGAGGTGCCGATGGCGACGATGGTCAGGCCGATCACCAGATCACTCACGCCAAATGCGCGCGCAATCGTCGTAGCGCTGCCGACAAGCAGTTGCGCACCGAACACCAGAAACACCAGACCAATGATAATCAAGCCAACGTTTATCCAGGTGCTGCCGTGAGCTTTGAGTTCGGTATTCTCGTCGGCACGCGCCTCAAGCGCTTTCTCGCGGCGCGCTTCAAAGATCAGCCAGCCGGTATAAGCGAACAACAGCGCCAGAAAACCAAACCCTTCGATTCGCGAGAAGTTGCCGTCCATGCACAGCACGAAGGCAAGCACGGAGACGCCGATCATTACCGGCACGTCCAATCGAATCAGCTGTTTGTTGACCAGCAAGGGCGCTGCCAAAGCGGCCGCGCCGAGGATCCCCAGCACATTGAAGATATTGCTGCCCACCACGTTGCCAAGCGCCATGTCTGCACTGCCTCTGAGTGCAGCGCCGACGCTGACCGCCATCTCTGGCGCGGACGTCCCAAATGCGACCACGGTCAAGCCGATCACCAGCGACGAAATCCCGACCTTTGCGGCAATCCGCGAAGCGCCTCTGACCAGCCAATCAGCTCCGAATACCAGCACCACCAAGCCAATCAACAGATAAATCCAAGTCATTGCGTTCATCGCTTTCTCAACTTAAAGACCAAAAAATCGGCGAGCCGGCGCATGCGCAGTAAGCACAAGGAGCCCTGGATGCAGCACGCTTTCGTGCGGTGCGTATGTTAACCGGCAGCCGCGCAGATCCAAACCCTGTTCGCCGCTTGCGTCCACTAGCAACTGGGCAGCGACGTTATCCCACTGCGAACGGGGGACGAATCGCGGATAGCGATCTTTGTCGCCTTGCGCGATCCGTTAGCCCTCGGCTTCAGCTGCCGAGCCCACTAACGGTTCACCGGAACAGGAAATCACGCTGCTTGCTGCAAAAACAAGTGCATCAAGTGACTCCGCAACAGACCAAACAAGTTCTGCGGCCTGTTCTTGCTCGTCGTAATCAGGCTGCAAAATGAGCCCGAGAATAGTGCGGATGTCCTTAAGACGAACAAGCAGCGACTGGGTGTGTCCGCTCGGTTTGGCGTGGTGAAGGTAGGAGATGTAACCCATGAATCCTTTGAGGTGGGCCTGGATCTCAGAGTGCGGCATCACCTTGAGAGTGACATACGTACCGTTGATCTCCAGCGAGTAGTGCGAAGGAACTTCGTCAGCCGAAATTATGGCCTGAACATTCCTGGCAGAAGGATAGTCCTTGAAGAAGCTCAGTTCGGGTGGAGGACCAGAGCTGTAAATTGCGGCATTGCCTGTCATGAGTGCTCCGAGGGCTAACGTTGCCTTCAGCGGCGCGCTTTAGCGCGTCCGCTGCAAGGCGGGGTTGGGTGTCTCGCCGCAGGCGCGAACTTTGGCTGCAATGTGTTCTACCGCCGCGCTCCACCATAGTTGGGTTTTCTGTGCTGATGCCGCACGACAATGATTCGAACACTACCTCGCAACAGCATAAGTGGCGCGAATGCGTTCGACGCTTTAAATGCCTA
>Ga0105048_10002222_pt1 | contig 31348 bp, 24 predicted proteins | sample MAT05_FD_78382 | JGI IMG/M metagenome (GOLD analysis project Ga0105048, IMG submission 78382) | Freshwater microbial communities from Lake Fryxell liftoff mats and glacier meltwater in Antarctica - MAT-05 | ecosystem: Environmental > Aquatic > Freshwater > Ice > Liftoff microbial mat | place... | reverse complement strand
CTTGCGATCGATCGGGCTCAGGTGAACGGTGATGCCAGTGCGCATAACGCAGACTCGCACGACCGAAACGACATGGGAATCCCGCACCGGACTCTTATGTCGGCATCAATCCACTAGCGGCCGCTGGCTGCACACCTGAACCCCACATGCATCAACGCCGTCTCCGGCGTTGAATGCGCGCGCGCCGTCACGCGAAAGCCTTCGCATCCACCGACGCTGCACAGGAAGGATCCGCCGCGCTGCACGCGCTCGTCTGCATCACGCACGTCACCCGCGTGCGCGGGGTAAGGCGCATAGGCCGACGCCGTCCATTCCCAGACATTCCCCGCGAGATCAGTCAGCCCCGAAGGAGCCTCGCCGAACGCGCCGACTGGCGATGTCCCGAGATAGCCATCCTCACCCGTGTCGATCACAGGGAAAACACCCTGCCAGACGTTGAGGCGATGCTTCGCGTTCATGCCCTCCATGCCGACAGCGTCGAACACAGTCCCATCCGGCGTCTGGCCCAGCCGCGCCGCACGCTCCCACTCGAACTCCGTCGGCAGGCGCGCGCCGTGCGCCGCGCAGAACGCGCTGGCGTCGTTCCACGACACCTGCGTCACCGGATGATCATTCGCCGCCGGCGGCTTGTCAGCCCCACGTGGATGGCTCCAGCTCGCCCCTGCAACATCAACCCAGCCACCCTCGCCCTTGCTCAACACGCCAGCCGCGCCCACACGCTCAGCGTCGGTGACATGACCGGTCGCCTCAACGAATACGCGGAACTGCGTCACAGTTACAGGCGTGCGATCCATGCGGAAAGCCGCAACATCCATCGCGAACTGCGGACGCTCATCCCGTGGCGCACGATCATCGCCGATCTGCACGTCCGTCGCTGCAGGAATGGCCACCATCACAGCATCGCGTGTCAGCGGCGCGGGCGAACAGGCCCACGCCGCGAAACCGAACACAGAAACGGCAGCCGCTCGCATCATATCGGCAGCTCGAATGGCGTCCCACACACATTGTAGTTCGTGAATGGCCGCGAGGGCCACGCAGGGTCTTTCATGTCTTTCGCCCACAAGTCGAAAGCATCACTCAGCTCTTTCAACTTTGCAGGCTCGGCCTCAGCGAGGTTGGTCGCCTCGTTCGGGTCATCCTTCAGGTTGAACAACAGCGTGAACTTGCCATCGAGGCTCTTCCACAGCTTCCAGTCGCCCTTGCGGATCGACGCGTGCGGCGTGCGTCTCCAGGCCAGTTGATCGTGCGGCAGGCCTGCGGCGGCCCCGGTGATGTACGGCGCCAGATCCACGCCATCGAACACGCGGTCCGCCGGGAGCGCCCCGCCGCCCGCGACCAGCGATGTGGTGAACACGTCCATCGTCGAGACCACGTTGCGATAGACCTGTCCCGCATCGACCTTGTCCGGCCAGCGCATCATGAACGGCACGCGCACGCCGCCCTCATAGTGGCTAAGCTTTCCGCCACGCAGCGGCTCACATGCGCAAATGCCCTGGATGTAAGCCGCGCAGCCATTGTCGGACATGAAGTAGACGATGGTATTTCCATTCTCGCCCGAAGCCTCGACAGCATCGAGAATAGCGCCGACCTGATCATCGAGCGCAGAAATCATCGCCGCATAGACCCGCATGCCTGGATCTTCGATCTGCGGGAAGCGATCCCAGTATTTCTGCGTGGTCTGCAATGGATCATGCGGTGCAGTGAAAGCCGCATAGAGAAAATACGGATCAGCGCCAGGCGCGTTGCGCCTCACGAAATCCACGGCGCGCTCACCAAGATACTCCGTGAGATAGCGATCCTCATTCTCGACCGGTTTACGCTCTGCACCTTCATAGATCTTGTTCGGCGCGCTCCGTTGCGCTGTGGGCTTGGCACTGGAGCCAGCCACCTCGACAAAGATGTAATCCGGTGCTGCAGGGCTCATGTATGAAGTCGCGCCCGTGAGAAGTCCGACAAACTCGTCATAGCCACGATTGGTCGGATAGAAGTCGTCGTTCGATCCGAGATGCCATTTGCCCACCAGCCCGGTGTGATAGCCCTGCCCCTTCAGCGCACTCGCCAGCGTGATCTCGTCCTTGGGCAATCCAAGATTCAGCTCGATGTCGCGCTGCGCCGGGCCGTTGTTGAACTCGAAGCCGAACCTGTCCGGGTGCCGGCCCGTGTTGAGGCCTGCCCGCGACGGCGAGCACACAGGCGCCGCGGAATATCCATCTGTGAACACCACGCCGGACTTGGCGATGCGGTCGATGTTCGGCGTCGCCATGCGCGTGCCGCCATAACTTGAGATGTCGGCATAGCCCATATCGTCTGCAAGGATGACCACCACATTGGGCCGCGCCGCCTGCGCTGCCGGCGGCTGCTCTTCCGCAACCGGGCCGGCACAGCCGGACGCTAGCAGCGCCACCAACACCCCGAACTTCAATTTCCCCACGAGGGCTTCCTCCCATTCCCAAAGCAATCGCCGCACGTAGACTTGCATGCGAGCCGAATATTGTATGATACTCATTGGTAACGTGACCCAAGTCGCACGCACGATCAACCCACCGCCGGAGAAAACTGATGGATCGCCGCTTCTTTCTGAGTGGCGTTGCCGGACTGGGTCTGGCGGCCTGCGTCAGCACCCCCGGCGCGCTTGTTGGCTGGCCCGCCCTCACGCCGGCAAGCGATGCGCTTGATCTCGAGTCCGCAGCCATGGAGGCGTGGATCTACGGCGTGATGCTGATCGAGAATGCTGGCTCGCGCTCGGACTTCCAGACGAGAACCAGCACGCCGACCAATGTGCTGCAGCACTACCGCGAACTCATCACGGTCGAGACGCAGGACGTCACCACCCCGAACAACGACACACTCTACTCCCGCGCATGGATCGATCTCGATGCCGGCCCCGTCACGCTCGACATGCCGGAGTCGGGCGACCGCTATGTGTCCTACGCTTTCATGGACATGTACGGAACGAACTTCGCCATCCTCGGCACACGCACCACTGGCGGCGCCGCCCGCAGGGTCACGCTGATCGGCCCGAAGGGCGCCTCTAACGATCTCCTCGCCATCCGCTCGCCAACGCGCTGGGTCTGGCTGCTCATCCGCACGCTGATCGATGGCGAGGCAGATCGGCCCGCCGCCAACGCGCTGCAGGACAAGATGAAGCTCACGGCGAATGCGGCTCCACCTGCATCCGTCTACGCCAAACGCGATGCGGCCTGGGACCAGTTCCTCGGCTCTTTACAGACGCTGCTCACAGAAAATCCGCCAACGGTGTCTGACCTCGCCTTATTCGCCCGCGTCGCGCGCCTTGGCCTTGGCCCCACATCTGGCTTCAATCCCGCGAAATTCTCGACGACCGAAGTCGCGCAGATACAGTCCGGCCTCGCAAAGGGCCGCGCCGCTGTCATCGGCAAGCGCTCCGGCAATGTGCGCAATGGCTGGATGTATCCCCGCTCAAACCTTGGCGCTTTCGGACAGGACTACCTCTTCCGCGCTCAGGTCGCTGTCGGCGGTCTTGCTGCGCTGACCCTTGTGGAGGCCACCTATCTTCGCCCGGTCTTCAGCGATGGCGGCTTCCTCTGGCCCAGTGAAAAGCCCTGGATATTGCGCTTCGAGAAGGACAACCTGCCCCCGGTCAATGCCTTCTGGTCGCTCACGGCATATGAGCGTGCGGAAGGTGGCGGGTTCTATTTCTTCAACAACCCGATCGATCGCTACGCAATTGGAGACCGCACGCCGGGCCTGAAATTCGGCGCGGATGGCTCGCTCGAAATCTACATCCAGCGCAATGATCCCGGCGGCGCAAGATCATCCAACTGGCTGCCATCGCCGCCGTCGAAACCACTTGCGCTCAGCATGCGCCTCTACCTGCCCAAGGCCCAGGTGCTCGACGGCCTCTACACCATGCCAGCTCTGACCCCGGGTTGATCATCATGATGCGTCGCTCCCTCCTCGCCCTTACCTTCCTCGCCGCAGCCGAAGCCTGCTCCGCCGGCGCTCAGCCTTCGCGTCCGGCCGGCGGCGTTATGTCCGATGAATCGCTTCAGCATGACGGCCGCGAACGCCGCTATCTCGTGCACGACTACTCCGAGGGGAAACCGGCGCCGGTTGTCTTCGTGCTTCATGGCGGCGGCGGCAATCCCGAGAACGCAGAGAACATGTCCCAGTTCGACGTAATCGCCGCGCGGGAAAAACTGATCGTCGTCTACCCGGGTGGGACGGGCGGCATGCCCGGCGGGCGATTGCTTACATGGAATGCCGGCCACTGCTGCGCTTACGCGCGTGAGAACAACATCGACGATGTCGGCTTCATCCGCACAATCATCGACGGACTGGTCGCGTCCGACCGGGCAGACCCCAAACGCATCTTCGTCACAGGCATGTCGAACGGAGCCATGATGTCCCACCGACTGGGGCGAGAGCTGCCCGATCGCATCGCCGCCATCGCCCCCATCGTCGGTGCAGTCTTTGGCGATGAGGCGCCCGCTCGCGCTCCGGTCGCGGCCATCATTTTCGTTGGCCAGGACGACCAGTCGGTCCCGGCAGCCGGCGGGCCGCTTGGCGGGGCCCAGCGTCGGGGAGCTATCGGCGGCCTCGCAAGGCCGCCAGAGGACCACCCAGTGGCGCCGGACGTCGCTCAGGCGGACTACTGGGCGAGGGCCAATGGCTGCACTGCCCCGGTCGAGTCCAGGGACGCCAGTGGGAAGGTGGTCCAGCTAACCTGGAACCAGTGTTCCAGCGGCCGCCCTGTGCATTTCTATCGGGTTGCGGAGAACGGCCATGCCTGGCCCGGCGGCCGGGCCGGGCGCGCAGAAGCCGACCAGCCGACCCAGAAGCTGAACGCCAGCGAGATGATGTGGCAATTTTTTGCGGCGAATCCCAAGCCATAAGCGGCGGCGGCGCCCTCGCCGGGGAGATGAACGGCGTCTGGCCACCTTTCCGCCACAAGCATGGCTAGGGATTTGATGTCGGAGCCCTGCGTGACGGGGATTCCGCTGCCGACAGCATGTCCGGGGTTTTCTATGGCTTCGCGGCAGGCTAGGCAGGCGGGCCGTCCAGGCGCCTTCGCAGGATGCACGGCCGCAGTAACGAGTTGATTGTTCAGGAGTCGACGGCCCTCATGACCTTTAAAGTGCGCCTGCTTCTCGGAGCCGCAGCTCCGCTGGTGTTCACGCTGCCTGCCGTCGCCCAGGTGACGATCTCCACCGCGACGACAGCCCCGGTGCAGACCTCGACGGCAAATGCCGGTGCCGCCTCGGATGTGAACATCGCCTCGGGCGGTTCGATCACGCTGGACGAGCAGCCCGGCGCCACGGGCGTGACCATCAACAGCAGCAACAAGCTGGACAATGATGGCCAGATCAACGTCACCGACTCGAACAACGCGGTTGGCGTTCGTATCCTTCCCGGGCTGACGGGATCCTACACCGGCACCGGCGTGATATCGGTCACCGAGGATTACACCCGCACCGACACCGACAGTGACGGCGATCTGGACGGACCGCTTGCGATCGGCACCGGCCGCGTCGGCCTGCTGCTGGAACCCGGCGGCACGTTCACCGGCGATATCCGCAGCGAGAACAGCGCCACCGTAGCCGGCGCAATCACGGTCGAGGGCAACAACAGCTATGGCGTTTCACTTCGCTCGGAGCTGAACGGCAACTACGTTCAGAACGGCTCCGTCACGATCATCGGCTCCAACTCCATCGGAGTCGACATGCGTGAGAACGTCACCGGCAACGTCGAGATCGGCGGAACGGTCAACGCGCAAGGCGAGGGCTCGATCGCCGTCAACCTTCTTGGCGATGTCGGTGGGGAGTTGATGATCGACGGCGCAGTCGGCGCCACCGGCTTCACCAGCCGCGAACTGAGCAACTATGAAGATCCGGACGATGCCGACAGCAATGACACCGGCACGGACGAACCCGCCAAGCTTGATGCTGACGACCTGTTGATCGGCGGACCCGGCGTCGCCATTCGCGGCGACCTCGCGCGCGGCTTCCTGATCAGCGGCGCTGCAGTCGGCGGCGTCGACCCGACCGACGACGTTAAGGACGTCGTCCAAGATTTCAACGAAAACCGCACAGCGGGTTCGGTCACCAGCTTCGGCTCTGCGCCGGCCCTGCTGATCCAGTCGCTCGATGGCGCTGCTGGCGACACGATCCAGCTCGGACGCGTACGGGAGACGATCTACGACTCGCTCGACGACGACAAGGACACCAACTTCTCGGAAGTCATTGGCCAGTTCAACTACGACTACGGCTTCATGAACCGCGGTACGGTGCTGTCTGCTGGCCTGAACATGGGCATTTCGTCCACCGGCATCATGATTGCCGGCTCGGCCGACGGCCAGCATCAGACCATCATCGACGGCGGCATCTTCAACGGCGGCTCAATCTCCGCACGCTCATTCGAAGCTGACTCGATCGGCCTGCACATCGGCCCGGGCGCCTCCACTCCCGCGCTGGTGAACTCGGGCAGCATTTTCGGTACCGTGAACACCGAAACGACCCATTCAGGCTGGGGCGTGCGTATTGACGCGGGCGCCAACGTATCCACCGTCACGAACAGCGGCCTGATGCAGGCCAACGTTCGTGGTTACGACGGCGATTCGATCGCCTTCCAGGACCTCTCTGGCACGGTCACCTCGTTCACCAACACATCGCGTATCGCCGCCGGATACACCGACGACAACACGACTGACACCATCACGAGCGGTGCGGGTCGCGCCATCGCGATCGATCTGTCGCATGGCGTCTCGAATGTCACGCTGACGCAGACCGACACGATCGATAACGCGCGCATCTTCGGCGACATCTACCTCGGCGCCGGCAATGATCGCTTCAATCTTCTCTCCGGTGAAATGATCGGCGACGCCTATTTTGGCGCCGGATCTGACACTTTCGCCATCAACAGCGCGAAGCTGTTCGGTAACGCCACCTTCGGCGGAACGGGCGGCGCCTTCTCGATGTCCGGCAGCGACATGCTGGGGGACATCTCATTCGGCTCGGCCAGCGGCTCGATGATCTTCAATGCCGCTTCGACGTTCAACGGCGCCATCACGAGCACGGGCGCAGGCCCGCTGACAATGAGCGTGAACAATTCGACGGTGAACAACTACGCCACCGGCACGTTGAACCTGTCGTCGATGTCCCTCGCGAACTCCGCGAAGATCGGACTGGTGATCGACAATGCACGCATCACCGGCAACATCCCGATCTACAACATCAGCGGCACGGCCGACATTGCGGCCAATACCGTGTTCACGCCAATCTTCGGCCAGTTCACCGCCACGCCGTTCACCCTGCGCGTCGTCAACGCCGGCACGCTTAATCTCGGCGGCCCGCTCAGCTCCATGCTGAACGCCAACGGCCCCTACCTCTACAACGTGAACCTGGTTCAGCCGAACCCGAACGCGATCAACCTCCAGCTCAGCGTGAAGACCGCATCGCAGCTTGGCCTCAACACGCGTCAGGCCGGCGCCTATGACGCCGTGCTCGACCTGCTGACCGAGGACGACGAATTCGCTGTCGCGCTGACCTCGCTCGCTGGCGCAGATGACTTCCTGCGCGGCTGGGGCGACCTCCTGCCGGGCTCGGACGCAGCCATCATGCGCGTGCTCGCCTCGAATGCCACCGCCGCATTTGGCGCAACGGCACACCGCCTCGACCTGATCTCGGACAAGCCAGACGCCCCCGGCGGCGCATGGGCCGAAGAGTTTGGCGTGTTCCACCGCTCCGACGCATCGGCCGACTCGGTTGAACTCTCCGGCGGCGGCTTCGGCGTCGCGGCTGGCGTTGACCTGATCTCGACCGGCTCAGCCCTCATCGGCGTGTTTGGCTCGCTCGAGTCCGTCGAGATGGAAGAAGAGAACCGTTCTGCGGCGCCACTCAACGTCTCGCAGAAGTCGATCGGCGCCTACGGCGGCTGGGTCAACGGCAACCTCGCCGTTAACGGCGCGGCATCCTTCGGCTGGGTCGACTTCACTTCCGATCGCCAGGTCGCCATCGGCACGCTGACCGACCGCGTCAGGGGAGAATGGGCTGGCCAGAGCTACACGGGCGCCATCCGCGCGGCCTACACGCTCCCGATGGGCTGGTTCGACGCGAAGCCGTTCGTGGCCGCCGACTACATCGGCTTCCAGCAGGAGGGCTACCAGGAACGGGCGACCGGCATGGATGAGCTTGCGCTCATCGTCGGCGACAGCGACGCCTCGCTGGCCACGGCCTCCTACGGCATCCTGCTTGAGAGCGTGATCGGCTCCGACGAAGCGTTCGCCTTCCGGCCTCACGTTTCGGTCGGCTACCGTAACATCCTCGGCTGGGATTCCTCGCCTGGCTCAATGCGCTTTGCAGGCAATTCGACTGGCACGAGCTTCACGCTCGATCCGGGCGTCGAGCCTGAAGATGCGCTGGTCGCGGGCCTCGGCCTCAACGTTGACAGCCAGTTCATCAACATCCGTCTCGGCTACGACGCCGAAATTTCAGACACCGCGCTGACACATTACGGATCGGTGACTCTGCGGATGGCCTTCTGGTAGGCGCCAGCCTGTCAGGACTGCATTACGCGCTGTGGATCGCGTGACTTGCCTGTGCGTTTCGTGGCAGGTAATGGCGAGTCCTAGGGTGCGTCAGGCATGATCAGAACCATCTCCAGCCTTGCCTTGTCGGCTGCGCTGATCGCCGCGTGTGCAACTGCGCCGCGTCTCGACAGCCTGCTCGCCTCGCCTCGCGGCGCTGCGCCTGTCGGCTTCCCAACCACGATCCGCACCGAAACAACCGACGCAGACTTCCTGAAGGAAAATGCGATCGCCCGCTCTGCTGCGCTGACGAAGGCCTCTGACCGCACTGTGGACATGCTTGCCCTGTCGGGCGGTGGCGCCGGCGGCGCGTTTGGCGCAGGCGTCCTGATCGGCCTAACCCAGGCCGGCACACGCCCGCGCTTCGAGATGGTCACAGGCGTTTCCACCGGCGCCCTGATCGCGCCTTTCGCCTTTCTCGGGCCCGAATGGGACGACGAACTCCGTGCGGCCTATGCTGGCGAAGCAACCGGCAACCTGATGCAGTCGCGCGGCGTCGGCGCCCTGTGGGATGTCGGCATGTTCGACGGCAAGCCGCTGCGCGATCTCGTCGCCCGCTTCGTCACGGATGACCTGGTCGCCGCCGTCGCCAAGGAAGCGGCAGGCGGCCGGCTTCTCGTCGTCGCCACGACCAACCTCGACCGCGAAGAAACCGTCGTGTGGGATATGGGCGCAATCGCCATGCAGGGCGGCGACAAGGCGCGCGAATTGTTCCGCAACGTGCTGGTCGCCTCTGCCAGCGTACCTGGCGTGTTCCCGCCCGTGATGATCGAAGTCGAGAAGGACGGGCAGATGTATCAGGAGATGCACGTCGACGGCGGCGCCTCGACGCCGTTCTTCGTCGCGCCCGAAGCCATGCGCGAGATAGATGCCATCTCGAACAGTCCGCGTGGAGCCAATATCTACGTCATCATTAACGGTCAGTCCGCGTCCGCCCCGCGCACCACATCCAACAACACGCTCGACATCGCTGCCCGCAGCTTCACGAGCGTGCTCAACCACCTGACGCGCGCAGCCATCTCGCAAACCGCAGACTTCGCGCGCGACAACAGTATGAGCTTCCGTTTCACAGCTATCCCGCCGGATGTGCAGTTCGGCGGCTCGCTCGCATTCGAAACGCCCAACATGAACGACACTTTCAACTACGGCGCCCGCTGCGCGGCGAGCGGCCTAGTCTGGGTCACACGCGACCAGGCTGCCGCCCGCAGCGCCAATGAAGACGCGGCCCTGAAGCCGTTCGCCGAAGCCGGCTGTCCGCTTCTCGAACCAGCGACACGCTAAAGCGCTAGCGAGCCCTTGCTCCGGCATCCTGCCCGGCCGATATCTCTCTGCACTCTAGCGGAGGATCAATCATGGCGGATGACGAAACAGGCGAACTGGGCCGCATCGCGCTGAAGCGCGCCGATCTCTTTCGCCAGCAATGCTGCATCAACGGCAAATGGGTCGGTGAGCCCGCCGTCGAGGTACGGAACCCAGCCACGCGCGGCCTGATCGGCCACATCCCCAATCTCGGTCGCAGCGAAGCAGAAGCCGCCGTCGCCGCAGCAGAAGCCGCCCTACCCAAATGGCGCAGCGTGCCCGCCGCGGCGCGCGCAAAGATCCTGCGCAAATGGAACGAACTGATGCTGAAACATCAGGAAGACCTCGCTCGCCTGATGACCGCCGAACAGGGCAAGCCACTCGCAGAAGCCACCGGCGAGATCGCCTATGCCGGCGCATTCCTCGAATGGTTCGGCGAGGAAGCCAAACGCGTATATGGCGACGTCATCCCGTCGCCATCGAGCGACCGCCGCATCATGGTGCTGAAGCAACCCGTGGGCGTGGTGGGCGCGATCACGCCGTGGAATTTCCCCACCGCCATGATTACGCGGAAGGTCGGCCCGGGGATCGCGGCTGGCTGCACAGTCGTTCTCAAGCCCTCCGAACTCACGCCCTACTCAGCGCTGGCGCTCGCCGTCTTGGCCGAAGAAGCGGGGCTGCCACCTGGCGTCCTCAACATCGTGACAGGCGACGCCGAACCCATCGGTCGCGTACTCACGGAAGACCCACGCATCGCGAAGTTCACCTTCACGGGCTCGACCCCCGTCGGCAAGAAACTCGCAGCCCAATGCGCCTCGACCGTGAAGCGCGTATCGCTTGAACTCGGCGGCAATGCGCCTTTCCTCGTCTTTGACGACGCCGACGTCGAGGCCGCCGTTGCAGGCGCGATCATCTCCAAGTTCCGCAACACGGGGCAAACCTGCGTCTGCGCCAACCGCATCTATGTGCAGGACGGCGTCTATGACGCGTTCGCCAAACTCCTTGCGGAAAAAGCCTCCAGCCTCGTCGTCGGCGACGGTCTCGCTGGCGTTACGCAGCAAGGCCCGCTCATCAATGAGCGCGCGCTGCAGAAGGTCGAGGCCCATGTAGCCGACGCGCTGAGCCACGGAGCAAAGGCGCTCACCGGTGCAGCCCGCCACGCCAATGCCGGCACGTTTTACCAGCCCACCGTCCTGCGCGATGTCGCGCCAGATGCGTTGCTCACCCGCGAAGAAACCTTTGGTCCCGTCGCTGGACTGGTACGTTTCAAATCGGAAGAAGACGCCCTCCGCCTCGCCAACAACAGCCGCGCAGGTCTTGCTGCCTACGCCTACACGCGGGACCTGGCCCGCTCCTGGCGCATCAGCGAGGGCCTTGAGTACGGCATGGTCGGCATGAACACCGGCCTTATCTCCACCGAGGTCTCGCCCTTCGGCGGCGTCAAGGAATCCGGCGTCGGCCGCGAAGGGTCGAAGTACGGCATCGACGAGTTCCTCAACATCAAGGCCGTGTTCGTACAGCTGTAGCTACCCGCCGACCTCCAGCGTGAACTCTTCCTCGGCATACGCGAAGTAGTCTCCAAGGATCGCCTCGCGATCGTCGAGAAACAACTGACTGGCTACCCCCTCCACCAGCCGCGGCAGCGCGTAGCGCAAACCCGATAGAGCCGCAGCAGACAACCCAAGCGACGCCAGCGCCGCGTAGTTGAACATGAATAGCCCATGTAGCTTTTCAGCGGCCTCCGGCGTTTTTGCGGTCATCTGAAAGCCAGGCCCAAGATAAGGATGCGCATCGATCAGCGCATTGGGCTTCGCGGCCGCATGCACGTCCCGCCACACCGCCACATCATCGGCAAACGCCGACAGCTCTGGCCGCAGGCCCAGGTCAGTCACCGTGCCGGTTGATACGACCAGAAAATCAAAACGGTGCTCGCCGGTCGGCGTCGTGACGACAACATCATCCCCCTCCGTCCGCACCGCATTCCACGGCGCTCCCAGATGAAGTCGGAAGCCAGGATATGACGCCGCCCGCCGGAATGTATCCGCTGTCGGCGGCTGGTCAGCCCAAGAAAATGATCCAGCGCCCTGTACTTCTCCGCGTCATCCAGCAACGCATAGCGCTTGGTGAGGCCCGATCGCTCCATGTGCCGGATCGGGTTCACCCGCTGCAGATCGGCCCTCCGCGCAAAAACATGCGCCTCGGCCACGCCTGGACCCAACGCATGTTGCGCATTGTCGAATGCCGACGCGCCTGATCCCAGAATGCCAATTCGCTTCCCCGCCCATGGTGTGTAATCGAACACGCTGCTCGAATGCGCATAGCGGTCCACCGGCAAGGCCTCGCGCACCAGCGCTGGCACATGCCACTCCCCGCCCCCCTGTATCCCCGTCGCCAGCACAACCTTGCGCGCCAGAACCACGCCGCCATCAGCCAGCGCCAGCCTGAATAGCCCCGATCCCGCGGGCTCAATGGCCGCCACCTTCGCATCATTGCGAACCGGCAACGCCAACACACCGCGCAGCCAGCGCAGATAAGCCATCCAGTCCGCGCGCGGGATCTTCTCCAGCTTCTCCCAAGCCTCGCCGCCAAACTGCGCCTCGAACCAGGCGCGATAGGTCAACGATGGAATCCCCGTCTCAACCCCAGTCAGATGCTTCGGTGTGCGCAGTGTCACCATCCGCGCATATGTGACCCACGGCCCTTCCAGCCCCTCCGGATTTTCATCCGGCACAATCACATTATGCACGCCTTCACGGCGCAGCGCGAAACAGGCGCCCAACCCGCTCTGCCCGCCACCCACAATCGCCACGTCATACACCTGCTCGCCCGCATGCCCGGTTCGCGGCCGGACCCATGACGAGGCCGGATCGGCCAGCATGGAAAGATCGCGCGCCACCTGCGCCTCATGCGCCGCCAGTCGCTCCAACCGTGCCAGCAAGTCTTCCAGTCGCAACCGCGCAATATCGTGGGTCTGCCGGATCGCCTCGGCATCCTCGCCGGCCATATCGCCCGCCAGCCGTCGCTTCATCGCAGTGACGATCTGGTCCCAGGAATGCAGCCGCACACAGATCACGAACGGAAACCCGAACCTCTCCCGATACGCTGCGTTCAGCGCCGACCATTCGGTCAACTCCGCCGCGGCCAGCTGATCAAGCCCAACCGAGCCCTGCTCCGCCATCGAACTCGCGGTCAATGCCCGCGCCCGCAGCTTCTCGCCCGCCAGCTCCGGATGCGCCCGTATCAACGCCAGCTGCGTCTTCTCGCCAGCCGCGTCCACCACCGCCCGCATCGCATCGCGCAGCGCCGCATCACCCGCGAACGGCCGCATCGGGAACGCCGCCTCCGCCACCCGCGGTGAATGCTCATAAAGCGATCCCAGCAGCTCGATAAACGCCGCATGGCCCAGCGCATTGATGCGGGCGATTGCCGCGCTCAAGATGTATTCCCCATTGGCGACACATGCGCCGCCACCACGCGCCACCCTTGCTCCGGAATACGCGCCCAGGCGTGGCTTTGCCGCCCGATGTTGTCTGAATTCTCCCGCACGAACTCCGCATTCGCGATGGCGAAGTCGCTGCCGAATGTCGTGATCTCGACGCGGCTCAGCACGCGCTGGGGAGAACCGCGCCGAGCAAGACGGAACGCATTGATCGCCTCAATGCCGTAGAGGTTCTCGCCAACGCCCAGACGTATCGTGTTCGGCGAATCCCAGAACAGGTTCCCCATCGCCTCAATGTCGTCAGTCATCAGGGCCTTCTCATAAGCGTGGAACGCCGCCGTCACTTCTGCCAGAACACCGGGCTCGTTGATGATCATGCCGCCAGCTCCGAAGGTTGTCGCACCCGCGCCACGCCATCCCGCTCCAGCTTCCGCGCCACGCGGATCAACCGCGCTTCCGTCCATGGCGTGCCGATCAACTGGACACCCAGCGGCAGCTTCCCCGCCGCCGTCAGCGGCGCCACGACAACAGGCAGCCCGATGAAGCTGATCGGCTGCGTATAGAGCCCAGCATTCGCGCGCACCGATAATTCACCACGCGCCATGCGGATTGTCTTCTGACCGATAGGCTGCGCGGGAAACGGCGTCGCCGGCGCAAGCAGCAGGTCATAGCTCTGGAAAATCGGTTTCACCGCGTCCCGGAACCAGCGGCGAAAGCGCTGCGCCCGCAACACCATTCCAGCCGGCAACATCGCGCCCGCAATAAGCCTGTCGCGCACAGCGTGGTCGTAGTGCTGCGGATAACGCTGCAGATTGTCGAGATGCAGCGACCCGCCCTACGCTGCGCTCAGCACAAATGCCGCCGACCGCGCGCGCTCAACTTCGGGCAACTCGACATCCTCCGTCGCGCCCAGCGCCTCGGCGACCTCATCGACGGCCTCCAGCACTTCCGGCATGGCCGACTCGCGGAAGTAGCCGGACAGAATTCCAACGCGCAGCTTCCGATCCGGCGTATTCACAGCCGGCAAAGCCGGCTCGATGTCGCGATCCGCCTGCCCGGCATCGCGCGCGTCATGCCCCTGCAAGGCGTCGTACAACGCCGCGAGATCGCCGGCGCTGCGCGCAAAGCATCCGACATGATCGAGACTGTGCACGAACGGAAAAACCCCGCGTCGCGAGATGCGTCCATAGGTAGGCTTCAGCCCGAAGACGCCACAGAATGCCGCCGGTACGCGCACCGATCCATTGGTGTCCGACCCGATCGACCCCGCACAAAGCCCCGCCGCAACCGCCGCCGCCGATCCGCCGGACGACCCCCCCGCGATGCGCGTCACATCGTGCGGATTGTGTGTGTTGCCCGTGTGCTCGTTCTCGGTTGTGAAGCCATAGGCGAACTCGTCCATGTTCTGCGAACCCAGCAGCGCGCCACCCGCCCGCTTCAGGCTCGCCACCGCCGCAGCGTCTTCCTCCGCAGGTGGCGCATTGGCCCGTAGCCGTGCGCCGGCCGTCGTCGTCTCACCCGCGATGTCGAACAGATCCTTCGCTCCAAATGGCACACCGGCCAGCGGACCGGGATCATCTCCACGCTTGATCGCCTTGTCCGTCCTGCGCGCAACCTTGAGCGCGTCTTCGACATCAATGCGCGTGAAACAGTTGAACCGGTTGTCCAGCCGCTCGATCCTCGCCAGCGCAGCTTCAACCACCTGCTCCGCCGTGAGCTTGCCCGTGCGCACGGCCGCGGCCGTCTGCAGAACGCCAAGGTCAGCCAGCTCGCTCGGCGCCAGGGTGCTCACGGTTGATACTCGGGCAGAGGCTCGCACTCCGGCGGCAGGTCGAACTCCGCGAACGCCTTCGCGTGCGTGAGCAGGATCTCAAGCTGGGCCGCCACAAGCGCCGCCCCGCCGCTCGGCAAGTTGATGTCCAGCAGCCGCGCCGTCTGCGTTGCATAGCTTTCCAGGTTAGCCTGCGTCATGGATCCTCGGGCCTGAGGCCCTGAGAAGCACAACGAATTCAGGGCCTGAACGGGTGATGCACGAGCCAGTGGCGCGCTATGTCAATGCGCCGGGCCACCCACACGCCCTGCCTTGAGCTGATGTGCTCAAGAAAGCGGCGCAGCCCGAGGATGCGGCCCGGTTTCGAGACGATCCTGCAATGCAGGCCGACAGACATCATCTTCGGGCTCGTTTCGCCCTCCGCATGAAGCGCCTCGAACGCATCGATCAGATAACGCTGGAACTGCTCGCCCGTGGTAAAGCCGTTCAGGGCGACGAACTTCATGTCGTTCGCGTCCAGCGTATAGGGAACGATCAGCTGCGGTTTGGCAAACCGGGTGTCGTAAAAGGGAAGATCGTCGGCATAGCTGTCGGCGTCGTAGGTGAAGCCACCCTCCTCAACCACCAACCGCGCCGTGTTCGGGCTCGTCCGTCCTTGATACCAACCAAGCGGACGCTCTCCGGTCAGCCGTTTGTGAATCTCGATGGCCTTGGCGATGTGCTCGCGCTCGATCTCTTCAGGCACACTCTGATAGTCGATCCAGCGATATCCATGGCTGGCCACTTCCCACCCTGATTCCAGCATCGCCTCGACCGCAGCCGGATTCTGCTCCATCGCGCTGGCAACACCGAATACCGTCACCGGCATGGCGAACTCATCGAACAGACGCTTCAGCCGCCAGAAGCCAGCGCGCGACCCGTATTCGTACAGCGACTCCATAGCCATGGCGCGTGCGCCCATCTGGCTCTGCGCGCCGATCATCTCGGAAAGGAACGCTTCCGATCCCTTGTCGCCATGGAGAATTGAATTCTCCCCGCCCTCTTCATAGTTGATCACGAACTGCACGGCGACGCGCGCGCCGCCCGGCCAGTTGGCGTACGGAGGATTCGCGCCATAGCCGACAAGGTCGCGCGTCACCCTGCTGCCCCGTCATAGATCGCGAGCGCCGCATCGACGCCCGATCCCGCCGCCTTGAATCCCTCACGCCGCAACGCCGCCTCCAGCGCCATCAGCGTATGCGCCACATGATGCCGCCGCGCATTGCCCGCCATCGTGCCGATCCGCCAGACCTTGCCCGCCAGCGGCCCGAATGACGTACCGATCTCGATCTCGAACTCCTCGCGCATCCGCTTGCGCAGGCCCTCGCCATTCAAACCATCCGGAATGAACACGCCCGTCGCGTTGAACATCTTGTTCGCGCGGTCGCCGTAAACCTTCAGCCCCATCGCTGCGATGCCTGCCGCCATTGCCGCGCCCGCAATACGATGCCGGTCGATCCGCGCCGGCAGCCCTTCGCCCAGCACGATCCGCGCGCACTCACGCGCGGCGTACAGCATGCTCGCCGCCTCGGTATGGTGGTTCAGCCGCTTCTCGCTCCAGTAGTCCATCACCATCGCAAGATCGAAATAGTTGGATCCGATGATCGGCGCCGAACCCGTCTTGTCGCCTGCGCTCGCAATGCCCTTCTCGACATGCCGGCGCGCAAAGATGTGGTCCGCCGCGCGATCTGAAATCGTGATCGGCGCAATCCCCGGCGGTCCGCCGAGGCACTTCTGCAGGCCCGCCGTTACGATGTCCGTGCCCCACGCATCCACCGGCACATCCATCCCGCCCAGCGTCGCCGTCACATCGACATAGGACAGTGCGCCAACCTCGCGCGCCACATCGCCCAGTCCCTCCTGCGGCTGCGCCATCGTCGTCGACGTGTCGCCATGCACGCACGCAATCAGGCGCGGCTTCACCCGTCGCGCCGCCTCGGCGATCCGATCCATTGGAACAATCTCGCCCCACGGCGCCTCGACGATCTCAACCTTGGCGCCGCACCGCTGCCCGATTTCCTGCAGCAGCAGGCCGAACCGGCCTGACGACACCACCAGCACTGTCTCGCCCGGCGCCAGTACGCTCACCAATGCCGCCTCGATCGCCGCGCGCGACGTGCCATCGATCATGAACGTCCATTTGTTACTCGTCTGGAACACGCCGCGATACAGCGCCATCACCTGGTTCATGGTCGTCGTGAACTCAGGATCAAACTGCCCCAGCACCGTCGCAGACATCGCGCGCAGCACGCGCGGGTGCACGTTCGACGGACCGGGCCCCATCAGCAGGCGCCGGTCCGGCGGATCAATCTCGCCAAACAGGTCAGATGGCAGGTCGCTCATTCCGCGAACTCCGCAGCGTACAGGTCAACGAACGCCAGTAACACATCCAGCGCCGCGTCGCAGTCCTCCGCCGTCACCGCCTCCGCCGGGTTATGGCTCACGCCCCCCGCGCACCGGATGAACAGCATGTCGGATGGCGCCAGCCGCGCGACCATCATGGCATCATGCCCCGCCCCGCTCACCAGCTCCGGCGCGTCATGCCCAACTTGACCCGCCGCCCGCGACAGCAAGCGACGCAGCCCCTCATCCATCTCCGTCGCCGGCAGGTTCTGAACCCGCTCGATATCAACCTGCAGCTTGCGATCCTGCGCGATCAACGTGATCACATCCTCGATCTGCGCCAATCCATTGTCGCGCACCGCGTCGGTCCCGGCGCGTACATCAACGGTGAACTCGGCCACGCCGGGGATCACGTTCGGCGCGCCCGGCGACACCGAAATCTGTCCCACAGTTGCAACCAGATCCGCCGCGCCTTCGGTCGCCACGCGCTCGATCACCATCATCGCCTCAGCCGCCGCGACCAGCGGATCACGCCGCAGAAGCATCGGCGTCGTGCCCGCATGTCCCGCCTGCCCGGTCAGCTTCACCTTCAGCCGCCACTGCCCGGCGATCGACGTCACCACGCCCAGCGCCGCGCTCTTTTCCTCCAGCACCGGACCCTGCTCGATATGCGGCTCGATGAACGCCAGCACCGTCCCAAGCCCGCGCACAGCGTCCCCGATCCGCTCAGGCTCCAACCCGAACTCCCGCATCGCCTCCGCAAGGGTTACACCTTCGCGATCCACCGCCTTCAGCGCTGAAGCAACATCAAGCCGCCCGGCAAACGCCCGGCTGCCATTCATCGCCGCCTGGAAGCGCGAGCCTTCTTCGTCGCCAAAACCAACCACCTCGATCGCGAACGGATACTGCCTGCCCGCCTCCCGTACCGCCTCGACCACCCCGAGGCCCAGCAACACGCCCAGCATGCCATCATAGCATCCAGCATCCCGCACGCTGTCGACATGGCTGCCGAACACCAGCGCAGGCGCACCCGCGACGCGGCCCTCCAACCTCCCGATCAGCGATCCCGCTGCGTCCACGCGCACACCCATCCCCGCCGCGCGCATCCATTCCGAAATTCGATACAGCGTTGCCCTGTGCTCCGGCGTCAGAAACCGGCGCGTGAGATTGTCGTCCGCCTCGCTGTAAGGCGGGCGCGACAACTCCCGGCAACGCGCCTCCGCCCGCGCGCCCGGCTGCAACGACACAAGCGTCAGGCCCACGCCACGCTCCCATCGCTCCGCGGATCAGCCGCGCCATCCAGCGCGCCGTCTGCATGGCGGACAATAGCTCCGGCGTGACCCATCAGACTGGAATAATCCTCGACCATCTTCACAGGATGGCCTGCCTTGCGCAGTCCGTCGACTACCCCCGCATCGATGCGGCCCTCAACGCGCAGCGCCGTGCTGTCCTCGCCCCACGTCCGCCCCAACAGCCAGCGCGGCGCCGCCACGGCCTCGCCCAACGGCATGCGGTGCTTCACGTAGCGGTTGAAAATCGTCGCCTGCGTCTGCGGCTGGCCCTCCCCGCCCATCGTGCCGAGCGCCATCACGCGCCCATCATCGAACCGCGCCAGCGACGGGTTCAGCGTATGAAAAGGCCGCCGCCCCGGCGCCAGCGCATTCCAGCCTTCCCGCGCCAGCCGGAAGCTCGTTCCCCGGTTCTGCCAGACAATGCCCGTACGCGGCAGCACAACACCTGAGCCGAACTCGAAATAGAGGCTCTGGATCATGCTGACGACACACCCGTCGCTGTCGACTGCTCCGATCCATGTCGTATCCCCTGGCCCGCCCGCCTTGCTCCACGGCACCGCGCGGTGCGGATCAATCCATCCCGCCATGTCCGCAATGCCGTCCGCTTGATCCAGCAACGCCTGACAGTCCAGCGTCATGAAGGCCGGATCATGGATCTCCCGGTTGCGGATGGCGAAGGCGATCTTTGTCGCCTCCACGATCGCATGCACCTGTTCGAAGCTCTCCGGCGCCGCGTCCAACCGGTCGATCAGCGCGAGGATCAACAGCGAAGCAAACCCCTGCGTCGGCGGCGGCGATGACGCCACCGTGCAATCCTTCAACCGCACCGTCAGCGGCTTCTCTACGCTCCCGCGATGAAACCGCAGATCGTCGGCCGAAACCGGCGCGCCCACTTCTGCAAGATCAGCCGCAATTTCGTCAGCGATGCCGTTTGTATAGAAGCTGTGCAGGCCTTTGGTACGCAGCATCTCCATGGTCCGCGCCAGCCGCGTATTGCGGATCACGCCGTTGAGCACGTCGTATGCCTCCGCCCAGCCCGGCACTGCGCCCAACTCATCCCGCTTCGCGTCGATCGTCTGCCGGAGGCCCGGTGCGATCGCCACGCCATCGGCCGCAAAGTCGATCGCATCCCGCAGCACGCGATGCAGACCCAACCGCGACGCGCCCGGCAGCGCAAGCGCGGCCTGCCAGCTCGACACCGCACCCGCCACGGGTGTTCGCCGCCAGCGCGCCTCGGGGTGGGATCGCCTCCTTCCCCGCATAAAGATCCAGCGTCGCCGCCTCGCCTGCCGCGCCACATCCCATGATGGCCAGCGGCGCCTCGCCCGGCCGCTGCACCAGCCAGAATGCATCCCCGCCCATGCCGGTCATATGAGGGTAGGTGACGCCCAATGCTGCAGCTGTCGCCACTGCCGCCTCGATCGCCGAGCCGCCATCAAGCAACACCGAAAGGCCGGCCTGGCTCGCATGATGTTCGGGCGAGACAACCATGCCTCCCCGCGCGCCTGATGCAGACAGCCGATCCTGATTCATCCTGTGAGGATTTCAGGCGTCGCTTGCGACCGGCAAGAGCGGGCATTGGCGAACGGCCTCGACGCCTGCATGATGGCGCAGAAACAGGCGGGGCTGCTTTTTGGGAAGATTGACCACCCATGTGCTCAACACGGCCGACGGAGTTCCCGCTGCGGGAATGACCGTGCGACTACTCGAAGCCGGCACACGCGCCGTGCTCCGCGAGTCGCACACCAACACTGACGGCCGGGTCAGTACGCCCTTGCTGGAGGCTGAAGCGCTAGTTCCGGGCCAGTATGTGCTGGCTTTTCACGTGGCGGATTACTTCCGGGCGCAGGGCGCAAAGCTGGCCGAGCCGCCCTTCCTGGATGTTGTGGAAATTGCATTCGGCATTTCGGATGCGACCGCGCATTATCATGTGCCGCTGCTTGTCTCCCCAGGAGCTATTCAACCTACAGGGGCAGTTGACGCTATCGCGGCTTACCCCCGCTCATTTTCCGCGCAAGGGCGGGAAATTTGACAATCCGGCCGAAACGCTGCGGCTGTTCAGCTACGGTTGCCTTGCAGCGCATTATGGGAATGTTGCCGCTGGTCAGTCGGCGTGGTGATACTGGCCGGGTGGTGGCGGGATTCCAGACAGGGGTTACCCAGTGACGCAGGAATGGCGTTTCTCGAACGATTCGTGCGGCGTCGCTCACGAAGGCGATCAGGTATGGCTGTTCGACGACAAGGCCAGCGTCACCGGCGTGAAAGTCATCGGCTCTGATGGCGCGGAACTCGTCGCCTTTGGGCCGGCGCCCGCAGACCTGGAAATACTCAACGCGAAATTTTCCCAGGGCGCCGGCGTGCCGCTACCTGCAACTTTCGAACATTGCCCCCACAAGCAGGGCGGCAAGATTTTCACGATGCTGCAGCCGCAGGATATCCTCAGCGCGCCCGACTGGGATGGCGACGGCCTTCCGAGTCTCGAATACGGCCCCGGCACGCTCACGCTCGATTCCGACAAACGCACGCAGCACTCAATGCCTGGCGTAGATGCATTGTGCTTCGTCGCGGGCAAACCCAACGCACTCTACCTGCTCGACTACCGCACCTCGTTTCTGTTCCGCTACAGCACCACGACGGAAGACTGGATCGAGCATTACGACGTCCTGCCAGACGTCCTGCACGACCAGAACAAGAAGTGGGCCGACGCCATCGTCGCAACCGCCGAAGGCATTGGCTACACCGGCCGCAACGGTCCCGTCTGGGTCAGCCTGCCGATCCTCGGCGAAGCGCGATCATCGATCTGCCCGGATGCGGTCTGCGTCGGCGCGCCGGGCATCAGCCACTCCAACGAACGCAGCCGTGCACGCAGCGCCCTCGCCAAGAGCGTGTTCTGGCCCGTCACCCATGATGGCAAACTGTATCTCGCGCAGAAGATGCCGTCTGGTAAGGACTGGAAGAAGATCGCCGCAAGGATCGAAGGCGAACTTCCTCCAAACCTTGAGTTCGCCCCGCCCGTCATTTCCGCCATAGGCAATCTGTGGATCTGTCGCGAAGGCATTCTCATGTTGCCGCGCCGCGCCGCCGAACCGGTGTTTCGTTTATGGCCCAACGGGCTGAAAGCGGTGCCGCAGGCGCGCCCGATCATCGACGACGCGAAGACCATGTGGACTCTCGCCGAGGCACCGAACAGCACGTATGCTCTGGTTCAGCTGCTGCATCACGGCTTCAATCCTACCGTCCATCTCGAAACACCGTTCTTCTCGGCAGGAGAGCGCTTCTACACAGCAGATCGAGCCTTCACGCTCGACGACAGCGGGAAAGAGCAGGCGATCCGCGGAGAAGCTTTGTCGGCGATGCCCGGCTTCCGTGATCCGTTCTTCGTTCCGCTACAAACCTTCAAGCCGGCGACCAGGGTGGAAGACCCAACGGTCGCAGCGGGCATCACGCTTGGGTTGCAGGTCGACGATCAGAACGTCCGCATGTCCTTCCTGTCCGGCGGCGCAAGGCAGCCCCAGCGCCTCACCCGTCTGTTGATGGACATGCCGGGCGTGCCCGTCGTGGACCTGAAGACGGCGTTCGACATCAAGAGTGCAGCTAGCCTTGCGACTTTCAGGTATAGGGATCGCCTGTACGTACATTCCCGTGAGAGGAACCAATGCTACAGCTGGCCCATCGCCTTTTCCTGATCGTTGCCATAGTCGCCGCCAGCGCGGGCGCAGCGCTGGCCCAGCAGCCCGTCAAACAGGTCTATCTGGTCCAGAATTCCGGATGGATGGATGCGTTCTATAATGACCCCGCATCGCAGTTCCGCCAGGCGGTCGAGATCACAATCTCCAGAACGGCTGGCTCCAGCCCGATCGTGATCGCCACATTCAATCAGGATGGACAGGTTGAAGGGCAGACCTCACCCAACGTGCTTCTGTCCGGATCCTACTCCCCGCCGGAGCTGTCCTCTGCCGTTCGCGGCATCGGGGTCGCCAGGAAGCCGAACGGCGCCTACGCCGACACCGATTTCGCCGGCGCGCTCATGGCCGCCATCGCGCGCCCGGACATGCTCGGCACACAGCCGGGCATCATCTGGATCTTCACCAACAACATGAACTCGCCGGACAACTCGCAGGATGTGCTCGGCAACACGATGGGGTTCTACAACACCCTTCTGACCAGCAAAGCCATCACGCGTATCGTGGCATTCCCGGTCCCGATGAAGCTCGACAAGGGCGAGCGCTATTCGGCATCCGGCTTCATCCTGTATGGCATCGCCTATGGCGAGGCAGCGGCCCAGGCGCTCGCGGCGCAGGTTGCAGACGGCGCTCCACTCCGTGCCGCATTTGCAGCGCCCCCCGGCCTGCTCAAGCCGCTTGACCAACAGGCCGTGACGCTTGAGTTCGACGCTGCGCCCGTCAACGGCATCTCGGTCTACGCGCAGGACAACGTGCTGTTCTTCAGCGGCCTCTCAGCTGAACAGCCCTCGCCGGTCACGCTCACCGCCCGCGTCCGCAGCCTGCAGGATACGCTGGTGGTCGAACAGGCAACCGTCTCCGCCCGCTGGCTGTATGCCGGCACGGGCGACCGGCCGCCGCCGCCCGTCACGGCGACCATCAGCCCGGCGCAGATCCAGAACCTCGGCGCCCGTCAGTTGTCAGACCCGTTGCAGATCACCGTCACCTTCCCGCCCGTCTCCGCCAGCGGCGTGATGGACGAAATCCAGCACATCGACGGCTACATGGAGGTGAACCTCACCGACCTGCGCTATGGCCTCGATCCCGCCTTTGCCGGAAACGCCTCCAAGGTGTTTGGCGGCCCGGAGATGGTCGAGGCGTCGGAACTCTTCAACGCTCACAAGAAGGTCAAGCGGGCCTCCACCAGCATCCCTATCCGGATGACCGTGGAATTCTCCCCTCTGCCGCTGGCTATCCTCGCCGGATCGGTTCTCGCGGGGCTCGCTGCGCTTGGAACACTCGGCTGGTGGCTTTTCACGCCCCGCAAGCGCTTCGTGATGCTCGACGGAACACGCTGGCCGGTGCGGGTATCGAGCTTCGGCAGCACCCAGATCGTCGATGGCCTCGGCCGCACATGGAAGGTCAGGGGCAGCCTGTTTGGCGCCAGCGGGACTTTGACCTGAGACGACGCGCCCGATAAGACCATTATCGGGCTAGCCATTTAGGGGCGGTGGGAAAAAATGAACGTGCTGAGCAACTTGCTGGATCTAATCCGCATCGGCCCGGGCCGCATCCAGCAGCCGGCGTTCCAGATTCCCGACCCGTCGACGCCGCCCCCCGCCGCGCCGGCAACGCCCCCGCCCACCCAGGGATCGCTCTTCCCGTCCTTTCCTGTCGCCTCGGGCCCCAGCGGCTCATTTACCGGCCAGGACTGGCTGATCCTCGCGGTGGTCGTACTGGTCGTGGGCATTGGCTTCTTCTTCGTACGCGCCGGCATCCAGAACGCCCTTCTCCGCGCGCGTGCGGCCCCGGCCGGCGCCCGCGCCGCAGGCTGGGCCTGGTGGATCTTCGCGGTCGCCGCAGCTGGCGTGATCGCAGCGGGCTTCGTAGGCGAGCAATGGTCGAACATCCTGTTCGCTGCGATCGGCGGCGGACTTGCGCTCGTGCTCTTGCTGGTCGCGGTCTTCATGACGATCTCTGCCGCTTCGAAGCGCTAGGCGCACGACAGGCCGGGACTGCAAATTAGGGGTTTGGCGATGACGGACGCACCGGGCAAGAAGAACGAACCGACACGGCAAAGAGTTCGGCCGACGGTATTCGTCGCCCTCGGCGGCACCGGCAAGGAAGTGCTGCTGCGCCTCCGTCGCCGCATCATCCAGGCCGACTGGAACCGCGAGCGCCTGCACAACATCGCCGAATTCCCGGTCGCCAAGTTCTTCTACTTCGATACCGACACCACTGAGGCCCGCGAGTCCGATCGCGCTGCCGCCAGCGATCCGCTCTATGCCGCGGTGAAGTTCACCCCCGGCGAGACGCTCCAGAAGAAAGTCGACATCGCGAAATACCAGCGCGACTTGCGCGCTTACCCTCACATCGAGGAATGGCTCCCGCAGCGCGACCTCACCCGCATCGACGCGAGCCAGGGCGCCGGCCAGGTCCGCGCCATCTCGCGCCTGCTGTTTTTCGATACCTACACCGACTTCGTCGGCGGCGTGCGCCGGAAGTGCCAGGAAGTTGCTGACAACCTCGGCCGCGAGGCGGATCTCAAACGCCTCGGCCTTGATGTCGGCTCCGATATCCGCGTCGTCGTGGTAATGTCCGCCGCCGGCGGCACCGGCTCGGGCGCGTTCATCGACGCGGGCTACGCCATAAAGTCGATCAAGCCGAAGGTGTCGAAATCCGACCTCTTCATGATCCTGCCGTCCGCCTTTGCAGACGCCAACGCCCACCGAGTCTTCGCCAACGGCTATGCCGCGCTCAGCGAGCTTGAGCACGTGATGCGCCCGAACCCCAATCCGGAATACGCGCCGAATGGCTGGACGGGCGCCGCCCACGAAAAGCCGATCGACACCAAGCCGTACGACGATGTCTACCTGCTCGACAGCTCCAACATCGTCCGCCAGACCACGACCAACCGCGACCACCTCTACGACATGATGGCCGACATCCTGTTTGAGGACTTCGGCAACCGCGAATTCGCCAGCCGCAAGCGCTCGGTCGACGTCAACCAGATGCAGCACAAGATGAAGCTGTATTACCCGCCCGTGCCGCCGGAGATGGGCCTGCGCGCAATCGCGTTCAGCAAAGGCTACTCGTCGATGGGCCAGGCCACCATCGCGACAACCGGCAGCCTCGAGCACGAAGCCGCCGTCGCCACCACCGGCCTCAACATGATGCTGGCCTTCTTCGGCGTCACCCAGGCGGGCGGCAAGAAGAACATCCCGACCACCGAGGAACGCGACGCCTTCATGGGCGACGCGCTGAACCTCCGTGGCAGCGTGTTCCAGGACTTCCCGAAGCACAGCCCGTCCCAATCGATCTCCGAGTTCCAACTGGTCAACCGACTGCTCCAGCGCGAAGACGCCTCGATGATCGACGGCGCGATCACGCAGGCGCTGCAGGCGGAATTTCAGGCCATCCGCAACAACGTGGACGCCTTCGCCGAATGGCCCGCCAAGATCGCTGACGTCACCCACCGCTTCCGCCGCGACGTCGATGGCGCGGTCGATTCCGGCCCCGCCGTCTATGGGCCGCTTGGCAATGCGGTGCAGTCCGCGCGTCAGCGCATCTCGCGCCAATGGAAAGCCACGACCGGCGGCGACAGCATCCTCGACCGGCTCTACCAGCGCCTCGACAACTATGTGAAAGGCGGCCTGTATTACACCACCACGCTCGTCGAGATGATCACGCAGCAGCTGGAGGATGGCGGTGGCGTCATCCAGAAGCTCGCCGCCGCCGAAAAACAGTATGACGCCGTCGCAAACCATCTGCTCGACAAGGACTATGCCGGCTCGCTGCGGCGCCTCACCCAGGCGGCGGAAGGCGGCCTGCTGAAAAAGGGCTCGCGCTCCGACGCCGAGACCATCCTGCCCCAAGTGCAGGACGACCTCGCGGCCCACCTGAAATTCCGCCTGCGCGCCATTGCGTGCAAGGAAGCGCAGATCCTGCTGAACGACATCTGCGACTATCTCGGCCGAAAGGAAGCGGCGCGGTCTGGCGACCAGCAGGGCGAGCCGGTTTGGACGGGCGTCGTTGGCGAATTCAAGCGCCACTACCGCCTGATCGACCAGACGCTCGAACTCGTGCGCAACGAAGTGAAGACACTCAACAATGCGATCAGCCGGCGCCCCGAGGGCATGTTCCGCACGATCCAGAGCCGCTCCGCGCCGAAAATCTCCGTGAGCGACGACCAGCTGAAGCTGTGGGCACAGGAGGCCTTCGAGGGCTTCGGCGGCTGCCGCAAACTGTTCGAGCGCATATCCAACGAGGAAGAGCGCATCGGCGTCCTCAACCAGCTGCGCGCGATCGCAAAGTCCAAGCTGAAACACTACGAGGCGGAAATCCCATCCGTGGTCGATGCACTTCGCGCACTGACGCCGCGCGAACAACGCGACATCCTGTCGGAGTTCATGCAGCGGGCGATGCCGTGGGTGCAAGCGGAGTTCCCGCCGAACATCGTCTCGGGCGACAACTTCAAGGCGCTGATCGCGGTCGACAAGGCCGCTGAATTCCGCGCTGAGTTTGCCTCGATCATCGACGCCGTGCGCCCCGCCGCGAAGGACATGGCGTCTCCCCAGATTGTGGATTCCGGCGTGCCCGGCCGCATTGTGTTCTATTGCGAAGTAGCCGGCATACCGCTGGACAGCCTCGTCCAGCTGCGGGGCACATGGCTTGCGTCCTTCGAGCGCGAGATGAACGCCGACGACGCGATCCCGCTTTTCAACCACCACGACACGCTTCGCTTCCCGACGCCGTCTCCCATGACGCTGCCCGAGCTGGAGCGGATGCGCGAGGATCTCGGCCTGTTCATCCGTGGCGTCATCACGGGCCAACTGCGCCGCAAGTCTGGCGCGATGGCGTCCTACCAGGTGCTGATGTCCAACACCGGCATCGAGGACTGGCGCTCGGTCGGTCCCGAACGCACGATCCGGCGCCGGCTCTTCACGCTGGGATCGAGATCGCAGGTTGCAAGCGCAGTGCAGACGTTTGAAGCCAGCCTGTCGCCGGTTCAGCTGCTGGCGTTGTCCGTGCTCGCCTACTGGACGGCATGGCGCGCGTATGCGCCTCGCATCTTTGAATACGCGGATGGAACTGACGAACGCCAGGGCGGTGTCGGCCACAAGATCTCCGAAGATCTCGCGAAGGATTACGAGCGCCGCTTCAGGGATACGGGCGGCCTCGCCGCGCTTGGCGTCAGCTCCGACGAAGCTGCCGCTCGCAGGGCGCTTCAGGCCCGCATCGCCGAATGGACGGTCACCGTCCCGGGCAGCGTGAACGACGTCGAACACAACGAAGCCAACCGTGACAAGAACGATGCCGAGGGCCATCGCGCCGTCGACAAGCGCCAGATTGATCCCGCGAAGTTCACCACGGACTTCCTGATGTCGGTGATCGGCGCGGGCGCCACCTCGACTCAGTCCAGCGGCCGCGCTCCGCCGCCGCCTCTGCCTGGCGCTGCCACGGGCCTGTCCGGGTTCAACGTCAGCATCGAGGGCGTCGATCCCAATCAGGAACAGACACCTGCAGAGATGCAGGCCCTTATTCGCGCAGGCAAACTGACGCCGGACACATTGGTTTATAACCCAGACATCGCTGCAGGCTGGACCAAGGCGCGCGACGTTCCGGCGCTGGCGCAGGCGATGAAGGGCGGAACTCGGCCCCCTCCACCGCCGCTGCCGCGCTAGGCGGTCGTTGGCTGCTGCGACCGCGAAGGATGCTGGAAGTTTGCCCGGATCGGGCCTAGCTTTCACGGAAGACTCGGCGGCTCGAAGACACGGCCGAGGCTGGGGAGTTCCGGAATGTCGAAGCCGGCGAGCAACGCCGCGGCTCAGTATCACAAATGCCCGAAGACCTCTGACGAGATCAGGGTCAAGGGATTTGCGTTCTGTCCGTTCTGCGGCGCGGCGATCAACGCCGACGGCGACCACAATGTGGTGGTCCCTCCCGACAACCTGGCGTCGCTGCGCGCGGCCCAGCAGGCTGCGCAACCCAGGCCAGAGGCGCTGAAACCGGAACCGGCAAAACCAGAAGCGCCCGCCGCAACGCCTGGGCCGGAAGCGAAGCCGGTCAAAACCGCGGAGGAGCTTGAGAAGCTCATCAACGAGACGTTCGGCAAGCCAGCCGCGACCGTCAAGCCAGCGACCACAGCCGTGCCGCCGACCCGTCCACAGAAGACGCCGAAGCCGGAAGTCCGGAAGACGAAGCAGGACAAGCCGCCGAACTCCGTCGTCCCCTTCGTGATCTTCCTGGTGCTGATCGGTGCGGGCGGGCTCGCTGCGCGCAACGCGATCGAGAACCAGCCCACGCAGGCGGCCGAGACGCCGTTGCCCGAAGAGCCGGCGGCGGATCCATCCGCGGTGGCCATCGACATGACCGACACGGGCAGCAAGCGAAACCCGAACATCACGACGACCGAGAAGGCGCTGGTCTGGCGGCCGGTCGACGACGGGCTGGTTCGCCAGATCCGGTACAACTACGCGAACATCCGCACGCTGCCGACGCTCGATAGCAAGATTGTCGGCCAGCTCAACCAAGGCGATCTGATTGAACCCACGGGTCGTCTGACTGACCTGCGCGGCGCCGAGCATGGCGAGTGGTATCGCGTGGACAATCCGGCAGGCTATGTCCGGTTCGGCAACACCAAGGCTGCCACCGCGTCCGCGCCGAAGGCTGTAGAGATCAGATGGAGCGCCGTGGAGCCGGGCCTTCGGGTGCAGGCCAAGATCACGCTGCGTATCCGCAGTACGCCATCGCGCAGTGACAATTCGAACGTGACAGACTCCCGCATCGCGCAAGACACGATCTTCTCGCCGGCTGGCATCGCCAACGACATCGGCCGGGATGCGGGCAAGCAGTGGTATCGCGTGACCGAGCCTGTCGTCGGATACGTCGCCAAATGGGAAACCAATACGCTTAAACCTGTAACCGTCACGCCGCCAACTGTGCGCTCCGCTGCGCCGGGCGTCGACGCAAGCGACGGCGGCAGTCGCACGGACACGCCCTCGACGCGCGCACGCGACGCTCAACGCCGACGGGATGATGCAGCGGCCAGCCTTCCGTCGGCCTCGCCAGCGCCTGCGCCTGCTGGAGGATCGGTTGGACGGCCAGCAGCAGACGCGCCGCGAGTGATCCGTCGCGCAATCTTCACCGCACAGCCGACAGACGCCGATCGCCGCGCCGCATACCCGGCTCGCGCAGGGCAACGCGCGAACGAGACCAACTTCGATCTGACGTGCACCGTGCATGCCAATGGCACGCTCGCGTGCGTCGTGAATGGCGGGCAGAACATCGACGAGATATTCATCACAGCGGCCATGACGCTCGCATCGAAATATCGCGTGGCGGATCGTGACATGGACGGCTTCGCGACAGCGGGGCGTATCCTGGTGCTGCCGATGATCTTCAAGCGGCCGAACTGATCTGTATCGCGCCATCCGTTTGACCAACGATGCGCAAACTCGCGCGCGCCTGTAGCACACACATCTGTTTCGCATTGACCCTAACGTCATCGAATGTTTGGTCTCGTTCGCGTGAATTCCGATTTCACTGGAGCGGAGCGGACCTTGCCTGCGAAGACGGCGACACGAAAGCCGGCTGCAAGAACGGCTCCTGCCACAAAGCATGTGCGTACCCCGAATGTGGAGCGGAGCGCGACGACGCGGCGAAAGCTGGTCGAGGCGACGGTCCAGTGCCTTTACGAACTGGGCTATCACCAGACGAGCACAGTCATCGTCACGCGGCGCGCCAAGGTCAGTCGCGGGGCGATGCTGCACCACTTCCCGACCAAGGCCGACCTGATGATGGCGACGGCGGATCATATCCGGCTTCGTCGTGGCGATGTGCATCGCAGGCATCTTGAGCCGTTCAAGACAGATCGCGAGAAATTCCTGCAGCTGATCGATGTGCTGTGGGAGGAGTTCCAGACGCCATCCGGTGTTGCGCGGATCGAGCTGATGCTGGGATCGCGGAATAATCCGGAGCTTGGGCCGCGCTTTTCTGACCTCAACCTGGAGCTGGAGCGCCTGCACAAGGACCTGATCTGGGGAATGGCGCAGCGGATGGGCATCCGCAATCGCAAGAAGACCGATGCGTTCGTGCAGCTTTATGCGGCGGCCATTCGCGGGCTGGCCATCGATGCGCTGTGGCCGCAGTCCATGCCGGACATCAAGGGCGCGATCGCCTTGCTGAAAGAGGCGCAGGTTAATCTGCTGGATGCGCTGACTGGAGATGGGTCGTAGGCCTCTGGCTCGCGGGGCGCCTGCCCGGCGGTCCGGATGCGCCCGCGACCTCGCAGCAAGCTGCGAGGCGGGCGGATTGCGATGTCGCGGGATCAGCTGCTGTCGGGTTCGGTGTAGCTGGCGGCGAAGTTCATCAGGGCGTTGGACGAGAACTGGTGTAGCGGGATCAGCGTGGTTGAGTATTCGCGCACGGCGAGGTGCATTCGCCCGCGCGGTCTCGGCGGGTCAGCGTAGCCGAGGCGCATGGCGAGTTCGCGGCAGCGGGCCATGGCGAAGGCGGCGCGGCGGATCAGTGGCTGGGATTTTGCGATCAGTTTCACGAGCGCGAGGAAGCGCTCGACCATGACCTCGCGCGCGATGGTTTCGGGTTCGCTTTTGGTTTCGATGGCGAGCGTTGGTGACTTTGGAGAGATGCCGGGCGGGAGCCCGGCGGTCCGTTTAGCACGATTGGGGCAGAGTATCTGCTTCTGGCCGGATGGCAGGAGGTTGCCTTCGATGCGTTCGCGGCGGGTGGGTGGGAGATCGCTGCGGCGGCGGGTGGCGGGTTGGCGCTTCGTCTTTGCGCGCTCAGGCTTGGCGCCGGCCTGCAGCAGCGTATCGGACTGCCAGGTGATGAACGGGAGCGTGATGATGAAGCAGCGCTTCGGTTTCGGCGGCGGGGGCGCGTCGAGCAGCATGATGCGCGGACGCGGCGCGGGTTTGG
>Ga0105048_10002221_pt1 | contig 31356 bp, 25 predicted proteins | sample MAT05_FD_78382 | JGI IMG/M metagenome (GOLD analysis project Ga0105048, IMG submission 78382) | Freshwater microbial communities from Lake Fryxell liftoff mats and glacier meltwater in Antarctica - MAT-05 | ecosystem: Environmental > Aquatic > Freshwater > Ice > Liftoff microbial mat | place... | reverse complement strand
CCCCTGCTCCGGGAGTCGCTCCGGCGCGATGACACCAATGCCTGGGCTCACCGAAATCGGGGATTGTACTTCCTGAAAAAAAATCAGCCTGCCGAAGCGCTACCATCCTTTCTTCAAGCCGAAAAACTCGATGCTTCCGTCGATCAACTGTATTTTTACCTGGGCCAAACGTACTTCACCACGGGTAACCGCGCCAAAGCCTGCGAGGCCTGGTCGCGAGGCACCACGGCCGGCGATGAACAGGCGAAGAAAGCCAAAACAACCAATTGTCAGTGAAATCTCATCCAATCATGACCACTCGCGCACTCACTATTTTCTTCCTATTGTCAACGTTGACTATCTCCGCTCAACCACCAGCACCCCACCCTATTACCGCCCTATTGGGTGCCTTTGGCGCAGAGGTTGCTTTAGTGAAACAAACCCTCAGTAACCCCAAATCGCTTAGCCTAAATGGCATTGAGTTCACCACGGGTCGTATTGGCAATCAGGATGTTGTAGTAGCCGAAACGGGTATTGGCAAAGTGAATGCGGCCATGACAACCGCCTTACTACTGCATCATTTTCAACCCCAGCGGGTTATTTTTACGGGCATCGCCGGCGGCACTAACCCCGACCTGCAACCGGGCGATATTGTGATTGGGAGCCAGATTGCCCACCACGATTTCAACTCGTTGAGCATGATGGCCGAACCCACCACCCGAACGCTGAATCCGATGACAAAAACACTGAATCCCCTGTATTTTCGGGCAGACTCCATGCTGTTGAAGCGAGCTACGCAGGTACTAACCGGGGTGCAGTTTGAAGGGATTCCGTTGGCCAATGGGCAACTCTCCACCCGTCCTGTGCGGGTGTTGGTCGGGACCATTGTTACGGGCGATCAGTTTGTGTCGTCGGCAACAAAAGTGCATCAACTCCGAACCGACTTCAACGCCGATGCTACCGAAATGGAAGGAGCAGCCGTGGCACAGGTCTGCTACCAGATGGGCACTCCCCTGCTCGTGATCCGGTCCCTCAGCGACCGGGCCGATGCCGATGCGGCCGTTGCCATTCGGGCATTTTACCCCACAGCTGCCCGCAATTCAGCTAAATTGGTGTTGGCGTTGGTAAAGGGGTTGTGATGTGTGGGTTTGCAATTCACCACGCGCCTTTTATATTTGTACGTACAAACAAATAACTCAACCTCAGCATGTCAGTAATTTCAGTATTCGGCGGTACTGGCCGCACAGGTTTGCCGTTCATCAAACAGGCCTTGGCAAAGGGCCATAGCGTTAAAGCGTTGGTACGCACCGCTTCGAAAATGCCAATTAACCACAAAAACCTACACCTGATCATTGGGGATGCCCTTGATGCCAGCAAGGTCAGCCAAACCATCACCGGTAGCAATGGAGTGGTTAGTTGCCTCGGGCAGGACAAAAGCAGTCAGCCTGATTTTCAGACCAAAGCGACCCGGCTTATAGTCGAAGCCATGAAAAATCATGGTGTAAAAAGGCTCATTAGTCTGACCGGTGGAGGAGTGCGCGATATGGCCCATGACAAGCCCGGATTTATGGATAACCTGATTGTGTTTGTCATGAAAAATGTGGCTGGGAAAGGGGCACGCCATGCCCTGATGGATGGCATTAGCCATGCTGAGGTCGTTGCCAATAGCAGTCTTGACTGGACCATTGTGCGCGGCCCCATGCTCACCGAAGACCCCGCTAAGGGTACCTATCAGGTAGGCAGCGTCGGAACAGTGAAGGGCATCAAACTTACCCGTCAGGATCTGGCGGCCTTTATGCTCGATGAGTTTGTCAACCGGAAATACGTCGGTCAAATGCCCTTCGTGACGAATGGGTAGCCAATTGACGACCTCCATTCTGTTGTACGTGCGTCGTGTCAGGTCCGAATGCCGCATCACCCCTAACCTGACACCACGCTACAAACCATCCCGTATTTCCATCAGAAAGACCTTTAGTTTCTGTAGTTTTTCGATGGACTGCTGGTGGGCATTTCTCCGCCCGTCCTTGTTTTGTAAGTAATCACGGGCAGCAGGGAGTTTAAAGCCTTTGGTCTCCACGATGTTTAAGATCTCGCTGATATGGTCAATATCAGCCTGCGTATAAATCCGGTCACCCGATTTACTCTTCTTCGGTTTCAGACTCGGAAACTCCTTCTCATAGAACCGAAGTTTCGACGCATTAACCCCGAACATTACGGCGACCTCGCGAATGTTGTAATATAACTTACCAATGTTTTGCATATCGAAATCTGCGTTCCTATCCATCATTTTCCTGTAAATTTGCGGAATCATAAGCATTTGTCCGAACGCATGACTTCCCGTGAGATTCGCCAGCAGTTTTTAGACTTTTTCCAGAGTAAAGGCCACCTGATTGTCCCCTCAGCACCCCTCGTTGCCAAGAACGACCCAACGCTGATGTTTAACAACTCGGGCATGGCCCAGTTTAAGGATTTTTTCCTCGGCAACGGCACCCCGCCCGCAAAGCGCGTAGCCGACACCCAGAAATGCCTTCGTGTGTCGGGCAAACACAACGACCTCGAAGATGTGGGTTTCGATACCTACCACCACACCATGTTCGAAATGCTGGGGAACTGGTCATTTGGCGATTACTTCAAAAAAGAGGCACTCGAATGGTCGTGGGAATTGCTGACGGAGGTTTTCAAACTGCCTAAAGACCGCATTTACGTATCGGTTTTCAAAGGTGACGAAAAAGACAATGTGCCCTTCGATCAGGAGTCGTGGGACATCTGGAAAGGCATTGTGGAGGACGAGAGCCGCATTATTCTCGGCAATAAAAAAGACAATTTCTGGGAAATGGGCGAAACCGGCCCATGTGGTCCCTGCTCCGAAATCCATATTGACCTTCGCTCGCCGGAGGAAGTAGCCGAAACGCCGGGCCGCGATCTGGTCAACGCCGACCATCCGCAGGTTGTCGAAATCTGGAACAACGTGTTCATGCAGTTCAACCGGAAGGCCGCCCGCGACGGCGGACCGGGGCCACTAGAAGAACTCCCCGCCCGCCACGTTGATACCGGCATGGGTTTCGAACGCTTGTGCATGGCCATTCAGGGGAAGCAGTCCAACTACGACACCGACGTTTTCACCGGCACGATTGCCGTTATCGAGCAATTGTCCGGAAAAACGTACACCGGTAATATGAGTAAGTCAGACGTAGCGATGCGCGTAATCGCTGACCATATCCGGGCCGTGTCGTTCGCGATTGCCGATGGGTTGGTGCCGAGCAACGCCAAAGCAGGCTACGTCATTCGGCGGATTTTGCGCCGGGCCATTCGTTACGGCTACTCGTATCTGGGCTTCACCGAGCCGTTTATGACCAAGCTCGTACCCGTTCTGGCCGAACAGTTCGACGGCGTGTTCCCTGAACTAATAGCCCAACAGGATTTTGTGGCTACGGTGATTCGGGAAGAAGAAATTGCGTTTTTACGGACCCTTGGCACCGGCCTTACCCGTCTGGATCAGATTATCGGTCTGGTAACGGGCGAGGGCAAAACAGAGATTGCCGGTGACATTGTTTTTGAACTCAATGACACCTTCGGCTTCCCGGCCGACCTTACGGCCCTGATTGCCCGCGAAAAAGGACTAAGCATCGATGAAGCGGGTTTCCAGAAGGCTCTTCAGGAGCAGAAAACCCGCTCCCGAAAAGATGCAACAACTTCTGCTGGTGACTGGATTGATGTGAACGAAGCAGACCAGGTAAAATTTGTTGGATACGACGAAACGGAAGCCACAACTCAAATTGTGAAGTACCGGAAGGTGCAGAACAAGCAGGGAACGCAGTTTCAGATTGTGATTGATCCTACACCTTTTTACGCTGAGTCGGGCGGGCAAATTGGCGATACGGGCCAGTTAACAGTGAACAGTCCCGGCAGCGAACCGCTCACAATTCGTATTATTGATACCAAGAAAGAAAACGACCTGTCGATTTTAATTACGGACGACCCGAAAGCAGAACAATTTTTGGCTGGTGACTGCTCACTGGTCACTGCTAAAGTCGATGCTAGCCGCCGGACACTAACCAGCAGCAATCACTCCGCTACGCACTTGCTCCATGCTGCCCTGCGCGATGTGTTGGGCAAGCACGTAGGGCAAAAAGGCTCATACGTTGGTCCCGATGCCCTACGCTTCGACTTTTCGCATTTCTCAAAAATGAGCGATGCCGAATTGCAGGCAGTAGAAACGATTGTCAATGAGAAAATTCGCGAGAACATCCGGCTCGACGAAAAACGCAATGTACCTATCGAGCAGGCCAAATCACACGGAGCCATGGCTCTGTTTGGCGAGAAATACGGCGATTTTGTCCGGGTCATCACCTTCGACCCCAACTACTCAGTTGAACTTTGCGGAGGTACGCACGTAGCGGCAACCGGGCAGATCGGCCTGTTCAAACTGACATCCGAAGGGTCTGTTTCCACGGGTATCCGCCGGATCGAGGCCAAAACATCGGAAGGGGCATTGGCTCTACTCAACGAGCAGGGAGACGTTCTGGAGCAATTGAGAGAACTGTTAAAGGCCCCTTCGTCGGGGGCAGTGGTGAAAGCCGTGCAGTCGCTGCAAGATGAACGCAACGCCCTCCTGAAGAAAATTGAGGGCCTGGAAAATGAGAAGCTGCAACAGGTGAAAGAGCAATTACTCGCCAAAGTTCAACAGGTCAACGGGCACTTTACATTAGTCGAGCAGGTTTCTGTTCCTTCTGCTGATGCCCTCAAGCAACTCGCCTACGACCTGAAAGCCAAAGTTGACAACCTCGCCCTGGTACTGGGTGCCGACATCAACGGCAAACCCCAACTGGCCGTTATGCTCCCCGACAGCCTGATTACGGGCAAGGGAATGAACGCTGGTCAGGTGGTGAAAGACCTCGCTAAAAATATCAAGGGAGGTGGGGGTGGTCAGCCGTTTTTCGCCACAGCGGGCGGTTCCGATGCCAGTGGCTTAGCGGCCGCGCTGGAGCAGGGACGAGCCTTGCTGGGCTAACAACTTCGGGCGACGCTCTATGTACAATATAACCAAACAGGCCCGGACAAAAGTCCGGGCCTGTGGCATTCTATAGGTAGGTAGTTGAAAAGGTTTTACTTCGACGCCACCGTTTTCAGGTTGATCGTGAAATCGTCGTAGATCGCTTTGTCGCCGATGTTTTCAAAGAACGACTTAGAGCCGTAGCGAATCTCGTATTTCGTGCGGTCCAGAACGGCTTTACCTTCTGCCGTGATGGTGTTACCAGCAACAGTTACGGTGGCAGGGAACGTCACAGGGTTGGTGATGTTCTTGATGGTCATGTTGCCCGTAATATCGAAATTGTTACCACCTTTTGGCGTCACTTTTGTGATCACAAATTTCGACGTTGGGTATTTCGTGGTATTGAAAAAGTCTTCTGACTTCATGTGGCCGATAAACTTGGCGTTGTAGCCCGCATCAGTCAGGTCCAGACTAGTGATGCTGTTCATATCGAACTCAAACGTACCACCTGTCAGTTTTATACCATCAACAGTCAATGTACCTTCGTTGATTTTCACAGTGCCGTTGTGCTGACCGGTTACTTTCTTTCCTTCCCAATTCAGGACACTCTTCTGCGTATCAACCTTGTAAGTGGTTGCTTTAGCCTTTTTTACAGGCCCAACAGGACTAACAAACGCTGAGGTTCCTGCCATTACAGTTACTGCAACCAGGCCGGCCAGAAATTGACGTGTTTTCATTTTGTTACTTGATTTATTAGGTTTAATTGGTAAAAATTCATTCATCTGAGCCCCGCAGCTGATCGAGCAACTGACTAAGTGTATCAGCTTGCTCGGAGGTGAGTCGTTGCTGCATATCCTCTTCCCACTGCACCTGCGAGGCATCAATTTTTTTCAGCAGATCAAGCCCCTTCTGCGTGATCACCACATCAACCGCTCGCCGGTCTTTGGGACATTCGGTTCGTTCAACGTACTTCTTCAACACTAGTTTGTCCACCAAACGCGATGCGTTCGACATTTTGTCCAGCATTCGCTCCGTAATCTCACTCACTTTGACTGGCTCCGGCGATTTTCCCCGTAAAATTCGCAGCACGTTATACTGTTGCAAAGTGATTCCATACGGCTTTAACACGCGCATCTGGGTGTTACCGATCCAGTTACCGCTGTACAAAACGTTCACCACCATCCGATGGTAAGGCGATCTGAAAGAGGCTTGCTGAATGTCTGATTCAATAGACATAATAATTGGTAGTTGGTTTAGTGAATCTGACGTTGCAAACATTCTTTGTAAACATCCGTTGCAAATATAATGTGATTACATTTAATGTAGCAACATTTAATTGATTTATTTTAGTTCCAAGCGGGTAAAAAGAAGTGCAGCCATCGATCTAACCCTAGTATTCTATTAAATCTGTGGTTAAAATAACAAAGGCAATAAATGTACCAAATCAGTATCATTTTCTCTTTATGCCCTGTCAGGAACTAGACAGATACACTGTATGGAGCAATGGAAAAATGTATCTTTGCGAGATGGAAATTTTGAAGAGCCAGCGACTCAATAACTTACGCTACGACATTCGGGGGCCAGTTTACGAGAAATCCTTAGAACTGGAAAGCCAGGGATATAAAATTATTAACCTGAATATTGGGAACCCCGCCCCGTTTGGCTTCGATGCCCCCGACGAAATTGTCCATGACATCATTCTGAATATCCGCAATGCCCAGGGTTACGCCGATTCGCGGGGGTTATTTGCCGCCCGCAAGGCCGTAATGCACTACACGCAAACGTTGGGCCTACCGGGCATTTCAATCAATGACATTTTTATTGGCAACGGCGTTAGCGAGTTGATTCTACTGTCGATGCAAGCGCTTATCAACGAGGGCGACGAAGTGCTCGTACCCGCCCCCGATTACCCGCTCTGGACTACGTCGGTAGCGCTCTGCGGAGGTAAGCCAGTCCATTATATATGCGACGAAACCGCCGACTGGAACCCTGATCTCGCCGATATGGAAGCCAAAATTACCAGTCGGACGAGAGCCATTGTTGTTATTAACCCGAATAATCCAACCGGTGCCGTTTACGATAAATCGGTGATCGAGGGCATAGCCCGACTGGCTGAACGGCGTGGCCTGATTGTGTTTTCGGATGAGATTTACGACAAGATTCTGTACGACGGAGCCCAACACCATCCCATGGCCCGGTTTGTACACGACACACTCTGTATTTCGATGGGGGGCTTATCGAAAAATTATCGGGCTGCCGGTTTTCGGGGGGGCTGGTTAGTACTGAGCGGGGCTCGTGCCAAGGCCAAATCGTATATCGAGGGGCTTACACTGATGGCCTCGCTTCGTATTAGTGCCAATGTGCCTACCCAATACGCTATTCAGACGGCCCTTGGTGGCTATCAGAGTATCAACGACTTAGTGATGCCAACCGGGCGGCTCTACAAACAGCTCATGCTTGCCTACGACCGGCTCACGGTCATTCCAGGTATAAGCTGCGTACGGCCAAAAGGGTCGATGTATGTATTCCCCAAAATTGACCTGGAGCAGTTCAATTTCGCCGACGATAATGAGTTTGTGTATGACCTGCTCGCGGAGCAAAAAGTGCTGGTAGTGGCTGGGCAGGGCTTCAACTATCCCCATCCCGACCATTTCCGGGTTGTCTGCCTGCCTACAGTAGATGAGCTGAACCTGGCGATGGACCGGATCGAAGCGTTTTTAGAAAGCAGACGGAAGTAAAACAATAACAAACCCCCTAAACCAATGACCCCAACAGCTCCAACCCCTACTAAATCTTTCCTCGGCCCACTGCTGATTATTGGTGCCTTGTTCTTCGTTTTTGGCTTCGTTACCTGGGTCAACAGCGTGCTGATTGCCTTTTTCAAACAGGCCTTTAATCTCAGTACCGTTGGTTCTAACCTGGTCGCCTTTGCATTCTTTATTTCCTACACCATCATGGCTATTCCGTCGTCGGCGGTGCTGAAACGGACGGGGTTCAAAAACGGCATGTCGTTGGGGTTAGGGATTATGGCTATCGGAACGCTGGTGTTTGTACCTGCCGCCAAAGCGCTATCGTATCCGTTGTTTTTGGGCGGTTTATTCCTAATTGGTATTGGCCTGACGGTACTCCAAACGGCATCGAATCCCTACGTGACTATTCTGGGCCCCCGCGAGTCGGCCGCTCAGCGAATCAGTTTTATGGGCGTTGCCAACAAACTGGCGGGCATTGCGAGTCAGTTTATTTTTGGCGGGTTGTTACTCACGGGTGCCAACGCGGCTGCTGGTTCGGCTAGCCTCGACAAGGTTGTCACGCCTTACCTGATTATGACAGGCGTATTGGTGGTGTTGGCCATTTTGGTTCGTTTCTCGACGCTACCCGAGGTTTCTGAAGAGCAGGACGACAGTACCGATGAAGGTTCTGTCGGTGTGCATAACCACACGAGTATAAGTCAGTTCCCGAGTCTTGTTTTGGGCGTGATAGCCCTTTTTTGTTACGTTGGGGCCGAGGTAATTGCGGGCGACACCATCATCAACTATGGCAAAGCACTTGGCTTCTCCAACGACGAAGCTAAATACTTCACCACCTACACCCTCTACGGGCTGCTGGCAGGATACATACTCGGAATCATTGCCATTCCACGCTACATAACCCAACAAAAAGCCTTGCTCTTCGGGTCTTCGCTGGCTTTGGTATTCACCGTTGGTGCCCTGCTTACCGACGGCTATGCGTCTATTTTATGCGTGTCGCTGCTGGGTTTTGCCATTGCCCCCGTTTGGCCTGCCGTTTGGCCACTGGCGCTGAACCGACTAGGCAAATTCACCAAATTAGGGTCGGCCCTGCTGATTATGGCGATCTCGGGCGGGGCGTTACTGCCCTTGTTACACGGTTATTTGACCGATACCGTTAGCCCTAAAATGGCCTATGCGCTGTTGCTCCCCCTGTTCGGATTTATCCTGTATTACGCAGTTTCCGGCCACAAAAAGACGAAGTGGTGAGTTAGCTGTTATTGGCTATATTTAGGTCTAAATATTAAATGCCATGATTGCTGAGGTAGCACACTATCAGTTTACCGTTCAGGAATACCACCGCATGGGCGACACGGGTATCATTTCCGAGGATGCCCGCGTCGAACTTATCCATGGACAGATATATACAATGAGCCCTGTTGGCAGAAGGCATTCAGCCTGTGTAAAGCGAATTAATAAATTCTTCGCAAAAAAGATTGACGAGCAGGCTATTATCAGCATTCAAGATCCCATTGTTCTAAACGATTTTTCAGAACCAGAGCCGGACATTGCTTTGCTAGTGTATCGGGACGATTGTTACGAAGAACGTTTGCCTAAGGCTTCTGATGTACTATTATTGATTGAAGTCTGGGAGGCTACACTTCGCTTTGACAAAGAAGTAAAGTTGCCACTCTATGCCGAAAGCGGCATTCCCGAAGTCTGGATTATTGACCTGAAAAAAGGGATTATTGAAGTCAATTCTGATTTGCAAAATGGTAGTTACCAGAAACAGCAAATGCTAAAAAGGGGGCAAACGCTGATACCCCAACAATTGCCATTGCTGACAGTGGAAGTGCAGGAGTTGATTGGTTAGCTCAAGTCATACAACATGCATATTCGGTATTGTTGCTTTTAATGATTTAGAACCTGCAATCCAGTTTGTGCTTCTTCACCACCCCTAACTCATAACCATCTCCAAATCATGCCATCCACCACGCCGATAGTCAGACAAACCGCCTGGATTTCTTTGATACCCCAGCTGTTGGTGATGGGGATATTCATGTACGTCTTCTATGCGTTAATTGGCGTTGCTTTTTATGGAGCAGCGGTTTATCTGATACTGTCTTTCGGGCTTAAATCGGTGTTTCTCCGCGCTCATCGGCAAGGGATGGAACGGGTAAAGCAACATCAATTAGCCGACGCTATCCCTTTGTTTGTAAAGAGTGTTGTCTATTTTACAAACCATGCCTGGCTAGACAAGTACCGGTATCTCACCCTACTGGATTCTTCTAAAATCTCCTACAAAGAGATGGGGCTTTCTAACATTGCTTATTGCTACTACCACACGGGCGATACCAAAACTGCCAAAGAATACTACGAGCGGCTATTAGCCGAATTTCCTGAGAACGAGACAGCCAAAGCATCGCTGACTCTGCTGAATACGCCTTAGTCGGCAAAATCTCAAACATACCCCCTTAATCGAACCCCAACTGCCCCGACGCGAACACGCTTGCGTCCATTTGTGTTACCTTTATACCGGAACTCAGTTCATAGATTACCTCCGTTACAACTGATCAATCGTATGCTCGATTTGCTGCCAACAACCGCCCCAATCTCACCCCTGCCAAAGCCTGTTCTGTATACACCTTCTCTGACGGAATATGTTCGGCGGAAAACAATTACCGTTACCATCGGCGATGTGCCAATGGGGTCTGATTATCCAATTCGGGTGCAGTCGATGACTACCATCGACACCATGGATACAGCGGGTTCGGTGGAGCAGTCGATTCGGATGATCGAGGCTGGGTGCGAGTATATCCGTATTACGGCTCCCAGTGTTAAAGAGGCCCAAAACCTCGAAAATATTCGCAAAGAACTCCGGGCCAGAGGCTACACCGCTCCGCTTGTTGCCGATATTCACTTCACGCCCAACGCTGCCGAACTGGCTGCCCGGATTGTGGAGAAAGTCCGCATCAACCCTGGCAACTACGCCGACCGCAAACGCTTTGAACATATCGACTATACAGACGATTCGTACGCGGCTGAGCTTGATCGCATTCGGGAAAAGTTTCTGCCCCTGGTGCGCATCTGCAAGCAATACGGCACGGCCATGCGCATCGGCACAAACCACGGCTCCCTGTCCGACCGCATTCTGAGCCGTTACGGCGACACACCCGTGGGCATGGTCGAATCGGCGCTCGAATTTTTGCGGATTTGCGAAGACGAGCAATATTACAACATTGTGCTGTCGATGAAGTCGAGCAACCCGCAGGTGATGGTACAGGCCTACCGCTTGCTGGTACAGCGCCTAGACAAAGAAGGTCTGAAACCGTATCCGCTCCACCTTGGCGTAACCGAGGCAGGTGAAGCCGAAGATGGGCGCATTAAATCGGCGCTTGGTATTGGCACCCTGCTCGAAGATGGCATCGGCGATACCGTCCGGGTGTCGCTCACCGAAGAACCCGAACGCGAAGCTCCCGTTGCCCGCGCCTTAATCGACCGCTATGTGAACAGAGCGGAGCAAGCCGCTCCGATTCCCGCGATTCAGTCCTACCCTATCGACCCATTTTCGTATACCCGGCGTACCACGCGGGAGGTATTCACTATTGGCGGTAGCAACGTTCCCCGCGTCATTGCCGACTACAGCAACGTACCACTAACGGAGCTTGACCAGTTGAAAGCCATCGGTCATTTTTACCTGCCTGTGCCTGACAAATGGGCCATGAACGACCTGGGGGCCGATTTTATATACACCGGCTCTACTCCTGCTACGTTTATGCTGCCCAATGGCCTAAAAGAAATTCTGGACTTTTCGGCCTGGATAGCACAGCCCGATTTGGCAAATAAATTCCCGTTATTAACCGCAGCAGAATACATAAATGCCCGTGATCTGTCGTTCAGCAATCGGCTTAATTTCGTGCGGATGGAACTGGCGGATTTAACTGACGAATTGGTAGAGACAGTTCAGGATGACCCCACGGTCGTGCTCCTTGTGACTACCGAAAACGCCCATGCGATGCCTGAACTCCGGCGGTTGTTTGTGGAACTGATTAACCGCAACGTACAAGCTCCGGTTGTGGTACAGCGGGCTTACCCGTCCGTTGCCCCTGATAACCAGCCTCTTTATGCCGCTACCGATGTAGGTGGCCTGCTGATCGACGGTCTTGGGGATGGCATTATGCTGGCGGGTGCTACCGATGCCGACTCGCGAAAACGCCATAACGAACTGGCTTTCGGCATTTTGCAGGCTGCCCGCACGCGTATTACCAAAACAGAATACATTTCCTGCCCTTCCTGTGGCCGCACATTGTTCGATCTTCAGGAAACAACTGCTACCATTCGGCAACGGACTGAACACCTCAAAGGAATCAAAATCGGGATCATGGGCTGTATCGTAAATGGACCTGGCGAAATGGCCGACGCTGATTACGGTTATGTTGGGATAGGCCGGGATAAAATTGCGCTATATCGCGGGCAGCAAGTCATCAAAAAATCGGTTCCGGCAGTACGCGCAGTCGATGAACTAATCGAATTGATTCGGGAAGACGGGCGTTGGTTAGAGGCAGGAAACAGTGAGCAGTGAGCAATTATTAGTCCCAGCGGGGAACCGCACCAGTTAGGTTGCTTGCGAACATTTTTGCTCAACAAAACATTACATAATTGACCACAACAGCGGTCAAAACTGTTAGCTGACAACTGTTGGCTGATAGCTGCCAAAATTGATATTTGTATGAATCGTTTCATAGATTATTTAAGGATAGGGCCGGTATTTGCGTATTTCCTCCGGGTTTTTCGTAAGCGCGACCCTAACGATCCCACGAGCGTAAATCTTCGGATGATGCACGGCATCAATCGAATTTCCATTGTGATGTTCCTTTTTTGTTTAACGGTAATGATCGTTCGTGCCTGCACCCGATGAATGTTGAAGCCCTCCGCGAGTACTGCATCAGTAAACCTCATACAACAGAGTCGCTGCCGTTTGGCCCCGAAAATCTTGTTTTGAAAGTGGGAGGTAAGATGTTTGGATTAATCTCGCTCGATGCCAGCCCGGCCCGCATTAACCTTAAATGCAATCCCGAACTAGCCGAGCAGTTACGCGACGAGTATCCAGCAGTACTTCCAGGCTATCACATGAATAAAAAACACTGGAATACGATTATTATGAATTCGTCGATCCGGTGGGCCCAGGTACAAGAGTGGATCGACCATTCGTATGAATTGGTCTTGCAAAGTTTGCCTAAAGCGGTAAAAGCTGAGTTTGAAAGGAGTGAATGATTTCGGATATGGTTCTGTGGTAAATCTGAACGGGGCTGCCCACGCTGTCCCACATCCATATTCCGAAATAGAAAAATGGTATACTCGTAGTAATCAAGCCAGGCTGTGTCTGTTATGGAAGTTGCGCTGTTGGGCGTGCTATTTGCCCTCTACTTAGCTATCAAATACTTCGTCACCGATCACGATACTCCATCGGATAAAGACCGTGTGCGGTTTGAAAAAGGCATTATTTTACTGAAAAATAAAGATGTAAACCTGGCTTTTACGTTTTTCGAGGATGCCGTTCGACAATATCCGAAATCGGCCATTGCGTATGCGTTTCGGGGACGTTGTCAGTTGTTGCAGGACAACTACTATTCGGCCATTTATGACCTGACTCAAGCCATTAGCCGCGACAATACGCTCGGCGACTGTTACCTCGACCGGGGCATTGCGTTCTACAAAACGCATCAGTTCCCCGAAGCCTTCCGCGAATTTGATAAAGCTGTCTGGTATCTGCGCGACGAGCAACCTGATGCCTATCGGTGGCGTGCACTCTCCCGCATTCAGCTTCGCCAGCTCCAGCAGGCCGAAAATGACCTTCGGCGAGCCGTGATGCTTGGCGACGAAAACGCATTTCAACTCCTTCGCCAACCCCCCTTTACGAAAGGGAACGGAGTCAACAAGGTTATAAGGTAATTGAGGTAAATAAGGCAATTGGGGTAATCTTTCACCCAGTTACCCATTTTACCAATGGATGATACAGGCGCGTCCAGGCAAGGTTGAGCGCGATAAAGAGAAACACGACGCCAGTGAGCCGGTTGAAATACAGCACGACTTTTGGGGTAAACAGCCGCTTCAGTTTATGGGCTGATAGCGCCAGCCCTGATTGTGTCAGAAAAATGCCAACTATGCTCATACTCATAAATGCGATCCGCTCATCTAGGTCGTAGTGGAGCTTGTTACGGAGATACGTGGCCAAGGTTACCCACGTAATGAAGTTGATCGGATTGAGACCGTTGAGCAGAAAACCCGTCCAAAAATAATACAGAAAATTACCGAACCGCGTAGTCGGATAGGCCAATCGCGGGGTCCCTTTTAGTAAATTGGCCAGGCCTATAGCCGTCAGAAACACCACACCAACGATCGTCAGGATCAGATCGAAGCCTTCGAATTTAGGAATAAACGTGGTGCCAAATAAGGCTGACGAGACGAAGATCATGTCGCACACAACCACCCCAAATGCGATTTTCATCCCCGCCCGATACCCATTATCTACACTGTTCTGAAGCAGCGAGAAAAACACAGTCCCGAAAGTCAGGCACAGAAAAAAACCCGATAACAGGCCAAAAAACAGCGCTTCAATCATGCTATAAATGGATAATTAACTGATGAATAATGTATATGTACGGCTTGACACAACATCCCATTATCCATTTCACGTTGTACGTTATACATTATAGAGTCTGCCAACCATCAGGATGGCTGCCATGCTGATTGAATCGGTAATTTCGCTGTTCATAACCATTCGAACGGCCTCCGTCAGTGACACTTTTCGCACCTGTAACTCTTCCGTTTCTTCAGGTTCGTGATCGCCTTGTACAAGGTCTTCGGCAATGTATATAAAGCCCTCTTCGTCGGTGGCCGAATTGGAGGTATGAATCCGGGCAATCTGTGTCCACTGGCGTGCTTCGAGGCCCGTTTCTTCTTTGAGTTCGCGCTTGGCCGAATCGAGCGGGTCAGTACCAACCGGGCTACCCCCTTCGGGAATTTCCCACGAATATTCGTTGAGTGGATACCGATATTGGCCTACTATGTAGGTGTTCCCTTCGGCATCGATTGGTACCACGCCAACGGCTTTGTTTTTGAAGCTAACAACGCCATAAATGCCGGGTGTATTAGCAGGCGTGGTCACCTCTTCATGTCTAACAGTCAGCCAGTTATTTTCATAGGCAACCATGGAAGAATGGGTTTGCCAGGGGTTTTCGGTCGAATTCATGCCCGCTAAAGTACAGCTTTTTTGTTTCGAATTGGCTACCTTTATAGAACGATCATTGACTTCATCGCACGAATGCAAACCAATCAATCGACCAAGTACCGCTGGATGAGAGTGTCGCTCCTATTGAGCATAGTGCTGTTACTGTTGAAATTAGGTGCTTTTTATCTGACCAATTCAACAGCTATTCTGACCGATGCCCTGGAGTCGATTGTCAACGTGGTAGCCAGTGCATTTGCCCTTTACAGCATCTATATTTCCGGGCAACCCCGCGATCAAAATCACCCCTATGGACATGGAAAAATCGAGTTTCTTTCTTCAGGTTTCGAGGGTGCGCTAATCCTGTCGGCGGGTTTTTTTATTTTGGCCGAAGCGGTGCTGAGTTTTTTCGAACCACGTAGCCTTCAAAACCTCGACTGGGGTATAGCCATCGTGGCATTTACTACCGGAGTCAACGCTTTTCTAGGGTGGCGACTGGTGCAAAATGGCCAAAAAACCGATTCGCTTGCCCTAATCGCCGACGGTCGTCATTTGCTTACCGATAGCGTCAGCAGTGCGGTGGTCGTGGTAGGTATTGGGTTGGTCTGGCTGACGGGTCAGGTCTGGCTCGACAGTGTTTTGTCGATCATTCTGGCGGGGGTTATCATTTACAACGGGTTTGTTATTACAAGGCAGTCGGTGGCACGACTGATGGACGAAACCGACCTGCCTACCCTAAACCGGGTTGTTACCGTACTCAATGACCGAAAAAGTCCCAACTGGATCGACGTGCATAATCTTCGCGTTCAGAAATACGGAGCAGACCTGCATATCGACTGCCACCTTACCCTGCCCTACTACTGGGATCTGGAACACGTTCATAACGAAGTTCATGTTTTTGAGGATGCGCTTAAAGAGGCCTCAAACAGCGAAGTGGAGATTTTTGTCCATACCGACCCCTGTCTGAAAGAATGCTGTGACTACTGCCGCGTGGCTAACTGTCCCGTACGAGCATTTCCCTTCGTACGCGATGTAGACTGGACAGCTGCGAACCTGCCTCTCAATCAGAAACATTTTGTACCGACTGAGTCTCAAACCATCTGAATGACAACAGATTAGCATTTAGCAATCCTGATAAGAATGTATTTATAAAAATAACTTTCCCTTAATTATTTGGAAATCTGAAAAACAGTAATCAGTTTTATACAAATTATTCTCTGGTTATTGCTATTATTCAGGTTGTATTCATAGTCGGAAAGGCTGATCGCGATACGGTCAGTCTTTTTTTATTTTAGGGCTCGGTGCTCTACATACTGGTGAGTTTTCGGGCTGCCTGGTCTTATTGAATCAAAACTACATGTTAAACAAGACACAATGTTAGTCTCATCAAATCGACGTTCGTTTCTGAAACAGGCCGCTACCGTAGCGGCTAGTGCTGCTCTACTGCCCGAAGCCTGGGCCAATACAATGGCGAAGAAACCATTTTTCGAGATTTCACTGGCCGAGTGGTCTCTCCACAAAGCGCTGTTTGCCAAAAAAATCACCAATCTCGACTTTCCGGCACTGGCCAAAAATGAGTTTGGTATCAGCACGGTCGAGTATGTCAACCAGTTTTTCAAAGACAAGGCTCAGGATCAAACGTATCTGAACGACTTGCTCACCCGCTGCAAGGACAACGGTATCAAAAACCACCTGATCATGATTGATGGGGAAGGCGGCTTGGGCGAATTGGATAAAGCCAAACGGGACAAAGCCGTCGATAACCACAAAAAATGGGTGGATTGCGCCAAAACATTAGGCTGCAAAACGATTCGTGTAAACGCTTATGGCGTAGGAACAGCGGAAGAGGTAGCCAAAGCCGCCATCGACGGATTAAGTACGTTGGGCGAGTTTGCCAAGAAAACCAGTATCAACGTGATCGTCGAAAATCACGGCAGTTTCTCATCCAATGGGCAGTGGTTATCAGGTATTATGAAGCAAGTGGGCATGAAAAACGTGGGAACACTGCCCGACTTTGGCAACTTCTGTATCAAACGGGGTAAAGATGGCTGCGAAGAGTCGTACGACCGCTACCAGGGTACGCAGGAGTTGATGCCCTACGCTAAAGGTGTTTCAGCCAAAACCTACGATTTCGATGCCCAGGGCAACTGCATAGAAACGGATTACAGCCGAATCATGAAAATCGTAAAAGACAGCGGCTTCCGGGGTTATGCCGGCATTGAATATGAAGGCAGCAAACTCGATGAATACGAGGGAATCAAGAAAACGAAGGCATTACTGGAGAAATTTGCCTTATTAGGATAGAGACAAGGATACAACCACCTTGCTGGCAAGTTCCCGATCTGCCTGCAAGGTGGTCTTCGCCATTCTTAAACTCCTTCTGTATACCCCGCAGCAGAGGTCATGCCTTTGCCCCCAATGCCCGTAACGATCCGAATGTGGTCGTCTACGTCATGTTCAAAAATCTCGGCGGGCGTTTGGGCGTAGAAACCCGCCCACGTCTGGCTAATCTGCTCAACCGGGAAATTGACTATGCGCTTCGCTTCATTGATAATCAACGCATTGATGGCATCTTTGGTATCAAAACCAAGATCGTCGATCCGATTGGCAGGGGCATATTCGTGCGAGTCACCAATGATAAAAGAGCCATCAATAGCCTGCTTGAACAATAGGTGAATACCCCACTTTTCGAGGTCAACGAGGTGTTCGGGCCGGGCGGCAGTCAGGTTGGCGTAAGACGGGCATTCAGCAAAGGCCTCGTAACGGCGGATAGTCAGGCCAGTTAGAATGTTGCCGGGCAGAGAAATGCCTGACATCGGCACGGTTCGCATCATTTGCAGCTTACTAACGATCAGGCCAGAGTTAGCAAATAGGTCCGGGAAAAGCAACCGGAACTCATAGCCACTACAGATAATCACCCGCTCTGCTTCATAGTAATCGTCGCCCGCCAGAGTTACAGCGGCCCGCCCCATAGCCGATTGGCAATCGATCACGGTTGCATTAGGCTGATAAACAACGCCATAACGTTCCACCATAAAATCAATGACCCGGTAAATCATGGAGTCGGGTTCCACACTAAGTTCGTCGGGGAAGTACAACCCACCCTGCACATAATTGGGTTGGAGGTGCGGATAACGAGCCAGGGTTTGGTCGGCTGAGAGTAGCTCGCAGGGGTAGCTCTGAGACTGCCTCCGGTCGAAAAGTTCGTTACATAATGCCCACTCATCCTGGTCGGAAGCCACATAGACTGAGCCGTTTTGCCGAACCGTAATGTCCGTTTGGCTTTGAATCTCCCGGTAAATTTCCAGGCTCCGCCGACCGTAGTCAAACCAGCGGCCAGATAAACCCGAGGGCACCACCTGACCAAAATTACGGACCGTTGAACTTACCGGTCGGCTATCTTTTTCGAGTAGCAACACTCGTTTGCCCCGTTTGGCGGCATGGTAGGCATGAAAGGTACCGAGTGCCCCAGCCCCAACAATAATTAAGTCGTACGTAGTCATTATTTGGTAGTATAATGGGGAGGGCCACCATGCATTTAGATCGAACGAATATAATCGGGAAGCTCAGTGAGTGAATTGAGCAGCTGATGATGCGGATAGGGGGTGAGTTGAGCGCGCGAGTGGGTTCCATTGGTAAGACCGATATTGTGACCTACGCCGGCTGCCCAGGCCGATTGCAAGTCAGAGGGCGTATCGCCCAGGTTAACCACTGCCTTGGGGTTGCTCACGCCCAAGCGACGCATAATTTCCTGGATCATAAAGGGCTTTGGCCTTCCTTCGGTCACTTCATCACTGGCAATGCTGGCCTGAATAATAGAATCCGTAGTGCCGAGGTATTGCTCATTCAGACCATCAAGCCATTCCAGGCGATCCAGAATAATAGTAGTGACTTTGCGGTAGAAACCTGTTGTGAGTGCAATAGGGATACCCTGTTTGTGCAGAAAATCAAACGCATCTAAGCATCCTTCCGTGGGCATCACAGACTCTGTACTATAATGATCCTCCAGAATTTCAGTAAAGCGCACATACGACTTGTCCACATAACGGGTTGTGTCGGCAGTGGGGTGAGCTAGCTGTTCACGCCAGAGCACATCAAATACGTGACGTTTCGACATTCCCTGCATCGCCAGAATACGCTCTGCCGACACAGTAAGGCCGGTTTGGGTTGCTGCTTCAGCAAAACAGGCTTCTACTTCGTGTTCGTCGGCCACGGTTGTTCCGGCCATGTCGAAGATAACTAATTGAATAGAGGGCATGATTAGAGTAAAGACTTAAACAGTCAATGTTTTCGGTTCTGGGATGTCTCGTCCGGCAAACTGTCGGGCAAAAGCGCGGTAAGAAATAAGAACGAGCAAGGTATAAAAAACCGACAAACCGTAGGCCCCGTAGACGAAAAAGTCGAGGAAACTGATGTTGGGTTGTCCGAAGTTTTTGTATAATAACACGGCCACACTGCCTAAATAGCCCCACCAATCGGCAAGCGTAACCACAAATCCAACTGTGCTGACGTACCGAAACGAGGCTACCAACCGCTCAAAGTAAAGGCCGTTACAAGGCACATAAGCCGCGTATAGCCCCACTCCCACCAGCGTGAACCATACCCCCGGCGAGATGCTTCCCTGCTGAAAAAGCCACGTACTCAGACCCACCAACAGGGCAGCACCAACCATAACGGCGTTGATAAGCTGGAACGCCAAAAAATGCCGACGCACCACCTGAAGCGACCCCATCAGAAGCAGAATCACAACGGCCACAATAGTTTCGGTTTGGGTGAAAACGGCAGGATTGGTGATGCCCACCGACTTCAGAATTTCGGGGCCAAAATTATCCCGGAAGTCGCGGAAGGCCGTTAGCAGCACGTAGGACAGGATAAAGGCGACCAGCCCCACCCCAAATGTTCTGATGAATTGCCGCCGTTGGTTGCTATCCATTGGGGCGCGTTCGGTGCGTTGATCGCGGTCGTCGGCAGTGGGGGGCGGCAAACGAGTGAGGGCATAAACCGACACCAACAACGGCACCACAAACAGCGCACCCGTGCAAAATGGCACCCAAAACTCGGTGATTCCCCAGTTGTTTCGGAGCGTGAGGGCAATGGTTTTCACAAACCCAGACGCAAAAATGAACGAGGCAGTTAAGCCCGATACCAGCGCGTCGGTTTGTCGGCGGCCTTCCAGAAAGCCCAGCACAATGCCATAGACCATGCCGAGTGGCAGGCCGTTGAGCAGCAAAAACGGAATGTTCCAGGGAGCAGGCACCACGGCAAAACCAAGTAGGGCCAGCTCGGCCAGGCCAATCAGTTGCAGAATCCGCAAGGCTCGTTGACCCGGCGTTATTTCGGCAATTACTTTAATACCAATGCCTTTCGAAAGGGCGTAACCCAAAACCTGCGCTGTTATCAACCAGATTTTGTAGTTGATACCACCAAATTCCATTCCCTCAAATGCCATCGCCGTAATACCCCGACGGAAGGCGTAGGCGCAGCCGTAGGTACAAAAGGCGGCAACCGCCCCAAAGAGCATAAAGATTGTGGGGTGGCGGAGTAGGTTTCGGATCATCGCAGGGACAATAAACGGGATTCTCACCAATTCACCAAGACCGATAGCCAAACACTGCGCCCTACTCCATCAACGCCCGAGCCGTGAGTCCGGTAGGCTTCGTTGGTTAAGTTCTGTAACTCAGCACTGATCGTTACGAACTGCCAGCGATAACCGCCGTTCAAATTAATAATTTGCCAGCCGGGCGTTCCGCCTTTGGCAATGCGGTTATCGCTTACGTCACCTCTAGCCAGTCGGGTTTGAGCGCCCGCCATTAGCCCTTCGGCCCGTACCCACCAACCCGACGATTGGTAGGCGAGCCCAATCCGGCCGTTGAGCGGTGGAATCCGGCGGAACGGCTCATTTGCAGTTACGTTCTGCCCATACGTGTACGTTGCCCCTGCATACCCTACTAATCGGGCGGTTATCCCATATTCTACTTCGGCTTCGAGTCCCCGAATAAACGATTTGGCGCTATTTTCTTTTACGTGAACAGGATACCCCTGTAGTGAATCCTGCCCCCGGCGCACCCGGCTGATAAAATCCGTTAGCTTGTTATGATAGCCCAATACCGTGGCAGACAGCTTTTTATGGCGTACCTTAACGCCTAGTTCGGTGTTGAGTGACCGCTCTGGACGCAAATTAGCATTGGGCACTTCGTACCGAAAATCCACAATGCCCAGGGTACCCAAATCATCAATGTTGGGGGCTCGAAACGCCGATTGTACCGAGCCAATAAGCCGCACCGATGGTAACACCGCCAGGGATGCGCCCAGGTTTCCAACCAGAGCCGATGGACGAATTATGGCGTCGCCCGTGGGCGTTTCCGGTATCATAATCTGATTGGCCTGGTAGCGGGCACCCGCTGTTAACACCAATCGACTAATGGTGACGGTGTGCAGAGAAAACAACGCCAGGCTATTCATTGACGCCTTATCGGGATACAAGCCCCGTTTTGACACAGAGACACCTGTGGTCGTATTGACATCGTTCCGGCTGCTCCGAACCTGATCGGCATACCAGTCCACGCCATTTTGCATTCGCCAAAACGACGCTGGCTCAGCAACGGCAAGCAGCGTTAGGCCAGTTGTGCTGGTTTGATCGCGTTCGTAAATGGCCGTTGGGTTGGCATTTCGCCGACTCTGACGACCTTCGGTCTGTTGTTGCCAGGACGCGGTAAGTTGTAGTGATTGCAGAAATTTGAATGAATAAAACCGCTCTAACCGAGCATACGCCAACTGTCGACGTTGGGGATTAAACTGAAAGTACCGGTAATTTTCGAGTTTAACGCGGTGATACACTGGCACGCTATCCTGTTGCAAATCCTGATACGCCAAGGTGGCTACTGTGCGGTCTGAAAGCCGAAACCGGGCTTTTATATCCCCCGAAAGCTGGTTATAAGCAGTTGGCGAAAGTCGACCTAAGCCTTTGCCGGCCACCAGATTACCAAACTTCCGGTAGGCAAGCCCCCCCATAACGGCCACCGAGTTCGTAGCAAATCCCAATTCCGTACGAGCGCTGTATTCCATACCCTGCGTGGCCGCTTTCCCGAAAAAACTTCCCGTTACCACGGGCCGATCAGAGAATTGAGGGGTCTTGGTTAGTACGTTCACTACCCCACCAATTGCGTCGGAACCGTAAGCCACCGAGCCGCTGCTTCGCACCACTTCGATCTGGCTGATACTCTGAGGATCAATGGTATTGAAGTATTGATTGGGTCCCGACCGAAAAGTGGCGTTGTTGAGCCGAATACCATCGACCAGCAACAACGTTTGCTGTCCCGTTAGTCCCCGTATAAAGGGGGAGCCCCCACCATGATTGGTCTTCTGAATCCATACTCCGGTTGACCCAAACAGGGCCTCAGGAGCCGAGCGGGGCGCCCGCTGAATCAGGTCGCGACTGGTGAGCACGGTAGTTACTTCGGGCCGCTCAAAATCAGCCGATTCGGTGCGTTGCCCTGTGGTTACGGTTTGCTGATTGAGTTGAATGACCGCCGGTTTCAGGCTTATTTCGGTACGTTTGTCCGTTCCGCCTAGTATGTCAATCGTAACATCTAGTGTCTCGTAACCAACTGAACTCACCCGAATCTTTTGAGTACCGTCGGATAAGTTGTTCAACACAAAATTGCCTTGCCGATCTGTTAACGTCCCCTTTGTTGTGGCTATCCGTTGAATAGAAACGCCCGTTAATGGTCGACTGGTTGATGCGTCATATACTACACCAGTAAGCATCTGAGCCTGGCAGAACCCGGCGAGCATGCAGGCAATTACCAGTGATACCGTAAATTTGGTCATAACTATCGAGTGATTTTGGGCCACAATTTAAGGTGGCAGGCAGTAGTTTCAGCGTTATGCTTTTGTTAATTGCCCCCGTTTTGCTGCCGGTAGTGGTCGGCGCGTTGCTCGGCGGGGTCGTCCATTTTGTTCTCCTGCCGAACAGCCCGCCAGTTGAACGTTTTCCCATACGGTTTCATAGCCTGTTGCGGATCGAAAATACGAACATCGGGTAGTACGGCCGTGTATGGGCGAAAATCTGGTTTGTCGGTAAAAAAATCGCTCAAAAGGGAGGCCGTCTGATCGTACTGGTTCACATAGGGCACATTTAGCACGTTGTAGATTACTTTCAGAATAGAGCCAAAATTTCCATGCGTGTGCGACACATACCCGCGCTTGACATACGGCCCGGCCATCATCAGCAGCGACCGATGTGCGTCGATGTGGTCAACGCCCCCTTGTGGATCGTCTTCTGTAATAATTACGAGCATATCTTTCCAGTAGGGTGTCCGCGACAGGAAATGTAGTATCCGGCCCAGCGCCAAATCGTTATCAGCCATGTACGAATGCAGATACGGATAACCGGCTTCGGGGCGCGGGCCAGAGCCGTGATCGTTGGGGATGGCTACTGTGAGCAGTTGGGGCAATTTCTCCTTGCCGTTTAGCCAGCGAGCGGTAAACTCTTCCTCGAACTGATCCATTCTGAACTGATCGGGAATACTCGTGTTATAACCCGCATAATTACGACTCGTATTTTGGAAAGCTGGCTCAGGCATTGGGAACGGCACCGCATGTGCCGCACCAAATTGGGTGTTAAACGGCCCCTCAAACGACCCAACGTATTCGTTGGCTTCGCCAAAGTTGTAGAAACTAACCCTGTTCCGCTCCAGGGCTTCCCACAAGCCGCCAATTTCGTTGTAATCTTCGGGATCGATGGCACCCGTTGTTTTGGGAAACCGCCGACCGGGGGCTTTTGAAAACGCATCGAATCGCCCCTCCGAAGCTGATTGCGCTTCTACCCATTCGTTGGGAATGGTGCCCATCATCCAGTGGTGGCCGTGAATACTGGCGTCAGAATCACAGTAGAAATTGTCGGAAAAGCCAAACTGCTGGGCTAACCGGGCGTGATTGGGCATAATATCGGCACCCACAATCTGGACGGAATCAACGGTTTGGTCGGTTGTTCGGCCACTATTCCCCCGGTTTGTTCGGAGCCTTGCGCTCACAGTCACGCCCGTCCCAAATCGGGCGAGTGTTGAATCGCCATTACCATTTTTGAGTTGCCCCAGCACCTCATCGTAGGTGCGATTTTCTTTGGTGATGTAAACAATATGTTTGATTGGCGTGCGGCTGTTTGGGCCTTTGCGGATTCGGGGCAACACCGGCAGTGGATTTTTGCCGTCGTCGGCCAGAGTAACAGCCTGATAGGTGTTCGCCAAAACTTGTTTGGTATAAGCTGCCAACTGTGCAGGATTAGGAACGGGAATAGCCTGAAATGAGCCTAGTTGCACATCGCCGATGTATGTTCCCTGGGGCGGTTTCACATAGCCCCGTCCGCCATTTGGGCCAGCCCCGTATCCCCGCGCCGAGGTTACGTACAGGGTTTTGCCATCGGGCGACAGCGCAACTTTGGTGGGTCCCCAACCGGTGGGAATAAGACCCAGCACTTTACGGCCTGGCACGTCTACTACAGCTACGGCATTGAAAGCCAGCAGCGCCACGTACAACGTTTTAGTATCAGCAGAAAGTGTCAGTCCAAATGGCATCAGACCACGGTGTTTGTTCAACCGGGTATCCACGCGCAGTGGTATAACGCCAACCTGCTTATGCGTTTGGTAGTCGATAATTGAAATATTGTCGTTGGTGGCATTCGAAACATAGGCAAAGCGTTTACCCACTGCCACTGAGTTGGGGCTGCTGCCACCTACCACCTCGGCTTCCTCAATCATTTCACCAATCTGAACGCCCGTCTTGTGGCGGGCTACCACTTTGTTGGTATTCAGGTCGATCGTCCAAACGCTCATAGCCTGATCATCGAGCGGGTCGCCGAGCCCCGGAATTTTTCGTCCATTCACCACCACACCCTCCCGTGCTTCTTTGGATGGAACCCCATAGGCCGGAAACTGGAGCATCATGGTGTCTTTGTTGGTCGGCGTAACGCCCGGCAACAGGGGATACTCGAACAGGCCCACGTTGGCCACAAAAGCCATTTTTTCATCAGGCGAAAGAGCCAGCCCAAAGGGTTGCCGCCCTACTTTGACAGACGCGACAACCTGTTTGGTGGCCAGGTTGATCCGTACCAACCTGAAATTGGCCCGATCAAGGGCCAGCAGTTCGTTGGTTTGGGGCAGCAGACAAATATCCGAGGTAAAGCTGTCTGTATAATTTTCGCTGTTCAGGTCGATACTGTCGATAACCTGCCGTGTTTCTGTGTTGAACACAATCACCCGTCCGGCATCGCCATTGCTGAGGTAAGCCGTTTGTCCATCAGCAGCAAACACCACACCTAAAAAAGAGCCTTTGGCGAGAAGAGACTGGTTTTTGTCGGAGTAACCCGGTACCCGAATCGCCTGACGGGTTTTCAGGTTCAGCACCGTCACCGCATTTTCGTGCAACGTAATAGCGCGGCTGCCATCTGGCGAAATAGCCAGTCCGAAGGGGTCGCTGGTAATGCGGGTTGTGTGCCCTGCCGGGGTCACGATTCGTCCGCTGGGGAGCACCGCCCGTCCGTTCATACCGCCCCGGCCCGTGTCGATCTGGCAATACTGAGTGCGACCCGGCACCTGTAGGGTGACAAACGATTTCTGGGCGAATACCGGAAGGGTAAGAAATGTAAGGAGAATAGGGACAGTTGGATTCATAGGGTCGTATTGGTACAATGGATTTATAACCGCCATTCACACTCAGTTCAATCGCTCGTATAAATGATCGTGACAACGGGCCAGATACCGAGCAGGATCAGGCAGGTCGAGGTCCGTTTCTTTCGCTTGCTCGTCCCAGTGCCGCATGGCCAGAATTGGTTTGAAGTACGGATGTTGTTCAAACGCCAGCAACTCGTCGGGGGGCATGGGGCCACCCTGAAAACCGAGTGTTATCCGACTGGCATCTGACAATCGGGCGTCGTAGTCAGGATATTTCGCCACCAGATACCGTTTAGCGTTAACATGATTCTCAATCAGCGCAGCTACCTTCTCCGAAAAACCCCGTTTCCGAAGGTAGTCGGCAGCGAGCCGTTCGTGGTCCACTGTTCCGTAGCCATCCATAAATTCTACGCCCGCTTCCGCAGGCAACAGATGCCCAATGTCGTGCAAAAAAGCGGCAACAACGGTGTCATTGTCGGCCCCGGCCCGTTCGGCAAAGCCAGCACATTGCAGGGCGTGTTCGAGTTGGGTTACCGGCTCTCCGAAATACGGTTCGTTACCCTGTTGTTCGAATAGCGACCAAAGTTCAGCAATAGTCTGGTCAGGCATAGTTGTTTGGGGACTAGTTAATGACATAAATCAGGCATTATGCGTTAAATGCTACATACGTTCGCTCAATGGTTCCATCGGTGTACAAATCGAAAAGCGCATAACCAGCTTTGGTTTCGTGGTATGTGTCGCTGTTCCACCAATTGCCGCTGATGGCTCCGTTGCAAAAATACGACACCTGATTATAATCTACCCGGTCGAGCAAGTGTGTGTGGCCGCTCAGAGCCGCTTTTACGTTCGGGAATTTATGCAATAACTCAACCAGACTGCTTGAATCTGCGTGTAGTAAACTGCCAAGAATCTGCGTATCAGGATGTTTGGCAGGATTGCGGTCGTTAAAAACAAGGACCGTGCTGCTCAAAATTGGTATGTGCGATAACACCAGGACCGGCGTCTTAGAGTCGGTTTGCTGGAGATCTTTTTTGAGCCAATCGAGTTGTTCATCATCTATAATACCCGTGTACCACGAACCATCGGGCTTGGGATGCACACTATCCAACACGACAAAATGCCAGCCGTTTTTGTCGAACGAGCGATACCGTTTCGTAATACCAAACTGCTCCATAGCCCAGGCTTTGCCATAACGGGTATCGGCTTTTGCATCGGCAACACCCCAAATGTCGTGATTACCAATGCAGTATTCCAAGGGTAGCGAGCATTCTGCTTTCACAACCTCCTGCCAAACATCCCACTGTTTCTGAACGGCCGATTTGTCGCGCGACAGCGCATCCATAATCACATCTCCCCCGTGGAGGATAAAAGCGGGTTTATCGGTCTGATTTTGCAAGTGCCGAAATGCCTCTGCTACTCCATTCACGGGTTTCCGTTGTGGCATAATATGCGTATCGCCGATATAAGCCATCCGAACGGAACGAGTGCGAACAGCCGGAGTCGTCTGCACGACCAGGTCAGGAGTAGTGCCTACGAAGGGCAACAACGATGCGGCTTTGAGTAGATCTCTACGATTCATTATCGAGTTGGTCGAAACAGATAACTGCATCGGCTTTGCCAGAATAAGCCAAAGCCGATGCAGTTTAACTAGTTTAATGTGAATGCAAAAGAAAACGGCATTACGTTTCCGTAAAATCGTTAGCGCCTGGTTTATTTATCCCACCAAACGGCGGTGTTCAGATCATCGGCTCCCTGCCGCGTAACAGCCTCGGCCCGGTTAGTTCCGTTTAATGACTGCTCTGCACGCGGGTAAATGTAACGCACCGGAACCCGGTTGGTGTTGAGGTTGTCGGGGCCGGGCGTAACCGTTGGGATGCCCGTTCTGCGCCAGTCAAACCAGGCTTCGAGTCCATTGAAAAGCAAGGCAACCCATTTTTGGGTGCCAATTTTCTGTAGTTTTTCGGCGCTCGTACCCGTGTAGGCTACACCTGCCTGAGTGAAATAAGTAGTCGGTGGGGTAACGTTAATGTTGTATTCGGTAGGCACAACTGCCTTATAATAGTCCATGTTGGCCTGAATACCGTTAAGGTAAAACGTCTCGGCGCTACCCGTCGAAAGCAGGTTTTTTTCACGGGCTTCAGCCAGCAAAAACTGCACTTCGGCGTAGGTCATCACCAGACCACGCGACACGTTTGGTACGGGCGCGGGCGAACTGCACACCAGACACGCAAACGGCAAGCCAACCCGCGACACACCCTGCGGCCCGCCGTTGAAGTTCAGGGCCGGTGTATCGCCTAAGCCGTTTGGAATGCCCACATACTCGACCCTACCCACTGCCGAAGGCCGCTCTACCGGACGGGCAAACACAGGCAACCGTGGGTCGTTGAGCGCCAGAAGCCGGTCAACCAGCGATTTACTGGCCCGGAATTCGTCGAATGAACCCACCCGCGACCCGTATAAAGGCCACTGATTGGGGAAAGCCGCCAGGTAGGTAAGGGACGCATTGTCGGCGTTCGCTTCCATGATCGGGAATTTCGTGCGGTCGTTCAGAATGGCCTGTAGATCAGCGGCTACGTTGCGTCGGTTCGAGATTCGCATCAGATACCGAATCCGCAGCGAGTTGGCTAATTTGCGCCAGCGTGCAATGCCAGCCGTGCCGCCACCAAACAGAATATCGCCCGACACAACCTCGGAGGTTGTACCCAGCAGGTCGTTGGCCTTTGCCAGGTCGGCCAGAATACCAGCGTAGATGCTTTCCTGCGTATCGTATTTGGGCACGTAAATACCATCTGATTTAGCCTTAATGGCATCGGTGTAAGGCACATCACCGTAGGCATCAGTGGCCAGCGAAAACAACCATGATTTCCAGATCAGGGCAATACCGAGGTAATTGTTTTGTTTGTTGGCCGTTGCCAAATCAATGATATTCTGGACGTTCCGCATATTTCCATACACGCTATTCCATACACCATTTCGCTCGCCCCAGAGGTAGCGATCTTCGTTTACAAACTGAATTTTGGCCGTGTGCTGAATCACAATATTGCCAATACCCCAGGCCTCGCCCACTTGGTCGTTGATGGTGTTGCGAAGCACACCCGACAGCAGTAAATCGGCAGATACCTGCGTTGGCACGTTGGGATTGTTGTTGATTACTTCAAAGTCTTTGTCGCAGGCGGTCGTACAGAACAGGCCCAGCAGGAGTAAAATTGACTTTATGTATTTCATGATCGGGGGTATCAATCGTTTTCTGGCTTCGTTTGACAAACGAAGCCAGAAACCATTTTTTTAAAGTTTTAAACCAAGGTTGAAGCCAAAGCTGCGGCTCGATGGAATGGACATAAACTCAATGCCAGGCAGGGCCGTGCCGCCGGTGAAAGACAGCGCTTCTGGATCAACGTGTGGCACCTTCGACCACAGGGCCAGGTTACGACCAACCAATGAGAACGTTACGCCCCGCAGTGGTACGCGACCCCAGATGCGGTCTGGAATAGTGAAGCCCAGCTGAACCTCACGCAGTTTGGCGAATGACGCATCGAACATTACCCCCTCGTCAATCGAACGGCCCGCCGTCCAGGCCGTATGCCACTGGCGTGAGTTCAGTTTTACATCGTTCTGAGCGAAGGTGCCGCTGCCATCGGCATTGGTGGCAGTGACTTTCACGCCCTGTCCAATCACCCCGTTGCCGGGCAGACTCAGGTCGTAGCCATTGGCGCGGCCTTCGAGGGTTTCGACAATAATACCGCCCTCGCGGCCAACAGTCTGGGTTTCAGAATATAGTACGCCCCCCTGGCGGATATCGAACAGGAAGCTCAACCGCAGATTTTTATAGCTCAGTGAGTTATTGATCCCCACCAGGAAATCTGGATTGTAATTTCCTAGCTTCACCAAGCTTGCCGTCGGCACGGGCCGTCCGCTGGCAAAGACCATCTGGCCCACAGACTGGCCGGTTGGGTCGTAGAAAGGCAGCTTAGGATCGGTGTTTTGCACGCGGGCGAAGCCAGTTCCGTAGATGTCGCCCATCCGTTCGCCCACGCGGGCTTCAATATTCACCCGGCGCGAACCCATCACAAACGTCTGGAGGTTATCTGATAGTTCGATCACCTTGCTGCGGTTGGCCGAGAAGTTGACATCGACACCCCAGCGAAGGCTGTTTGGCAACTCGACAGGCACCAGATTCAGAGCCACCTCGATGCCAGTGTTGCGAATCAAACCGGCGTTGATGGCCCTGGCGTTGTAACCACTGGTGATTGACAGCGGAATGTTCAGAATCTGGTTGCGGGTATTGGTATGATAGTAGGTAATATCAAGACCAATTCGGCGCTTGAAAAACTTCATTTCTAACCCGGCTTCAAACGAAGTACTGATTTCGGGCTTCAGGTTAAAGTTGGCCAATCGGTCGGTTTCACCATAAACCTGGCTGGTTCCGAACGGGTCACTGGGGTTGTAGGCCTGCGTAAATGTAAAGGCATCGGTATCGTTACCTACCGATGCAAAATTGATTCGGCCTTTCAGGAATGAGATCGCCCGTGGCAGGATAAACATATCGCTGAATACGGCGCTCAGGGCCGCCGACGGGTAGAAGTACGAGTTGTCCTGCGTACCAAAAGTGCGGGCGTAGGTTGGCAGGGTCAATGCGCTTGACCAGTCATTGCGGGCCGTCAACTCCAGAAACAGGTAGTTACGGAACGCTACCTGGGCTGATCCATAGATTGAGTTGGCCCTTTTCTTGACTATACTCTGCGACGTTTGCAACGGCACCCGCGAGTTGGTTAGGTTATAAATACCCGGTATATTCAATTGGCCTGCGTTATTCTCCAGGAAATCAGACTTCTGCAGGAGTTGGTTGCCCCCGAAAGTGCCGGAGATTGTCCAGTTCTGGTTGATCTCTTTATTAGCCGTGAAGAGGAAATCGGTATTCCGTTCTTCTGAAATAATCCGGGCATCGCGGAATTGCCCAAATGGGAAGCGCTGGGTGCTGAATGCCCGCCGATACTCGCGTTTTTCGCTGGTGTAGTCCGTCGCCGTGCGGAGTTGCAAACTCAGCCAGTTGGTGAAGTCGTATTTGAGCGATACGTTGCCAATAATACGGTCGTACAACTGCCCGTTGGTATTTTCAAACACCGTGAAGTAGGGATTGTCGTGGTAGTTGTAGTTCCAGCCAGCCTGACGGGTTCCTACGGCTCCCGGCATCCAGTAGTTTTTCATGGGTTCAAGCTGTACCGACGGGGGTAACCAGCAGTTGAAGAGATACATGAGGCTTTCGGTACCGTAGCTGATGGAAGGGCGATTTCCACTTTCGCCTTTCACGTAACTGACAAACGCATTTGCCGAAAGCTTTGGGCTGAAGTTGTATCCGCCACTGAACGAGGTTGTGTTACGTTTCAGATCCGTATTGGGCACAATCCCTTTTTGGCTGAGGTAGGTATGCGCCAGCCGGAAGTTTCCGGCATCGTTGCTGCCGGTTAGGGCAACGCTCATGGTTTGGGTATTACCCGTCTGTAAGAATTTCCGCAAGTTGTCCGATTCGGGTTGCCAGGCGATGGGCGTAATCAGGCTGCCTACCGGTGCATTCAGGTCGCCCCCCCGAAAGTCGATTGGCTGACCGTTCAGCGTGCGGGGTGAGTTATACTGGGGGTAGCTTTTGTTGAGTGAGAAAGCAGGGCCCCAGGCTTCATCGGTACCGTCAGTCAGGCCGGCTCCCCCGCCGTTTACGAATGCGAAATCACCGCCGTTCGCATTTCCCTGACCGTACACGTTCTG
>Ga0105048_10002219_pt1 | contig 31369 bp, 23 predicted proteins | sample MAT05_FD_78382 | JGI IMG/M metagenome (GOLD analysis project Ga0105048, IMG submission 78382) | Freshwater microbial communities from Lake Fryxell liftoff mats and glacier meltwater in Antarctica - MAT-05 | ecosystem: Environmental > Aquatic > Freshwater > Ice > Liftoff microbial mat | place... | reverse complement strand
CTGTTTCACCTGAAAAGGTCTCCCGGTTGCTGGGTGTGAAGGTTGAGAACCCACGCAACAGCCGGAAGTTTCGCGAAATTCCCGAAAATGCAACCCGAGGTAGTGCTAGATCGGGGTCTAGTGACGCGATCCACCACCACCTCGCCTCGATCCACAGCCGCGCGGACCGCGCACTCGGGCTCGGCTTCGTGGCTGCAATCGCGGAATCGGCACGTGCGGGCCAGGGCCGCTAACTCCTCGAAGGCGGCGTCAGGCGCGTTCTCGTCGGCGATGAGACCCAGCTCGCGCATCCCCGGCGTGTCGAGGAGGAGGCCGCCCTGGGGGAGGACGAAGAGCTCGCGTCGCGTCGTGGTGTGACGTCCGCGGGCGTCGTGAGCGCGGACGTCCCCGATGGCTCCCAGCTTCTCATCGGCGAGGTAGTTCAGGAGCGTGGATTTCCCCACGCCCGAGGAGCCCAGGAGAACGGCTGTGCGGCCGACGGTGAGATAACGCGCCGGCTCGTCCACGCCGATGCCGGCGAGGACATCGATGGCATGCACCGGAGTTGCTCCGGCGATGGATCGAGCGTCCGCCACGAGGGCATCGACGTCCTCCGCGAGCGCCGCCTTGGTGAGAAGGACAATGGGCTCTGCGCCCGAGGCGTGGGCCAGCGTGAGGTAGCGCTCGAGGCGTCGAGGCGAGTAGTCCCCGACGAGGGCCATGACGAGGAACGCCAGATCGACGTTCGCCGCGACGACCTGGGCCTCTGACCTCCGACCGGCCGTCTTCCGGCAAAAGCACGTTGCGCGCGGGAGCACGTGGCGCACGACCGAGCGCGCCTGTTCGAGCGCGACCCAGTCGCCGACGACCGGGAAGGGATCCGTCGGCGTTACGCGGGAGAACGCCTCCACGGAGGTCGCCTCTGTCTGGACGGTGAGCCGTTCTCCCGCAGCGCGCACCACGCGGCCGGGACAGAACAGCGATGAATCGAACGCAGAAAAACATGCCTGCAGGGTGGATGACCACCCGAGATCAAGAAGGGACACGGGATGCCTCACGATTGCGAACAGGAGCCCTGACGGACGGTCCCGGGGGACCGCCGCGTGAAAATCAGGTCTTCTCCGCACGTCGCCCGCGATCCCTCGGGGGACCGACGAGCGCGCACGGTGGTTCAGGCAATGGCGGACATCGACGCAAGATCTCTCTCGGGGGCGCCGACGTCAAGTACCTTCTACGAAGCGTGGGCGCAGGCCACGGGTTTGGCCATGACAGACCAGCCCAGCTCAGCGCAGGACTTGCCCCGTCACGATCTCCATCGTCGCGCGGTGCGCCAGCCGCCCCGACTCCTCCGCCACGTGGCCCACCGTGGGCAGCGCCTCGCCGAGGAAGCGCCGCGCGTGGATCTGGAACGAGGCGGGATCCCCGGTGCAGAGCACGCGCAGTTGGCTCGAGCCCGGCGCGTCGAAGCCCGGGTGGCGCTGGAGCCACACGGCGAGGCGTCGGGCCAGGAACGGCGCCGGATCGAGGACCCGCGCCGCGGTGGCCGCCTCGAACGCCGGTAAGAGCAGGGGGTAATGCGTACAGCCGAGGAGTAGCGTATCGATGCCGTCGAGCCCCTCCAGGTAGCGAGCGACAGTGAGCCGCGCGATCTCGGTCGACTCCCACCCTTCCTCGACGAGCGGGGCGAGGAGCGGCGCCGCGCGCTGGGTCACGCGGTGCGAGCCGAGCTTGGCAATCTCGACAGCGAAGGTGTTGGAGGCGACGGTGCGGTGCGTGGCCAGGATCCCGATGTGGCCCGCGCTCGTGGCGACGGCGATCTCGGCCGCGGGGATCGAGACGCCGAGGATCCGGCGCGGCGATCCCTCCCCGGCATAGCGGCGCTGGAGGTGCCGGAGCGCGACGCAAGAGACCGTGTTGCAGGCGATGACCACCAGCCGACACCCCTCCTCGAAGAGGCGCTCCACGCACTGCTCGGCGAAGTCGAGGAGGGTGTGGACGTCCCGCCCGCCGTAGGGCGCGCGCCCGGTGTCACCGAGGTAGAGAAAATCGCGCTCAGGCAGCGTCTCGCGGAGGCGGCGCAGGACCGTGAGACCGCCGAAGCCCGAATCATAGACACCGATCATCGCTGGCTCCGCGCTGCGCTGGTGCTTCGCATGGGGCGTTGTCGACCGTTCCCCGCGTGCGCGTCAATGGAATTGAGCGGCACCCTGGGCACCGAGACGGCGACCGTTCGCGATGTCCGACTCCCCGAGCTCGATCAGGGAGGTGACCCCGACGAGGATCGGACCGAACGCCTTGGAGGTGCGAGCGATCTCGCGGAGCCTGGCCTTCCGCCGCTCGGTCGCGTCGGGGACGTCGCGCGCGAGGAGAGCGATCTGGAACTCGCCTTCCTCTCGGACGACGCGTCGACGAGGCTGGCAGGCGCCGGGGTCCCGTGGGCGCACCCAGAGCACGCCGTCGGGGTGGGCGCGATCCGGGGCCGCCATGGCGGAAACCGCCGCGGTGACGCCGCCGATCCGCGCGCGCTTCGCGCGGTAGCGAACGGCAATTGCCCCGACGTTACCGCGCGGGTGACGCCGGGCGAGATCCCTTGCATTTTCACGAGCGCAGAGAGCGCTGGATACGGAGGCCTCCGGTATCACTAGGGCCTCTCCCTCGACGACTTAGGGCAGGCGGTGATGTTCGCGGCAGACGCTTTGCAATAAGAACTCTTTGGCGAAGTGATCGAGGAGAAGCCGAGGAGAAGCCGAAAGGGCGGAAGAAGAGCGTTGATCCTTGGTTGATGGCCGACTGCACGGATGGCCAGCGAATGTCCCTCCGCTGTGGCCTTTTCTTGCTGCGGCTGGCCACCCTCGGCTAGGGTGTGGGTGCTCCATCGCGTGTCGATGACAGATCCATGAACCAGGAAAACTCGCCCACCCTCCGCTTGACGATTTGGCGCCCGGCTCACCTCGACCGGGGTTTGATGTATGAAGGCGCCGCGATTCATGGCGGGGATCTCCACGAAGAAGCGTATCGTTGGGAGACCAATGAGGATTTCTTCGGCAGCTTCGACTCGGCGCAGAGCGCCGTGGTGCGGGCGGCTTTGTTCACGGCGTTCGCGACCCACCTCGCCCCTGCGCAACGAAGCATGGCGCAGCTCTTCGCCGCACTCCAGGTCCTGGAAGCCGCCTGCGCAGACGCAGGGGAAGAGGCATGGAAGGACGGATTGACGGTGGAGTCTTTTGGAGACGGAGTGATCAATCTTCGCGCTCACGGCGGTCTCGTGCTTTACCGCCAACTCCGCTGGGTTTACGACATATTCAAGGATGTGCCGGGGGCTTCGGTGACAGTACGATGAGCAACTATACGCTGGGCGCTCCGGGAGAGCCGGCCACGCTGTCCAAGCTCGCGGCTCTATTCGGCGCCGCGCCGAATCGTCAGTTATCGCTCGCCATTCAGGAAGACACATCGTGCAAGCGCGCCTGGATCCAGATCGGCTCGGTGACGCTTCGCCCTGGACCGAACGACGAGGGCGAGGACACCTCGAGCCCGCTCGAGACGGCGCTGCGATTTGGATTCTTTGAATGGGCTTATCCCCGGCGTGACGAGCTGCTCGAATCGGCGCACGCCGCGATCACCGCCGGAGACGCCACATCGAAGAAAGATTCCAGAGGGAACGATGGCCCCCTGCGTCGCGCCCTCGAGCACATTCCCTATGTCGCCACGCGCGTCGGGCTGATGCAGCCCAACCTGGACGCCAAGCTCATGAGCGCCCTCCCGCTCCGGCGTCCGACGACGCTGGTCATGGACACGTCCGCCATCCTTCAAGGTGGCCTCGATTTCGCGGTGCGGTTTCTTTGCCCATCTGCCCGGGTCCGCGTGCCCGCGGTGGTTCACATGGAACTCCTCTCTCAGACGGACAACTATTTCAGCATCCGTCGCGGCTCGGGCGCGGGCCGCGCCCGAGCTCTCCTGGAGCGTGTTTGCGGCGTCGGCGGTCAGAGAGCTTTGATCCGTGTCGAGCTCTCGAACGACGTAGAGATCGAGCGGGCAACCGTCGGGGCCGATCCGTTGCGTGGCATCGTCCGGCGCGACGAGGAAGAGAAGAACCTCACCCTGGAGCACGTCCAGCGCAGCTTCGCCGACCGCTTGATCTTCGAGACCGCACGCGAGCACCAGGCGCGGTGCTCACCTGGCCACCGGGTGATGCTGATGACCGCCGACGAGGGCCTTTGCCGGATGACGATCGGTGAGGGGATGGGCGCGTTCCTGGTTCGGGCTCCGAAGCCGGAAGCCCTGTACGGCGCGGTGCTCACCGGAACCAACTTCTGCCCGTTCGGGCCTGGTCTCTATGCCGTGCCTCTCCCCAGGCTCCTCTGGGAGCTCGCTGGAACCTTCGGCGCAGTGCGGCTCGCCTCCGCTGATCAGGTGTTCGAGGTGCGCGCGATCGGCAACGATCTCCCGTGGCAGCCTTTCCATACCCTCGAAGACTTGCTCTGGGTGTCGACTGGCTCTCTCGAGGCTGAGGTGGCTACGCCGCCCGTGCGCGTCGCAAGCGCGATCGAGCCCCCCGACGCGGGCTCGCTCGCGCAGAAAGGGAAACCTCCTGCCCCGTCAAAGCCTCGAGGAAAGCAGCCCGAGCTCGAAGCTCCCACGGAAGCTCGGGAACGAACGGGAGCCTACAAGTTCAGCTTCAAGAGAATGATCCGGCTCATCCGCGCGCTCGCCTCGGAGAAAGCCCTATCGATTCAACAGGCGCTGTCCGCTCTCGAGATTGACAGCGAGCGTGGGCTCACTGATTATCGAGGCTTCCTGATCTCGGGCGGCTTCGTCGAGGCGCCCACTCATGAGCTTCGGGCGACCGACGGGCTAGGTGAGCTGTGGACAGCGTTGCGCAACCTGGACGTGCCGGCGGTCCGAGAGCTTCTCCAGCGCGTCCCCTCGCTGCGGTCGTTCTTCGACCATCTCAAGGCACATCGGCGTATTACGTCGAAGAGTGACCCGCCTGTGACCGACCGAGCTTTCACAACCTACGTTACTCTCGCAGAGGTGTGCGCAGTGGGGCTCTCGATCGCGGACGACGGGATCTACGTGACTGACGCCAATCCATCGGTCACCGAGTTCGCCATTGCGGCCTGGAAGGCTTACGAGGCTCTCTCCCGCGGGGAAGAGCTCGTCTCGACCGGGGCGTGGCTCGAAGCTCTCGCTCGCGATCATGCTCTCCACCCGGTCCTGGTTCGTACGTTGCTCGAGGAGGCGTTCCGCAAGAAGCTCCTCGAGCGGTTTGTCGAGGGCTCCACGCCGGACACTCGCTATGAAAAACACTCTTTCTGGGCCCTCACCGGTCGTCGAGGGGAGCCGGAGGTGGAGCAGATCAAGCTTTATCATGGAGAGTTTCTGATGCCGGAGCGGGCGAGCGTCAGCCTCCATCTCGTGAAGAAGGTGGTTTTATGAGCCTCCGCGATCGACTCGCCAAGCTGCGTGGACAGGAAGGGGCAGACCCGTCGGAGCACCTCTACGAGGTCTACGGGGTACGGAAGAACCCCTTTCCCCCCGCAGGTCAGCCGTCCGGTCACCCTCACCTCGAGAGCAGCGCCGATCACGAGATCGCGAAGCGTATCAATGTCTTCGAGCGCGATAGCACCTCTCAGGTCATGGTGGTCGAAGGCACCCAAGGCGTCGGCAAGACGAACTTGCTCAACTACTACCAACAGGAACTGGAGGAGCTCTATCGGGTCACGAAGGGCGCCTACATCATCCGTTACTACCCCGATCCAGAGCCTAGCTTCGACGGTGTCTTGAGGAAGGTCATCGAGGAGCTCGGCGCACGCCATTTCACGGCATTGGGCGTCGCGCTGGCCGCTTTGTCAGAAGAAGAGCGGAACACCCTCCTTGCGAAGACCGTGCGCGGACACGAGATGAGGGACGCCTTCAATGCGCTCGCGAGCGCGAAGGACGACGCCCTGGAGTCCGCGGCGAGCGCCGTGGTAGAATGGCTCACCGGCGCGCGCGTCCTGAAGCGCCACACCGAGGCCATCAGGGTCAAGTTTCGCCTCGATACTGTCGAGTCAAAGACTCAGGCGCTGCGCGACGTCGTGGACTGCAGCATCGAGCTGAAGCAGCTGAGGGGGATATTTCTGTTGCTCGACGAGCTCGAGAAGCAGGACATGACGCTCTCCAAGAGCACGGTGCTCCGCTACCTGCTCGCGATTCGCGCCTTGATCGACGCGTTGCCTCGAAACTTCTTCCTGATGATCGCCATCACGACCGAGGCGAAGAGGCGATACTTTGGCATGGTGCCAGCATTGCAAGGGCGCCTGGCGACATCTATCGCGCTGAAGCCTTTGACTACCGCGGACGAGGCTATCGCGCTCTACAGGTTCTACCTGGAACGAGCGCAGGAAGAGGCCGGCGGCGCAGGAACGAGTGCAGGTAAAGCCAAGATCCTCGTGGAATCGGTGCTGAAGAAGCGTTTTGCAGAGATCCACGACCAGGCGGCGATGAGAGGCGCGCAAGGTGTCTCGCATCGCGAGTTTTTGAACGCGCTGCACGATATGGCCGAAGCTGTGTTCGCTGACGCCGCACCGTCCTGAAGCTCGAAATTCTGCCAGAGCCTTGCTGATGTTGATTTCGATCTGAGGCGAGCACTGGCGTTCGTCGATGCCCCGTCGTTCCGTCGGAACGCGCCCAGCCGACGCCGCGAGCGCCGTGCGCGCGTCCAGAAAATTGATAGCGCTCCGGATCTTTTCTCTTCCCTGGAGTCGCGAGAACACCTATCGTCGCTCGCGAAGGAGGATATTCATGTCGCGTTCATTCACCGCACAAGACCTCATCCAGCTGCCCCGCATCGGCGCTGCAGAAGCCGTCGTCCTCGTCACTCAGCTCCTCACCGCCGCGGCGACCGAGGCCAAGGCCGCCGAGGGAAGCTCGCTCCCCCCGCCGATCGAGCGCTCGCGCCAGCGCCTCATCGTCGCGAACGTCGCGCTCAACGAGGTCGTCGCGCCCCAGGTCACGGGCGATACGCAGGTGAAGCGCAAGGCCGACCGCTGGATCGACAGCGCCTGGAGCGCGGGGTACGACTGGCTCTCGGGCTGGTGCAAGCTACCTCCCGCGAAGAACCCGCACCTCCCCGCGGCTCAGGCGCTGATGGCCCTGATCTACCCCGACGCCCTCGCCTTCACCAAGCTGCCTTATCGGGTGGAGTGGCAACAATCCAAGTCTCGCCTCGAGGCCATCGCTCGTGAAGGGCACGAGAAGACCTTCGAGCACCTCGGCGGCAAGGCGTTCCTCGCCAACATCATCGAGGCGCAGGAGGGGTATGGCGTCGCTCTCAACATCACCGTCCCCGCCGCGTTCGAGGCGACGGGCGAGGTGCGGATCAAGCTGACTGCCGCGCTCGCCGCCGTGCGCGACTACGTGAACCGCGTCGGGGCGTACGCCGAGCCGGACGTGCCCGGCTCGGAGGAGCTGGCCACGGCCCTCTTGCTGCCCCTCAGCGTCTGGGAGACGACGCACCACGCCTCCGCTCCTACCGCGGCAGGCGAGGCGGCCCCGCCCACGGTGACGGGCGACAAGGCGCTCTGAAACGATTTCGGCGGGCTCGGTGTTCCGGATCGCGACCGGAGGCGAGGCAGTCGGCTTGCGAGCGATCTGGATCAGCCAGGGACGCGATGCCGTGCGCTCCCAGGTGATCCGGATCAGCCAGGGACGCGATGCCGTGCGCTCCCAGGTGATCCGGATCAGCCAGGGACGCGATGCCGTGCGCGTCCGGGTGACCTGGGTCTCGCCGCCGCTCAATCCAGTGGCCTGAGCCGTGATCTGGAAAGCGGAGCGCGCCCCCGCGGGCCTACTTCAACGCTTCCGCGCGGAACGCCTCCGACAGCAGCGCCGAGAGCGATGTCATCCGCGCTGGCACCGCCGGATCCTCCACCGCGAGCCGACAGCGCTCTCCGATCCGGCGATCACGTCGCCGAGCACGCAGCATCGAGCACGAGACATTCGGCCGAACGCCGGACCGTGAGCGTTGACCCCCGTTGAGGGTGCTTTGAAGGGAGGGCTCATGGCCTCTGCCCGCCCAGGCGCGTCCTGGCCAGTGCGTGTCCGCGGCGCAGGGCCGCAGTCCAGAAGCTCGCCTTCTTCACCTCCCCCGACTCCGCGGCGGCGAGGGCGGCCAGTAACGCGGCCGAGAAGGCGTCGCCGCAGCCGGTGGGATCGACGACGCGCGCGGGGCGGCAGCGGGCCTCCACGGCGCCGGAGTCCACGTCCGTCCACATCCGTGGGCGCGCGTTGACGTCGATGACCACCGGGATCTTGCGCAGCCGCGCGTCGCGCGCCGCGGCCCTCCAGACCGTCTGTTGCGCCTCGGAAGGGAGCAGGCCGGTGAGGAAGAGGATCCGCGCGGCGAAGGCCGCTTGCACCACGGGCTCGGGCTCTTCGCCGCTGCGGTAGCTCACGAGCCGCCGCGCCCCGGCGATGCGCTCGATCAGCACGAGGGCGGTGCGCGCCGGCATCGTCGTCAGGTGCGCGGTGACGACGCCGGCCGCGGCGAGGCGCGCCCGCAGCGCCTGGCCCAGCGGATCGGCGCTCACCGCGGCGGCGACGCCGACCCGCAGGCCCTGCTCGGCCAGCGTGAGCGCGACGTTCACCGCCGCGCCGCCGGGGCGGAGGGCGAGGCTCTCCGCGTGGTCGAACGTCACCCCGGCGGGCGCGTAGAGATCCCACATCGCCTCGCCGACGCAGAGCACGTCGAGCGGAGGAGGGGCCGCCGTCACCGTCGCGCGCCCCTTTTTCATCGATGCTGACGCCTCAGCTCCGCGGCTTCGCGTGGCTGTCGTTACGCGAGAGGTACTCGTCGTAGGCGAGGGTGCTGAGCTGCTGTACCGATCGCTTGTGGCGGAGCGCCTCGATCACCGCGCGCGCGAGCTGGAGATCGGTCAGCAGCGGGATGCCCGCGTCGACCGCGCGCCGCCGGATCCAGTAGCCGTCCGGCCGCCCGAGCTCGTCGTACTCGCGGGGGATGTTGATCACGAGGTCGACGCTGCCGTCCTCGATCGCGTGGACCGCGCCGGCCCCGTCTGCGGGCCCTTTGCCGAGGCTGGTGCATGGGATCCCGAGCGAGCGTAGCGCCTCCGCCGTGCCCGGCGTCGCGTAGATCGGCAGCCCGAGGACGTCGGTGATCGTCCGCGCCTCCGCGGCGAACCAGTACTTGTCCTGGATCGGGCCGAGCGAGAGCAGCACGCCCTTGCGCGGGAAGCGGAAGCCCGTCGCCAGGAGCGCGTGGAGCAGCGCCTCGTGGACGTCGTCGCCGAAGCAGCCGACCTCGCCGGTGCTCGCCATCTCGACGCCGAGCATCGGATCGGCGCCGACGAGGCGCGAGAACGAGAACATCGGCGCCTTCACCGCGACGTAGTCGAGCTCGATCCCGCGGTTCTCGATCGGCTTGCGGACGCCAAGCATCCGCCGCATCGCCTCGGCCACGTAGTTCTGGCCGGTGACCTTGGAGACGAAGGGGAAGCTCCGCGACGCGCGGAGGTTGCACTCGATCACCTTCACCTGGTTGTTCCTGGCGAGGAACTGCATGTTGAACGGGCCGGTGATGTTGAGCGCCCGCGCGATCTCCGCGGCGATCTGCTTCACCTTGCGGATCGTGGCGATGTAGAGCGTCTGCGGCGGGAGCACGAGCGTCGCGTCCCCGCTGTGGACGCCGGCGTCCTCGATGTGCTCGCTGATCGCCGAGAGCACGAGCTCGCCGCGATCGGCCACGGCGTCGATCTCGATCTCGCGGGCGTGGGTCTCGAACTTGGAGATGACCACGGGGTACTTCGGCGAGATCGCCTTGGCCTTGGCGAGGATGAGCTGGAGCTCGTTGGGCTCGTGCGCGACGCTCATCGCCGCGCCGCTGAGCACGTAGCTCGGCCGCACGAGGACGGGGAAGCCGCCGAGCTTGTTCACGATCGTCATCGCGTCCGAGGCGTCGACGACGTGATCCCACTTCGGCTGATCGATCCCGAGCTTGTCGAGCAAGGCGCTGAACTTGCTGCGATCCTCGGCCATGTCGATGCTCTCGGCCGAGGTGCCGAGGATGCGCGCGCCCGCTTGATGGAGCCGCATCGCCAGGTTGTTGGGCACCTGGCCGCCCATGCTGACGACGATGCCGTAGGGCTGCTCGCGCTCGTAGATCTCGAGCACCGTCTCGATGCTGATCTCGTCGAAGACCAGCTTGTCGCAGGTGTCGTAGTCGGTGCTGACCGTCTCCGGGTTGTAGTTCAGCATCAGCGTCTCGTAGCCGAGCTCCGACGCTGTCCGGATCGCGTTGACCCCGCACCAGTCGAACTCGACGCTCGATCCGATCCGGTACGCGCCCGAGCCGAGGACGAGGATCTTCTTCCGCCACGAGGACGACACGTCGGTGTTCGTCGCGTGGTAGCTCGAATAGAGGTAGTTCGTCTCCGCCGGGAACTCGGCGGCCATGGTGTCGATCTGCGCGAGGTGCGGCTGGATGCCGAAGCGCTTGCGCTGGGCGCGGATCTCGGTGCGCAGCTTGCCGGTGAGGGCGCCGATCATCTGATCGCTGAAGCCGAGCCGCTTGGCCGCGAGGAGCGGGGCCTCTTCGAGAGGCTCGGTCGTCGCCTTGAGGGCGCGCTGCGTCTCGATGATCGGGACGATGGCGTTGAGGAACCACGTGTCGATCTTGCTGAGGTCGTGGACCTCGTCGACGCTGATGCCCTGCGCGAGGGCCTGGGCGACGGCGAAGATCCGCAGCGGCGTCGCGTGCTTGATCTGATCGCGGACGTCCTCGAAGACGAAGGCGTCGGGGTCGAGGCCCTTCACGCCGATGTCGAGCATCCGCAGCGCCTTCTGGATCACCTCGGCGAAGTTGCGGCCGATGGCCATGACCTCGCCGACGCTCTTCATCTCGCTGCCGAGCCGGAGCGAGGCGCCGCGGAATTTCCCGAGGTCCCAGCGCGGTACCTTGACGACGAGGTAGTCGAGCGCGGGCTCGAAGAACGCCGTGGTGCGCCTGGTGATCGCGTTGGGGATCTCCGGGAGCGAGTAGCCGAGGGCGATCTTCGCGGCGACGTAGGCGAGCGGGTAGCCGGTGGCCTTGCTCGCGAGCGCCGAGGAGCGCGAGAGGCGCGCGTTGACCTCGATCACCCGGTAGTCGGTGCTCTTCGGATCGAGCGCGTACTGGATGTTGCACTCGCCGACGATGCCGAGGTGGCGGACCGTCTTGATCGCGATGCTGCGGAGGAGCTGGTACTCCTCGTCGTTGAGCGTCTGCGAGGGAGCGACGACGATCGACTCGCCGGTATGGATCCCCATCGGATCCAAATTCTCCATGTTGCAGACGGTGATGCAGTTGTCGCGCGCGTCGCGCACGACCTCGTACTCGATCTCCTTCCAGCCGCGGAGGTTCTCCTCGACGAGGACCTGGGTGATGCCGCCGTCGAAGGCGCGCCGGATCGCGAGGTCGAGCGCCTCCTCCGTCTCGACGATGCCGCTGCCCTTGCCGCCGAGGGCGTAGCCGCCGCGGAGCATGACGGGGAGGCCGATCTCGATCGCCGCGTCGCGCGCCTCGGCTGCGGTGCGGCAGGCCTTGCTGCGCGCGGTCTTCACGCCGATCTCGTTGAGGCGGTCGATGAAGAGGCTGCGGTCCTCGGTGTCGCGGATCGATTTGATCGGCGTGCCGAGGACGCGGACGCCGTACTTCTCGAGGACGCCGGAGTCGTGGAGCTCGAGGCCGCAGTTGAGCGCGGTCTGGCCGCCGAAGGAGAGGGCGATGGCGTCGACCTCTTCCTTGACGATGATCTTCTCGACCAGCTCGGGCGTCACCGCCGTGAGGTGGATGCGATCGGCGAGCCCCTCGCTCGTCTGGATCGTGGCGATGTTGGGGTTGATGAGGACGGTGAAGATGCCCTCTTCTTTGAAGGCCTTGATCGCTTGCGATCCCGAGTAATCGAACTCGCCGGCCTGACCGATCTGGAGCGCGCCGGATCCGAGGACCAGGACGCGCTTGGGCTTCCGCGGGAGGTATGCGCCGAACACGTCAGCTCCTTTTCTTCATCGCGCCGACGAGGCGGAGGAAGTCGTCGAAGAGGAACCCCGCGTCTTCGGGGCCAGGCGAGGCCTCAGGGTGGAACTGGACGCTGAAGAACGGGCGCGTGCGCGAGCGGATGCCCTCGTTCGTGCCGTCGTTGATGTTGACGAACCAGGGCTCCCAGTCGGCGGGGAGCGAGCCGTCGCGCACCGCGTAGCCATGGTTCTGGCTGGTGACGTAGCAGCGGCGCGTGAGGAGATCCTGCACCGGCTGGTTCACCCCGCGGTGGCCGTACGGGAGCTTGTAGGTGTCGCCGCCGGCGGCGAGCGCGAGGATCTGGTTGCCGAGGCAGATGCCGAAGATCGGCCGCGTGAAGTCGGCGAGCAGCGTGCGCACTTGCTCGATCAGCGGGGCGAGATCCTTGGGATCGCCGGGGCCGTTGCCGATCATGATCCCGTCGGCGTGGCGGGCGAGCTCGGCGAGGTCCGCGTGCCACGGCGCGCGCGTGACGCTGGCGCCGCGTTCGAGCAGCGAGCGGACGATGTTGTCCTTGGCGCCGACGTCGATGAGGAGGATCTCGAGCTCGCCGCCCGGGTGGCGGATCGCCTCCTTCGGCGCGACGATGCGGAAGACCTCTTCGCGCATGTCGACGGCGCGCGCGGCGCGCTTGGCGCGCTCCACGTCCTGGTCTTCCGGGAGGATCCACCCCTTCATCGTGCCGGCCTCACGCAGCTTGCGGGTCAGCGTGCGCGTGTCGATCCCCGTCACCGCGGGGATGCCCTCGCTCGTGAGCCAGGCGCCGAGCGAGCGGGTCGCGGCGTGGTGGCTGTAGGCCTCGACGTAGCTCTGGACCACCAGGCCCTGGATCTGGATGCCCGAGGCCTCGTAAGGCCGGGCGATCGAGCCCGCAGCGCGCGGGGCGGGGACGCCGTAGCTCCCGATCAGCGGGTACGTCGTGACCAGGATCTCGCCCCGGTACGAGGGATCGGTGAGCGCCTCGACGTAGCCGCTCATCCCCGTGTTGAAGACGACCTCGCCCGCGACGGAGACCGGCGCGCCGAAGCTTTCTCCGACCATCGTCGTGCCGTCTTCGAGCACGAGCTTCATTCGAGCATTCATGGTTTGTCTCAGGTCTCAGGAAAGGGCTCGCGCCCTTTCCCCCCGTCGAGCAAAGCTCGCCGGGGCCCCCCATACCCCGAACCGCATGAGCCTTCCAGAAGGCTCTGCTTCTTGGCAGAGCGGTGTGGTTTGTTGGTGCGTTTTTGTGGGGTGGTGCGGCGAAGCGAGCGGGGTCGTGCGGGTGCGGAAGGACTATGTCTGGGCGCGACGCGCGGGCTTCGCCTCCGTGCGTGAACTCTGGTAGCTCGTGAGAACAACCTGTGAGTACCCTCGAAATTCGGCGTGGTGAGCTACTGCGCAGCGCAGCGCTTTGCTCCGGGGCGGGGCGATGACGCAGACCACGCGACGCTATGGGCGCGAGCCGCAGCGGCTCGAGCCGGCGATGATCGCCGGCCGCGTCCCGCCGCACGACCTCGACGCCGAGGCGGCCGTGCTCGCCGCCGTGCTGCTCAGCCGCGAGGCCCTCGACCGCGTGCTCGAGATCCTCAAGCCCGAGCATTTCTACAGCGACGCCAACGGCAAGGTCTTCGAGGCCGCGATGAACCTCGCGACGCTGGGCACGCCGATCGACATCGTCTCGGTCGCCGGGTGGCTCCGCGATCGCGAGAAGCTCGCGCAGATCGGCGGCGCGACCTACCTGGCGCAGCTCGCCGACGCGACGCCCGCCGTGGCGCATGTGGGCGCGCACGCCGCGGTCGTCTACGAAAAGTGGCGCCTCCGCCACCTGATCGCGGTGTGCCAGAAGGTCTCCGCCGAGGGCTACGGGGACGTGGGCATCGTCCAGGAGTTCATCGACAGCGCCGAGCAGGCCATCTACCAGCTCGCGCGGACCGAATCGAAGAGCTCGGCGCAGCCGATCGCCGTCGTGCTCCGCGCCGCGTTCCAGCAGATCACCGCGGCGGCCGAGCGCGGGGATCGCATCACCGGCATCTCCACCGGCTACGAGAAGATCGACGCCAAGACCGCCGGCCTGCACGAGGGCGATCTCAGCATCATCGCCGCGCGCCCCGGCATGGGAAAGACGTCGTTCGTGCTCAACCTCGGCGTCAACGTCGCGTCGCCGCGGACGGTCTCGACGCCCGGCCCCGGCGAGGACGGCCACGGCGTCGAGCGCCACGAGCCCGGCTTCGGCGTCATCGTCTTCTCGCTCGAAATGCCGCGCGAGCAGCTGGCCTCGCGCATGGTCTGCTCCGAGGGCCGCGTCGACGTCGGCAAGCTCCGCCAGGGCTTCCTCCAGCCCGACGACTGGCGCCGCCTCACCGAGGCCGCCTCGTACCTCTCCAGCCTCCCGATCTGGCTCGACGACACCCCGGCGATCGGCCTGCTCGAGGTCCGCGCCAAGGTCCGCCGCATCCAGGCCGAGTACAACCGCGACGCCACGGCGACCGCGGGCGAGCGCAAGATCGGCCTCGTGGTGATCGACTATCTCCAGCTCATGAAGGGCCGCGACGGGGTCAACAGCCGCGAGCAGGAGATCAGCGAAATCTCCCGAGGGTTGAAGCAGCTCGCCAAGGAGCTCCGCGTCCCGGTGATCGCGCTCTCCCAGCTCAACCGCGCCGTCGAGACCCGGCCCGGGAAGGACAAGCGCCCCCAGCTCTCCGACCTCCGCGAGTCGGGCGCCATCGAGCAGGACGCCGACATGATCGTCTTCATTTACCGGGACGAGTACTACAACCCGGAGACGACGAACTCGAAGGGCATCGCCGAGATCATCATCGCCAAGCAGCGGAACGGGCCGACCGGCAAGGTGATGACGAAGTTCACCGCCGCGTACACGCGCTTCGACAACCTCGCGCCGGGGGATTACCCCGACGACGTCGACGACGAGTAACCTCGGCGGTACAAAGCCAATCATGGAATGACAGAAAAGTTTTGCCGGAACGTGCAAGACAGCAGGCAGAACGTAGGAGTAGGTAAGTGCTTGAAAGTCGAGCTTGCTAGCTGCTGCGCGACACAAGACTCGAAGCCGTGGTGATTGGGCGTAGGCGGGACGTTCCTCGACTACGCGTCACGAATTAATTCGTGACAGCCTTCGCGCTATCCTTTGCGATCCACGCGCGATGCCGACGTTCAAAAATTTGCTCGAGCTACGCGAGCGACTTGGTTACCGCTTCCAAGGGGTCGTTCGGCTGACCGGCCTTGCTCCGGATCGGCTTCAGGCGATCGAATCTGGAGCCGCAGCGCCGACGATCTACGAAACGGAACAGCTCGCTCGGATCTATGCGGTCGACGCCGACGTGCTCGCCGACGAGCCGATCAAGCTGCCGGCGACGGACATCGTCCACGCGCTCGCCAGCCTTGATGAGTTCCGCGAGGTCGGGGACACGGTCCGTTCTCGGATTCTGGCTGCGGCCCAGGCAAGCCGCGATCTCGTGTGGCTCCGCAAGCGACTCAGTGAGACGGCTGGCATCGAGAAGTTCCTTGTCGAGCGGCCGACGCTGCGACCGAAAGAAGAGCGACTACCCGCGTTGCAGGGCGCACGGTTCGCCGCCGCGCTGCGTCGTTGCTGGGACCTGAGCACTCAGCCCATCACCTCGTTGCGTGATGAGATTTCCAAGCGCCTTCCCTCCATTGAGGTTCTTTACGCGGATTTGACTCCCGAGGGGCCTGCTGGATTGTCGTTTCTGGACCGCGCGCGTGGTCCCACGATAGTATTGAATCTCGTGGGCAAGAATGAGAGTCCGCTCGTGCGTCGATTCAGCCTCGCGCACGAGCTTTGTCATCTCCTCGTCGACTGGAGTACCAAGGCTCCTCTCGCGCAAATTCCAGGGTATTTGACAGAGTCTGGTCTCGAGCGAGAGCAGCGCGCGAATGGATTTGCCGTGCGCCTTCTCTGCCCCGAAACAGTGCTTACGAGGCTTCAGCGAACCAAGACTATCGACGCGGTCGCGATGGCGCGCGAGCTGGCGAAGTATGGACTTCATTATTCCGCGCTGCGGCTCTACATGCACAACGTCGCACGCCTCGAGCTTCCAGTACTTCCGCCGACTGATGTCATCTTCGACCCAGGTCTCTGGCTCTCACGCGAGGCGCCGCCCGATTTCTCCTCCTTCCCACTCAAGGAGGTGCCGTATGAGCGTCGAACGACGATTGCCCGTCTTGCGGCGCAGGCTTACTCCCGTGGGCTCGTGACGCGCGCTCGTTTCGCCGAGCTGCTCGGCGCGACGCGCTTCCAACCTGTGGAACGTGTGCTCGACTTGCTAGGTCTCGACCCGCCGGCGCAAGATGCGGCGTGACTCTCTCCTGATTGACACGGACGCGTTCCTGGCCCTCCGGTCGTTATCGGTGCTCCGCGAGATGCAAGCGGCGCAGGTGTTGATCGGGGTAATCGTCATGTGTCAGTATGCAGCCCTCCATGAGCTGTGTGATATCGGCGCGGAGATCACCGCTCTCAAGCTCAGTGGCCATCTGACCATCAAGGATGGTCGAGCGCCGGACTCCTGCGGATCGTCTGTACCGGCAGCTCAAGGACACCGGAGTTGACAAGGGGGAAGCGGAGGCGATCGCGTGGGCCGCCTCCCTGCCTGAGCCGGATCGCCCCCTCTTCATCTCGGCGGACAGAGGGGCCCGAGTTGCCGCAGCAAAGCAGCAGGTGCGCGCCGGGGATGTCCTGGATCTGGTGGTCCTCCTCGTCGAAAATTGCGTGTTGTTGAAGGAGACCGCGCGCGCGAAGCTGGCTCCCTGGGCCGATCGCGAGCAACAGCTCGGGCGCCCGCGCGACTTGTTGCCGTTCGACTTCGACAAGGCGTTCGAACTGCGCTGTCGCCGAGAGATCTGAGCCGCTTCTCCCGCGACCGCCCCAGCGCCGTCCTCTCCCGATCCCGATCGTCAATCTCTGCCCGCGTTGTCACCCGGACAGAGGATCGCGTCACCCGGACAGGGATCGCGTCACCCGGACAGGGATCGCGTCACCCGGACAGGGATCGCGTCACCCGGACAGCGCGACGCGTCACCCGGACACGTGCGGGCTCCGGGGCATGTCCGGGTGGGGTGTTCGCGGCGCCGGGCAGGTCGTTTCGAGCTCACGTGACTCTCGCCGCGCTGGGGATCGTCATCTCGCCGAGGTCAAGGGCAGGCCTCCGAGGCGACCAGGACATCATCCACGTTCCAGGATCCAGCGGGGATCGCCCCGCTCTGCCCGACGCTGAAGCCAAACCGCACCTTCATCCCGGCGTTCTTGTAGCTGGTCACATCGTGGCTCAGGTACGTCCATCCCATCCCCGCTGGAGGCGAGTCCTGGATCCCGGGGAATGGCCCGCTCTGCCAGAGCACGATCCACTGCGTTCCATTGTAGACCTCGACCCGGTTGCGCACGTAGGGCTCGTAGTCGCTGTTCAGCCACCGGTAGTACCCGAGGATCAGCGGTCCTGTCGCAGCGTGGGTGTCGAACGCCGGGCTCTCGAGGTAATGGTACGGGTGGACCGCCGACGCCTCGTTTCCACCGATGACGACGCCCGCGATCCCGTTGTCGTCCGACGGCGTGTGATCCATCGCCGGATCGGACCCGCTCGTCCCGATTGACGACATCATCGCCGGGCCAATTTGCCACTCGGGCCCGAGGAGCCAGCCCCGGGAGTTGCTGTTGAAATCTTCCTGGAAATAGAGGGTCGGCCCCTGTCCGCCGCTGCAGACGCCCGCGGCGCAGACGGCGCCCGAGGTGCAGGAGCTGGCGACGCAGGCGCAGCCCTCGTTCGCGGGCGCGCCGGCGCCGCACACGCCGCCTGCGCAGGTGGTGTCGGCGGTGCAGACGTTCCCGTCGTCGCAGGCGGCGCCGTCGTTCCCGGGGACGCTGCTGCACGTCTTCAGGGCCTCGTCGCACGGGAAGACGAAGCACCCGCTGGGGGCCCCGCACGTCGTCGGCGCACCCACGCAGTAGCCGGCGGCGCAGTGATCGTTGGAAGTGCAGAACAGGGAGTCATCGCACGCCGCGCCCTCGTTGCCCGCGCCTGAGAGGCAGACGCCCAACGTGCAGACACCTTGCGTGCAGGGGTCGAGCAGCTCGTCGTCGCACAGCGCCCCATCATTGCTTGGCTGCGGCTGGCAGACCGCTCCTGTGCACACGCCCACGACGCAAGGATTGAAGATCCCCGTGTCGCACGGGGAGCCATCGTTCTTGGTGACCTTCTGGCATTGACCGCTCATGCAGACCGAGTCGTAACAGCTGTCGCTCTGCCCCGCGCCGCAGGGCGTCCCGTCGCTCTTCGTCTCGGGCTTGCAGCCGGTCTGCGGGTCGCACACCCCGATCGTACAGAGGTCGTCGAAGACGGTGCAGTCTCTGGTCGTCCCGCCGCCGCACACGCCGTCGTCGCAGGTCGTGTCGCTCTTGCAGAGGCTGTCGCTCGGGCAGCTCTGCCCGCTGTTGCTCGGCGTGGTCGTACAGCTCCTGGTCGCCTCGTCGCAGGCGCCGACGTTGCATGCGTCCACGCCGGGGCAGCTCTTCTCGACGCCGGCCTCGCAGGTGCCGTGGTGGCAGACGTCGTGCTCTGTGCAATAAAGCCCGTCGTCACAGGGAGCGTCCTCCCTGGTCGGGTCGGGGAGCCTGGCACAGGCGCCGTTGACACACGCCCCCTGATTGCACGCGTCCGCGAGCTGGGCGCACTCTCCGCCTCGCGCACACGAGGCCGGCAGGCCGACTCCGCTGCTCGTGACGCTCCCGCCCATGCCATCTTCGCTCCCGCCGCCCGTCCCGGACTGCCCTGCGCCCGTCGCGCAGCTCATGGCCACGATCGTCGAGGCCAGAGCCGCTGCCCGTAAGCTCATGCTACGCCACATGCCTCATCATTCGGTGCAAACAGGCCTCCGGTCAACCACAGCGAGAATCCCCCTTTGCTCGTATTTCCAGAGCACCGCTCGCCGACGTGCTGGAATCGGGGTATGCGCCGCTTCGCCATGATCTCCCGCTCGCCCTCTCGGCGTATCTTCCTGGCTCTCCTCATCGCCGGGGCGGCCTGCGCGCCGCCGCTCCAGAACGGCGGGGTCGAAGTCCGCGTCGGCGCCGCAGAGCGCCTCGGTGTGGTCTGCCGCTTTCGCCACGGCGGCGCCTCGGGAGAGAGCCTCTGCGGCGCCTCGGAAGAGCAGCGCGCCCCCGCGCGCGTGAAGCGCATCGCCAGCCCCGCGGACGCGCTCGCGGGCCCTCTCGCCGCGGGCCGCGTCGGCGATCTCGTGATCGAGAACGGCGAGATCGCCGTCGTCATCGACCAGCTCGGGCGCGGGAGCGGCTTCGCCGAGAGCGGCGGCAACATCGTCGACGCGGCCGACGCGACGGCGCGGCGCGACGAGCTCGGCCAGATGTTCACCTACTTTGGCACCTTCCCTCGCCAGGCGATCTACACCGCGCTCGACAGCGGCGTCACCGCCGGGGGCGCGGCGTGGATCGAGGTGCGCGGGCACGAGCTCTACGAAGAGCGCCTCCGCGTGGTGACGCGCTACGAGCTCGCGCCGGGGGCGCGCGCGCTCTTGATCAAGACCACGCTGGTCAACCAGAAAGACGCGCCGATCGAGGGCCTCGATCTCGGCGACGCGGTCCAGTGGGGCTCGTCCGAGAAGCTCGCGATCGGGAAAGAGCCAGGGTTCCGCGGCGACTACACGGGGCCGTGGATCGGCGCGGCGGGCCGCTCTGCGGCGTACGCGATCCTCGGCGTCGATCCGGGCGCGACGACGCCGGGCCTCGTCGCCAAGAACGGGACGGCGTGGAGCAATTTCACCTTCGTTCGCGGCGTCGCGCTCGCGCCCGGTGCGACAGCCTCGTATGCGCGCGCCCTCGCGGTCGCGACGCGCGGCGACTCGCTCGGCGCGGTCACGGAGGTGTTCTTCCTCCAGGGCGGCTCGCCCGGCGGCCTCACGGTCGCGCTCACCGACGCCGCGGGGGCCCGCGTCGCGCCGCCCGAGGGCGGGCGGATCCTGCTGACGCCGGTGGGCGTCGACAAGAGCGCGACGGCCCCGCTCTGGCTCGGCATCGGCCCCGACGCGGCGAAAGCCGGGGCAAACGTCGCCGCGGAGGCGCCACCAGGGCGCTACCTCGTCGGCTTCTCCGGCGCGGGGCGCCACGAGATCGCTGCAGTGCCGGTGACGATCGAGGCCGGGAACGAGGCGGCGATCACGCTCGCGGTCTCCGACGCGGGCGCGCTGCGCGTCACGCTGGTCGAGCGCCGCGCCGGCGCGACATCGCCGTCACCGTCGCCCGGGAAAATCCAGTTGATCGAGGCGGACTCGGGCCACCGCGCGCTCCCCCCGGTGCTCGTCGGGAGCGACGGCGCGGCCGAGATCCCCGCGGCCCCGGGGCGCTATCGCCTGGTCGCCTCGCGCGGGCCGGAGTTCGCGCTGGCCGAGTAGACGATCACCGTGGAGGGCGGCAAGACCAGCGCGCTTACGCTCGCGCTCGATCGCGTGGTCGACACGCGCGGCTTCCTTGGCTGCGATCTCCACCAGCACAGCGCGCCCAGCGCCGACTCCGGCGTCTCGATGCGCGAGCGCGTGCTCTCCAACGTCGCCGAGGGCGTGGAGTGCGCGGTCGCGAGCGAGCACAACATGATCGTCGACATGAGCCCGCTCGTCCGTGAAGCGAAGCTCGAGTCGTTCTTCCGATCGATCATCGGCGACGAGCTCACCAGCGACGCGAGCCGCGAGCCCTTCGGCCACTTCAACGCCTTCCCCTTGCTGGTCGACGCGAGCGACCCGCGCGGCGGCGCGTTCCCGGTGCGCGACCGGACGGCGAAGGAAGCCATCGACGCGATCCGCGCCGTGCCCGGCGAGCACGTGATCCAGGTCAATCACCCGCGATCGGGGCGGACGGGGTACTTCGATCAAGCTCACTTCGACGCCGCGCTCGGGGCGGGCACGGCGCCGGGCTACGACGCGCGCTTCGACGCCGTCGAGGTGTGGAGCGGGCGCTACGTGACGGCGCGGCCGGGCGTGCTCGCCGATTTCGTCGCGATGCTCCGCGCGGCGCACCCGGTGACGCCGACGGCGAACACCGACAACCACGCGATCTTCGGGCAAGAGGCGGGCTACCCGCGCACCTACGTCCGGGTCGCGGACGACGATCCTGCGCGCTTCGATCCGGCCGATCTCGTCGCGGGGCTGCGGACGCGGCGCGACGTGGTGCTGACCAACGGCCCCTTCGTCACGCTTCGCCTCGGCGCGGTCGAACAGGGCGGCCTCGTGACGCTCCCGAAGCAGGGCGCGACGCTGAGCATCCACGTCGAACGCGCCCCGTGGGTCGACGTGACCGAGCTCTCGCTGGGCGTCGGGAACGATGTCCAGACGATGCACCTCACCGGCAAGGCGGGCCCGAGCGGGGCGCTCATCGACGATCTCGAGGTCAAGCTGATGCGGCCGAGCAAGGGCGCCGCGCCCTCCAAAGAGCGCGGCCTGCGCGCGCTGATCACCGAAGACACGTTCGTGATCGTCGAGGTCCGCGGGCAGAAACCCCTCGAGCCGGTGCTCACCGGCGACGCGGCCGAAATCCTTCCCTTCGCGATGACGGCGCCTCTCTGGATCGACGCCGACGGGGACGGCCGCGCTCTCGGGCGCTGATCTCCCGTCGCGGAAGCCCGAGCCCACGGGGAAAATGATTCCTTGACGAGGGAGTTGGGATCCATGACCTAGTCTGGGGCGTACCAGGTTGAGGCGGAATGGAGCGGTGGGGCGTGTTGGTATGAGACCCGAGGCATGACTCAGCGACTCGGCAAGGATTTGATCTTCGACCTGCTCCTCGCGCGGGCGCCGGCGCGCACAGTGGATGCGCTGGCCGCCCTCAACGCCGACGACGCGGCCGATCTGGTCGAGTGCCGCGAGATGCTGGTCGAGCTGGCCCTCTCCGCGCCGCCGGTGGTGCCTTCAGCGTCGGCGCGGGCACGGTTCCTCGCGTCGCGCCCGCGCCCGCGGCGGCCCAAGCGCCCCGTGCTGATCGTGCTGGACATGATCCAGGATCACCTCACGCCCGGCGGCCCGGTCGAGGTCCCGCGCGCGGCGCTGATCGTCCCCGCCTTGAAGAGCCGCATCGCCGCGGAGCGCGCGCGCAGCACCCCGATCATCTTCGTGTGCGACTCCCACACGCCTGACGATCCGGATTTCGACGAGTGGCCCGTGCACGCGATCGAAGGGAGCGCAGGCGCTGACGTCTGGCCGGAGCTCGGCCCCGAGCCGGAGGACCACATCGTTCGCAAGCCGACGTACAGCGCCTTCACGCACTCCACGCTCGGCGCGCTCCTCGCCGATCTCGGCGCGGACGAGATCATCCTCACGGGCTGCGCGACGGAGCTGGGTCTGTCGGTGACGGCGACCGACGCGCTCCAGCGCGGCTTCGTCGTCACCATCCCGCCCGAGTGCCAGGCCGGGGTGAGCCCGATGGCCGAGGGCCTGGCGATGCTGACGCTCTCGACGATGCCGCCGTACGATCCGCTTTATCTGCGAAAGAGCGGGTAGCGCCGCTTGGCGGAGGCGCTGGGTTGCCCGTATGCTCAGGCCCGGAACAACGCCGGCCTACGCCGGTTCTCCTCGCCGCGCATGCCCGTCCGCCGCTCGTTCGCCTCGACGCTCGCTCTCGGCCTCGGCCTCGGCCTCGTCGCCGCGGCCTCGTCGATCGCGTCGACCGCGTCGGCGGCGCCGCTCCTGAATGGCTCGGCGACGCTGCTCGATCAGCCACCGCGGCTCTTCACCTTCCGCCTTGACGATCCATCGACGTCGCGCCTCGCGCTGCTGGAGCCGTTCCACGAGTCGGTCGCCGCGCACCCCGGCGCCGCGCGGCAGTACCTCTCCGGCGCCTGGAGCCGCTGGCGCGCGCAGCCCTGGTGGAAGCTCGCGTGGACGTCAGCGCTGGGCGGCCTCGCCCCCGAGGCTGAAGCCGACAGCGACGGTGACAGCGCCTCGATCGACGACGGCCTCTTCGCCGACAGCGAGCGCCTCTTCGGCTTCGAGACACCGGAGAGCGACTCGGTCGGTCGCGTCCTCGACCTCTCCCCGGCCCCCGCGCCCTCGTGGATTCGCAGCCTATTCTCCCCGGCGTTCGCCACCACGGGGCGCACCTTCGCATCGAACGGCTTCGACGCCCTCTGGTCTCTCCCGCCGAGCAAGCCCGTCCCCAACTGGCGCTGTCGTCGTCGCCCGGTTCGCTTCGTTCGCTATGGAGCCGAGACCGACGCGTTCGCCCTGATCCGCTGCGATGGCGCGGTGGCGTCTCAAGCCCTCGACCGGCTCACCTTCATGGCCCGCGTCCCCGAGGCGCCGCGCCCGGGCGAGCTCTTACCCGACGAGCCCGATCCCGCCGCGGGAAAGGGAGAGTGGTTGCCGGGTGTCCGCGTCGTCAATCCCCGCTTGTTGTGGGCGCTCCAGCGCGTCGCCGACGCCTTTCCGTGGCGCACGATTTACGTTTTCAGCGGCTACCGCCCTGCGCCCAAAGGCGCCAAGCCCGGTGGCCATCACAGCCTCCACGGCGAAGCGCGGGCGATGGACATCAGCGTCAGCGGCGTCCCCAACGAAGCTCTGTTTTCGATCTGCCGCAAGCTCGACGACATCGGTTGCGGGTTTTACCCGAACAGCAAGTTCGTTCATGTCGACATCCGCCGCCCAGGCACTGGCCACGCGTACTGGATCGACATCTCCAGCCCCGGCGAACCGTCGCATTATGTCGATGGCTGGCCCGGCGTCGTCGAAGCCGGCGCGCTCCCGTGGGACCCGGCAGGCCGCGCCGCCGCCGCGCCTGCCGCCGACGAAGCGAACTGTACGCGACGCACTGACGGTCGCTGAGAGGATCGTCAAATCAAGCACGTCCGGTGGTCGCCTCGGCCGGATCGCTGATGTAAGCTCCTGTTTCCCCCCAGCGAGCGTGGCTCGATCGCGAGCCCGGCAATCGATGGTGGCGTGGGGGACGCCGCACTCGGAGAAGGTGCCACGATGGTCGAAATTCGGACAACGATGGTCGAGAAGATCGCGGCGATGCAGGACTTCGCGCTCTACCGCGATCTGGCCTGGGAGGGCTCCTTCGAGGACTACCTCCAGGTCGTCCGGCAGAACCCGCAGGTCACGCGCAACGCCTTCCAGCGGGCGTACGACATGATCATCCGGTACGGCATCGAAGAGTACACGGACAACAAGAAGAAGCTGATCCGCTACAACTTCTTCAAGGACGAACAGAACGGCGGAGCGGACGCGGTCTTCGGGCTCGACATCCCGCTGATGCGCCTGGTGCACGTCTTCAAGGCCGCGTCCGAGGGCTACGGCCCCGAGAAGCGCGTCATCCTCCTTCACGGCCCCGTGGGCTCGTCGAAGTCGACGATCGCCCGCCTGCTCAAGAAGGGCATCGAGCACTACTCGAGCACGACCGACGGCGCCCTCTACACGTTCGACTGGATCAACCTCGACGACGTGGGCATGGCTGGCGCGGAGAGCGCGCGCTTCAAATGCCCGATGAACGAGGAGCCCCTGCGCCTGGTCCCCCTCGCCTGGCGCGCCAACGCGATCAAGGAGCTTGGGCTCTCCAGCCCGCAGTTCCAGGTCAAGGTCGACGGCGAGCTCGATCCCGCCTGCCGCTTCATCTTCAACAAGCTGATGGACAAGTACGGCGGCGACTGGTCGAAGGTGATGCAGCACGTCCGCGTACGCCGCCTGATCCTCAGCGAGAAGGACCGCGTCGGCATCGGCACCTTCCAGCCGAAGGACGAGAAGAACCAGGACTCGACCGAGCTGACGGGCGACATCAACTACCGCAAAATCGCCGAGTACGGCTCGGACTCCGACCCCCGCGCCTTCAACTTCGACGGCGAGTTCAACGTCGCCAACCGCGGGATCGTCGAGTTCATCGAGGTCCTCAAGCTCGACGTGGCCTTCCTCTACGATCTCCTCGGCGCCTCCCAGGAGCACAAGATCAAGCCGAAGAAGTTCGCCCAGACGGACATCGACGAGGTCATCCTCGGCCACACCAACGAGGCCGAATACAAGAAGCTCCTCTCCAACGAGTTCATGGAAGCGCTCCGCGACCGGACGATCAAGATCGACATCCCGTACATCACCAAGGTGTCGGAGGAGGTCCGGATCTACGAGAAGGACTTTGGCAAAGAGAAGATCGCCGGCAAGCACATCGCGCCTCACACGCTCGAGGTCGCGGCCATGTGGGCGACGCTGACGCGGCTCGAAGACCCGAAGAAGCACAACCTCTCTCTCGTCCAGAAGATGAAGCTGTACGACGGCAAGGTCCTCCCCGGCTACACCCAGGATACGGTGAAAGAGCTCCGCAAAGAGACCGCGCGGGAAGGGATGGAGGGTATCAGCCCTCGTTACGTGCAGGACAAGATCTCCAACGCTCTCGTCAATGACATGGGCGAAGGCACGATCAACCCCTTCATGGTGATGAGCGAGCTCGAAAAGGGCCTCCGCCACCACTCGCTCATCTCCAGCGAAGAGCAGCGCAAGCGCTTCTCCGAGTGCATCGGCGCGGTGAAGCGCGAATACGACGACATCGTGAAGAACGAGGTCCAGCGCGCCATCAGCGCCGACGAGGACGCGATCCAGAAGCTCGCGGCCAACTACATCGACTCGATCAAGTCCTACGTCCTGAAGGAGAAGGTCAAGGACCGCTTCACCCGTGAAGACGTGGAACCGGACGAGCGACTCATGCGCTCGATCGAGGAGAAGATCGAGATCCCCGAGAACCGGAAGGACGACTTCCGCCGGGAGATCATGAACTACATCGGCGCCCTCGCCGTCGACGGCAAGAAGTTCGAGTGGCACACCAACGATCGGCTGCGGCGGGCGCTCGAGCTCAAGCTGTTTGAAGATCAGAAGGATGCGATCAAGCTTCAGACTCTGGTCTCCAGTGTCATCGACAAGGAGACGCAGGAGAAGATCGACATCATCAAGACGCGGATGATCAAGTACTTCGGCTACAACGAGGTCTCGGCGAGAGACGTGCTGGACTACGTGGCGAGCATCTACGCTCGCGGCGACGCCAAGTAGGCGCGTGGCCGGGACGCCCTCCTGTTCGCTCGCGAGAGCGGGTGGGAGGGCGCTCTGCCTGCCAGAGCCTGACGCGATCTGAAGATAGCAATCCCCATGATTACATCCATTCGCCTCCAGAACTTCAAGGGGCACCGCGACACGACCGTTCCGCTCGGGCGCCTTACCATGCTGGTGGGGCCGAACGGGGCTGGAAAGACAAGTGTTCTCGAAGCGTTATCGCTCCAGAGCAAGCTTGTAAGGGAAGAGCCTTCGGCCGTTTTTTGCGGCGATAGCTCGCCGCTGGATCTCTACCGACGAGGTAGTGGGGAGCCGCTCGTCATAACCTCGGAGGGGGCGTCCATTCAAACGGAGTGGAGCTTACGGACGTCGATTGACGTAGTCCTGAAAACGCCTTCATCCTGGCAACATGTCGTTGAATGGAAGCACGGACCCACGGTTCACAAGGGTGTGACAAATCCAAAAAACATTCCGGAGATCAGAGATGCTGTAGGTGCGGCTACGCTTTATAAGCTCAACGCGCGCAATGTTGCGGCTGCGGCTTATGGCACTTCGATCGAGCCGGTTGTTGCGTTCGATGGCATCAATACAGCGGTGGCTCTGGCCGCGATCAAGATGGGGCGAGATGAGGACTTTGCTCGGATCGAGCAAGAGATGCGGGTGATAATTCCGAATGTCGAACGTGTCCGGATTAAGCCAGCTACTGTGAGGATCTCGATACCGAAAAACGTTCATCCCGGAGCCGAGCAGGACGTAATAGGAAGTAAGGTGTTTTTCGACTTCAGTGGCGCTCCGAATGTGCCTGCTCACTTGGCCAGCGAGGGGACGCTTATTACATTAGCTATCCTCACGGTACTTCACGGGCTGAATCGGCCGAACGTCTTGCTCCTCGACGATTTCGATCAGTCTCTGCATCCTCAAGCGCAAATCGAGATGGTACGGCTGCTGAAGCGACTGCTCGATGAGTTTCCCGACATCCAGATCGTTGCTACCACGCATTCGCCTTATATTCTCGACGAGCTCGACCCTGCGGATGTAGTGGTCTTCGCGCTCCGCGCCGACGGCACCGTGGCGACGAAGCGCCTCTCCGAGCATCCGCAGGCCGCGAAGATGAAGGATGCGCTCTCGGCGGGGCAGCTCTGGAGCCTCGATCCCGAGGCGGATTGGGTGCCGGACGAAGCTGCGGCGGCCCAGTGAGGCTGCTCGTCTTCTGCGAGGCGGAAGCTGACTTTCGGACCGTGAAAGGGCTGATCGATCGCGTGGTTCGCGAAGACGGCCCTTCCTGGGTCAAGGAGCACCTGGAATCCTATCCTCTCGACAGCTTGTGCGAATGGGTCGGCGACGACAGCGGCAAATCGTTCTTCGACGTTCACCGGACCTCACGGTATGCGCAGACGCAAGGTGTGCGGCTCCCTCATAACCGCTTTGACGGGCGTCGCGCTGCCGCTGGCCATCTCATGGCTCGGACGGCGCTCCTCGTGGCCCGGCAAGAGGCGAAAATAAGGGGGGAGATCGACGCCGTGATCCTGGTTTGGGATGCGGACGAGCAAGGGGATGCGCGTCGCGAGGGCCTGGATCAAGCTCGACGTGCAGCGCGGCTGGAAGAGCGATTTCGGATCGTGCTCGGCTGTCCTGATAGGGAGCGGGAAGCCCGGGTGCTCGCGGGATTCGGGCCGGATCATAAAATCGAGCAGCAGCGGCTCGACGAGGAGCGCCGCGCTCTCGGCTTCTGCCCCTGCGCCGAAGCCCACCGGTTACGCGACAACGACGACCAGGCGCCGCGCAGCCCCAAGCGGGCGCTCGCCGCGCTCACCGCAGGAGACGCGTTGCGGGAGGAGCGTTGCTGGGCAGAGGCGCCGCTCGATCGCCTGAAGCAACGAGGCGAATCAAGTGGCTTGCGCGCTTTTCTCGAGGAAATCGCCAGCGAGCTGGTTCCGGCGTTCTCGTCGGCGCGTCCACCGAGCTAGCCAGCCAGCCGCCTCGCGCTCCAGCGCCTCGCGCCATTTCGCGCCATGGAAGCCCGATCCCTGCCGAGTCGTCGGCTCCTCGCACGCAAGAATCGCCCGAGCCCACGGGGCATGGGCCCGCCCAGCATCCTGCCGGCGCCCGTACCCGCGCGGGTCGGGCTCCGCTGTGGGCGAGGCTGGCGCCGATCCCACCGGGATCCCTTCGCTTTGCTCCACGCCTCGTGGGCATTCCCACAGGGATCGGACGGTTTTGGCGCGACGTTTCTCTTCATGCCCCCAGGGTGCGGGCATTGGGGGCGCGTTTTGGCTCAAGGGCCGGCCTTTGGTGTCTGGAAAGCTTGACGCCGGGGGGGCATCGTGGTGCAGCCAACGCGGGAGGGTCGAACATGGATCTGGTTTCGCAATGCGCGCTCCGGGTGGCGAACGTGGTCTGGCGGCCGGGGCATGGGGGCTTCGCGTTCACCGTGGTCTGCAAGGCGACGTTCGAGCTGCGGCCTGACGTGTCGCCGCTCGCCGCCGAGCAAGAGTCGGTTGTGCTCGCGGACGTGTATGTTGAAGAGGGGGGCGGGCTCGTGGTCGCGTCTGACCTGGTGCCGTTCAAGAAGCGGCCCGAGGTGCTCCTCACCGGGCATGCGTATGCGCCGGAAGGACGGCCGGTGTCCTCGGTCCTGGCGCGGCTCGTGGTGGGCGAGATCGATAAGACGATTCAGGTCGTGGGTGACAGGCACTTTGGCCGGGATGGACGGCTCAGTGAGCCCGAGGTGTTCACGGGTATGCCGCTCGGGTGGGAGCGCGCGGATGGCGGCCTGAACACGTTCAATCCCGCCGGCAGGTCGCTCGGCAGCGCCGCGCGGCCTGATGCGCTCGGGCGTGTTCCTGCGCCGAACCTGCTGCCTGTCGGGCTGCGGTTGAGGTCGCGTAGCGATGTGGTTTCGCCCGTGGGCTTTGGGCCGATCGCGCCGCTGTGGCCGTCGCGCGCGGCGTGTCTCCATCAGCACGCCGCCGGGTGGGATTCGAGTCGGTGGAACGAGCAGCCTTTGCCGGTCGATATCGATCTCGGGTACTTCAACGCGGCTCCGTCCGACCAGCAACGCGCGCTGCCGTTTGGCGAGGAGGCGATTTACCTCGAGAATTTACATTCGCGCTTCGCTCAGCTGTCAACGCGGCTCGGGCAGGTTACGCTGACCGCGACGGTGGACCACGGCTCGGGCCCGCAAGCCCTCCAGCTTCGCTGCGATACGCTGATCATCGACACCGATAGCGGGCTCGCGATGCTCGTGTGGCGGGCGCATGTGCTGCTCGATCACCCCGATCGCCCCGGTCGCGTCGTCATCACGGGTCCAGGCGCGCCCCAGGTGTCGATTCCGGGATGGGCCGCCAATGTGGCGACCGAAGAGCTTGATCTCGAGGCCACGATCGTGCCGAGCCCCCTCACGCGCCTGGCCGCGGCGCTGCCGTTCTCGCGCGCTGCGGTGGTCGCGCCGGAGAACGTCGCGCCCGAGCCGACTGCACCGGGGCGTGTCGAGATGCTCCCACAGTCGCTCAACAGCGAGGACAGCGGTACGATGACCGTGGTGGCTGGATTCGGCCCGCCGTCGGCGGCGCTGCCTTTCGTGAGGCCTTTGGCGGACGAGGAAGGGGACGGTCCAGCCACTCCGCGCCGACCGGAGGCGCCGGAGTTGATGCCGCCTCCACCTGCGCTGCTCTCTTCGTGGGATATGCCGGCGATTGCGGTCGATAAGTGGAGAGCACCGGAGTTTGTTGCGGCACCCTGGGCGGAGAACGAGACGCCTGCGCCGCCTCCTATGATCGGGCCGATCGCGGTTGTTGCGGAGGAGGTTGCGAGTGCGGAGGTGCCGGACAGCGAGGCGGCGGCGGTCGTCGAGGCTGCGGAGCCCGAGGTGGCGATTGACGTTGAGGTGTATCTGCCCGTGAGGTGCGGTGGGATTGCGGCGCGGCTGGCGTGCGCGGCGGGCGAGGAGGATAAGGGGGAGAAGGCCAGTGAGATTCTCCGCGGCGAGGATCTGGATGCTGGGCGGTGGGAGCGCGTGCATGCGCACTGGCTTGAGCGGATCCGCGAGGAGGCGGCGCGGAGTCGGAAGAAGTTGTTGTCGGAGTATGATGGAGGGTATGTGGGGGCGATCGAGGGGGCGCGGGGGGCGATCGGGCTGGAGGAGTATGCGCGGTTGGCGGAGGCGGCGGAGCGCGGGGAGGTGGCGGGGGCGCTCGCGGAGCTGGGGCTGCCGGCGGGGGGATGGGCGCATATCCATCGGGTGTGGATCGAGCGGATGGTGGGGGATGTGCGGCTGGGGAAGGAGGTGCGGGGGGCGATTGAGGTGCGAAGGGCGGCGGGGTAGCGCTGCCGATTACGTTCTTCCCGCAGAGAGGAAGAACTGTACTGAGGCGCACTTGCTGCCATGCTGTGAGACACAGTCCTTGCACGGATCAGGGGCACCATTGCCCAGCAAAACCATCCTTTGGACTTCCTTTTCGTTTGATGCTAACTCCCGACGTTACTATCTCGGAGTACGGCGGTTACAGCGTCCTGCCAGTCTGACCAAGCCGCCGCGTCGGCGGGCCTTCCATCCTTGAGCAGGGCAAGCCCGCTCAAGATTCCACCGAGGTCGTCGGACCCTGTACGCTGATATAGTCCTTCGAGGAAGATGACCATCGCGCGAAACGCTTGCTCGTGATTCATTTGGGTCATATCAGTCATAGTCATGAGTTTATCCCTTCGGTCTCGGCGGGGTTGGCATAGAGAAACCAGTGTCCGGATGGAAGGGCCGAGGCGTTGTGTTTACGCCCCCGTTGATGATCCGATCCCCTCGTGTCTGGACCCACGTTTGACTTCCATCTGGATTTTGTTTTGCAAACCAGTCGGAGCCATATTTGTCCGTTCCAGCATGGTTTTTGGCATCGTTGCTCGCGTCCTCAAGCAATTTTCGATTCTCCGGTGTGTCCTTTAGATGTCCCTCCTTATCGCGAAAGATATGATCTTTGGCCTTTTCATCGATCTTCTTCTTAGGCTTCGGAATCTTCCCGCCGTCGCCAGAATTCTTCGGCTTCTTCGGCGGATCGACATTCTTCCCCTTCTTGAGAAAATCCTTCACCCGCTTCTTCGCTGCTACGGCCAGATCCTGGAGCTTCTTCAGCTTCCCCTTGAGCCCGGCCAGCTTATCCATCAGCTTCGCGATCTTCGCGGCTGCCCGCGTCCCCTTGATCGGCTTGGCGACAGCATCGCCGAGGTAGGGGATCCACGAAACCAAGTTGAGCCCGGCACCCAGGAAATCCCCGTCGCTCAGCGCCATTCCTGCGGCGATCGTATCGGAGATCG
>Ga0105048_10002213_pt1 | contig 31396 bp, 25 predicted proteins | sample MAT05_FD_78382 | JGI IMG/M metagenome (GOLD analysis project Ga0105048, IMG submission 78382) | Freshwater microbial communities from Lake Fryxell liftoff mats and glacier meltwater in Antarctica - MAT-05 | ecosystem: Environmental > Aquatic > Freshwater > Ice > Liftoff microbial mat | place... | reverse complement strand
CACCCGACACGCCATCAATGCCGCTTGCGTGGCGCAGAGCACACCGTTGGTGTCGGGCGCGGCCATCCGCTTTGACGGCCAGGTGTGCGTGTATGACCCGCGTGCTCCCGAGTCACCGTGTTACGCGTGTGTGTTCCCGCCGGACGACACGCTGGAAGAAACCCGCTGCGCCACCATGGGCGTGTTTGCGCCGTTGGTTGGCATCATCGGCACTCTGCAGGCGGCCGAGGCGCTCAAACTGATCTGCGACATCGGTCAACCGCTTACCGGGCGTCTGCTGATGCTCGACGGTCGCAGCATGAGCTTCACGGAGGTGCGCATCAAGCGCAACCCTGCCTGCCTGGTTTGCGGGGCGCCTACTTCAGTTTGAATCCGCCCTGCTCGTCGGGCATGTAACAACTGCCGTTGCGGCGACGGAAATCGCCCGGTAGTTCAGGCGCTAGGTTGGCAAACAGGCCCACTCTGGCCTTGCGCGCCTGCGCTTCCTGACGGGCATACGGCCCCAGACTGCGGCGCCAGCGGTACGACCAGGCCTGGCCACTGCGCACCATCACCGCCGCGATGTCTTGCCCGTCCGCTTCAATGTGGGCCAGTCCCCGGCCGTAGTCATCCGTGTACTTGACGCGAACCTTCAGCATCTGCTGCGCCACCAGGGCGCGCAAAGCCTCGCGCGAGGCCGGGCCGCCAGTTTGGCAAAGTTCCGGCGCATCCAAACCCTGCAAGCGCAGCTTTTTGGGCGCCGCACCCGATACCGGCTGCACCCACAAAGTATCACCGTCAGAAACATGGGTAGCCCTTGCCAAATAAACCTCATCCGCTATCACTGTAGAAGCAAAAAAGAGGCTAAAACTCACGACAAACAATCGCGGCCAAAAGGCCCCTGCCAGAACATCATTCACATTGAAACTTTCATTGGCAACTGCGCCTATTGAAGTCAAGCCACCCCCGAAACACGGGAGATGGTCACAAAACCACCCGCTGTTACGAGGCTGATCCGAAGAGTCAACCTGTTAGACTTTAGACTCAAAATATCCAAACAAGAGCCACTGCCTTGAGTTTATCGCCTGCATCATCTCTGGTTGATCTGCGCCAATTGCGGCTTGACGATGCACGTGCTTTACTAGAGCACAGCGGGCTGCATCTACCCCAAGACCAAGCCGATGCCACACAGTTTTTACAAACCGTCATCGACAGGCTCAGCGAGTTGTCACTCAAAGACCCGCTGACTGGCTTGTTCAACCGGCGCTATTTCCAGAGCGTTTTGCTGCGCGAGATCGAGATGGTGGCAAGGTCAGGTGAGTCCGCATTGCTATTGATGCTCGATATCGACCACTTCAAAAGTGTCAACGACCAGCACGGCCATCCCGCGGGCGACGCAGTATTGCAGCTGGTGGCGAAGACCTTGGCGGGTTGTGTGCGGCCCATGGACACCGTCGCACGCTTTGGCGGCGAAGAGTTCGTCATCATCCTGCCCAGTTGCCAGGGACAGTACGGCCAGCAGGTGGCAGAGCGCATTCGTGAGGCAGTTAGTGCGCTGAAAATCCAGCTGAATTCCGGGGTGACTTTGCGCATCACCATCAGCATTGGCGGCGCGTTTGCGCCGCGTTGGGTGCGCTCAACATCCGAGCTATGGATTGACCGGGCCGATATTGAACTGTATCGCGCCAAGTCTGAGGGGCGCAATCGCGTGTGTATTGAAGCGCAACCCATGCTGGCGGTCAGCGCTGAGGAAAAAAATTTACTTTTTGGTCCGCTGTCGCTGGGCGACCCGGCCTGGATTGAAAGCATTGCCAACGATGGTTCTACCGCTTCATCGGGTAGTGTTATCAACAGAATGAACTGAAATGAACGACGAGATTCGACCCACACCGCAAGGCCAGATGGTCAAACCGAAGCCGATCGGGCCCCTGGGCAAGGTGCTGGCCGTCACCAGCGGCAAGGGTGGCGTGGGCAAGACCTTTGTGTCGGCCAATCTGGCGGCAGCCTTGGCTAAGCGTGGCCAGAAGGTCCTGGTACTCGATGCCGACCTGGGGCTGGCCAATCTGGACGTGGTGCTGAATCTTTACCCAAAGATCACCCTGCACGATGTGTTCACTGGCAAGGCCCGGCTTGAGGAAGCCATCGTGCAAGCACCCGGCGGTTTTTCCGTGCTGCTGGCAGGCTCGGGTATGGTGGAGTATTCACGCCTGACGCCCAATGTGCGGGAAGATTTTCTGCGCATCATTACCGGGCTGCTACCGCACTACGACATTGTGTTGCTCGACACAGGCGCGGGCATCTCTGACGTGGTGCTGTTTGCCGTGTCGTTGGCATCCGAGGTGCTAGTGGTCGCCACGCCCGAACCCACTTCGCTGACCGACGCCTATGCCACCATCAAGGTGCTGGTGGGCGAGCAGCAGCGCCGGATCATCCGCATGGTGATCAACCAGACCGCCCGCATGGGCGACGGGCGTGCCATTACCACCCAACTGCAGCAGGTGCTGGACCGGTTTGTGGTGGCCAAGCCAGGTGAAAAAGTTCGCCTGATTCACATGGGCGACATCCCTGCCGACCCGTCTGTGCGCCAGGCGGTGATGCGTCGGCAACTGATGATGGCGACCATGCCGGGTTGCCCGGCGGCGCTGGCTATCTCGCAGCTGGCCGGTAAAATTGAAGAAACCCTGATCAACCAGCCCCTGTGAGCACGCACTCTCAGGCAGTAACGATCCAGCCTTCCAGAGGGTCCATCGCCAGCGGCAGGCCATAGCGGCTATCCCCCGCCTCAAATTGGCGTTGCGCCCACGCCGCTTGCAACAGGCACAACACAGCATCCAGAGCGTCACCCCGGGCATCGTCTGCCAGCGCATCGCGTTGGGCATGGGTGAGCTTTAGGCGTATACCCAGCCGGGTGTGGCCTTGCTCCAGCGCGGTGATCAGGTCTTTGCGGGCAATCAGCCGCTCAGGGGTTTGTCGCGCTTTGTCGTCGCTTTTGTAGCTACGCTGGCCCAACACCTCTCGCGCCAATAGACCCGGGTAACCCTCCAGCGCGAGACGCTGCGACGCTGGGTCTGAAGCGGACCCGTCATGGGTTAACGGGTGCAACCCTGGCAGTTCCACTCCGGCTTGCAACAGCAAAGGCACACCCGCATGCAGCATGAAGGCCACGGGCGGATTCACCCATTTCATGCTGGGGCTGGAGCCTGCCGGGCGATCCGTGGCACGGTGGGCAAACTTACCACCCACCGGGCGAGCATCGCAAAAGGCCGCAAACGCAGCCCGAACTTGTTCCCGACTGAGTGCGCTGTAGTGCGCCATGCAGGCCCGCCAATCGGTGGGCCAGCCCAAGGTTTCGACCAGTTCACGGGGCAGGCCAAACGGCAAATCAAATGCACCCAGCCATGGCCCGGGCTGCTGCTCAAGCCATTCGGCATAGGCTTGCAAAGAGCTGAGTTTGACCAATTTCAATAGCACAACCTGCCCGCTCGATTGCGCCCCAAAGGCAATCACAATCGGCTTCTGGCGGCTCGGAGCGCTGGAGAAATCGCAACCCAGCAAGACAGGGCTCATGCCAGCCGCTTGCACTGAAGCGGCCGTCAAACCAGGCGAATCAGGCCCGGCCAATCACCGAGGCGGTAGCCATCAGCTCTTCGAGCAGAGCCATTGAGACATTGCCCGATGCCGAATAAGGGTCCAGCTCAGGCTTTTCGGCATACTTAAGCAAGATAGAGGCATTGATACGGGTCATGTTGACCTCGCCCATGGTCCAGCCAGAAAAACGGCGCTCGGAAATTTCTTCGTAATGCAATAGCACCACGTCCTTGTGGCGGGCGTCGCGCTGAATCTGGTTATAGAGCTGGCTGATGGCCATGCGACCACCCTCAATCACCTGCAAAAAAATACCACCGCCGTAGCACAGCACGCCGGTGATGCCGCTGTTGGGGTTGCGGCTGCGGCATTCGTGCAAGATGGCGTCAATGGTTTCGGGGTTGGGATCAACAGCTCGGCTGGCATAAAGCAAACGGACCAACATGATTAACCTTTCTGGGGAATGAGGGACAAAAACTCGCGGCGCAGGTTGGCATCCTTGAGGAAGCTACCGCGCATGACCGAGTTGATCATCTTGCTGTCCACATCCTTGACGCCGCGCCAGCTCATGCAGAAATGGCTGGCCTCCATGACGATGGCCAAACCATCGGGCTGGGTTTTTTGCTGGATCAGGTCAGCCAATTGCACCACCGCTTCTTCCTGAATCTGCGGACGGCCCATGACCCACTCGGCCAGCCGGGCGTATTTGGACAGGCCGATCACATTGGTGTGCTCGTTGGGCAACACACCAATCCAGATTTTGCCCATGATCGGGCACAGGTGATGACTGCAGGCACTGCGCACAGTGATGGGGCCGACGATCATCAGTTCGTTCAAATGCTCGGCATTGGGGAATTCGGTGATGGCAGGTTGCGGCACATAGCGGCCCTGAAAAACTTCCTTGAGGTACATCTTGGCCACGCGCCGGGCGGTTTTATCTGTGTTGTGGTCATGCTCGGTGTCAATCACCAGGCTGCCCAAAACGCCTTTCATCTTCTCTTCCACCTCATCGAGCAGAAGCTCCAGCTCGCCGGGCTGGATGAAATCGGCAATGTTGTCATTGGCGTGAAAACGCTTTCGCGCCGCCTTGATGCGTTCGCGGATCTTGACAGATACCGGTGTGCCTTCGTCTGTGTCAACAGGATTCATGGGGATGCGTCGCAATGAGTGAAGTGGGCTTAAATGGTAGCAGTGTTTTGTTATAAGGGGTATTGGCCTCTAGCCCTTGTCCCTAAAGGATCAGACGCTATATTTTTAATAACTCTTACCGGTAAGCAGAAGCAAAGTGTGCATGGCTGCCAGGGCCACACGGTCCAATAACTTCTGGCCAAAAGACCGACTGGCGTGCTGGTGCGTGTCCAGACGAATCGCGTGCTGCTGCAGTGCCAGCTCAAGCTGGTCGCTCAGCAGGTTGGCAAAAGTCGGGTCTGAGACTACAACATTGGCTTCACGGGCCAGCAGCAAGCTCAAAGGATCGATGTTCGACGAACCAACCGTGGCCCAGCGGCCATCCACTACCGCCACCTTGGCGTGCAGGAAACTACTTTGGTATTCGTAAATTTCCACGCCACCCGCCAACAAAGCGCCGTACAAGGCGCGCGTGCCGTGATACGACATGAAATAGTCATAGCGCCCCTGCAGCAGCAAGCGCACCCGCACGCCGCGCTGGACTGCGTGAATCAGGCCACGTTGAATCTTTCGGCTCGGCAAGAAATAGGCGTTGGCCAAAATGATGTCGTGGCGCGCCTCGCCCAGCGCCAGGCTGTAAGCCCGCTCGATACGTGAGCGAAAGCGCACGTTGTCGCGTAGAACCAACTGCGCCCGCGCCCCTGCAGCCTGGCCGATTGGTTGCTCAGGTGACATTTTTTGATGCACAGCTTTCTGCAGCGCCTGCCAGGCACTCAACCAATCTACCTGTCGGGCGCTGCGAACCGCCCGCAGCCGCCACCAGAACTGGGCCATCGCTGCGTGCACCTCACGCACCAGTGGGCCGGTGACGCGCACCATGAAATCAAACCGGGGTGCCTCCAGTGGTCCGTACATCGGGTCCCACCAATCATCCAGTACATTGATGCCGCCGCAATACGCAATCGCTCCATCCAGCACACACAATTTTCGATGGAGTCGTCGCCATCGGCTGGGCACCAGCAAGCCCATGCGACCCAGCGGTGAAAAAAGCAGCCAACGTACGCCTGCCGCATCAAACCGCTGTGGCCAGGGCTCCGGCAAGTTGCAAGTGCCAACGCCATCCATCACCAGATACACCTTGACGCCGCGCAAGGCCGCGTCCACCAGCGCCTGCGCCACCTTTTCGCCAGAACCCTGCACATTAAAGATGTAGGTTTCCACCCGCACCTCCTGGGCACAGGTGGCAATGTCGTGCACCAGAGCGTCAAAAAACTCCGAAGCCCCCTGCAAAAGGCGCAGTTGATGCCCTGCTTGGTATTCAGCCATGTGCCACTGCTACTCAGCGATCAGAAATTCAGCAATCAACGGCAAGTGGTCAGACATCCGCCACCAAAGGCGGCCATGGGGCGCCGACAGGCTAACCGGCTGCAAACCCCGGGCAAACACGTGATCAAGCTGCGCCAGCGGCAAGCGTGCCGGAAAAGTTGGCTGCGGCAAACCCGCCCAAGCGTTCAAGCCCATGGCCTGCATGGCCAGGCGCAGCCGCCAGCCGCCCTCATTAAAGTCCCCGGCAATCAACAACGGTGCTTCTGCCGGGATCTCACGCTGGACAAACCGTTTGAGCTGTTCCACTTGGCGTGCCCGGCTGGCGCGCACCAGCCCCAAATGCACCACCAGCACATGCACCTTGCGCCCAAAAGCCGATAGCTCTACATGCAGCAGCCCGCGCTGCTCAAAGCGGTGGTCACTGATGTCCTCATGCTGATGCGACAGCACCGGCCAGCGCGTCAGCAGGGCGTTGCCATGCTCACCATGCCGGGTGATGGCATTGGTACGGTACACCGCGGTGTAACCCAGTGGCGCCAAAAATTCGGCCTGCCCACCCTCGGGCCAATGCGCAAAGCGCTTTTCCTCACGCCTGTTGAGCTCCCGCACCTCTTGCAAGCACACGACGTCAGCGTCAAGCGACTCAACCGCCTGCGCCAGGTTATGAATCTCCAGTCGACGCGCAGGGCCAATGCCTTGCACGCCTTTGTGGATGTTGTAGGTGACCACGCGGATCAATTGGGTAGAAGTTGTCATGATATGCATGGCCGCGCCAGCCAATGCGGCAGCATCAAACAGGCCTCGGCGTTGGAGGGAGAAAAGCAACAGTCTGCGGCCTGTGCATACGGCAGCCACCGATAGTCGGTGTGCTCTCGCGGGCTCAAGCGCACCGGGGTGCCTGCGGGTACTTCCAGGCCAAACAGGTGCTCGGTGTTGAAAAACACACCCGGGGCGTAGCGGTGCCGCCAGCGCGGGTAAATCTCGTAGATGTTTTCCAGACCCCAGTCAGACAAATTGTCTTGCCAGACCGACCCTGGCTGGCAATCGATACCGGTTTCCTCAAAAACCTCACGTCGCGCCGCTTGCTCAAAGGTTTCATCCGGCAGATCTTTGCTGCCAGTCACAGACTGCCAAAACTCTGGCGCGTCGGCGCGCTTGATCAGCAACACATCCAGTGCCGGGGTGTAAATCACCACCAGCACGGATTCGGGAATTTTGAAAACGGTCATGAAGTCCCAAAAAAAACGGCGCTACCAGAGCGCCCTTTGATTCTGCCTGAAGCCACAAAGGCTAAAGATCAACCCGGCTTAACCAGGTCTGCGTTGCGCAGACGAATGTGCAACTCACGCAATTGCTTTTCGTCCACCAGCGAAGGCGCTTGCGTCAGCAGGCACTGGGCGCGCTGGGTCTTCGGGAAGGCGATCACATCGCGAATCGACTCGGCGCCGGTCATCATGGTGACAATGCGGTCCAGACCAAACGCCAGACCACCGTGCGGGGGGGCGCCATATTGCAGCGCGTCAAGCAGGAAGCCAAATTTGAGCTGTGCTTCCTCGGGCGTGATTTTGAGCGCATCAAACACTTTTTGCTGCACATCGGCGCGGTGGATACGCACTGAGCCGCCACCCATTTCCCAACCGTTGAGGACCATGTCGTAGCCCTTGGAAATACATTTGCCTGGATCGGTCACCATCAAATCTTCGTGGCCGTCTTTGGGTGCGGTGAACGGGTGATGCACCGCCGTCCAGCGGTCTGATTCCTCGTCGTACTCGAACATCGGGAAGTCCACAACCCACAAGGGCGCCCAACGGTCCTCAAACAGGCCGCTCTTTTTGCCAAACTCACTATGACCCACCTTGATCCGCAGGGCACCGATGGCGTCATTGACGATCTTTTCCTTGTCAGCGCCAAAAAACAGCAAATCACCGTCTTGCGCACCCGTGCGGGCGAGGATCGCTTGCAGAGCGGCGTCATGGATGTTTTTGACGATCGGGCTTTGCAAGCCTTCACGTCCCTTGGCCAGCTCATTGACCTTGATCCAGGCCAGCCCTTTGGCACCGTAAATTTTGACGAATTCGCCGTAGTTGTCGATCTCACCGCGCGTCAGACCCTGGCCTTCTTTGGCGCCACCCGGCACCCGCAGCGCCACAACGCGTCCACCCTTCATGTTGGCCGCGCCCGAAAACACCTTGAAGTCCACGTCTTTCATCACATCGGTGAGTTCAGCGAACTCCAGCATGACACGCAGGTCGGGCTTGTCGGAGCCATAACGCAAGGCAGCTTCCTGATAGGTCATTACCGGAAACTCGCCCAAGTCGATCCCCAGCGTGTTCTGGAACACCGTCTTGATCATGCCCTGGGACATATCGCGGATCTCTTCTTCGGTCATGAAGGAGGTTTCGATATCGATCTGGGTAAATTCGGGCTGGCGATCGGCGCGCAGGTCTTCGTCGCGGAAGCACTTGGTGATCTGGTAGTAACGGTCAAAGCCGGCCACCATGAGCAACTGCTTGAACAGCTGCGGGCTTTGCGGCAGGGCAAAAAAGTGGCCATCATGCACCCGGCTTGGCACCAGGTAATCACGCGCGCCTTCAGGCGTGCTCTTGGTGAGCATCGGGGTTTCAATGTCGACAAAACCATTGGTATCAAGGAACTTGCGCACTTCCATCGCCACGCGGTAGCGCAACATCAGGTTGTTTTGCATGTAGGGGCGGCGCAGGTCCAGCACCCGGTGCGTCAGGCGAGTAGTCTCACTCAGGTTCTCTTCATCCAGTTGGAACGGCGGCGTGACCGAGGGGTTCAGTACGATCAACTCGTGGCACAGCACCTCAATCTTGCCGCTTTTCAGGTTGTCGTTAACGGTGCCTGCAGGGCGCGCACGCACCAGGCCTTTGACCTGAATGCAAAACTCATTGCGAACGTCTTCCGCCACCTGGAACATGCCGGCACGATCCGGGTCACACACCACCTGCACATAGCCTTCGCGGTCACGGACATCGACAAAAATCACGCCGCCATGATCCCGGCGACGGTTGACCCAGCCGCATAACGTCACACTTTCACCCAGCAGGGACTCGGTGACCAGACCACAATAATGAGAACGCATCGCCATAAACTGCTTTCGAAAAATTATTTGGATAGAACACCGACCGGCGTGGTAGGTGCCACCGAGCCCATCGAGATCACATACGTCAAGGCTTCATCCACGCTCATCCTGAGTTCAATCACATCCGCGCGTGGCAACATCAAAAAGAAACCGCTGGTCGGATTCGGCGTGGTTGGCACATAGACACTGACAAGGTCAGTGCCCAAATGCGCAGCGACTTCGCCGTTAGGGTTACCGGTCTGAAAAGCGATGGTCCAGGAACCGGCGCGGGGGTACTGCACCAGCAGGGCTTTACGAAAAGCATTGCCATTGCTCGAAAATAGCGTGTCAGAGACTTTCTTGACAGCGTTGTATATCGACTTGAAAACCGGAATGCGCGTCAAAAAACGATCCACCTGCACCAGCCACCAGCGCCCTGCCACATTCGACACCAAGGCGCCTGTCACCAGCAATCCACTGAAGACCAGCACCACACCCAGGCCAGGAATGTGCTTGAAACGCTCCCAAAAACTGGCCATCGATTCGGGTGAAACGGCCTGAACCGCTATCAGAAGCGCCAAAAAAATGCCATCGAGCAAACCCATCAGCCATAACAAAACCCAAATGGTGATCGCCAGTGGCAGCCATACCAGTAGCCCGGTGAGCAAGTATTTTTTAATCGGCACGGCTTCTTTCTAATTGCAAGCAACCATCAGCTATGGCAGGCGCAACCACCACCACAGCCGGTCGCAGCAGGCGCAGCAACCGTGGTGGCAGCCGCCACTGCGGCCGGCTTGGCTGGCGTGGCCTCTGTCGCGCCACCCCCCTCAGCCGTTGCCGGTGCAGGTGCCGGTGTACCGCCACTGCCACCTTTGAAATCTGTGGCGTACCAGCCTGAACCCTTGAGCTGAAAACCGGCGGAGGTCAACTGCTTGGTAAAGGTGGATTTACCGCATTTGGGGCACTCGGACAGAAGCGCATCAGAGATTTTTTGCAACACGTCCTTGGCAAACCCGCAGGAGTCGCACTTGTAAGCATAAATTGGCATGTTGTTCAGACCTTTGGGGAAGATTCGCAAAACCTGCGATTATAAAGCGACAGGCTAAAACAGCCGCAGGCGCATCATGATCTGCAACACCACAAGCCCAAGCACAAAGCCCACCCCGCCGTAGACGATGACTGACAGCAATCGGTTGGTTTTTTTCTGTTCCAACAAAAGAGCCAGCGCCTCGTCGTTGCGACTGCGCCGGTTGGTTTGCAGGAAGTCCACCATCAGGCGGGGCAATTCGGGCAAAAGCTTGGCATAGCGAGGGCCTTCGTTGCGAAATTGCTCAAACAACTTCTTTGGCCCCACCTGGTCCAGCATCCATTTTTCGAGGAATGGCTTGGCGGTGTTCCAGAGATCCAGGTTCGGGTCCAGTTCACGCCCCAAACCTTCTATGTTGAGCAGAGTCTTTTGCAGCAAAACCAACTGTGGTTGAATTTCGACCTGAAAACGCCGCGAGGTCTGAAACAAGCGCATCAGCAGAAACCCCAGCGAGATTTCCTTCAAAGGCCGATCAAAATACGGCTCGCACACCGAGCGGATGGCAGATTCAAGCTCGTCCACCCGCGTTGACCCGGGCACCCAACCCGATTCAATGTGCAACTCCGCCACTCGCTTGTAGTCGCGCCTGAAAAACGCCGTTAAGTTCTGTGCCAAGTACTCTTTGTCGACTTCCGTCAGGGTCCCAACAATGCCAAAATCCAGCGATATACAGCGTCCAAAGGTGGCAGGCTCAAGACTTACTTGAATATTGCCCGGATGCATATCAGCATGGAAAAAGCCGTCGCGAAAGACCTGCGTAAAAAAGATAGTCACGCCATCGCGCGCCAGCTTCGGAATATCCACACCGGCGGCGCGCAGGCGCTCCACCTGATTGATTGGCACACCGCGCATGCGCTCCATCACCATCACGTCCGGCATGCAATAGTCCCAGAACATTTCCGGGATCAGCACTAAATCCAGATCAGCCATGTTTCGGCGCAACTGCGCTGCGCTGGAGGCCTCACGCACCAGATCCAATTCGTCATGCAGGTATTTATTAAACTCGGCCACCACCTCGCGGGGTTTCAGCCGCTTGCCGTCTTCGGACAGGCTCTCCACCCAGCCTGCCATCATGCTCATCAAGTCAAGATCTTTGTCGATCACCGCCAACATGCCAGGCCGCAAGACCTTCACCGCCACATCTCGAAGTCGACCATCCCGGTCCTTGATCACCGCAAAGTGCACCTGGGCAATCGAAGCACTGGCAATCGGCTGGTGCTCGAAAGACACAAAAATATCTTCCAGCTTGCGCTTGAACGCTTTTTCGATGATCTCAACCGCCACTTCGCTGGGAAAAGGTGGCACCCGGTCTTGTAGGCGCGCCAACTCATCGGAAATGTCCACCGGGAGCAAGTCCCGCCGCGTGGACATAACCTGACCAAACTTGACAAAAATAGGCCCCAAGCTCTCCAGGGCCAGACGAATCCGTTCCCCGCGCGGAGCGCTTAGGTCTCGTCCCCAGGAGATGGTGCGAGCCGTCCGCTTGAGCCAAGGAGCTTTCTGGCTGGACAACACCAGTTCATCGAGTCCATAACGTAACAACACCCAAAGGATGAAGACACTGCGAAAAAGACGCCTCATCTGGAGGCTTGGCCAGGAACGAAAGTGGATGCCTTGCTGACAAACTCGCGCAGGCCCACGACCATTTTCATCGTCCACTGACATATCACCCGGGCAGGAACATCGCCCAAAATTCGTGCCAGGTCTTCCTCTGTATCCCAGCGGACATGCTCGATTAGCCAGTTGACCTCTGCAGCTAGCTGCACATCGCCTTCAATGCGAACATCAGGCTTGTCACCGCGCAAAGCGGTCTGGGCAAGCGCCAGAACTGACTCCTCGGCGGCGACTGTCAGCACCAGATCTGCCGGCGCATCCGGGGTGGCCAGATCCAGCAGGCCAGCGGGTGTGGCCTGCAGCTTGAAGGAATAAGTGCGCCACTGCACCAGCATGACCCGCCCATTTTGGCGAGCCAGACGGGCGGTGGCCTCGGTTTCCTGCATCAGCACATGGTTGAGCAGTAAAACAATGCGGTGCTGCACCTCGGACACGGCCCAATCAGGCGGCGTGAGTTTGGGCAGAGGAAGTTGCTGGAGGAGACCCTCCAGAAATGAAAAAGGGGACTGTGTTGCCATAGTCCCCGATTATTCCTGAATTTTGTGACCAAACTTTATTGCAGGGCCTGAACCCCTGCTACCAGCCAGCCACTTTGGCCGTTCTTCGCCTTGGTCATGTTCCACACTTCCCGGAAAGGTGCCGGACCCGAAGATGGCTCTTCGCGGATCATCCCGGAAAACTCGACACTGGCCATGTAATCGGAGCCCAAATCTTCAATGCCCAGCAGGTGCGCTTCGATCATCACCACCTCGGTCAGGTTGACCGGACCACCGGTATGCACTTCACGCTCTGCCAACTGAGCCTGGATTTCTTTCAGCATGGTGTCGGTCATCATCACGCGCAGCGCCGCAATATCAGACTTGTCCCAGGCAGCCTGCAGCGAGACAAAATTCGCCTTGGCAGACTTCAGAAAGCCCTCGGTGTCAAAGCCAGCCGGAACACCCCAGCTTTGCGAGCCCGACAGGCCTGAACCGATCATGGAACTCGAGGCTGGAGCCGCCCCCGACATGCCTGCGCTGTCAAACGCGGTAGCGCTGCGCTCCCAAGGACGGGCTGAAGCGTCGTTACCCACATTTTCCGGACGGTAGCTGGCCGGCGTTGGGGTCTGCCCCGCAGAGCCCGCGCCTTGGAAGGCAAAGGGTGAAGACGGGCGAGCGCTGGACTGGGTCTTGCGAGAACGCATGAACCAACCCACCGCCATCATGATCGCCAGCGCCAGCAGCGCAAACATCATGAACTGCGCCATCTCTTCACCAAAACCCAGCGAACTGGCCAGCCAGGCCAGGCCCAAACCGGCAGCCAAACCACCCAACATCGCACCCCAAGGCTTCTTGGGTGCAGCCGCGGCTGCACCCGCTGCCGGGTTTTTAACCGCTGTGTTGGCAGCGCCTGGCGCAGGGGCTGCCGCGGGTGGCGTTGCCTGACGCTGCGTCACATTGCTGGACTGTTGCCCAAATGACTTGCCACTACCCATGCGTTTGGCGGCTTCAGCCTGACCGGCGAAAAGCGCCACGCTCATAGTCAAAACCCAAAGCCAACTTTTCATAACATCTCCTGTATTTTTAAAGTAGTGATCATTGATTCAGATCAACATTTGATCCCGACATGCAAGGCTACCAGACCACCGGTCAGGTTGTGGTAGTCCACATGGCCAAAGCCACTAGATTTCATCAGGGTTTTGAGCTCTTCTTGGCTGGGGTGCATCCGGATGGATTCGGCCAAATACTGGTAGCTGGACGCATCTCCTGCCACCCATTCACCCAATTTGGGCAGGATGTTGAACGAATACCAGTCGTAGGCCTTTTCCAGCGGCTTGGCTACTTTGGAGAATTCCAGCACCAACAACTTGCCGCCGGGTTTGAGCACGCGGTTCATTTCAGTCAGCGCCGCATCCTTGTGGGTCATGTTGCGCAGCCCGAACGCCACACTCACTAGGTTGAAATGGTTGTCAGGGAAAGGCAGTTTTTCAGCATCGCACACCAGTGTGGGCAGAAATACCCCCAAGTCCACCAGCCGGTCACGCCCGGTGCTGAGCATGGCTTCGTTGATGTCGGTGTGCACCACGCAGCCCGCCTTGCCCACTTTTTTGGAAAAAGCCAGCGACAGGTCACCGGTGCCGCCTGCAATGTCCAGCACCTGGTCACCTTCCTTGAGGTTGGCCACCATCACCGTGTAGGCCTTCCAGGCGCGGTGCAGACCCATCGACATCAGGTCGTTCATCAGGTCATATTTCGGTGCCACCGAGTCAAACACGCCCTTCACATGGCTGGCTTTTTCGGTTTCGTCGACGTCTTTGAATCCAAAATGGGTGGTACTCATGGCTTTGATGGTGTCGGGTGTAAAGGTTTCAGGAAAAAAAATGCGCGCAGCGTGGATTATCCCCGCCTATGGTTTAGCACGTCGGCGTGCGGCCAAGCTGGGGTGCGATTCAAAGTGATGTTGACCTCAGACGCGTCTATTGGGTCGAAGCTGATGTCACCGTGGTGGTTGAATCAGCCGGGCGATGCGCTTTGCTACGTGTCCTCCGCCCGCTGTGCGGTCTCCTCCTTAACCTACGCAAAGCGCATCACCCGACTGATTTTGTAAGCGTTTGGGTTCGCTAGCAGGGAAAAGTAAAAAGTTGCCTGCATTGGCTATGGCGCGAATGGACGTGAATTTTTGACAGCAGAAATTCTGACCCAAACGGTGCCAGGCACGGTGATTGGGTTATGCGACCGGGCTTCGGGGTGAAAGGCGCGCGCCGACAGTCGCTGGCATCTTGACCCTGCCGTTTCGCGTGTGTTTTCACCTAGAGGCCGCATGCGCATAACCCAGTCGCCGTGCCGGGTTTGGTGCGCGGTGCCGGGTTGGGTGCTGCGCCGGGGTTGACGGGAAATCTTGATCTCTCCAGGATGTCGCATCAGTTTGAATCGCACCCGTCAAGCTGGGTGGCCGCAGCTTCCAGCTTCCAGCACCCAGCACTCAGCGCGCCTCAATCAGCGCCTTCACCGCAGCGAGTTGCCTGCGCGAGACAAACAGCGGCTCGCTGACCCGGTCCAACCGCACCGCCCAGCCATCGCCCTCAGCCGCATCGTGATGCCGCTCCAGCGAACGCACCGCCTGGCGCGCCACCAGCGCATTGCGGTGGATGCGCAAGAAACGGCCAGCGTGGCGGCTTTCCAGATCGTTCAACGAGCCTTCCAGGATATAGGTGTGACTGGCGGTGCGCACGGTGATGTATTTCAGCTCGGCCTTCAGGTACAACACCTCAGAGAGCGGCAAGCGCTCGGTGCGGCCACGCTCCTGAATCACCAGGGTTTCATCAGCCAAATCGGCCTCTAGCCCTTTATTCATATGCGTTAACCGCTCTACTTTTTGTAGTGATGCCTGCAGACGCTCCAGGCGGACTGGTTTGGTCAGGTAGTCCAGCGCCTCCAACTCGAACGCCTGCAGGGCGTGCTCCATGTGGGCGGTGACAAACACCACCGCCGGTGGACTGGGCAAGGCGCGCAGGGCCTGCGCCAGCGTCAACCCGTCGCCACCGGGCATGTGGATGTCGGCCAGCACCAGGTCCACTGCCTGGTGCGCCACGCATTGCATGGCTTGCGCCAGGTTGGCGGCCTCACCCACCACCAGCGCGCCGGGGGCGGTGCAATCGGCCAGCAGGCTTTTCAGCCGACTTCGCGCCAGGGCTTCATCGTCAACGATCAACACTCTCAAGGCCATGAGCACACCTGCGTTGGTCTCATACCGGCACCTCGATCCTGGCCTGAAACACACCGTCTTTCAAACCATATTGAAAGCGCCCCTGCACGTCATGCAGCAGGCTTAACCGTTCGCGCACATTCTTTAAAGCTAGGCCGTGCCCAGCGGAAGCATGCGCTGGCGCTGGCCCCACCGTGTTGCTGACCTTGATCACCACGCTGGAGCCGCGCCGCTGTGTGCTGACCCGAATACGGGCACCGCTGGCGCTGGGCTCGACCCCGTGTTTCACCGCGTTCTCGACCAAGGGTTGCAGCAGCAATGGCGGCAGGCGCGCACCGGCTGCAGCGTCGTCGAGCGACCATTCGACCTGGACGCGCTCGCCAAAACGCACCTGCTCGATGGCCAGGTAGCGCTGCGCCAGCGCAATTTCATCGGCCACGGTAACACTCTGGTCCTGCTCGGCCAGTGCGTAGCGAAACAGATCGCTGAGGTCCTCCAGCAGCCGCTCGGCCTGGCGGGGTTCGGCGCGCACCAGGGCAATGGCGCTGTTCAAGGTGTTGAACAAAAAATGCGGCCGGATGCGCGCCTGCAATTCGGCCAGCCGGGCAGTGGTTGCGGCGGGCGCTTTGCCTTTGGCGCGCAACACCAACGCGGCCACCAGCAGCGCTGACAGCAGCGCCCCGCTGAAGGCACTGGCCCACCAGGGCGCCACGTCCAGCAGCCCCATGAACCACAAGACGCCGCAGCCATACACACCCGCCAGCGCACCCAGCAGCACCCCAGCCACCTGCTGAAACGCGGGTGTGAGGCGAGCGAGCACCTTTTTCAGGCTACAGGCGGCAATCAGCCACACCAAAGTCGCTGGCAAGGCAGCGCCGGTGACCAAGGAGAGGCGGGTGAGCCAGTGCATCACATCGGCCGCGCCAAACATCGCCACCACGCCCACCACGCCCTCGACAAACAACACGGCGCGCAGCACCACGCCGACCCGGCAGGCATCAAATACCAGCGAGTCTGGCGCAGGGGGTGGCGGCTCGCCGCCCAGAGGCTGCGAAGTCGTTTCCTGGAAGACCGATAAAATTTGCGAATCTTTCATTGACCAGAGGTTTGCGGCGGCCCTGTTTGTACCGCCACCCATTATTGATGATTCCCGGTCAAAAGCCCTCCTCAAACGATCACTGCGCTGCACCCCCATGAGTCAAAACCAATTCGACAAAAAATCCCAGGCCTGGTCGGCCCTGTTCTCCGAACCCATGAGCGACCTGGTCAAGCGCTACACCTCCAGCGTGTTTTTTGACAAGCGCCTGTGGCAGGCTGACATTGCCGGCAGCCTGGCGCATGCCGACATGCTGGCCGCGCAAGGCATCATCCAGGCGCAAGATCTGGCGGCCATTGAGCAAGGCATGGCGCAAATCACCAACGAGATTGCGTCCGGTGTCTTTGAATGGAAGCTCGACCTGGAAGACGTGCACCTGAACATCGAAGCGCGCCTGACGCAACTGGTGGGCGATGCTGGCAAACGCCTGCACACTGGCCGCTCGCGCAACGATCAGGTCGCCACCGACGTGCGGCTGTGGCTGCGCGGCGAGATGGATCTGATCGCCGGCCTGCTCACCGACCTGCAAAAGTCTTTGCTGGAAGTAGCCGAGAAGCATGTTGAGGTGATCCTGCCCGGCTTCACCCATCTGCAGGTGGCGCAGCCCATCAGTTTTGGCCACCACATGCTGGCCTATGTGGAGATGTTCAGCCGCGACGCTGAGCGCATGCGCGAGGTGCGCCAGCGCGTCAACCGCCTGCCGCTGGGCGCTGCAGCATTGGCGGGCACCAGCTACCCGCTGGACCGCGAGCGCGTGGCCAAGACCTTGGCCATGGTCAACGATGCAGGTGAACCCCAAGTCTGCCAAAACAGCCTCGACGCTGTCAGCGACCGAGATTTTGCTATTGAATTCACAGCAACTGCCGCTTTGTGCATGGTGCATATCAGCCGTTTGAGTGAAGAACTGATCATCTGGATGAGTCAGAACTTCGGTTTCATCAAAATTGCCGACCGCTTCACCACCGGCAGTTCCATCATGCCGCAAAAGAAAAACCCCGACGTGCCCGAACTGGCTCGCGGCAAGACCGGCCGCGTGGTCGGCCACCTGATGAGCCTGATCACACTGATGAAAGGCCAACCCCTGGCCTACAACAAGGACAACCAGGAAGACAAAGAACCGCTGTTTGACACGGTCGACACCTTGAAAGACACGCTGCGCATCTTCGGCGAGATGATCGGTGGCCAGATCAATACCGACACCGGCCAGAAAGAAGGTGGCATCACGGTAAACGCCGAGGCCATGGAGCGCGCTGCCCTCAAAGGCTACGCCACCGCCACCGATCTGGCCGACTATCTGGTCAAGAAGGGTCTGCCGTTTCGCGATGCGCATGAAACCGTGGCCCACGCGGTGAAAGCGGCGGTCAGCCACCAGGTGGATCTGTCGGACCTGCCGCTGGCCGTGCTGCAGGAGTTCAACCCGCAAATTGAAAAAGATGTGTTTGAGTGCTTGAGCCTGCGCGGCTCGCTCAACGCACGCAACGTTCTGGGGGGCACCGCGCCCCGCCAGGTGCGCCTGCAAATCGCCCGGCATTGGCAACGACTGGCCTAGCATGACCGTGACTCGATTTTGTTCCAGGGGTTATTCTTGAGCGACATTTCAAGCCACTTACAAGAGGCGGCGCTTACCCATTTTTGGACCCATGAACAGGCACCAGACGACGAGGCCAAGGGTAAAGACATCTTCAGCAAGAATTGTTTTCGATGCCACGGCGACAATGGGCTAGGTGACGAAACCTCTGCCCGCATCGCCGGGCAGCAGTCCGATTATCTGAAACTGACCTTGCAACGCTACAAAAGCGGCAACGGTATTCGTGTCGACCCACCCATGGCAGCCAACACCCGGCTGTTGTCAGACGGCGACCTGAACGCCGTTGTGGCCTATATCAGCGCCCTTTCTACCAACGCACCGAAATAACTGACCGCCATGACCGAAATCGACCAAGCCCCTCCTCCACCCTACAACTGGACGCTGCAACGCTGGCGCTTGGCCACCATTGCCTGTGTCATCCTTCTCGCGGTGGCTGCGGCCACCATGGTCAGCATGATGGAGCAGTTCAAGGCACAGGTCACCCATCTGCAAACCAAACTCAAGACGGTGCCGCAGACCAAATATGTGGCCGTGCTGCTGGATGACAAACAGTTGCCCGCGATGTTGCTGACTTTTGACCCGCAGGACGGTTACCTGCAAGTCCAGCGGCTCAACGATGTCAAGGAAGGGCGCGAGGACAGCATGCAGTTGTGGGCGCTCGACACCGAAGGGCGTGCGTTGTCGCTGGGCGTATTGCCCACCAAGTTAAAAACGGCTCAAGTCCCGGTCACCGACAAAATCCTGTCCCAGGCAACCAGCTTGGCCATCAGTGTTGAGGAGAAAGGTGGCGTCGAGCTTGGTCGCCTTCCGCGATTGCCCTACTTGTTTACAGGCGCATTGATCAAGAAAGCCCTGTAACCGCTTGGGCTACGATGGGCGTTCACTCCAAGGGCATCCTGTGAACCTCATGAAAATCCTGGCGGCTGGCAGCCTGCTCGCCTGCTGTGTCATCAGCCACGCATTTCAGGTGGTCAGCTTTTCGCCACAAGGCGAAGTGGCACGTATCAACCAGGTGGTGGTGAAGTTTGACACCGCTGCGGTCAACTTTGGCGACCCCAAAGCCAGCGCGCCGCTGGACCTGCGTTGCAGCGACGCCAAGGCTACTGAGGGCACGGGTCGCTGGCTCAGTGACCGGCAATGGGTTTTCGACTTCTCAGCAGATCTGCCACCGGGCGTGAGTTGCACCGCGCAGATCAAAAAAGAACTCAAATCGGCCTCTAACCAAGGTATTACAAGCGCTGGTAGCTACAAGTTCAATAGTGGTGGTCCGTTTGTACGCAGCATTGAGCCGGACCCTAGCACACGCATCGACGAGGAACAATTCTTTATCCTGCAGCTCAGCGGCCCAGCCAGTCTGGCCAGTCTTCAGGCAAATATGTGGTGCAGCGCCGATGGCATCGGTGAACGCATCAACGTGCGGCTCATTGACGGCAAAGACCGCGACGCGGTATTGGCCTCACAGGGGTTGGATGTGGAGGCGGCGAAAAATCCCTTGAGTTTTGTCACACTAGCCTGCAACCGGCGCCTGACACCGGACACCAAAGTGACGCTGGTATACGGCAAAGGCGTCGCCAGTCCGGGCGCAGCAGGCGTGGCCAAAGGCGTCGTCAATTCAGTCGAGACGCGCTTTGATTTCAAGGTGCGCGAGCCGTTTGCCGCCAGCCTGACCTGCGAGCGGGAAAACGCCCAGTCAGCCTGCCTGCCAATACGCCCACTGCGCCTGAACTTCAACGCGCCGGTAAAACGCAAACTGCTCGAAGGCATCCGTCTGACATCGGCCAAGGACAGCTTCAAACCCAGTTTTGACGAAGACAACGGCGATGCCGACAGCGTCGTGGACAGCGTGACCTTCAAGCCGGTGTTGCCGGAGCTGACCGCGTTCACCGTCGTGTTGCCTGCCAGCTTCAAGGACGCGTCTGGCCGCGCGCTGAGCAATGCCGACAGCTTTCCGATGAAGGTCGCCACCGGGTCCATGCCACCGCTGGCCAAATTTGCCGCCGCGCCTTTTGGCATCGTAGAGCGCTTCGCCGAGCCGGACGGCGTGGCCATGCTGCCGATCACGCTGCGCAATGTGGAAGTCGCGCTGGCGGTCAAGGGATTGAGCCCAGGCCAGCCGCCCAGCGGCAAGGTCAGCGACCTCAACCCGACTTCAGACGCTGACATCATTGCCTGGTTTAAACGCGTGCAGCATTACGACGGCTACAGCGTGTCACGCAAGCAAGCCATGCTTGATGTCAACGGGCCGCTACCGCAGCTACCGGACGAACCCAAAAACAGCGAGGTGCAAACCCGCATGCTGTCCTTGCTGCAAGGGCGCGCTGGCGTCAAAACGCTGGACTTGCCCAAGCCCGCCAGCAATGACCCGCGCCCGTTTGAGGTGGTCGGCATTCCACTGACGCCGGGCTTTCATGTGCTGGAAGTTGCGTCACCTCGGCTGGGCGCTTCGCTGCTGGACGCGCGTTATGGCAACAACCGCACGATGTACGTGCGCACCTCGGCACTGGTGACCAACTTGGGTGTTCACTTCAAGCTGGGTCGCGAAAACGCCCTGGCCTGGGTCACCACGCTGGACAAAGGCACGCCGGTAGCCAACGCGCGGGTCGCCGTGTCGGACTGTCACGGCCGTGAAGTCGCCAGTGCCACCAGCAATGCGCAAGGCATTGCCAACTTCACGGGCTTAAGCCCGCGCGCACCGGTGTGCCGTGGTGACGAGGGCTACAGCGACGCCTACTTTGTCAGCGCCCGCGCCCAGCAAGCCGGTGTGCTGGACATGGCTTTCACCTGGAGTGACTGGAACAAAGGCATTGAGCCGTGGCGCTTTAACCTGCCCACCAGCTCTGACGCGCAACCCAGTGAGCGCGCCCACACCGTGTTTGACCGCACCTTGTTTCGCGCCGGTGAAACCGTGTCGATGAAACACCTGTTGCGCAGCGAGACCTTGCAAGGTTTTGGCCTGGCCAGCAGCCAGCCTGACACCTTGGTGATCACCCATGTGGGCAGCGGCCAGCAGTACAGCCAAGCGCTTAACTGGCGCAAAACGGCCACCGGGGGCCAAAGCGCCGAGAGCACGTTTGCCATACCGCCAGCGGCCAAACTGGGCGTTTACCAAGTTGAATTAAGCGGCGGCGAGCAGCGCCAGCGCTTTTCCAGTGGCCAGTTCCGCGTCGAAGAATTTCGCCTGCCGGTGTTGCAGGGCCGCATCTCCCCCAGCGACAAAAAACCGCTGATCAAAGCCCAAGCCGTACCAGTGGATGTGCAGGTAAATTACGTCTCAGGCGGCGGTGCCAGCAAACTGCCGGTCCGTGTGTCGGCGCTGGTGCGCAGCAAAAGCCTGAGTTTCAGCGACTATGACGCCTTCAGCTTTTCCCCTGCGCAGGGCAACACCACCGCCGCCCGAGGCGAGGAAGAGGAAGCCACCAGCCAGGATGCCAGGGTGATCGCCGACAAACTGCCGCTGGTGCTAGACGCCAATGGCGCGGGCAAGCTCACCATTAGCCCGGTGCCCAGCAGCCTGCAGCCACAAGACCTGCTGCTGCAAGCCAGCTACGCCGATCCGAATGGCGAGGTGCAAACCCTGCGCAGCACCCAAACGCTGTGGCCGGCCAGCGTGGTGGCCGGCATCAAGACCGAGGGCTGGGTGTCCAGCAGCCAGAAGATTACATTCCAGGCGCTGGCACTCAGCCTGAGCGGCAAACCTCAGGCCAATGTGGCGCTGGAGGTCAAGGCCATCGCCCGCATCACCACCACCAGCCGCAAACGCATGGTCGGCGGCTTTTACACCTATGACAACCAGACCCGTCTGAAAGAACTCGGCAGCGTCTGCAGCGGCAAAAGCGACGCGCGTGGCCTGCTGCTGTGCGAAACCAGTCTGAGCGAAGCCGGTGAAGTGGAACTGGTTGCCACCGCGCGCGACAGTGCGGGCAACAGCGCCCAGGCCGCCTCCAGCGTCTATGTCACCAAACAAGGCGAGCTGTGGTTTGGCGGCGCAAATACCGACCGCATCGACCTGCTGCCGGAAAAAAAGAGCTATGAGCCCGGTGAAACCGCCAAATTCCAGGTGCGCATGCCCTTTCGTTTTGCCACTGCCTTGGTCGCGGTAGAGCGTGAAGGCATCCTGCAGACCGAAGTGGTGCAACTCAACGGCCAGGACCCAACGATTGAACTCAAGATCAAGGAGGGCTGGGGCCCTAACGTCTATGTGAGCGTGCTGGCGCTGCGCGGGCGGCTGCGCGAGGTGCCTTGGTACAGCTTCTTCACCTGGGGTTTCAAGGCCCCGCGCGAGTGGTGGACCAGCTTTTGGTACGAAGGCCGTGAGTACGTGGCCCCGACCTCACTGGTCGATTTGAGCAAACCCGCCTTCCGCCTTGGCGTGGCGGAGATCCGCGTCGGCACACAATCGCACCAGCTGGCTGTGAGCGTCAAGGCTGACAAGGAAAGCTATGCGGTGCGCAGCCAGGCCAAAGTCACTATCCAGGTCAAACTGCCCAACGGCCAGCCTGCGGCCCATGCCGAAGTGGCGCTGGCAGCGGTCGACCAAGCCCTGCTGGAGCTGATGCCCAACACCAGCTGGAACCTGCTCGACGCGATGCTGCAGCGCCGCAGTTGGGGTGTAGAAACGTCTACCGCGCAGATGGAAATCATCGGCCGGCGCCACTATGGCCGCAAAGCCGTAGCCGCCGGTGGCGGTGGTGGGCACAGCGGCACACGTGAGCTACTCGACACCTTGCTGCTATGGAACCCTAGCGTCAAGCTCGATGCCAATGGCAGTGCCACGGTGGTGGTGCCGCTCAACGATGCGCTGACCACCTTCAAGATCGTCGCCGTGGCGGATGCGTCCACTGGGCTGTTTGGCACCGGCTCCACCAGCATCCGCGCCACGCAAGACCTGCAAATCATCAGCGGCCTGCCGCCGCTGGTGCGTGAAGACGACGTGTACCGCGCCCAGATCACGCTGCGCAACACCACCAAAACCGCCATGAAGGTGCTGGTGACACCCCGCGCCACACTCTTGAATTTAGAGCAACAAACCCTTGATATACCTGGGCTAGAGGCCCGTGAGGCTGTATGGACAGTGAAAGCCCCGGCGCAGTTGGCGCAAACGCGGTTTGAGGCTATCTTGTGGGAGATTGAAGCCAAAGACACGCTCAGCGGGGCGCGTGACGCACTCAAGAGCAGCCAGCGCATCATCCCCGCCGTACCGCTCAGCGTGCAGCAGGCCACACTGGTTCAAATCGACGGGCCGCTGAGCCTGCCAGTCAACCCGCCAGCCGACGCCATACCCGGCCGAGGCGGCCTCAAAATGTCGCTGCAACCCAAGCTGGCTGAGGGGTTACCGGGTGTGAAAGACTGGTTTGCCAACTACCCGTTTACTTGTCTGGAACAAACCGCCAGCAAGGCGATAGGGCTGCGTGACGGCAAGCTGTGGCAAACCCTCACCGCGCAGCTCCCCAGTTACTTGGACAGCGACGGTCTGGCCAGCTACTTCCCGCCACGCGATGGTGAAGCCGACCGCGGCAGCGACACCCTCACCGCCTACCTGCTGGCCGCCACGCATGTGGCCGCCAGCATCGACCCGGCTTTTGCCCTGAGCGACGCGCTGCGCGAGCCCATGGAGCGCGGCCTGATCGGTTTTGTAGAGGGCAAAATCCAGCGGAATTTCTGGAGCCCGCGCAAGGACCTGGATGTGCGCAAACTCGCCGCCATCGAGGCGCTGTCGCGCTATGGCAAAGCCCAGGCGCGCATGCTTGGCAGCATCAGCATCACGCCGAACCAATGGCCCACCCACGCGGTGATCGACTGGCTGAACGTCCTGAAACGCGTGCAAGACGTGCCCGACCGGGACAAGCGCCTGGCTGAAGCCAACCTAATTTTGCGCGCGCGCATCAGCTACCAGGGCACCAAAATGGTTTTCAGCACCGAGCGTGATGACTACTGGTGGTGGCTGATGCAAAACGCAGACGTCAACACCGCCCGCCTGATGCTGGCGGTGATGGACGACCCAGCCTGGCAAGACGACATGGGCCGCCTGGCCAACGGCTTCATCAACCGCCAGCAAAACGGCGCCTGGCACACCACCACCGCCAACCTGTGGGGCAGCCTGGCGCTGGAAAAATTCAGCGCCAGGTTTGAGGCTACGCCGGTGGCGGGCATAACCAAGGCGACGCTGCAGAGCGCGAAGAGCGTGGAAAGCGCGGCGAGCGGCGTGGCCCCTGCAGCGGTGGACTGGCGCAAGGTGGAACGCCTCAAGCCCACCGACGCCTCCGGCGCCGCGCACCAGACCACCTGGTTTGGCGCGCCAGCAGCTGCAGGTGATTTGCGCAACAACAGCCTGTTCCTGCCCTGGGGCCCAAGCGCCGCCCAAGACACCTTGAACGTTACCCACCAAGGCACCGGCAAGCCATGGCTAACGCTGCAGTCGGTAGCCGCTGTGCAGCTCAAGAAGCCTTTCTTTGCCGGCTACCAGATCAAAAAAACCATCTCGCCGGTAGAGCAAGCCAACAAGGCCCTGCCCGCTGGCAGTTACACCCGTGGTGACGTGCTGCGCATCACGCTGGAAGTGACCGCCAGTGCGGACATGAGCTGGGCCGTGATCACCGACCCGGTGCCGGGCGGCGCGACCATTTTGGGCAGCGGCCTGGGGCGCGACAGCGAGATCGCCATGCAGGGCGAAAAGCGCGAGGGTGACGGCTGGGTCGCTTTCGAGGAGCGCAGCTTTGAGGCTTTCCGCAGCTACTACCAATTCATGCCCAAAGGCACGGTCAAGATGGCCTACACCCTTCGCCTGAACAACGTTGGCGACTTTGCCCTGCCACCCTCGCGGGTGGAGGCAATGTACGCGCCGGAGATGTTTGGTGAGGTGCCTAACTTGCGGGTGAAGGTGGAGGCGGTCAAATAGCCTGCCGTCCGAATGACCGCATGATCACTACATTAAAAGTAGCTGCTCGCCCATGTTCAACAAGGGCTATGGCTACTTTTTATCACTAATAAATTGATTATTTGCCACATTAAATGACTGCCGATTCGGCTATCAAGAATGACTTGACAGCTGCCACAGGCGACACCCACGCTCGGCAAGTCAAAATACCTGCTTCGACCTGACGAAACTCTAAGCCATGCGCCTGCTCCATTATCTGGAAATCGAGAACTTCAAACGCTTTGGAGAGAAACAGCGCATTGAACTCGATCACCCTGCCGTGCTGATTGGCTCGAACAACTGCGGTAAAACCAGCGCCATTCAAGCACTGGCCTTGTGGTCGCAGGCGGTCAAAACATGGTTCGATGTACGCAAGGACTCAAGCGCCAAAGAGCGAACCGCTACGGCACTAAACCGACTGAACATTGTGGCGGTGCCAGTGCGTCGTACCCGGTTCTTCTGGCACAACACGAATGTGCGTACCGGTGCCAAAGACATTGCGTTCACGATCACTGTTGGAATTGAATTCCAGGGGAAGGTCATCGCCTTGCCGATGCGCTTTACCAATAAAGGTGACGAGTTGGTGTACTGCAAGCCCGATGATGCGGTTGTGGCCAATCTGGAGTTCTTGCAGCACGCCGCGAAGATCAATGTCGAACTGCTCTACCCGATGTCTGGGTTGGAAACAGAAGAACCTATTTTGCAGCCGGGGCGGATTGACGTTTTGCTGGGTCAAGGTCAAACCGCGCAGGTGTTGCGCAATCTGTGCCTGCTGGTCGCCAAAGATACGCCCGACGACTGGAAGAGCATCGTGGCGCTGATGCGCCGACTATTCGATGTGACGCTCGACACGCCACAGGAAACCACACGCGGCGCGATTGAGATGCGCTATAAGCAACCCGGCGTGCGTGAGGCGCTGGACGTGTCTTCCAGTGGCCGTGGCTTTCAGCAAATGCTGCTGATTTTTGCTTATCTGTACTCCCACAAACACAGCGTACTACTGGTGGACGAACCCGATGCGCATTTAGAAATCTTGCGGCAAAAGCAGGTGTACGTGTTGTTGCGCGACATTGCTGCAGAAAATCAGTCGCAAGTGGTGATGGTGACGCATTCAGAGGTCATTCTGGACGAAGCGCTGGACAACAACCTGACGCTTTTGATGGATGGCAAGGCCGACGATCTAGCGCGCAAGGCAGACATTCGCAACAGCCTCAAACACTTTGGTGCTGACCACTACATCAAGGCCCGAGAGCGTGGGTATGTGCTGTATGTGGAAGGCGGCACCGATGCGGACATGCTGCGTGCATTAGCCGAACGACTCAATCACCCAGTAGCTGCGTTTTGGGATGAACGCATCAATTCGTTCTACGTGCAAAACAATTACCCCGACAAATCACTAGACAGCGAATTCGAGCGCGTAGAAGGTGGCTTTGGCGTGACACCGCGGGATCACTTCAAAGGTCTCAGTAGCCTGCTGCCCCAACTCAAAGGCCTGGCATTGCTTGACAACGATGGCCGAGACAGACAGGGTGCGGTTGAAGGCAATTTGCAGTTGGCCTACTGGAAACGCTACGAAGCGGAAAACTACTTTGTGACGCCAGCTGTTTTACGGCGTTACGCCTTAGAACACCTGGCAGAAATGGAACTGTTTGGTGGTTTTCAGGCAGAAATTGATGAGGTGCTGGATGCCTTGGTGCTGGAGCAGGTGTTCGACGGCACGCAAGCGGACTTTGCCGCATGGAAGCAGTCGCCGCCAGAGGCGGTACGCATCGTCTGGGAGGCCAAAACACAGCGACTCAAACTTAGCACTTTGGCCGAAGAATTTTTCCGGCGCTTGGCTGCGCGCGTGGGTGGCAGCATGCTCCTGAAAAAAGGCGGGCTGCACCTCTTGGTCGCTATTGTTGAACCAAAATCCATTCCTGCAGAAGTAATCGAGAAGCTTGATTTGCTACGCACCCTTTTCAAATCTGCGGCAAAACCAATGACTGCCAACGGACCGCCTGATGCCTGATAAAACTTCAACAGTCCAACAAATCGGAATGGTTAGGTAAACCGTCTTTGTCTTGAATATCCTGCTTGTTGCCAGAGCATTCGCTATTTTTTCAATAGCAACTTGCGCAGACTCCACCTGGGCTGCAGCCACTTTTGACCAAACAAAAGCCGCATACCAGCCCTCTGACACGCTGATCCTTGACCGCCATGGCGCACTGCTCCAGCGGGTGCGAACTGACGCCAGCGTGCGGCGTGGTCAATGGCTGGCGCTCTCAGATATTTCCCCGGCGCTACGCACCGCGCTGGTGCTGTCGGAAGACAAGCGCTTTTACGAGCACAGCGGCGTGGACTGGCAAGCAGTTTCTGGCGCTGCGTGGGCCAATCTTTGGAACACCAAAACACGCGGCGCATCCACCATCACCATGCAGCTGGCGGGTTTGTTGGATGCTGACTTGAAACGCAGCGCAGGTGGGCGCAGCGTGGTTCAAAAAGTGCAGCAAGTTGTGTCGGCGCAAGGGCTTGAGCGCAGCTGGCGCAAGGACCAGATTTTGGAGGCCTACCTGAACCTGGTGCCGCTCAAGGGGGAACTGGTCGGCGTGGATGCGCTGAGCCAGACGCTGTTTGGCAAAGCCGCCCACGGGCTGGATGAGCGCGAGGCGGCAGTAACTGCCGCGCTGGTGCGCGCGCCCAACGCCGCGCCCGCGCTGGTGGCGCAGCGCGCTTGCCAGGTACTCAAAGCTTTGCGCAGCGCCAACGCATCTGTTCACCCGCCCGTGAATTGCGACGCGCTGGATCTATTCACCACCGCCGCACTGCAGCGGCGTGACTTTGCGGCCAGCGAAGGCATCGCGCTGCACGCAGCGCGGCAGGTGCTGCGCGCCGCTGGTCAACCCGCGCCAACCAAAATCACCACCACCTTGCACGCCCCGCTGCAGCGCCTTGCCGTGCAAACGCTGCAACAACACTTGCGCGAGCTGCGTGGCCGCCATGTCGAAGACGGCGCGCTGGTGGTGCTGGACAACGCCACAGGCCAGGTGCTGGCCTGGGTGGGCTCGTCGGCCGAGTTGAGCAACGCCACCGAGGTGGATGGCGTGACCGCGCTGCGCCAGCCCGGCAGCACACTCAAGCCGTTTTTGTATGCCCAGGCGATTGCCGAGCGGCGCATCACCGCGGCCAGCCTGCTGGAAGACTCGGCCACGCAAATCCAGACCACGGGTGGGCTCTACATTCCGCAAAACTACGACCACCAGTTCAAAGGCTGGGTGTCAGCGCGCACCGCCCTGGCCGCGTCGCTGAACGTGCCCGCGGTGCGCACGCTGGTGATGGTGTCGCCTGACGCGTTTCACAAGCAGTTGGTCAAGCTTGGCCTGCCTTTGAAAGAAAGTGGTGATTACTACGGCTACAGCCTGGCACTCGGCAGTGCCGAGGTGTCACTGCTGTCGCTAACCAATGCCTACCGCGCGCTGGCCAATGGTGGGCGCACCAGCGCTACCTCGCTGATTCCAGGCGTCAAACCCGACATGCGCGCGGCGCTGGACCCGCGCGCTGCCTTCATCGTCAGCGACATATTGAGCGACCCGCTGGCACGCGCACGCACCTTTGGGTCTGACAGCATGCTGGCCACGCGGTTCTGGAGCGCTGTCAAAACCGGCACCAGCAAGGACATGCGCGACAACTGGGCGCTCGGGTATTCCCAACACTACACCGTCGGCGTGTGGGTCGGCAACGCCAGCGGCGCGCCGATGTGGGACGTGAGCGGCACCAGCGGCGCCGCGCCAATCTGGGCTGCAGTGATGCATTACCTGCACCAAACCCAGCCCAGCCGCGCACCCAAACCACCGATGGGCGTAGTTCACATGCCGGTGCAGTTTGTAGCCCCAGATGCCGACACTCGCGACACCACGGCACTGGAGGCGGCCCGCCAGGAGTGGTTTATCCAAGGCACGCAGCAGGCCCGTTTTGCTATTTATTCAGAAGCTACTGGCGCAATAGATAAAAGGGCTAGAGGCACAAAAGCCTCAATAACTTCTAGCAAACCCGTCGCCCGCATCACCGCGCCCACTACCGGCACCATCATTGCGCTGGACCCCGATATTCCCCCCAAGCACCAGCGCGTCACCTTCACCGCCACCGGCAGCGGTTTGAACTGGCTGATAGACGGTAAACCCTTTGCAAAGGGTGCCACAGCGCAGTGGCTGCCGTGGCCTGGGCGCCATGTGGTGCAAATCGCCGACGCCCAAGGCCGCGTGCTGGACGAGGTCCGGCTTGAGGTGCGCGGCGCGGGCGTGCTGGAAAAGCGTTAATGTGAAATACAACTGTCATTGCGAACGCAGTGAGGCAATCCATGCATTGCGACGGCATAGACTGCCGCGCTTCGCTCGCAGTGACGGGAAATTTGTTCAAGGCCCTGCGGTATCGGGCCAGAACTAACGGTTGTTGGTTAGCGCATGCTGGGCTCAGGCCGTCGCGCTGTAGCCGCCCATGACCCGGCGCACATCCGCCACCAAGGCCGCCACCGATTCGGGGGCCGTGTCCCACGCACACATAAAGCGGCAGCCACCGCCCGCAATGAACTGGTAGAACTTCCAACCCATGGCGTGCAGGGTCTGCACCGCTTCAGGTGGCAGGTGTGCAAACACCCCATTGGCCTCGGGCGGGTGCAAGGTGCTGACGCCAGCAATCGCCTGTAAACCGGTGTACAACAGCTGCGCCATCGTATTGGCATGGCGGGCGTTGTGCAGCCACACATCGTTTTCCAGCAAGCCAACCCAGGGCGCTGAGATAAACCGCATTTTGGAGGCCAACTGACCCGCCTGTTTGACGCGCCAGGCAAAGTCTTCGGACATCTTGCGGTCAAAAAACACCACCGCCTCACCCACCGGCAAGCCGTTTTTGGTGCCACCAAAACACAACACATCCACACCAGCGCGCCAGGTGATATCGGCCGGCGAGCAACCCAGATGCGCCACGGCGTTGGCAAAGCGCGCCCCGTCCACATGCACCCGCAATTGGTGCTGCTGCGCCATCGCGGTGATGGCACGCACCTCGTCCAGGCTGTAAACCGTGCCCATTTCCGTCGCTTGGGTGATCGACACCACCTTGGGCCGTGGGTAATGAATGTCGGTGCGCTTGGTTACCAGGGCGTTGATGGCGTCTGGCGTGAGTTTGCCCAGCTGTGCCGCTGCCGACTGGCTTTCACCCACCAGCAGTTTGGAGCCGTTGGAGAAAAACTCGGGCCCGCCGCACTCATCGGTTTCGATATGCGCCACCGGGCTGCAGATCACCGAGTGGTAACTCTGGCACAGAGACGCCAGCGCCAATGAATTGGCCGCGGTGCCGTTAAACACAAAATACACATCGCATTCGATGTCGAATAGCTGACGCAGCATGTCGGTGGAACGCTGCGTCCAGCGGTCTTCACCATAGGCCGGCTCATGCCCGCTGGCATTGGCTTGCGCTAACCAATGCATCGCCTGGGGGCAAGCACCAGCATAGTTGTCGCTGGCAAATTGTTGCCGGGCAACCCCGGATAAGCCTTTGGCATTCATGCTCAAAACTGTCATGGATTCATTCCCTTTCTGCCCGGACCGGCCCGGATGGCCCACTCACCGTTAATCCAACGATGCCAAAAGTGTAGTGCTCCGCTTTCGGGAGCCAAAGCCAACGCTGTCACTCTTGATGACATGTAGCGCGTGGGTGCTTGCCAAAACCAGAACTGCCGCTGGCCCAAGCTCTGTATGGCACCCCACGGTGTTACCCTAACCCCCCTCTCACATTTGAACCGCGCCGCTGGGCGCAACAACGCAAGGAATATCTGTCATGGGCGCGCAGTGGAAAGCAAAAGGCAAGGAATTGGCCGCCAACGCCCGGGGCCGGGTATTTGGCAAACTGTCCAAGGACATCATGCTGGCTGCCCGCAGCGGCGCCGACCCTGCCGCCAACTCACGCCTGCGCCTGCTGGTGGAGCAGGCCCGCAAAGCCTCCATGCCCAAAGACACGCTCGACCGGGCCATCAAAAAAGGCGCTGGCCTGACCGGTGAGACGGTCAATTTTGAGCACGTGATTTACGAAGGTTTTGCCCCGCACCGCGTCGCGCTGATGGTGGAATGCCTGACCGACAACGTCAACCGCACCGCGCCTGAGATGCGCGTGCTGTTTCGCAAAGGTCAGCTGGGCACTTCCGGCTCGGTGGCCTGGGACTTTGACCACCTGGGCATGATTGAAGCCGAACCTGCTGTGCCCGGCGCTGACCCCGAGATGGCCGCTATCGAAGCTGGCGCGCAAGACCTGGAGTCCGGTGACGAAGACGGCACCACGCT